>Ga0315909_10000422_pt1 | contig 57101 bp, 55 predicted proteins | sample LakEriMetagenome_11_FD_203527 | JGI IMG/M metagenome (GOLD analysis project Ga0315909, IMG submission 203527) | Freshwater fungal communities from buoy surface, Lake Erie, Ohio, United States - Buoy 2 MA125 | ecosystem: Environmental > Aquatic > Freshwater > Lake | place: USA: Lake Erie, Ohio... | reverse complement strand
CATCAGCCCGGTTGATAAAGGCGCAGAAGGACATTCGGAATGGATGACATTCTCGATGCCGCAGAATGAGCGCTCGCAAGAAAGCGAAGTCGAACACAGATTTCCAGAATATTCACTGCGGGTGTTTGTTGAAGTTATTGAACTAGGCGATAAAACTGGTGAACTCAATCTCTCCCAAACCATGACAGCCCTGAACATGGAGCATCTACTCAAAGGTGTTGTCCATAACTACAAGCGCTCAAAGAACATCGAGATAGATCCAATTACCTATGGAGGAATGCACTAATGAGCACCGAGACCAAAAGCCTGGTTGAGATCGAGAATGAGTTCTTTCACCGCAATACTTACTGTGATAGTTGCGGCGCCCGTGCTGTTTATCGCATTATTTTTACCTTCGGCCACTTAGATTTTTGCCGCCACCATTTCCGCAAACACGAATTTAAGTTATGTTGCGAATCCCTTAAAGTCCTTACCCACGAGACCGAAGAAGAGGCCAACAGCGCATGAATCTAACCCCTGGCTCGCTTTACTTTATGCGCGAACGTGACCACGTGACCGGTGATATTTCGGCCTACGTAAAAATCGGATTAACTCGCGATGACCGCACCAGCGAATCACGCAAAGGCGATCACCAAACCGGTAATCCACGCGAGATTATTGTTATCGAAGAACTTGTTTCTCCGGCCATTTCTGAACTCGAAACCCAGATGCATGCTCGCCATGCAATTGATCGCATTACCGGCGAATGGTTTGCCCTAAGCGAAACCCAACTAAGCGATGCATATTTGCTGGCCCAGAAATTAGCCAAAAACCTAGAGAAGCATCTACCTGGCCTGCAACGCGTAGAACAAATAGCTGCGACGCTTTCTACCGAAGAAGAAATCAAACCTGATTCCACGCTTCTAGATATCCATGAGGTTTACAAAACTAATGCTGCCGAACTTATGGCAGTTGAAGATGAGCTAAAAGGGATCAAAGAAACGCTCCGTGATTTCGCAAAGAACACTGGAGGCATCAACGGTATTGCCAGCTGGCGAGTTTCTGCACCGCGCCCAAAGATTGATGAGAAGCGCCTGCAAGCAGATCATCCAAAAATTCATTCAAGCTTCACTTCCTCTGAAACTTCAATGGCATCGCGCTTTACTGCAACCAAGCCACGGCGCGCAAAAACCACTAAAGAAAAACCAGAGACTGACGAACCCGCAAATCCACCACTTGATCGCCTAGATTTCTTTTTAGACCGCGATCAAACAGTTGAACAATTGCATGCAAGACATTTAATCCTTCTTGCTCGTCAAAGTGAACTCACTTGGGAGAAAGATTTCATCGAAGCCCAGATGAAGGTTGCATGCGGAAACGCAAAAAGCATCGCAGGTATCTGTTCTTGGCCCCGCCTTGAAGCCATCAAGAGCAAGTTCGATAAGCGCGGCTTCACCGCTGCGCATCCAGATATCTCTGACTCATATACCTTTACCCCAGCACCCACATACAGCTTCATTGTCAACGAGTTCCATCCATATGCGCTAAAGATCGGTGGAACCAAATGAAAACTGATGTCCTAGATGCGCAATCAATCAGCCTTCCAGACAACCTCGAACTCAACGATGAGATGGCCCGCTGTATTGATCTGGTTAAAGCAAAGCAAAATGTTTTCATCACAGGTAATGCCGGCACCGGAAAATCAACGCTGCTTACCTACCTGCGCCAAAATGTTCTGCCCGAAAACACCGTTGTTCTTGCACCTACGGGCGTCGCTGCAATCAATGTTCGCGGCTTTACTATCCACCGCTTCTTCAGCTTTGGAATCAACGTAACTTTCGAACATGTAAACGGTCCCGATTACTATGCTCGTAATAAAGCAATAATGCGCTCCCTGCAAACTCTCGTCATAGATGAGATATCTATGGTCAGAGCTGACATGTTGGATTACGTCGACCAAGCTCTTCGCAAATATGGCCCCAAAAAAGGTAAACCATTTGGGGGAGTCCAGATCATTCTGATCGGCGACCTGGCCCAACTTCCTCCGATAGTTCGCGGCCAAGATGAACGCGATTTCATTGCCAGCCATTACCAGAGCGAATTCTTCTTCGATTCCCACGTCATGCAGGAAATTGATTACGAAACCATCCATCTAAAGAAGATCTACCGCCAGTCAGATCAAGATTTCATCAGCACCTTAAATGCGGTCCGCATAAATGAAACCGAAGATCACCATATGGATTTCCTAAAAGATTTAGTAAAACCAGACTTCGAACCCAAAAAAGGCGAGTTCTTCATAACCCTGACCACAACAAATAAAAAAGCCGATGACATCAACAACCTAAAACTAAATGCGCTAAAGGCCCCGCTTCATACCTGGCAGGCCCGCGTATATGGCCAAGTTTCACCGAAGGATTTTCCAACGGCAGATATCTTGGATTTCAAAAAAGGTTCACAAATAATGATGGTCGCAAACGATGGCGAACAACGTTGGGCCAATGGCACACTGGCTGTCATCGAAGATATCTTCTTAGAGAACGGCAAAGCTGGGCCATATGTAAAGGTAAAAGTCGTTGGCAACCCAGATATCTATGATGTTCATCTGCACGAATGGGAAGTTCTTCGCCCCGCCTTTCGTGAAGGCAAACTTGTCTACGATGTTGCAGGAACCTTCACACAATTTCCATTCACACTTGCTTGGGCCGTAACAATCCACAAAAGCCAAGGTAAAACCTTTGATCGCGTAATCATCGATCTATCCCGCAAAGCATTTAGCCCAGGTCAGCTTTATGTTGCCCTAAGTCGCTGCAGCACCCCACAAGGACTTGTCCTGCATCACGAAATAACAAAGGACCAAATTATGGTTCACGACCGCGTCGCCGAATTCACGAAGGAGATTAACTAAAATTAATAAATCACCATATGACGGACATCCCGTTGAAGACTGGAAAGCAATCACCGAAGATTTAGTAAAAGCTCATCCATTACGCGGGGATGAGATAAGAACCATGGTTACTTCAGCTTGGGATGACATCTTTAAATCACAAATTGGTAGCAAAGGTCTCAAAATAGGCGTAGACATTTTCCCAAGTGGCCAAGTTATGGGCGCGCTGCTGCACGAATTAATCCCACGAGAATTTGCGGATACGCACCCAACACTTTGGCGACCTGAAATTGCAGCCACAGATAAAGATATAGTCTTCATTTCTGACGACAAATTCTCGATTGAACTTAAAACTTCATCTGATCCATCACAAATTCCTGGAAACAAGAGTTACGCCCAGACAACAACCGATGGAAAGAAATTGAAAGATGGCTATTACCTTGTTGTTAACTATGAAAAATTTGAGCCTGGAAAACTGCCCAGCATAAAGAAGATTCGATTTGGTTGGCTAGATCATGGCGATTGGCAGACCGGAACATCGACAACAGGACAAAGTGCGACGGTGAAAGCCATTGCCAAGAAGCACAAACTTATTGATTTATAACCTGGACACTGTCAATGCTTAGTGAGTGGTTAAGGATTACGATGCTGAAAGTAATTGTGGAGTTAGGGGAATGTAGGCTACGCCGATCAATTTCTTCTTTTTGATATCAGCCATCATCTTCTTATTCTTAATATCTGCACCCGCACTACTAGTAAGCGAAATCCACAGCACCGGTGACTCGCATTTGGTGACATCTATTTCATCTGGGAATGATGAAACTACGATTCCCCCATCCTGACTCTTTGCTGGGACGTTTTGTGGGTCAATCCCATCAGAATAAAACGGTGAACCTGATCGAGAGGATTTGCACTTAAGAAACTCACCGACATCTATGCCTGTTTCCTGTGAGGAAAAATTCTCCATTTTGACGTCAATTGCATAACTATTTTCCTCAACTCCTATGGGAGTCCGAACATCATTAAATTTGAAGGAATTCACGGTGACTGTGAACTTTTCGTAAGTGCATTTTTGTGAGTATTTAGACTTTACTTTCACAATCTTGCAGTTTGGTACCGCAAGTGGAATAGCTTGGCCAAAATTTACCTTTGTCGCCAACTTCAATGTGGCATCGTAAGCACTGGGTAAATTTGCTGACGCACTAGGAATATGGACGATAGAAGCACCTAAAATACCGAACAAAGCTGAAACCAAGGCTGATTTTTTCATGGCGCAAGGATATCTCAACCATGCTTGTAGGCAAGGTTCCAGAAGTATTAATCCTGCTCTTTTGCAGTACGTACGTTAAGAATTCGCACTCTAACCAATAACCAGCCCCGTCACACCCAAGGCCTAGACTTACGCGCATGTCCGATACCCAGTTCGCTCCATTCATCGAATCGGATATCGCCCACAAGAAAGTTAAATTAAGTTCTGGCGAAGTAATTGATTACCAGTTTGGCGAATTCTGGACCAACAAACAACGCCAAGCCCCAAGCATTCACGAGATTTCATACCGCGCATGTTTCAAACCTCAACTCCCTGATTACTTCATCGAACGCTTCACCAACCCCGGCGATCTTGTTTACGATCCCTTTGGTGGGCGCGGCACAACAGTTATCCAAGCTGCAATTCGTGGTCGCCAGATTGTTCAGAACGATATAAATCCACTCTCCATCGTTCTCACTAAAGCTCGCCTGACACCACCAACTGACGCGGAACTTGCAACACGTCTTAAAGAGATCCCAATTCAAAAGGGCCTCAAGTCAGATCTAGATCTCTCAATGTTCTTCGAGAAGAAAACCTTCCAAGAGATTCTTTCCCTTCGCCAATACTTCATCGATCGCAGAGCAAATAAAAAGAATGACCACATCGATGACTGGATCCAAATGGTTGCCACCAACCGCCTTACCGGTCACTCATCCGGCTTCTTCTCCGTCTATACCTTCCCACCAAACCAAGCGGTATCCGCTAAATCCCAAATCCGCATCAACGAGAAGCGCCAACAAGTCCCGGAATACCGCGATACCAAGAAAATTATCCTTAAGAAATCCAAGGGCCTACTTCGCAATCTTTCAGCAGAACAACGCGAGAACCTTAACCAAGCTGCAAAAACTGCAAAGTTCTTAAACACCACATCAAACACAACCAAAACTATCAAAGACAATTCAGTTCAACTTATTGTCACATCCCCACCATTCCTAGACATCGTTCAATATGTCGAAGACAACTGGATGCGCTGCTGGTTTAACAACCTTGATGCCGAAGAAATATCGAATCAGATATCAGTCCCTAAAGACTTAACCAAATGGAACGAAATTATGTCCGATGTCCTGGCCGAACTATTCCGGATAACAAAATCAGGCGGCATAGTCGCCTTTGAAGTCGGCGAGATCCGTAAAGGTTCAATCAAACTTGATGAAGAAATAGTTCCCTTAGGTGAAAAGCTTGGCTTCACCACCGAATTCGTAATGATCAACACTCAAGAATTCACCAAGACATCAAACATCTGGGGAGTCACAAACAACGATTCTGGAACCAACACCAACCGAATCGTTGTCTTCAAAAAGCCTTAAGCAATACTCCGAATTAAAGAAACTGCAGTCGCTTCAAAAGCCTAGGAATAAGTCTTTCACTCTTTGAAAGTTGACTTTATCTAATCTAAACAGCCCATTCACACAGTCTTCAAAAGTTTGTTCGCTCTTACCTTTGATTTTACTATTTATGAAAATAGTCACTTTTTGAATATCACTTTCTGTGGGCTCCGACCCAACAAATCGTTTAGTGATCTTAAATAATCTATCTTCATGCGACATAGGCGCTCTTCCATGGCGGTTGTTTTCAACTAACTCATCAACTTGTCTTTTTGAAGAATCTAAACCTTCTGCCGCCCTCTTCTCGTTATATTTCAGTTTTCGTAGGTAGTGCTTTTTATCTCCAATTGACGGGGTCGGTCTTATCAGTGGAGCTGATAATGGCTGTGCACTTTGCGGCGCACCAGGCAAATTGCTTGTCTCGTCATCATTCTCACCACTAAGTGGATCTAGAAATTTAGTCAATTAAGCCTCGCCTCTCCTATTTCTCAACGTTAGCGATTTTAGCCCGCCTTGTTCAATTTCTATGCCTATTCCTGCACAAAATTTCTCCGAACCAATATCAAACATACAGTTGTCTTCAAGAAGCCTTAGGCAATACTCCGCAACAAAGAAACCGCTGTCGCTAAAGAAATGGATGCGCTCTTCCCAAGTTTCCCAGCTTTATACCAAGCAAGAACTTGATCCGCAGATATTTTGTAAACCGGAACTTCAGGAAACGTAGTAATCATCGCTACGTAATACCCTTCGATTTCTTCTATCTTTGCCAGAAAACCTTTTTCTTCAAACTTGCGCCCACTGCCCACCATATAACTTGGACAAAAATAGATCCCACTTCGGGTCAGTGATCGAACTTCCCACTTCTTATTATCCTGATCAAATACGTCATAGGCAGCTCCTTCAGAATCAGCAATCCGCCCACCAATAAATTCCTTGGCAATGCGTCGTTCAGTGATAAATGAACATCTACGACCATCCTGAAAATAGGTCAATGTGTCATCAACCGAGAGATGCAATTCTCGAGCCAATGCCTCAACATCCCAGGTGAGTGTGCCTATTTGCATTGGTTGCTCCTAAGGGTTGTAGTCGGTTGCGCATTCTGGCTGGCCTTTATTCCAAATATGAATAATTTTGTTGTTCTCTTCCCTGATAGCACGAAATTCAGGGCAGTAGCTCATATTCTTAAATTGAATGGCAAAAAGCAAATCATCAACTTCGGCATAAACGCCATCCCATGAATTTGCTATTCCGCTTTTAGAATCCTTTTTTAATTTGTAAGGAACATTAAGCCATCCAGCATTTTTGAATCCGATGAGTCTAAATTGAATCCCAGTAATCGGTGGTACTTTTTCCGCTTGAGAATTCGTAAGTGAAATTCTCCAGAAATTTAAACCGTCTTTGAATACACGACCTTCAATTTGATCAGCGATAACATTTTCTGCTTCGGGCGCACTGATTGAGAACTTGTCTGAGGAAGCGACTGGTTTCTTTGATTCAGCTGGAGTAGATACAACCCCCTTGGGACTTGGTGATTCGGTTGACCTTAGTGGTTCTGAGTATTCCTTACAATGTTTCTCAAACGCAAGAAGGCTATCTTTTTCTCCTTCCTTGTATTTAAGTTTTGAAGACTTTAAATACCATTTGCATGAATCTAAGTTGTTTTTTTCTTCTCTCCGCAAGAACTCAGCGTAGTCAAATGCCGTAGCGCCCTGAGCGCTGGATGTAGTTTCTGCTGCAATTTTTAGCCACTTTGCGGCCTCAACCTTGTTAAAGTCTTCAAACCAATAGTGATATCCGAGATTTCTGGCGCCCTGAATATCACCCAAATCCCACGATCTTTTAAACCAGTCAACTGCTAAATCAAATTTATTTAAATAAGAATACGAAATGCCAACAGCTTCAACTCCAACCAAATTACCTGATTTGGCAGATTTTTTGGCCCAAAACAAAGCTTTATTGTAGTTCTTCCGGGCAATTTCGTAAGATGCTAATTGAGCCATCGCCTCTGGTAATTCTTGTTCTGCAGATGCGAGGATCCAACGTTCGCCTCTGGCAATTTCGCCTGTCTTTTCCAAACTAAGTCCCAAGGAGTATTGAGACCAAGCGTCACCCAGTTCCGCAGTTTCTTTACAAGTTGCAATAGCGGATTCGTAATCTTCGAAAGATGCAAGGTCTCTACAAGCGGAAGCCTTTATTTGCTGCACAGGTGTCAAATTGCCGCTGGTTCCTGTTGTGCTTGATGACGTCGCATCATTTTGAACTGAATTACTCTGAATCTCGAAAATTCCATAAGTAACAAGTCCGATACTAAGGATTGAAATAGCTGCAGAACTCGCAACCATTTTTTTGATCATCTTTCTTTTTACGACTAGTTGCCTCTTATCTTGAATGAGCCTTTTTTGTGATTCGCGTTTAACTTTGGCAAATTGCTTCTTCGCGAAATTGGACGGTGACTGTTCTGAAGCTAATTCTTCGAGTAATTGTGAAAAAATGATGAGGGAACCGCGATCTTCAGGTCTCTTATACAACAAAGGTGATAAAACCTTTATTTGGTTTTCTGATAAACCACTGAAGTTAGGCTGACTAAACAGAATTGATTCTTTCCATTCGGCACTATTCGTTCCAGCGAAAGGGTAGTTACCTGTCGCAGCAAAAATGAGTGTTCCTCCGAGACAAAAGACATCCATTTGCTTAGGAGCTGCAATTCCGAAGTGCTCAGGCGACATAAAGGGTGGAGTGCCGATAGTTTCGTCATCCGCAGTTAAACGTTCGTCTTTCTCCAGATATGAAATTCCAAAATCTACTAAGACGGGTCCTTCCGGACCGATTACAATATTTCTGGGACTTATATCTTTGTGTATAACCCCTTGTGAGTGGCAGTAATCAACTGTGGAAGCCAAGATTTGAGCCAGCGTAAACCACTTCCGAACTTCTAGGGGACCCGATTCCTTTACATAATCCTCTAGATTTGGTCCATCAATGAACTCAATTGCAAGAAATTTTCCAGAATCTTCAACTTCAAGCACTCGCGAAATATTAGGGTGATCTAACCTTTCCAAATTCTTAATTTCAGTAAAGAAACGGTCTGTAGATTTTTGGTTAGTTATGTACTCTTTTCTAATCATTTTTAGTGCAGCACGTTCACCATTCTTTTCTGCCAAGTAAATAGTGCTTTGACCACCTTCAGCAATAAAGCCTTCGAGAGTCCAACCTTGATATGACTTTGGATCACCATCGCGCAATGGTTGGATTAGCGGATTCACAGGACAAGGGTATCCGTATGTGAATAGTTAGAGGTTGAACCCTTTGTGTCACTTAAAGATGCGCGTTGAGCTCTATCTCTACATCCGAGAGGATTTCTCTCTTTGGATTGGTCAACTCAACAATCAAGCTATTGCCCTCGGACTCTAAATTAACACTGATTGAAGGCGCTTTTGGGTTTCTGATCAATTGTCCACGTAGCAAATTGATAGCTGGAGTTATCAGATCTTTGTCTACAGAAGGAAGATTAAAGGTGATCTTCAGGGAGCTATTACCAATTTGGGTAGTGTAATTAGCTATCTTTGTTGATGTGCCCTTTGGCTTTTTGGCCGCAGCTCGGTAGGCCCTTCTCGTGCTCTTCGTTTCATTCAAATCACGTTGTAATTGATCCCAAGAACGGGATTTGTATTTATTCAAATTAGAGAATCTCTTTTGAATAGAATCCTCGAGATTACCGCTCCACCTAAAACCAAGTTCGACACTTAAAATTTCTGAGGCGTATGACTGCCAATGCTTGGAATAGCTTGAGATGGATTTCGTGCTTACGGTACCTTTTTTGCTTCTAGAGGATTGCTTGTCTAGATTTTCTAATTGGGAATTGCTCAAGAAATCACACAGCTCATCAACTAAATTTAGCCATGTTAAAACAGTATTCTCATCGCTTAGAACTGCCTTTTTAATTGAATCAACCCTCGCTTGATATTCGCTCAAATCTGCTTTCGACAGCAACATTGTTTGAAGTTTGAACGAAGGCACCTCGCACTGCGCTACGTATGACTGAACTGCCCCAACCCGAAAGCGTGCATAATTCAATAGCTTGGTATGTGGTGAAACAATTTCGAGTATCTCATTCGCGACAGTTTCAAGATCCGATTCATGGATGGATGATGAACTTAAGCGGCTATTCAAACTGTTGAAACCCCATTGCCCGCCTGCGATAGCAGCCGAGACAAGAGAACTACCCAAAGTGGGATTCAATTGCCCGAGCTCAGCGCCTTCAAAGTAGGAATTGATGTCGGCGAGTGCAGCCTGCTCGACTAGTTGGCGGCAGTTCTTTAGCTCCGAGCCTGAAACTGCCTCAAGGGAACGTAAAGCATCTGAACCCTTGAGAGTGCCCTTTGATGTAGCCATGCGAAAACCATATCAACTATCTATCAGAATGCAAACCCACCTATCAAAGCTTTTGGCGTGTCGTTTTACGCTCAAAAAAGGAAAATCTAGTCGGATCACTTGACATCTATCAATATCTATCAATATTGTAGACCCATAGCAACCAAAGAGGTTGATAAGGGGAGGTAGAAATGTTTAGTAAGAATTCAGTTAAAGCAGTTAGAAACAATGCTTTTAGAGCTGTGGTGGTTGGTTTTGGTGGAGTGGCACTGGTCATGTCTCTCTCGGCTTGCTCTCCTGTGAGCTCACTCAAATCAGCCTATGAGGGTCAGCCTTTCCCTCAGATGCCAGCTCCCGAGGTAGCTACATACGTCCTGGACTTGTCGGGGTCCACATATCCAACAGCTCAGTTGGAAGCGTTGGGATCAGGGATCAATGATTTCATCGCAGGACAGTCATTGGGTAATCCATTCTCCCAATCACCTGTAGCTCCTCGGGGGTTAAGCATTCAGTTCGTCACTAAGAACTCTGCGCAGGCTCCTCGAATTCTTCTCGTTTCTACCAAGACTAGTCAGAGCCTTTATGAATACATAAAGGAGAAGACACCAAACCTCGATGGCGCTATTCAACTCTGGGATGGCTTGGTCAATGCTCGAACACAGATTTGGCAGGACGCTGCACTTGAAGCCAATCAGGCTGATTGTGTAAACAAAGTGGTTGAGATGTTGGGTCGTCAACAACTTCTTCCTGATGCTCTTAAGTTTCCAGCAGGCATCATCTGCCAAGATGCAAAACAAACTTCAATATCGTTCAAGCGCTTACAAGACTTTGTGGCTAACCCAGGAATTGGAATGGGTTCCGACGTCAAAGGTGCAATAGAAGCTAGCTTGAAGAACTTAGCAACAGCAAAAGCGGAAAATCCATCTGCGCGCCTAACTCTTGTAATTGCTTCTGACATGGTCGACGCGGTCTCTCTCACACTTCCTCGCCGGCTTAACGGAGTTGACTCCCAAGGCGTATGTGAGATTGCAACACAAGATGCAGGTAATGCTGTAAATGATTACTCATCTGTGTATGTAGTAATTGTTGGCGCTCGCAATTCAAGGGTCAACACAGAAATACTGGATCAGGTTCAGGGTTACTGGACTTGCTACTTAAATCAAATTGGAATAACAAACCTAACAGAGCAGTCTGATCTTTCAGGCTTCTAACCCATCAACTCAAATAAATAGGAGAAATAAAATGAAAAACAAATCAACATCATCAGCACCAAAGGAAGTCATCAAGGATGCCCGTAAGCAGGGCCGCCGCGATGGGAAGAATCAAATCCCTCGTCAAGAATGGGAGCACAACAGCGTTCCTTACCTAATGCAGCTTCAGCGTCAGTATGCAGCATTCGGTAGAGAGCTAGATCTCGAACTTGAAGAGAAGAAGCTAGCCAAGGAAAGCCAGAAAGTTAATGCGTTGAGAAATGAAATCCAAGAAAAAGGAAAGTCACAAGCTCTCGCAGACAATCTGGCACTTGCACAAGCTGAATTAGCTTCGGTCCAAGCCAAGTTAGACGGCGGGGCAGAGGAAGTTCCAATGGCAAAATTTGCGCGAATCCGCCAGATTGGAAATACCTTCTATCTTCCGTTTTTGTTCATTCTATTCATCGGTGAGTTCACAATTACTGCACCTGCATTTCGGGTTTTGCTTGGTGAAAAAGCCGGCACCGCTTTTATTGTTACTTTCACAGTAAGTGGGCTCTCTGTAGGAGCTGCGCACATACTCGGCATTTACTTCAAATCGCTCTTCGATCGCAATCGTCCTAAAGCTGGCATTTATCACGTGATGTTTAGCGTTGTTGGATTCTTAGCGGTTGGAACGATCACTTTTCTTTCAAACATTCGCGCACGCAATGGCGTTCTGACTTCTGGAAACCTAACTGGCATGACAGAAGATGGAAAGATTATCTATCTTTGGGTCTTCTACACATTGTTGCAACTGACTTTCATTGGCACGGGAATCTTGATTTCTTTTATGCACTATTCAGAAATTGAAAGTGCAGTCGCTCGTGCAAAGCGCAAAGTTTGGTTCCTTCGGAATCTTCAAAACCGTCGCAATAGCGAGAAGCTAAAGTCAGGTGCTTCAGTCGAGGAATCAGACATTGATACTTCCAAGATGCTTGATCGCGAACTTGAAGTGCTCGAAAGCAAGAAAATTCTCCTTCGTGCACAATATGAAGAAGCTGTTGCGGTTTATCGTGATGCAAATATCCAATCTCGTCGCGACGAGATGAGTGGCGCCCATGCATCCCTTCAAGCATCGGAGTTGGACTTTCGCACTTCGGGGCTTGAATTCAGCACAGCAGAATTAATTGGATCACGATGAAAAAGCGAATCGCTTTCCCCGCAACGTTACTTGTGATTGGAATATCGGTCTCAAGTAGCTACGCGGCGAGTGCTACAAACTCAGTTGTGAGGGTATATGACGGTGACACAATCACTTTAAGTAGTGGAGAAAGAGTCAGACTCTTACAAATAGACACCCCCGAGCTTTCTCCAGAGAAGTGTTATAGCAAAGAAGCTAGAAGTGCCTTGGTCGCACTACTAAATTCGCCAGGGCAAATCACGCTAAAGACAGATCCAAAATTAGACAAGGTTGATCGGTATGGGAGGCTTCTGCGTTATGTATTTGTTGGAAAGACGAATATCAACCTAAAGCTGGTAGAGATTGGCGCAGCAGCACCTTATTTCTACAGAGGAGAGAAAGGGCAGTATTCAGAAAAGATTCTCAATGCGGCACAGATGGCAAAATCTAAGTCAATTGGCCTTTGGAAGAGCTGCCCTAGAACACAACTCACACCAACCAGGGCTGTTGCAACAGCTAGCTCTTCATATTCGGCAGAAAAGAATGATTACGCATCTCAACTGTCGGACTATGTATTGTCACTGGGAGAGCGTAAATTCTCATCATCAACCACTATAGAAATCTAAGGAGCAGGAAATGATTAACTCAATTACGGGATCACTCAAGAAGTATGTTGATTTTCAAGGCAGAGCAACACGTAAAGAATTCTGGATTTTTGTTGCTTTTTTCTATGTCGTTACCTTTATAGCGGGGCTGATAGACGGCTTCTTAGGCACTGAATTTATAGGCACGCTCACATTTGCTGGCATTTTTTTGCCTTATCTTGCCGTTGCCGTTCGTCGCATGAATGATGCTGGCAAGAATGGCTGGTTCATTCTCATTCCTATTTATAATCTCATTCTTGCTTTAAGCCCTTCGGTCCCTGAAAAATTAGAGTCCTAACCAATGAAAACAAACGAATCAGATTCGAACAAGTTCATCGCATATTTACTAATAATCGCAGCACCATTTGCATTGGGTGCATTCTTACTTGCTTGGTCTCCATCGCAACAGTTCAGCAGCGAGAATCCCGCAGGTGACGGATATGTTCCGCCAAGAAGTATTAATAATCTGGTTGATCAAACTCAAGCTTCAACAGTAACTGTGTGGTGCGAATCAACACCGGGTAAGGGCAGTCAAGGGACTGCTTCCGCCATAGATTTTGGGGCTGATAAGTCCAAGAAGTATCGAACAACATTAATTACTAACCATCACGTAATTGAAAGCTGTATTGGCAAAGATTCAAAAGTAACAATTGCATTGCCATTCGAAGACCCTGTCCCAGCAGAAATTTTGAAACTAGATAAGAAAAATGATTTGGCTACTTTGGGTAGCAAACTTAAGCTTCCTCCATTGAAGTTATCAGAAAATTCACCTTGGCCTGGATATTGGGTAATGGCACTTGGAAGTGCAGATGGATATGAAGGATCAGTTTCTTTCGGAAATGTAATTAATTCAAACACAACTGAAATTTTGATCACCAATAACATTTCACCCGGAAGCAGCGGGGGACCTTTAATTGACAACGAAGGTTACGTAGTAGGTGTGACTTCGTGGGGAAATGATTCAGGCCAATACAACGGAGCAATGTCTCTAGATGCTTTCTGTTCTAAAATAGTTAAATGCACATATGACAAAGGGAAAACCTGGTGGGAATACACAGATGAGTGAAAGATGCATCCATGATTTCGAGCCTGGCCAGTGCAGTCTTTGCAAAGAGCCACCTAAAGGAATCAATAAAATCGTCTATGTAACAGCCGGGGGCATGTCATTCCACAATGACCCTAAATGTAGAACCCTAAATTCGGGTCAAGATGATGCGGAATCAAAGGGTCTAAACATCCACCCAATTACCCCGGTTAAATGGGCAGTCGCGAATGAAACGCGCAGGCGTTGTAGGAATTGCTGCTGGTAGCTCGAACTAGATCAATGAATCCCATGTGTATTGTCAGTTACTTTGCATAGAGTAGTCACATGGCGCGAAGAATTGACTGGGATGCTTCAAATAGGCAAGCAAAGCTGCATAAATGGATTAGAGATAATGGAAACTATTCGTGGTTAGAAGATTTACCGCCTCAAGAATCTCATGAAGTTGATGCATGGGCAAAGAGGCAAGTAAGAAAATCTGTTAGCCGTGTGCGTAGGCAAATTGAAGAAGATAAAAAAGTTCAATTAAGCACAAGCGCACAAATAAATCACCACCTAGATATTATTTCTACTGCGCTAACTGAGCATAATGAGTTGATTGCTAGAAAAAGTGGGGAATCTCTGCTCAATTTAATGTTGAACTTGAACCTTACATCCGTAGATAGTCAGACGAGGAGCCAAATAATCGAAACAATTGGCTTATTAATTATTGCCACCTCAGATTAGTCTAACTAAGATCCGACAAAACTCTTATGAGCTCCACCTGTTATTCAGCATTTACAGGAACCTAGAAAGAGGGATTACTGTCACTGATTTTAATAATAGAAGCTATTTGCTCTCTTCCCTGTATCTGCTTACGTATGGCGAAAAGACCTTCTTAAATAAGAGCACTTTGGTGTACATCCACTCGAAATATTCAGCTTGGTGACTCTCATCAAATACATCAGGGACGACTTTATAAATCCCAAGCCCAGCAGCCACTTTTCCTTCAAACCAAGCAAAATCCTCACCAAGTTCAGTTTTGATTTGTTCGTAGTTGTCATTGAGGTATGAGAACAAAACTTTGTCATTAGGGATGTATAGCTCGCATCCAAATCGCTGCTTTTGCGTATGAACTGTTAGAGCTATATGTGAAATGGAGTTACCCATGGAAAAGTTCAGCCAGTGCTGCGGTGCTGGAGTATGAAGTTTGATCTGCAGATCTTTAGAACGAATATATCCACAAAGGTTCTGCCAATATTCCAGCTGACGAAGTTTTGTTGAACTGACATCGCCAACCACCGAGGTGCTTTTCAAAGTTGCCGCCCAGTCATTCTTGACGCTGATAACTTCAAATCTTGGCGCTGGCTTTGAGTCACCAATTTGCCATACTTCAATCTTTATTAGGAAGCATCGAATATCATCATCAAGATGCTCATTTAGCCATTCGACTGCTTTCAAATGTTCTGGCAGAACATCTTTTACAATCCAAATCAAATACTTTGCATCAAGACCAGCTGCATAAGTGATTACCTTTCCTAGGTGATCATGATTTGTCGCCTCAAGCTGATTCTCAATAATTATTTTGTGGCCAGTTCTTGGCTCTTCAGCCAAAATGTCGATTCGAAAACGTCCAACCCCAATCTCAGTACCAGTAGGTTCAATGTCTATTCCGATTTGCTCAGACAGCAGTTCTAAGTTTTCTGGCTTAACGAGCCAAGCACTGAAGTCTCGGGCTTCATGCTCCCAAACTTTACGGACATCAACTTTTTCGAGTTTACCTAATTGAGTCATTGTTCTCCTTAGTAGTTTTCTCGAATGTAAGCATAGGCACGATCAAATAGGTCGCCAGCTGGTGGCAGACCTGAATTCTTTAGAATCAAACGAAGCTCTTGTCGAACCATTCGATCACCCGGATGAGATGTTTGCCAACCTGTGCCTCTAACTGGTTGCACCAGCGAATCTACTTTCTCTACAACGCTTTCAATGACAACTGGAACACCTTGAGGTTTGAACTCTTCAAATATTTGAGTCAATGCACCCTTACGAGGATCTATAACTTTTATCTCGTTGATACGACCTTCATCATCAGCACGTTCTGCTTCAAGCAAGTCTTTAGCAAGTTCCAGTAAGTGACGCAGGAATTCAACGCTTTCTGCAGCACTCGAAATACGACTTAAACGAAGTAGCTCTAAGCGTTCAGCCAAAGATTTCCAAATCTTTATTCCGGTCGCCCCTGCAATTCGAGCCATGATTCGCTCTTCTAGGCGCTGCAAAACTTCAAGCGCTGTAGGTGCAGGTTGCCCCAACTTTGGTGGCGCAGGAAATAGCCCGTTATCTCTAAGCGCTTCAAGGACTTCAGCATCCATCGCAACTTTGTCTAACTTATCTGCATCAATTGTTATGCCCGTTAGATGGGTATGAACAATTTCCATGGTTTTCGCACCAAGTTTTTGCCAGAGCAAAAGATCGGCAGAGTTATTCGGAGCAATCGATGCATAGACGCGAGCCAAGAATCTGTAGCTCTCTTCAATTGGGCGAAGTTTGGTATCTGGCCACAAGAATTCAAATAATCCCTGACAGCGCATAAATTTCGCTGCAAACTCGTCACGCTTTTCTATCGTGTCCAGAATTTGCTGTGCATCATGGATTTGGTTGAAGACTGATGCTTCTTTATCAACGCTTTCAAATTGGGAAATAGTGTTTGCAACTTCTGCAGTGAGTTCACCTAGCAAAATCTCAACATCTTCTTGATTTTGCCCCGGCTTCATTGTGGCCTTTGTAGATAAAGCTTTTGCAAGCTCCTTACCAAGACCCACATAATCAACGATCAGTCCATGAAGCTTTTGCTGGCCCGTTATTGGGTTAGTCCATCTACGGTTGGTTCGGCAGACAGCTTGGAATAAAGTATGGGCTCGAAGTGGCTTATCTAAATACATGACGCCTTCGATAGGTGCATCAAAGCCTGTCAGTAACTTGGCTGTGACAATTACAAACTTAAGTGGATCATTGATATCTCTGAATCGATCTTTAATAGTTGCTTCTTGTTCACGGTCAATAATCCAACGATCCCATTCCTGCGGATCATCTTTAACTGTCGTCATAACAACAGTGGCTTCTTCACCTTGATTAAGCAACTTAGTGATTTCATCGTAATAAGCCACACATGTTGCTCGATCAAATGCAACCACTTGTGCTTTTAATCCAAGAGGTGCAATACGTGCACGATAGTGATCAACGATGTCTTTACAAACGGCCTCAATACGATCTTTATCTCGCACGACGATAGAGATGTGTGATGCCCGCGCTGCAAGCTTTCCACGCTGCTCTTCAGTTAGGTTTTCATCATCTGCCAGCTGATCGAAGGCTGCTTGTAAATCTTCGCCATTAAAGTGGAAGTTAACTAAACGAGTCTCTACGTGCACAGGCAGCGTTGCTCCGTCATGGATCGAACGTTCTACCGAGTAATGGTTAAGCGCCCCATCTGGATCATCCATATCGCCAAACATAGAAAAGGTGTTCTTATCTTCTGTAGATATAGGTGTGCCAGTAAGACCAATGAACTTGGCATTAGGCAGCGCCTCACGCATATCTAAACCAAGACGACCTTCTTGAGTTCGATGTGCTTCATCAACCATAACTACGATGTTGGATCGATCATTAAGTAATCCAGCTTCGGCGAATCTAAAGATTGTTGTAATGATTACGCCACGCGCATCATTTTTAAGTAAAGCTCGTAGTTCATCTTTTGTCTCAGCTGTCTTAAGGGATTGAATACCCACAGACTTAAATTCTGACTCTGTCTGTTGAATTAACTCCAAGCGATCCAAAACAATCACAATTGTTGGCGCATCCAATTCACTTTCGTGGCGAAGCTTGGCGGCTGCGTATGCCATTGCAAATGTCTTACCTGAACCTTGGTGATGCCAGATCAATCCCTGTTTCTTTTTTGGATCTTTGCAACGAGCAACGATCGCCTCAACTGCTTCTACCTGCGGATAGCGAGGAATTACCTTGGTGCGAAGTGCACCGTTCGCAGTTCTGCGTGAAGAATACAAAGTAAAGGTGCGCAAAATATCCAGCACCATTGCAGGAGTTAGCAACAACTCTGCAGATCTCAACATATTTGGTAATCCTGGAGGCATGATCACATCGGTTGTCGATGACCAGTTCAACCATAACTCTGGAGGCTGCCCAACTGCGCCATATCTAAACTCACGACCCTCTGACGCAAAAGACAAGACATTGGGAACAAAAAACTCAGGAGTCTTCTTCTCATAAGCATTATGAACATCAGTTGCACCGTTTAGCCAAGAGATGTTCTTATCCTTTGGTGTCTTCATCTCACCAACAACTAAAGGAAAGCCATTTACCCAAAGAACTAGGTCGTACCTGCGATGCTCACGGCCTATGTGAAAAGTTGCCTCTGTCGTAACTCGCAGAGTATTCGCCTTAGGACTTTCAAAATCAATCAGATTAACCTGTATATCTTTGTCTGTGCCTATGTATTTGATTGTTCTACGACCACATAACCACGCTACAAACTCTTCATTAGATGCGACCAATCCATCATTTCGAACACCTAGTAGAACAGCCCGCAACTTTGAAAGTACTTCTTCTGCTCGAGCAGGGACCTTTGCAATCTCAGGATTTAAGCCAACCAACCCTTTAACTACATCATCACTCAAGAAAACACTTTCAAATGGGCGTCCAAGAGTTTCATCCTCTGCCCATACCCAACCAAGTCGAGAAAGATGATCTGCCAACCCCATCTGAACCATCTTCTCGTCGATGCTCTTTTCAATCTGAGACATCATCACGCAGCACCCATGACTTTGTCGTAGCCCGCTGGAATTTCATGAGTGCCAGTGAGAAGATTATGCAAGATGGAACTTCGCAGTTTTTCTGCAGAAAACAAAAGTTGTCTTGACTGCTCTATAAAAGAATCTGATTCTAAAATTGCAAGTGATACTTTAATTCGTTCACCTTCTGGTACATGGGGTATTTGAATTTCGCCCCAGGAAGACTTCGAAATTATTGGAAGAGTGGAACCACCCGCTGTATTTCTGATTATGGATTGAAAAGTTTCAGACGAAAGTATGGCGGCCAGTATTGGCGCATCATGTTCAGTCAGATTTGTAAGAGCATTAATTTGCTGATTCATTACTGCAGGATGGTTTAAGTAACCAACCTTTCCGATGGTCGCCCCTATACAAACCTGTAAAACAGAGAAACCCTTGAGCGGCCGAGAAATAGCGGCTCCTTCGCTTGAAACTCCACGGCTTGCCGTGTTCAGTTTTAAACTTGTACCAAGGTCGCTAGGCGTAAAAAAATCGACCTCGTGACTTTCCCAATATTGCTGTTTTTTTGTAGGTGGGGTTGAACCCGTTAAAGTTTCCCCAAATGACGATAACTTCGATCTAAGGCTGAATGAACTCCAAAGGGATTCGGAGATAGACGACCTGATCGATTGAATACTCACTAACTGTTGTTGGATGGCTTCGATGTAGGAATCGACCGATGCGATTAGGTCAACAATTCTTTTTTGTTCGGGGAGTGGTGGAATTTTTAGTTCCATATTAGCAATTGCATCAGGAGAAACATGGGGCACCGTGGTTCCCCGACAGGTTTCTTTGATGTAGTCAGCTTTTGAAGAAATAAAGAGAGTTAAAAACTCACGTAAAATTTTGGAATTCTGTGTAGTGACGGCAGCCATTGTCGATGAGACCACACCACGGTATGCCGTGAATAGATCACCCGCCCCAGCGCCATCCCAGAGAATTAGACAATCACCATCTTCCGCCGTAACCGAACCCTCGAGATGTTCAATCCAATAATCAGGCTTACCGCTTCGTAAGTAACTCGCTGTTAGGTACGGCATACCAATACCATCTTCGTTCTTGCTTTTCGGCAATCTACCTTTTACGACGGTTGCCACATCTTTGAACTTATAGTCAACCCAACCATCACGCATAGCCAGCAGCCTTTAACTTTGCTAGCAAAGCCTTTTCGGCAACAGCTAATTCACTACGAGCTTGATCAAAGGATGCAAGTGCATCTTGAACATCAACAACTTCTGCAGCATCTGCTTTGAGATAGCGACCAATATTTAGATCCCAATTGTTATCTTCAATTTCATTATGAGACACCAGGCGTGCCGAGATATTTTCTTTTTCAGTCTCACCCATTGATTGGTAAACAGAGAAGATATCTTCAACATCTTCATCTGTTAGGAAGTTCTGAGCTTTGCCCTTACCAAATCGCTTAGACGCATCAATAAAGAGTATGTGTTTCTTTCGCTTCTTATCTTTGGTTGCTCTAAAGAACATCAAGCTGGCTGGGATGGTTGTGCCATAGAAGAGGTTTGGCGCAAGGCCGATAATGGTTTCAAGGAGATCTGACTCAATAAGGTGCTTACGGATAGCGCCTTCTGCGCCGCTTCTAAAGAGAACTCCGTGGGGCATAACAACTCCAACTCGACCAGTCTCTGGTTTCATAGATGTGATCATGTGTTGCACCCATGCGTAGTCGCCGTTGTTCTTCGGAGGAACTCCACCGATTGCTCGTTTATGTGGATCTGTCGCCCATTTATCTGCGCCCCAATCCTTCAAACTGAAGGGAGGGTTAGCAACTACTAAATCAAATTGATCGAGCTTTCCTTTTGCATCGATGAACTTTGGTTTTTGCAAAGTATCTTCACGACGAATCTGTGCATCTTCTACTTCGTGGATGAAAAGGTTCATGCGTCCGATAGCGGCTGAGGTTTGGTTAACTTCTTGACCATAGAAACGCATTTGTCGAACAGAGCCACCTGATTGTTTTACTTCGGCTGCTGCTTCAATCAACATACCTGCAGAACCACAGGTTGGGTCATAGATGGAATCTGTTGGTTGAGGGCCAAGGATGCGAACAAGTAAATGGACAACGGCTCGAGGGGTAAAGAACTGGCCTGCACTTGTTGAGCTTTCATCAGAGAAGCGCTTGAGCAAGTATTCGTAACCACCTCCTAAGAGATCGTTAGAGACTTTGCTGGGGGAAAGATCTCGTTGGCTGAAGTGGCTAACAAGTTTTTCAAGACGCTCTGGGGGCATCTTGTTGTGATCGGCCCATGGAGCGTTTCCAAAGATTTGGGCTAGTTGATTTGGGTTGGCCTCTTCAATTTTCTGCATGATGTTTTGGATGAGGACGCCATGGTTTTCAGCTGCACGGCGAAGATCTGCCCAGTGGCAACCTTTAGGTATTTGAAATGTATGAAAGTCCGCTGCGGTTTCGTCATCAATGTCTTTGCCAAACTTCTTTATTGCTTTCTCTTGCTCTTCATCCCATGTGTCGCTGAGGCGCTTAAGAAATAGAAGCGGGAATACAAAATCACGTAAGTTTGCAGGATCAACTGGGCCGCGCAAGATGTTTGCGGAGTCCCAAAGCCACGACTCAATATCTTGCTGGGTGGCTTGGCTCATCTTTGTTGATCCCCTTAACTGTCGATACGACTTGGGCTAAAACTACAGCTCGGTAGTGACAAATGAAACCTATTGCCAATTGCAGGCCCAGTGCCACACTCTCCCTATGGGAATCTTCGATAATCTTTTTGGGTCCAAGAGCGAGAACCTCGATTCGTCTGCGGTAGATATGGGCGAAGAGGATTATGTGGAATCTGGTTATAACTTCGATGTGGTTGGTGAATCATTTCAGCGCGATCACCTAGTTGCTCTGTTAAAGAAGAATAAGGTTATTGAGGTTGGGGAATTTGCGACTTCGGCGATTTTGGAGCTAGAGCCAACTAATGATTTTGATCCGAACGCTGTGAAAGTAATGGTTGATGGGTTGCAGGTTGGTTATGTGCCAAAGACTTTTTCTGGTGATGTTACGAGAATGATGAACGATAAAGGTGTTACCGAGTTTGAAGTGCCCGCTTTACTTGGATGGGATAACAACAATCCGATGCCGGCGATTGGGGTTAAGTTGGATATGGGGGAGTTTGGGCTTTAGGTTTTACTTTGCGTATTGGCGTTAATATAGATTCTATTGACAATTTCTTTAGAACCTCTAGCCTTGTTATAACTTTGGTTTGCTACGGGAGAAAATGTGGATATTGAATTTCAATACGTAAAGACAAAACTGGGGCAATTACATATTGCTACTGCAGGCCAAGGTGACCCGCTGATACTTCTCCACCAGACGCCACGGTCTTGGGATGAATTTCGGGAACTGATTCCTTTGCTAGCCGTGCAGCACAGAGTGATTGCGATGGATATGTATGGGTTTGGTCAGAGCGCGAAATTTCCTGCGCCGCAAACTATTGAGAAATATGCAGAAGGTGTTATTGCCTTGGCAGATGCTCTAAATATTTCAACATTCAATATTCTTGGACACCATACGGGAGCACTTGTTGCATTCGCGGTCACGGCGGATAATCAAAGGCGTGTAAATAAACTCATTCTCTCCGCCCCACCTTTTACAGATAAAGAATATCGAGAGAAGCATAAAAATGGGGAAGGTGTTGATGATGCGATAATTGTTGAAGATGGCTCGCATCTAACAGCCAATTGGGCAAAGAGATATCCGTTTTATCCAAAGAATAAGCCAGAAATTTTGAATCGATATATTCGCGATTCACTCTCTTTCGGGCTGGATCCTAAAGAAGGCCATCTCGCCTGTTCTGCCTACGCAATAGAAGATGGTCTAGAGAGAATAACTTCCAAAGTATTGATCTTGGCACCATCCGAAGATCCCTTTGCCTTTCCACAAGCTGACAAATTTATGTCTAGCTTAAAGAATTCAAGTTCGATTTCTAAGGCGATTATCCAAGGGGGAATGATTCCACTCATGGAAGAGAAGTCGGAAGAAGTATCTCGAGTAGTTCTAGAGTTTCTGAAGGAGGCGTAATGAAGATACTTTGGCAGAGTTTTGTTGATGAAAAGACAAACTCTCCTTATCTAAATCGCCTCGGGGAATATCTAAATAAGAGCACTTCCAGTGATGTAAAAGTAGATGTTATTGGCCTAACCCCGCCGGCTCGTGACTTTGGTCGTTTGCAAGAACTGCGCTGTGGGATATCTGCGATTAGAAATGCTATCGACGCTGAAAGCAAGGGATATGACGCTTTTGTATTAGGCCACTTTCAGGATCCATTGCTCTACGAAATGCGAACAAGTGTTGATATTCCGGTTATTGGATTAGGTGAGTCAACTCTCCTGCGGGCGTCACAATTAGGCAAGAGGTTGGCACTGATTTCGCTCGACGATGCTTTTGAAGTGATTCATCGAGAGCAGATCGCAAGATACGGTTTATCAGACAAATTGCTGAGTATTACGGCGCTGAATATGAAAGTAGAGGATTTTGCTTCGGCATTTGATGGAGATCAGGACGCATATCAGAAAATATTGAGTTCATTTCGCGTAATTGCAACAGAACAAGTTCAAAACGGAGCGGATGTAATTATTCCTGCCGGTAATCTATTTGGACTATTGACGGCGAATGAAGTTGACTTCAGAGTTTCGCATGCGCCAGTAATGCCATGCACCGCAATAGCCCTTGAAAGTGCAGAATCAGTAGTAAAACCACACGCGAATGTTGGAGTTGCTTCAAGCAGAGGACCAAAGTTTAAAAAAGCCGGAAAAGAATCAATTGAGGATTTTCTTAACATGCTTAATGGAGCAAAGTGAAAGTCAAGTCAGTTGAAATAGCAGCGCCAGGTAATTTGGGGATTACTGAAAAAGAAGTAGATTTTGGGGTTAGTCCTGCATTGTTTTTGGAGTGTTCTGCAATTTCGCCTTTGGATCAACAAATATCAAAAGGTTTCTTTCCACTCGCAGATAAATGGCCTCTCGTGCCGGGAACATCTGGGGTTGCAGTAGATTCAAAAGGATCTCGATACTTTGTTTTTGCCGAAGGAGCTGGTGGCGGCTTTCAAATCGCAGGTGTGCACCAAGAGGCTTTTTCATTTCCAAAAGAATATATCTTTCCTATTCCTGATGGCATTTCGTCAGAAACTGTAGCAATATCAATGATTTCTTTTCTTTCAGTGTTTTCAATCTTTAGTGACATAAAGAACGGGCCAAATGCAGCAAAGGTATTAGTGCTGGGAGCAAATGGATCAATTGGCGAAGCCGCTCTGTTGGTTGCAGAGCATCTAGGACTGCAAGCCACTGGTGTTACGAGAGAAGGAACCAAAGTTTTAGGAAGAGAAACCTTGACCTACAACGATTTATCGGCAACTTCTGGAGAATCTGGCTTTAACTTAATTATCGACACCTTGGGTGGTCCATTTACGAAATTGGCAGCAAGATTCGCTGAACCTGGCTGCAAATGTGTAGTGGTCGGATTGGGAGGTGGCATTTCTATCGAAATTGATGGAGCAGAACTCTTGGGTAGTGGTTATCGGGTTGAGGGATTTAACTTGTTGCGTGTGCCTCTTTCCGAAATATCTCAGAGCGTTCAAAAAACTTATGATCTCCTTAAAAATAGCGATTACGAACCAAGATTTGAAAAGAAGCTCCCACTCGATTCTGGTGTTGAAGCCTATGCTTTGGCAATGAATTCACGCTTGAGAGTTTTGCTCACTCGCTAGTTATCTTCTTAAGAACTTAGTTATATTCTCTGCAGTCTTAAGCAAATCAGGAAGAAACGAATCTATATCTACTCCATCTATCTCAGCAGATAAAGATACGGTTGCAACAATCTCATTTCTATTTTTCCAGATAGGCGCAGCGATTGCTCTCCAACCCATTAACAGCTCTTCGTTTTCGGTTGAATATCCAAGTTGACGAATTCTTTTTACCTCTGATTGCAAAGCAGATTTTGTGATGAAAGTATTTGATGTGAAAGCTCTAGGGGACCGTTGGGTGAGATGTTCCATTAGAGCTAGTCGGTCTTTTTCAAAGGCTAGAAAAGTTTTCCCACTAGCGGTCGTGTGTAGGGGGCGTTCTCCCCAGATTCTTGAAATTGTTGGCTTTGTGTTAGAACTTACAATTCTTGCTAAAAACCGAGTTGTTAATCCTTGTCGAACCGCCAGGTGAACGCCACATTTGGTCAGTGCGAATAGATCGTAGAGATGTGGTTCTGAAATTACCCGAATATTTTTATATTCCTTAAGTTCACCGCTCGCGCCCATTACGACGCGTCCCAAGTCATAGAGGTTCTCCTTCCTACTCAACAACTCAAAGCGGACTAGTTCATTACACAGGCGGTGCACGGTGCTTCTGGGGACACCGGTTCTATCTACGATTTGTTTGAGGTTTAGTCCTGAATCGGCATCATCAAAAGCCAGCAGGATTGAGCTAATTTTTGAAATAACTGTCGTGGCACTTTCATTGCCTAACGAATCCTCGTAATGAAAGGTTCTAGGCATGAGCGTCCCTTTTCCCGATAGGTGGGAAGTTCCCACTAGTTGGGAAACTTATAGAAAACCCTTGACGAGGTCAATAGAGAAGGTCTTTAGTTACCGCAGGGTTGCATTACGCGGGTACAGCCCTGGTCCACCTGGTTCTCGCGATTAGGAGAGAATACGTGAAGAATAAATCTATATTAGTCACAACCATAGCCGGTGTGATGCTTGCGGCTTCCTTGAGCCCGTTGGTAACTGCTTCGGCTAATGCAGCTACACCAAAATTCGTTTCTACAGAAACAAAACGGCCTGTCGGATATGACGAGCCAACAAAGAAAGAGAAGCTTAACTTAGCTTATTTGAACCCATTTGGCGGAAATGAATTCCTAGATGCCATGGGAACTGCTATGAAAAAAGCAACCACTAAGCTCGGCGGAAAATTAACAATCCTTGATGGTAAGGGCGATGTAAATCTTCAGGTCAGCCAACTTCAGCAATTAACTGCTCAGAAAGTTGACGGAATTTTTGTCTTCGCACTTGATCCAAATTCTATGAAGCCTGCGCTCGCAGAAGCAGCAGCTGCTGGAATTAAATTGATTTCAATCGACGAAAACTTCAAGAACAACGATATTGGCGTCTATGACAGTCAAATCTTGCAACGCAGAGATGAAGCTGCTTATCTTGGCGCTAAGCAAATGACGAAATTAATTGGTAGCGGTTCTTCATACGCAACAATGGATTTTGCTATTGCTGTTCCGTCCATTGTTTACTCAATTGAACAAGCAAAGAAGTGGGCAAATGCCTTTGGTTTAAAGTGGGCAGGTAATGCTTCAAACCCATCTGATGACATTGCAGGCGGAACTACTGCAGGAACTCAGCTTCTTTCTAATTATCCAACAATCAAAGGAATAATTGCTTACAACGATCCATCTGCTATCGGTGCCAATTCAGCAGGAAAAGCAGCAAATGTTTCCGGCGTGATTTACGGTGGACAGAATGGTGGATCAGATGCTCGTGCTGGACTCACATCCGGTAATTTGAGTTACACAATCCAACTTGCTGCTCCAAGTATTGGTAAGTTTGCAGCTTGGGGTCTTTACAATGCTAACCAGGGTATAAAACTTCCAAAAACAGTCCGCGCTGAGGCTCCTGTCTTAGTAACGGCAAAGAATATGAAGTCAGTTCCTTCATGGGCCAAAGAACTAAAGGCAAAGTAGTTCAATAAGAAACAGGAAATAGCGGCGCTGGATAAATTAGATTGGAAACGTAATGCTTCTGAAAAATGATAATTTATCTGGTGCCGCTATTTTTGAGACAAGAGATGTAGCAAAAAGCTACGGTGGCGTAAAAGCGCTTCGTGGGGTCTCATTAGATATTCGTTCTGGAGAAATACTTGGACTTTGTGGGGAAAATGGTTCCGGTAAATCAACTCTCTTGAAGATAATCTCAGGTCAGATCCAGCCAACTTCGGGAACACTATATTTTGATGGCAAAGAAGTTAATTTTAAAAATCCAAATGATGCACTGAAAATGGGAATTAGTGCAGTAACTCAAGAGCGAACCTTGGCTTATGATTTAACGGTTGCAGAGAATATATATTTGAGTCATTTGAAACCAAAAACTTTGCTAGGTATAAATTGGAAAAAAACACATGAGCAGAGTAAAGACATGCTCGATAGAATTGGATGCGAGCTAGACACTAACGCTCTCGTAAGAGATATTCTTCCTGGGCAGGCTCAAATGGTTGAAATCGCAAGAGCCATTATCGGCAAGACAAGAATTCTAATTCTCGATGAGCCAACCAGTTCGCTAACATCCCACGAAGTTGAAAAATTGTTCAGTGCTCTTCGAAATTTAGCCGCCCAAGGTGTTTCTATTATTTTTATCTCCCATAGAATTGAAGAAATTTATGCAATTTGTGACAGGCTGGCAGTCCTTCGTGATGGAAACCTAGTTTCGACTGGATTGATATCAGAGTATTCAGAAAGAAAGTTGATCCACGACATGATTGGTCGAGATCCGAGCACACTTGCAAAAAATGAAATTTTTCAGGGAGCTGATTCCCTATTGCAAACTCAGAATTTTTCCCTTGTCAATAAATTTGAAGATGTTTCGATTTCGCTGAACAAAGGCGAAATTCTGGGAGTAATTGGACTAGTCGGAGCAGGCCATTCGGAATTGCTTGAATCTATCTTTGGTTTACATGGTCAACGAAAGGGAGTTTTGCAGATAAATGGCGTCAATATTCGAGTGCGAAACCCCAGAGATGCGATGAGACATAAGATCGCATTCGTGCCAGCGGATAGAAAGAATCAAGGTCTAGTTTTAGGAATGTCAATTTTGGAGAATGCTCTGATGGCTTCTACGTCATGGAAAAATAGATTAGTGCGGCCAAGAAGCAAAAAGACTGACGAACAAGTTAGAACTTATTCTTCGGACTTCAATATCGTTTGCTCTTCTCTAGACGCCCCGGTCTCAAGTTTGAGCGGTGGAAATCAGCAAAAAGTTCTTCTGACTAAATGGTTATCCACGAACCCAAATATTCTTTTACTTGATGAGCCAACCCGTGGGGTAGATGTTGGCGCTAAGTCTGAGATTTATCGAATTTTGTTAGATCAAAGAGACCGGGGTCTTAGCATAATTGTAAGTTCTTCCGAGATTCCAGAATTGCTCACACTATGTGATCGCATATTAGTGATGTTTCGCGGGAAAGTTGTTGCCAATCTCGATCGGGCATTAGCGGATGAGTCACGGATTGTTCAGTATGCCATGGGCCAACTAGAGGAAGAGGTAGCGTAATGATAAAAAGCCTAGTGAGACAACGCTTTTTTGTTATTTTAGTTTTGTTGGTCTTGATGGTAATTTTCTTTACGATTACCCAAGAGCGCTTCTTTACACTGAGTAATTTTACTGTGATTTTAACGAGTTCATCAATCTTATGGGTCACTGCTATGGGATTAACTTTCGTAATGATTGCTGGTGGCTTTGACCTTTCAGTCGGAAGCATGATGGCGCTGAGCGGGATCGCCTTGGGTTACTTCTCTAATCAGCTTGATCTTAATTTGGCGGTGGCAATCTTTTTGACACTTTTGTTTGGTGTTGTTGTTGGTGGCTTAATTAATGGAGTTGCAATTGGAAAATTGGGTCTCTCCTTTCTAGTAGTTACTTTAGGGTCTTCCACTCTCTTTATCGGCTTAACCCAATTTTGGTCAGGAACAAAGACCAGCGCAATCGAGAATAAAAATTTACAAATTTTGGCCTATGAAAGTTTATTTTTTATTCCAAACCAGGTCGTAGTTATGATTCTTGTCTATTTGATTCTCTTATACGTGCAAAAATTCACCCTTTTTGGTCGCGATATTTATGCGATTGGTGGAAATAAAGAAGCCGCAAAATTATCAGGCATCAATACTGCCCGAATCTTAGTTTTGGTTTATGCGTTAGCTGCAGGCTTCGCGGCACTTGCAGGTGTTATACAAGATGCCCGAATTGGTGCGGCAAGTCCGCAAGTTGGGCAAAATCTAATCTTTACGGCGACAGCCGCTGTTTTACTTGGCGGAACTAGCTTCTCAGGTGGTGTAGGTGGCGTAAGTGGCACCGTTGTTGGAGTTCTCTTCTTAGGTGTTTTGCAGAATGGACTTTCGGTTGCTGGGGTTGCAGATTATTGGCAGTTGATTGTTACTGGTCTGATTCTTATTGGTGCTATTGGATTGGATGCTCTGCAACAAAAGCGTAGAAGTTCTGCAGCCCGAGCGGTGAGTGACCAAAAATGAGTGAACTAAATCGAAGAGCGGAAGGCCTTCAGGCTTATGCTGATCAATTAGGAATGAGGGTTTCGGATGTAGAAGCACACTTCATTACCAATTATGGGCCAAAATTCTCTGAATCAGCTTTTATGGCAGCAGGTGGAGGTAATTGGCAGGAGAACGAATTATCTTTACGAGAGAGAAGTTTGATTGTAATAACAGTATTAACCACTCTCGGTGCAGTTGATGAACGCCTTAAGGGACACTTAAAGTGGGCGACTCAACATAACCTCAATCGTGAGGATCTTGAAGCAGCTTTAGCTTTAATAGCTAACTATGCCGGTTTTGCTAGAGCATCTGTCGCCTTAGATATTTTAAACGAGCTCGATAAATGAGTTTTACCGCCCTGAAAGACGGTACCGAAATCAGATATTCAGATCGCGGAACCGGTGATCGAACATATCTATTGGTGCATGGTTGGAAACAATCTCATAGGCTTTTCGACAAAATCACTCTCAATCTTTCCAGAGAATGCAGAGTTTTCAGCTATGACCAGAGAGGTATGGGCGAATCTGACAAGCCGAACAGCACTTATGACTTCGACCTTCTGGCAAATGATTTATCTGAACTGATCGAAAAGTTTTCATTAACTGATGTGTATTTAGTTGGCTGGTCGATGGGTTGCACTACTTCTTTGAGTTACCTACAAAGAAAAGACTCTGATATCAGAGGATTAGTTTTAATGAATGGCCCGTTGACCCTAGAAAAGAAACCAGATTTTGATTTAGCTTTGACTACAGAAGTTCTTGACAAATACATTGCTGACTTAGAGCTACATTGGCCACGGAATGAGCGAGAATTTTACGCAGAATCTTTATTGACTAAGAATTCATATCTAGTAGATTTGCTAAATTCTATTGGACAACAAACTCCATTAGATGTTGCTGTGCGACTTGTGAAAAATCAACGAAAAATAGACCATCGTGAAACCGTAAAATCACTCCGTATTCCAGTTTTAGCGGTGTACAGCGCACACGATCCCTATTGGCCAAGTGCACTGGGCAGTTGGATTTCGGAAAATGCCGCTCTTGGCCAGTTTGTAATGTTGGAGAACTCAGCACACTGCGCACCGCTCGAAGAGCCCGAAGCTTTATGTGATGTATTAACGAAATTTGCCGTTGAATGTGAATCTCGTAATGGATAATCAATTCTTCTCCTGCAAGAATTTAATCTCAGAGTTATCACAAAAGAAAATTTCGTCGCGAGAAATAGTTGAAATGTGCTTGAAGAGAATTGAAGAGAACAAATCATTGAATGCCGTCGCTTATATAGATGAAGATTTAGTTCGTCGTCAGGCTGATAAGGCAGATCAAATGCGAATGCAAGGAGTAGCTTTGCCGCTATTAGGTATTCCGATTTCGGTAAAGGATTCAATTTCAGTTAAAGATATGCCTTGGCGATCAGGTTCGTATGCCCGTGCAGATGTGGTGGGCAAAGAGGACGCTTCCGTTGTTGAAAAATTGCGTAATGCTGGTGCAATCTTTATCTGTAAATCAACTATTCCTGAATACACCTGGTCGGTTGAAACCGACAGCGCTCTTCATGGACCAACCTTGAATCCTTACGATGTCGAGAGAACTTGTGGTGGTTCTAGCGGAGGCGAAGCAGTCCTACACGCGATTCAGGCAAGTCCGGCTGGGGTTGGTTCTGATGGATTAAATTCAATTCGAGTGCCAGCCCATTTTTGTGGAACTGCTGGATTGAGACCAACTTCAGGTGTAATTCCAGAGACGGGAGTTTGGCCGACAACTCGTGCAAGCGGTCTTCTAGATATTTCTACCATCGGGCCAATGTCAAGATCGGCAGACGATCTCGATCTGCTTTTTAGCATTATGCAAGGACCAGATAATAAAGATCCTTTTACGCATCCAATGTCACGCCAACCAAGTAATTCTTCAGTAAAAGATCTGAAAATTGGTTTCTTCCAATCACATCCATATGCACCGGCCAGCAGAGATGTGCAAGGTGCAGTAGTTAAGGCCGCGCAAACACTTTCGAACGCAGGGGCAAACATTGAAGAAATTAATCCCTGGCCACTAGACAGCACCATAGAAATTGCATTTGGCCTTATGGCACCTGATGGCGGCGAAAGAGTTCGTAATGACGTTAGTGCAGCAGGTGGAAAGCATGCTCCAAGTTTTGCTGCTTTGTTAAATCAATTAAAAAGTCAAACACTTACAATAACTCAGTATTTAAAAGTAGTAGAAGAATTCACATCATTGCGTAGCCTGATACGAACCACTCTAAGTAAATATGATGCAGTGATTATGCCGGTTGCCTCCGATACTGCTCCGCTACACCTATCGAGCTTGAGCAGTGATGGTGGCGGGTTAAGTATTGAAGGGTATTCCTATAGTTTTGCAATTGCGTTGGCAGGCGCACCATCAGTGTCGGTGCCAATTCAACTTTCATCAGATAACTTGCCAATTGGTGTTCAAATAGTTGGATCGCCACACGACGACTATAAAATTATGTCAATTGCGACCTACATTCAAAAAACTTTAAATTCCTATCTATCAATCCAAAGCACGGGAGGTTCAAAATGAATGCACCAGCTCCAATTGTTAAACCAGAACTTACTAAGGAAATTGCAAAGGGCCTATATGTAATCCCTGATCAAGGGGTGCCATTAGTTCCTAATATCGGTATTGTTGAAGGTAGTACTGGAGTCCTTGTAATTGATACCGGAATGGGTCCAAAGAATGCCGCCATGGTGTTGGCAAAAGTTGAAGAGATTTCTAAAGGTAAAGATCTCTTTTTAACTACTACTCATTTCCATCCTGAACACAACTTTGGAAGTTCGATCTTTAAGGGTCGCGCGAAAATTCTGCTAAACAATGACCAGGTCACTGACTTGAAGAATAAGGGTCCAGGCTATTTGGAATTCTTCAGAACTTTCGGAGATTCAGTTTCTTCAGAGCTCGAAAATGTAGCCTTTGCTGAACCCGATATTGTTTACCCTAAAGAGTATGTTTTGGATTTAGGTGGAAGAAAAGTTAGCATGCATGCAACTGGACAGGCGCATACTCTCGGCGATCAAGTTATTCGTGTTCCTGATGTCGGCGCTGTGTTTTGTGGTGATTTAATTGAAGAATCACAGTTCTCTATTTTTCCGTGGTTTCCTCCAGAGGATATGGATGTTTCAGGCACAAAGTGGATTTCAGTTGTCGAGTCCTTACTAAAGGCTGGTGATAATTTAGTTATACCTGGACACGGGCGAGTTTCAAACAAGGATTTATTGCTACAGGTTCATGAATACCTACTGTTCTTGCAGGCTGAGGTGTGGAGCAGATTGAAATCTGGTTTGTCAGAAGAACAAATTACGTCAGAAGTAACAATTCTTGCTAAGAAAATGCACCCTGACTGGGTTGGTGAGGAATGGATTGAAAAAGGGATTCAATGCTTTTGCCATGACTTTCCATCGAAATAGCGTCTTGGTATAAAAATGAAGAATAAATTGCGTTTGCACGAGGGGGAGAGAACAGTTCCGCATGCACTCCTGAAGGCATCTGCAACTTATGGAGATCGAATTGCAATAACTGATGGAGAGAGAAATGTAACATTTAGAGAGCTTCCTGGTTTGGCACAACAGACTGCAGAAATTCTTGTTGAGTTGGGAGTAAATCCAGGTGACCGTGTAATGGTAATCGCGGAAAATTGTTTCGAAATTTTGCAGTTGTTAATTGGCTGTTCATGGTTGAATGCAATTCTCGTGCCGATAAATCCTTCTTCACGTGATAAACAATTAGATTACTTTATAAAGACGACAGAGCCGAAGGTAATCTTTATAGATAAAGCAACAGCTTCGGATGGACAAGTTAGTTCAAGCCAGTTCTTTCAACTTTCGCAATGCAGACGCATAGATGATGGGTTGCTTGCGAGTCAGAACAAAACATCTTCCATCGAGCTCTCCGCGTCTCTTCCAGATTCAACTTTGGCGATACTCTTCACATCTGGCACTACAGGAAATCCAAAAGGTGTTATGTGTCCACATTCTCAATTCATTCTTTGGGGTGAGATAGTCGGAGGAATCTTAGATATCTCAGAAGATGATGTTGTTTACACATGTCTACCTTTGTTTCATACAAACGCTCTAAACGCTTATTTACAATGCCTTATTAATGGGGCAACTTTCCAACTAGGACCAAGATTTTCTGTCTCACAGTTTTGGCCACGTATGGCGGAAAGTGGAACAACCGTTACATATCTCTTAGGCGCAATGGTTTCGATGTTGATGACTAATCCCGATACCACTTTCGATAAATCTCATAAAGTTCGTAATATTTTGGCACCAGGTACGCCAACTCCAACACTTGTCGAATTTGAAGAGAGATTTGGAGTTAAGTTAATCGAAGCGCATGGAATGACAGAAACGAACGCGGTTATAGGGCCTGATGGTGGAGAGCAATTATTGGGCTACATGGGCAAGGTTTTACCTAATTTTGAAGCGAAGATTCTTGATCAAGATGGTCAAGAGCTAGGCGATGGTGTGCCTGGAGAGTTGTATTTAAAGTGCAATGTTTTGGGAGGCTTCGCTACTGGCTACTGGAACATGCAAGAAGAAACAAAATTAGCTTGGAACAATGGCTGGTTTAGAACTGGAGATCGCGTCATAAGGAATGATGGCTGGTATAAGTTCGTTGACCGAATAAAAGATGTAATCCGCCGTCGAGGAGAGAACATCTCTGCCTGGGAGGTAGAACAAGCATTACAATCTATAGATATGATTTCAGTTGCAGCAGCGATACCAGTTCCTTCAGAGCTTGGGGAAGATGAAGTTATGGCCTTTATAGTCCTTGAGCCCGGTAAATACCTATCAGAGGTAGAGATTTTGAATCAGTGTTCGTCTCTTTTGCCCCGTCATGCGCTCCCTAGATTTATAGAATTTGTGGACCAACTTCCGTTAACTGAAACTGGAAAGATTCGGAAAGTAGTGTTGCGTGAATTAGGGGTCCAATCTTCAACTTGGGATTCCCAAAAAGCTGGCTATGTCGTGAAGCGTTAGTGAAGTAATGGTTGTAATCAAGGGCTGGGGTCAGACAAATTACATTCGTAAACCCTCCGAAACAGATTCACTCATTAACTTGTTTGCTGAAGCGATTTCGACCGCACTCAAAGATGCAAATCTAAACCTTTCGGAGATTGACGGATTTGCAGTAAGTTCATTTACTCTTAAGCCAGATCGCGCCATCGACTTGGCGGTTAAGTTTAATTTAAAATTGAACTGGATTATGGATGGAAGCACAGGTGGGGCTTCCGGTATTGATATGCTCCAGCATTCAGTATCTGCAATAAAAGATAAAACAGCAAAAAATATTTTGCTGCTTAGTGGAGATCTGTTTAGAGAAAATGACTTCTCAGATTTGATTTTAAATTACAACACAAATACAAGAGATTTTCTATCTCCAGCTGGATTAGTCGGCCCTAATCCGCTTTTTGCATTACTGACAACCCTCCAAATGAACAAATATGATTTCAAAAAAGAAGATTACGGGAAAGTTGTAATTTCGCAGCGCAAAAATGCTAACGCTAATCCCAGAGCACTTTACAGAGATTTACTAACCATGGAAGAGTATTTAGCCGCCCCGATGATTAGCACGCCTTTGGGATTATTTGACTGTGTTCCAGTTGTCTCAGGAGCAAGCGCAATTATTGTTGGTGAATCCACTGTTGGTAAATCTTCAGAAAACGAGCTACATGTGAAGAAAATTAGCACAAGACATAATTACGATCTTCACAATGGTGACGGCACATCCACTGGTTTATCGGAGATAGCGCCTGAATTTTGGGACGAGGTTAAGTTAAAACCTGGGGACATTAACTACTTGGCTTTATATGACGATTATCCTGCGATAGTTTTGGCGCAATTAATGGACCTAGGCTTTGTAAGTCGAGAAAATGCACCTGCTAGCTGGCAAGACTTTATTGAAAACTCTAGAACCCAATTGAACAGTTCAGGTGGCCAATTAACGTGTGGCCAAAATGGTGCTGGCGGTGGAATGCATGGATTAATCGAAATCTTCGAAGGGCTAAGAAATGATAAGAATTCGAAGTATGGAATTGCTTGTGGATATGGAATGGTCACATATCGATACGGTTCTTGTTCAAATCTAGTTTTGATTGAAGCGAATCGATGAAGAATTCAATCTCGGAGTGCTCGAAATGTAAAAAGGTTTCAACTCCGCGTCGCTGGAGTTGTGTGAAATGTGGAATGGTTCCTCAACGTGATTGTTTAAATCTAGAGGGAACAGTTATTGCAACAAGCGATATTGTTAAATCTCCAAAAAGTGAGACAAAGCAACTGACTCAGGTTTCCTTATCCATCTCAGATAGCTCGGTCTATTTTCTTTCCAAATAAACTTTAACTTAGTTACTTCCGCACCAGATTCACCGCATAGGAAATCCCAAAGCCAAAGCCAACTGCGGCATATGCGTAGGTGAACCAAGTTAGTTCTGCTGGGATCATGAGAGTTAGAACTCCGAGTGCAGTGGCGCTGATACACATTACTTTTGCGACGTTACCAACATGTGCATCACTACTCTGGGATGCGTTGTGCCACATGTTTCCGGCGAGGGCAAAGACTGTTATGCCAATCATGCGCATCGACCAGATTAAGTCATCGCTGGTGTCGAGGGCGAGAAGATCAAGAAATAGTTTGGGGAGTATTAAAAGGAATAGGGCGGATGCGCCAAAGACTATGGAACCTGCTTGCAGGGTTTTGCGGAGTGCTGGGTAGTTCATGGGAAGAGATTACAACGCCACTAGGGTGATTCTGCGCCCAAGGGCTTATATCAAGCAATCTAGAGCTCTAACATTCTGCTATGAAGCGAATGATATTTATATTGATTTTTATGTTTACAAGCTTCTCTTCACCTTCGGTTGCTAGCGAAGAGGATGGCGTTACCTCATCCTCTGTCTCGTTCGGTGCTTCGTTTCCAGCTACAGGTGTAGCAAGTCCTGGAATCGGTTCTTACTATTCTGGAATTGAAGCATATTTCTCGCATGTAAATGACAATGGCGGAATTTATGGAAGAAAAATAAACTTAATTCGAAAAGATGATGGCAATCTCCCGGCACGAGCGGTATCAAGCAACATGGAATTGGTTAGAGGTAATGGAGCATTTGCCTTTTTATCCACAGCACCTTCTTGTTCAACTCAATTAGCAGTTGCATCAGGTATTAATCCAGGCAAAATGGGTATCCCAAACTTATTCGTCGATTGTTTTATTGATAGAACCTCTGAAGATCCTGAAGAGTCTTCTTCCGAAAAATCCTCCACTACGTCTTATGGCAAAGTTAGTACCCAAAATCAAATTACTATTCTTAAATCCTATTTGGATAAGGCTTTACCGAACCAGAAAATAGCCCTTGTCTATCAAGATGATGAGCACGCCGTTGGAATATCAAAAGTTAAAGCTGATTCTAAAGTTCATTGTTCTAAGTCTTTCATAGTGGGCACAGAGTCAATGGCCCTCAATTCAATCGTGGAAATCTGTAAAAATAATGGTGGCTTAAAAGATGGTGACGCTGTAATTTATGCCGGTAGCCCACGCGGCCTAGGTGCTTTAATACTTCTTTTTGAAAAAGCTAAATTAAATCTAAAATACTTTGCCGTTGAAGGTGCTCTAAATAGGGTTTTATTTTCATCAATGGGATTGTCGAGTAATTCTTCGGTAGAGATTTACACAATAAGCAATAATGCACTTATCTCAGAAACTTCAAACGAAGTAGTTGCAACATTTCTTTCAATTGGCCGAAAATACCTAGGCAGTAGCACTCTCGATCAACGATTTTTGAATGGAATGAATGTTGGTTACATCGTGAGCAATTTGCTTGGAGCAATAGGCCCAGACTTGACGCGCGAGCGATTCATTAATGCATTAAATCTCTATGGCAATCAATTCGACGCTCTTGGATTAAGCGAAAGATCGCAAGATTCCGTTACGCGCTTTATGCCATTGGGTGGTGTAGTTGTCAAAAATGTTGGATCATCGAGCGAAATAGTTTCAGAAGTGTATGTAGTAGTTAACGGTAACGTTTCTTTAAAACCTAGAAAGCAGATTAATCTTTCACCTAGGGGCTTACCAATACTGGCTCAAAAATTGCCCAATTCAGTCCCAGCAGCTAAGCCGACACAGACAGTTGCACCTCAACCTAGTAAAACTATTTCGCCAACACCTTCTCCGTCACCAGTTTTGGAACTCGACGGTGAAGAGGAACCAGTTTTTGGGAAAGTTTCTGTGAAAAAAGAGAAAAATAAATACATTATTTCTATTTCAAGTAACTTGCCGAATGAGAATCTCCAAGTGCGTGCAACAAAAAGAGGTCAAAAATCTATTTCTTTCAAAGTAACAACTGATGACGATGGTTTAGCCAAATTCACTACGTCTCGATCTTTAGCTGGGTTTCAAATTGCTTTATCTTTGGACGGGGAAATATTGAGTTCAGTAAAGGCAAATTAGCTTTATGGAATAGTTCGTAGGGGAAGGTTACGCCTCCAAGTTCTGCGATCTAGATTGCGACTTCGGAAGGTGGCTTTACTCCGCTTACTGCCACAATGCCGAGGCGTTTTCCGACCAAAGTTAGATTATAGGCAAGCTCATACTTGTCGCCCATGGAATCTACGGTGAGCAGTTGATAGAAGGCATTTTTAGAATTTCTGCAGGCGCCAAAAGTAAGGCTGCCATTTTCAGTTAAGAACAGATATCCACTTTCAATAATCTCTTTGAATTGATCTACTGTGATGGAACCCTGAAACGATTTTGCAGAGTAACTGTAAGCGCGCTCCCAATCCGAATTTGCAAGTGCGGTGATTTGCTTAGTTATGTGCTTTTTGACTATCGATTTTTGGTTCTGATTACAACGAACTTCTTTTGCTTGGGCAGGCGTTAATGAAGATTGTGTGGATAGTGCGATCAAAATGATCAACACTGTGGTTTTTAATCGCGCTGACCGAATGCGTTGATATTTCAAAGCAGCCTCATATCTAGACCCAGGGCACTCATTTGAGCGCCTGCCATTGCTTTAACTTTGCTCAAGAGTAAATGGAAAGGCGGTCGAATGCACCTATTCCATTCCCCTCGCTGAGCACAAAACTCAGAACAGTTTCTAACTCTTTGGTCTCGCCCCAGAGTAAAAAGCCACCAAAACCTAGACCGGACCATATTCCCAAGAGCAAAAAAGCGTCTTATGCTTTTGGCATGAAAAATCAATCTTCATTGAATTTAGAAGTGCTGAGACGGTAGTCGCCATGAAAAGACTGCATTTGGTCGCTGGGTTCACTGCATTAATTCTCACCTCTTCTTCGCAAATTGCGTTAGCTAGTTTGCAAGGAACTCCCGATTTCACCAATGACCGAGTAGTCCCATTAATGGCTAGCCCCAATGATTTAAATGCAAATGGATCTGGTTTTCTTTACTCATCGAGAATTGTCCTAACTTCTGCACATACTGCCTTCTCTTTTAATAGCAATGGTGAGCGCCAAGAGTTCCGTCCAGATCTTGCCGTTGGGATGCCGAACACAGATATTAAGAAAATTAGTCAAGGAGTTCGAGTCATCAAACGATTTTCCGCACCTGGATATCTAGCAAATGACAATCCGGATCTAAGTGACTTTTCAATTCTAATTTTAGAAAAAGATTTGATACCAGTTAAACCTGCGCAACTTCTTACTCCTGAAATTTACAAAGAACTCTTAGAAAAACGTTCAGAAGTGAAACTTCATGGGTATGGAAACACAGAAGATCTTTGTTTGCCAGGAGATGCTCTGCCTTGTCGAAGTAACAAGTTCAAAGCATCGGATGTGCCAAGGACCATTACTGCAACCCTGCGCCCAAGTAGTGATTTTCCAGATTTAGTTGGTTATGCCGTGCCGAAACGATTGTCAGATCAACTTCTTTTCTTCACACCCGGAAAGACCAGTATGTGTGGTGGTGATTCTGGCGGATCACTAACGTCCACACACAATGGAGAAATTCTTTATCTAGCCAATATTGGGACAGCTGATCGAATTTATGCATGTGGGCAGTCACCAAATTTTGATGGACGTGGTGGAATTAATTACTCCCAGCCAATCTATAAATATTTAGATCTAATCAAAGAGGCTGAAGCATTTGTTGCAGAGCAAATTCGCAATGAGAAATCTAAGGTGGCGGCAAAGAAAGCCACAATTACTTGTGTCAAAGGGAAAGCGAAAAAGAAGGTAACTGGAATGAACCCAGTCTGTCCAAGCGGATTTAAAAAGAAGTAAGAGCTAAATCCGTGTTTGCAGTGCTAGCGGATACGTAGCGAGTTTGTAACAACCAGAAGTGAGCTTGCAGCCATTGCACCGGCTGCATACATTGGTGTTAAGGCCCCGGCCATTGCAATTGGGATACCGATGAGGTTGTAGGCAAAGGCCCAACCCAGATTTATCTTTATGATTCGAAGTGTTTTTGTTGCGAGAGCAAGTGAGCTGACGACACCCATTAAATCCTTGCCCATCAAGGTGATATCAGCGCTGCCAATTGCAGAATCGGTTCCGGTTCCCATCGCGATACTTAAATTTGCAGATGCTAAGGCTGCGGCGTCATTGATGCCATCGCCGACCATAAGAACGGTTTTTGAATCTCTTTTAAAATCTTCGACAACACGCAACTTCTGATCAGGCAAAGTGTTGGCAATAACATTACTTGCAGGAATTCCTACCAGTGATGCGATATGTCCGGCACTCTCTTGATTGTCCCCGGTAACAAGCCATGGCGTGATTCCACGAGCATTTAGTGCAGATATGGTGGCTTTTGCATCGGCTTTTACTTCATCCGATGTTGTGAAGAGTGCGATTGCAACACCATCCCAGATAAGCACTGAGACGCTCTCGCCGCGGCTGCGGGCTTTTGCAATACCGTCAGATATTTGAAGATCAAATGGCGCAGAGCTATTTGTAATGGCCTCGGGTGTGCTGATCTGAATGAGAGGCGAGAATTGCCCGAAATCGACTTTACCTTCGACTCCGGATCCGGGGTTCTGTATGAAATTGGCGAGTGGCAGAATTTTTGCACCGTGTGCGCTTGCATGAGATGCAATCGCTTTTGCAATTGGGTGATCATTAGCATTTTCTAGAGTCAGGGCTGCTGAAAGAATCATCTGCTCGGTTATGGCCGCAGCGACCGCTTTTTCAAGCTGTTGTTGGGCCGATGTTGGAATAAGAACATCGCCGACTTTCATAACACCTGTTGTCAGTGTCCCGGTCTTATCGAAAATGGCAATGTTTACAGCGCGCGCAAGTTCTAGGACATGCGGCTTGCGCAGAACAATTCCACGAGAAGCACCGCGCCCTGATGCGACAACAAGTGCGACTGGTGTTGCAAGGCCGAGGGCGCAGGGACAGGCGATTACAAGAACGGTAATTGCTACTGAAATTGAAGTTGAGAGTGATCGACCTTCGCCACCGTTTATTGTGGCATCTAGTAAGTAATTCCAGAGAAAGAATGTTCCGATTGAAACAAGTGTGACGATCGGGACAAAGACTGCAGATATCCGATCAGCAAGGCGTTGAATTGGCGCTTTGGCACTTTGTGCTTCAACAACCATTGCAGTTATTCGAGCAAGTTCGGTATCACTGCCGATACGTGTGGCTTTCACGATAATGCGACCATTGTTATTCATCGAAGCGCCGATAACGTGCGAACCTGGGGACACATCTATCGGAACGGATTCGCCAGTAAGCATTGAATTATCAACTGATGAATTACCTGAAATCACAATGCCATCAGTGGCGATTCGGGCACCTGGCTTTACAACAAATTCATCGCCCAAAATTAAGTGCTCGATTGGTATGAGAACTTCGAGGCCATCTCGCAGAACAATTACTTCTTTGGCGTGAAGTGAGAGAAGTGAAGTGAGAGCGCTGCTTGCACGGTGTTTAGCGCGGGATTCTAGGAAGCGGCCGAGGATCACAAAGAGCAGGACTCCGGCAGCAACTTCGGTATAGGCATCGCCGTCACCAGTTGCAGTTGCATAGATCGACCAAGTAAATGCCGCAATAGATCCAAGAGAAATCAAGGTATCCATTGTCGGATGAGTGATATTTCGAATTGCGGCACGATGAATTGGCCAGGCGACAAATAAAATAAGTGGAGTAGTTAATGCAATTGCTAGCCAAGCCATCATCATTGAGGTTGCAATTGCGGGAACACCTAGGGCAATTGCCCAGATAAGTGCGCGCTTAGATTTCTTATTGGCCAGTGCTGGTCCTTCGCTGTCTGCCAACAGGGTTGCGCCATATCCTGCAGATTTAATCTTCGAGATGATTACATCTGTCGGAAGTTCTTCAGGTGCAAGGACGTGAACAGTTTCGCTGGCGAAGTTGACCGAGGCGCGAACGCCGGTGAGTGAATTAAGAGATCTTTCAACCGATGCCACACAAGATGAGCAAGTCATACCTGTTACAGAATAGGTAGTTGCAACCAAGGTGGTCTTAGCTAAATCAATCGCAATCTCGGGTTGACGATGGCGCATCAGGTCAATCGAGATATCCTCAGCCATTGTTACTTTCCTTGCTAGCTGGGGATTGCATAGGGGAAGTCTATTTCTAATACTTGTGCGACATCTAGCGATTCTTGGATTGGTAGGACCCAATCATTGCCACCGCTGATGCGCGAGCTAAAGGATTCGATCATTATTTGGTAGGCATCAACTGGTGCAAAGACTTCGGTGTGTTCGCCGATGCGCAGCGCAGAACTTTCTTTCCAGGAAGTAAAGGCCTGGCCAGCAGTAAATTCAATTGAGTTCTGATCACCAACAATCTTTAGGGATTGTTTCTCGGGTGCTATAAAGGAAGTTTGTGCAGAGAGTTTTATTAAGCCCTGACTTAGTTTTATTTCGGCTTGTAAGTCGGTGGACAAATCAACGCCATCGCTATTTAGTGTCTGATTAACGCTGGTAAAAGTTGGTGTGGTCCATGGATTAATCAGTGAACGCCAAAGCTGAATTTGATAGCCGCCAACATCAAGCAAGCTGCCACCACCCAAGTTTTTAAGTGCACGGAAGTTATCGTTTAGATCTGCAGTAAAAGTGAATTCGGATTCGATTGCGGTAAGCCGACCGATGTCACCTTTTGCAACAAGTTCAAGAGCGCGTTGAAAACGTGGATGCCATCTGGTCCAAACTGCTTCAACTAATAATTTGCCACTGGTTGTGGCGGCATCGGCCATCTCTCTGCTCTGTTGGAAATTAAGGGCAAGTGGTTTTTCACAGAGCACATGCTTTCCGGCGTTAAGTGCTGTGATAGCCCACTGGTGATGTTGGTTGTTGGTTAAATTTATGTAGATTGCATCAATTTCTGGGTCTTGAATTATTTGGTTGTAACTTTCGCTGCCGTGATAAGTGCGCACTGGTGCGAGTGCTTGTGCACGACCTAAGTTTTGGCTTGCAACTGCTGTAAGTGTTGCGTTAGTTGCGGCATGAATTGCTGGCGCCATTGCTTTGGTTGCAACGAAGCCGGCGCCAATAAAGCCCCACTTGATTGTCATGCTCGCAATAATATTGGAGTTACTGGCTTTCCATTTTCGAGCGCTGATTCTTCAGCTGCCTGCATGATTGCAACAACATCGCGTGAAGCAGTGGCTTGGATCTGCATTGGTGTGCCATTGGTTAAGAAGTCATCGACTGACTTATGGAAAGCAAAGGCTGGAGACGTTACTGGAGTAAGCAATTTAGAAGTTCCATCGCTGGTGTGTAGCGTGATTTTTGCGGGCAGATCGGCGACTGCGCCGGTGCCACTGGTGTCCCAGTCGCCAACAAGTGCGCCCTTTGTTCCTAGAATATAAAACTTTGGTTTGCGGGCAGCAGATAAATCAGAATTTATGAAAGTAGCTTGAATGCCACCTTCGAAATTTATATTCACTGCGGCATGATCAGCATTTGTTATGTGATGCCAGACGCGCTTTTGATTTAGGCCACTTACAAATTCAACTTTATTTGGAATCAGCGCCAGGATTTGATCGATGTAGTGGCTTCCCCAATCAAATATTGCACCACCTGAAACCTTTACATCTGAGTGCCAGAAATCGCAGGGTTTTGAATATCCACCAACAAAACTTTCGTAGGAGAAGAGTTCTCCGATATCGCCGTTATCAATGGAATTTTTAATTGTTAAGAAATCCTGGTCAAAGCGGCGGTTCTGATAAACGACCAGAGTAAGCCCGGCACTTTTTGCAAGTGCCATTAGTTCATCGCACTCATCGGCGTTAAGGGCCATTGGTTTTTCTAAGATGACATGAATGCCAAGTGCGAGAGCTTTTTTAGCCCACGAATAATGGCTATTTGGTGGCGTCGAGATAACAACCAAATCGATGCTTTTAGATTCCAACATTAAATTAGCATCGCTAAATGCAGTTGCAGTTGGTGAGAGTTTTAGACCGGCCTGAACGCGGTCGGGATTGGTGTCGCAGATAGCGGCAATTTCTAGATGGTCACAGGCCGCAATGGCCTTGCTGTGTTCGTCGCCGATAGCGCCATAGGCCAATAAACCAACCCGAATTTTTTTATCCGACACGCATGCGCTCCCTGTTAATCCTAAGGTGTGAGTCTAGATGAGTAAGACTGATCAGGCACATTTAAGTGAATCGATTCAGTCTCAGCCATGAAAGAAGTAGGATTTAGCCATGAGTTTTGTTATGTATTCGACAACCTGGTGTGGTTATTGCAAAAGACTAAAGTCTCAATTGGCTGATCTCGGGGTAACTTTTGAAGAGATCAACATTGAAGAGGTTCCTGGAACTGCCGAGATTGTTGAGAAATTAAATGGCGGAAATCAGGTTGTGCCTACGCTGGTTTTCTCTGATGGAACTGCGATGACAAATCCTTCGGCCAAGGCTGTTGTGGAGAAGCTAGCTACGCTTTAATTGGTTATGAAAATAACCTTGCGTTCTGTATTTACAATTCTTGCATCCACTTCTTTACTTGCAACATTGTTAACAGCACCTGCATTAGCTGCACTGGATGATGGATATCCAGAAGGGGCTGCGGCGCCAGGGCGAACATGTGCGCCAGATGCAGTTGGGCAGAAAGAACTTAGTTCGCATAGTGGGAAAAATCTTTCATGCATTCTTATTTATGGTGTTGCAAAGTGGTGGATTGATGGAGATCCGCTTCCTGCAGTTGAATCACCGGCTAAACCGGTAACACCTGCATCACCTTCGCCACAATCATCAGCACCAGCAAGTGATGGTAAGAAATTTGTTTTAGAAAATAGCGCGAAGATAACTTTAAAGAAGGGCAGCAAGTTAATAACTGTTGGAGATGTTAGACCGGCCCAAGTTTTGATTCCTGGAACTCTGAAAGCCAAAGTAGCAGCACCATTGTTGGTTGCACTTCCTGGTTTTACGGCGACAACAAATGATTTGTTGGCATTGGTGGATTTAACTACCGAGGCTTATAAGCGCGGCGTTGTGTTGGCGCTGCCGATGGGAAGTAAGAATTCTGGTGGACTGCACTTTTGGAATGCGACTGGATCATGTTGTGACTTTGAGAAAAGTGGAGTTGATGATTCGAAGTATTTGATGGATCTTGTTAAGCAGATAAGTGCCAAAGTTTCGATTGATAGCAAGCGGATTTACTTCTTTGGACATTCAAATGGTGGGTTTATGTCGTATACGGTGGCTTGCAATAACTCGGAGAAAATAGCGGCGATAGTGAATTTAAATGGCGCCAGCTTTGCGGATATGGAGATGTGTGGGGCAAAAAAACCGGTAAGTGTTTTGCAGATAAATGGAACTGCTGATGAATTGATTCACATTGAAGGTGGAGATGTGTTTGATGATCCAAAGCAACCATATGCAAGCGTTAAGGCCGAGACTGGCAAGTGGGCGCAGATTGATGGATGTTCGACAAGTGCATCGGTAGTGAATAAGAAGAAATTTAATTATGAGTCTGTTCTTGCGGGATCAGAGACAACCAAAGCGGCATACAAGTGTCCTAAAGGCGTGGATGTTGAGATGTGGACGATTGCTGGAGGCGCGCATCTACCGAAGATAAACGCCGCATTTACCGCGTCGGTATTTGATTTCTTGTTGGCTCATAAGAAGTAGAAATTGACTACCTTATCGGCCCAAGTAAGTTCTGATTCGCTGCTGTGAGCAACTAGAACAACAGTGGTGCCGCTTGCTGCAAGTTTTTGCAGAAGTTTGATAATACGTTCACGGTTTTCAATGTCTTGCGCCGCAAGTGGTTCATCCAAAAGTAAAACCGGGGTTTTTTGAGCGATAGCGGTTGCGATGGAAACTCGTTGGGCTTCACCACCAGACAGAGTTGTTACCTGTCGATCTGCTAAAGCGCTTAAACCTAGGGATTCGATAATTTCTTTGGAATCGCCAGCCATTTCGATTATTTGTTTAACAGTGAATCCCAATGTGTAATTTTGGTTTTGAATTGCCATGGAACGCAACTTAGAGAGCTGTGATGCTGGGGTTAGTGCAGGATTTGTTTCGTCGATTGTGATTGTTCCGGTGGTTGGTTTGATGTCGCCGGCAATTGCGTTTAGCAATGTGGATTTACCTGAACCATTTGGCCCAAGGATTACGGTGATTGCAGCGGCAGGGATCTGGTCACTGAAATTAGTGATGATTTGTTTGCCACCAAGTTCGATGCTGATTTTGTTTATGTTGATCATTGGGTCTTCCAAATATTGTTCTTCATTGTGACCAGTGCAATCAAGACCGGCGCACCGACAAGTGAAGTGATTAGGCCAATTGGAAGTTCAATTGGTTGAACAGCGCTTCTTGCAATTGTGTCAGCGGCTACGACAAGTAGGGCGCCAATGATTGCGGTATGAAAGATTAGTTTGCGATGGACCGGGCCATAGATAAAGCGAGCGATATGCGGTGCTGCAAGACCAATGAATGCGATTGAACCAACTGTGCTGACTGCGCCACCTGCAAGAAGTGAGAGAGCGATTAGTGCAAGCAAACGAGAGCGCTGAACATCAATGCCTAAATGAAATGCGGTGGAATCACCGAGTGAAAGTCGGTCAAGTGCTGGTGAAACTCTCCAGGCAATAGCTGCGCCGAGAATTGCAGTGATTGAGATTCCGAGAAGATTTTCGCGAGTGATTAAAGCAAGTGAGCCAAAGTTCCAGAATGAAATTGATCTGGCATCAGCGCGTGTGACCATAGATGAGAGCAGGCCAACGATTGCTGTGAATGTGGCAGAGACCGCAATGCCAACAATGATTAAAGAGAACGAGGAGAGCTTGCTTCGAAGATTTGCTAATTTGAATGTCAGTGATGTTGCGAGGAGTGCACCGATTGCGCCGCAAGCAATTGCGCCAACAGATCCAACTTGAACTAAACCAGTCAATACAGCCAAGACCGTGCCAAGAGCTGCGCCAGCCGTTGTTCCTAAAATTGATGGTTCGGCTAAAGCGTTGTTGCAAGCACCTTGTGCGATTAAACCGGCAAGGGCGAGAGATGCACCAACAATCAGCGCAGCGGTGACACGTGGGATGCGAATCTGCCACAAGATTTCATTGCTGCCGGGGGAGAAAAGTGCGGACCAGAAGTTTTCGATTTGAGCGGCGCCGTTATAGATCGCAATAAAGGTAACGAGAACAAGCAAAATTGTTGGGGCTAACTTTTTCACTTTGTAACCGCCTCTACTGCTTTGGCAAGTGCAGTGACAAGCGATGGAGTGCGGGGACCGTATGAAAGAAGTAACGAATCATCAACATCGATTACAGCTTGATTTTTGCCGGCTTGGGTTTGGGAAACACCAGGAAGTTTTAATAAGCCAGAAATACCACCAACAGATTGCAGACCTTTAGTCATAACAATGATGACTTCTGGATTTAGTATGGCCAGGCTTTCGGCAGTCATTGTATTGAATGGATTTGGCAAAGATTGGGCACCAACATCTGTTGCACCAATAGCTTCGATCAAAGAATCAGATCCCGAACCTGGACCACCGATCAGATAGACCGAAGATGTGCCGCGAAGATATAAGAATGCAATGCGGGATTTAGTGGCGATGGTAGAAGTTTTTAGCTCTCTATCAAAAGCTTGATTTAGCAAATCACCTTGCGCTGGTGCACCGATTGCTGATGCGACTGCAGATACTTTTGTTGGGATATCAGTCAGCGTCCAGCTTTCAGGAGTTTCGACAATCTTGATGCCTGCAGTTCTTATCTGATCGAGCGCTGCCTTTGGTCCGGTTGAAGCATCGATGATGACAAGATCGGGTTTAAGTTCGATGATTTTCTCGGGCAGAACTTGGTGACCCGATGTAACGATTGGAATATCTTTTAATTCTTTCTCGGTGCTAGAGATATCTCGGCCAACTAGGATCGATTTAGCATTTAGTGAATTCATTATCTCAGCGACGCCATTAGCAAGAACTACTACGCGCGAGACTGAAAAATTTGTGGTTGAATCAATTGAAATTTTTGATACATCGTTCTCAGAAATTGTCTGGCTTTGTAAATTCTGTGACGTGCCGCACCCAGTTAGCAATATCGCTAGTGCTGTAATCGCAATCACACCGAATTTCTTCACGGGGATAGTGTGCCAATTCTTTTAACGACAGATGTACGTGTCCTGTCGGATAAGTGATTCGAGCTAGCAATTTAGAATTTCGACATGAAGCGTGTGGTTTTCGGAGTTGTTATCGCGCTTACCTTTGCCATAAATCCGGTTGCGGATGCGGCAACAATAAAAGGAGCACAGGGTCAGACCCTAAGTGTTTCGACAACAACCGCAAGGAGCGGTGCGATGATCAAAGTAAGTGGAAATAGATTTGATGAGACCGTTGGAATCTATCTGGCGTTCTGTGTTGTCCCGAAGAAAGGTCAGCCGCCAACACCTTGTGGAGGTGGAGTGAATAAGGCCGGTCTCGGTGAAGCTTCGTTCTGGATTTCATCGAATCCACCGCCATATGCAATTGGTCTGACTGAAGAGTTTTTACCAGGAGGACGTTTTACCCAGAAAGTTCAGGTGTCAAAGAAGATCGGCAAATTTGATTGCACCAAAGTTAAGTGCGCAATAACTGTGCGAGCAGATCATTTGCGTAGCGCAGATCGAAGTCATGACACGTTTATTCCAATCAAAATCAGATAACGAAACAAGGAGAGCAATGAAAAAGATCGTTCTAGTTTTAGCTTTGGCAGCATCAGTATTGGTGCCATCAGGTGCGCAGGCAGCTGAGACCAAGTTTGTTGGTGGACCGCTGACAAACCTTGAAGCGCAAGGCGCTGTGATTAACATCCAACTCTCAGCAGTTCCAGCAAAGGCTGGTCTATATATCCAACAGTGTGTGCAAAACGCAGCGGGTGCACGCCCAGATATCTGCAACAAAGCGGCCGAACTCTGGATTTCGACAGCCCGCGGTGCTTCATTTGCACCAACTGCGGCAATTCAATTTAAGCCAACAGCAAGCTTTGTTGCTGGCAGCACAACCATAGATTGCACAGTTTCGAAGTGCGGAATCTTTATGCGCTTTGATCACACTGCAGCTGCAGATCTTTCGGAAGATCAATTCATTGCACTGACATTTAAGTCAGCCGCTGCCGGAACTGTTGTTCTGCCGGCTGATGAAATCACCGCAACAATAAATGGCACAGCAGTAAGCACAAGGGCGCCAATGACACTTGGATATCGTCAGGTCGCAACAGTTGCAGCAACATCAAAGGCTGGGGCCACGCTGACTTTCGAAGCAATATCTCCAGCATGTGCGTTAAATGGAAGAGAGATAACACCATTGAAGGGAAGCGGGGAGTGCGCAATATCAGTGACTTCAGCTGGAAATGCAACTGCTTCTAGAGCGACAGCGATCTTGCCGATTCGCTTAACTTTAGGAGTGCAGACAATTCCTGCAATTGCAGCCAAGAAGTCAGTAAAGCTTGCGACTGAAACAAACTTTGGCGAGAAAGTTAGTTACAAGGCGAGTGGAAGCTGCTCAGTTAAGAAGAACGTCTTAACTGCCAAAAAAGGCAAGTGCACAATAAACGCTAGTGCGGCTGGTCAAGATGGTTTGTTTGGAGCGCTCGAGAAGAAGGTTGTGTTGCGTATTAAGTAGTTAAACCTTTGCTGCTGCAATGACTCCGAGACACATCTCATCTGAAGAACCTTCGCCCCAAGTTATGTAACGAGGTTCTAGATTCTTTAGTTCTGGAATCTTTTGGCGCAGAGTTGGATCAAATGTGCATTCAACACGGATTGTGTCGCCAGCCCTTACTGCGATTGGAGTCTTCAAGATAGTTGCAGATTGATCATCGAAGTTGTAGTTGGCAACGTTGAGAATAGTTTTCTCATCTGCCTTGCCGGGATTGAGGATCAACTTCAGGGAACGACCCAATAGGTGCATGTGAGGTCCTGCAGCAATGACATTGAAGTTGGTGTTAATGACCTTGTCACAGCGCGAAATTAGCGAAGGCGTTGGCTTATTTGGATTTTGCCCGCAAATAACATTTATGCCGGCGGCTTCGAATGCGCTCTTTGTGCTGGTGCGAGATGCCAGATCAATTAGTGATTGACGTCGGTCGCAGAGCGGTCCGGTGATTCCTGGTGGGCAGGCGAGTTCTACTGGTGCTGGGAAGAGTTCGACATGCAATTGCTTAACGGTTGCACCCTTTGCCGGAATCACATCCATCACAATCTTGGATTGATCGGTCTCCATCTTTTCTTTCTGTCCCGCAAGTAAGTTGTAGTGGACCTGCAGGACAAATCTTTCACCTTTTTTAAATGGAGTTCCGTAGCCCTTTGGTGAAACGTCTTTGCCGCGACCAGGCGCCCAAGAACTTAGCCAAGGTGATGTGACAAATGTTGAGAGCATTCCGCCAAGTCCAGTGCCACCGAAACATGGCCAGCCGCCACCCTTGTTATCAGCTTTTATCGCCTCTTCTAGATCAGCATCGGTTACTCGGAAAACAATTGCGTGGTGAACGATTGCTCTTTGCTGTGGGATAAATTCGATAGCTCTGATAATCGAATCTTCAGTAACTTTAGGATCAAGTAAGAAACAGCGATAATCGTCGGTGCCTTTATTTGGTGCAACCGGTAGGTGCGCTTTCTGCATAGTGACTGTGTAGCGCTTCATCTTCTGGTTCTTCTGGGCCTTTGCTGCGCTTGCACTCTGTGGAATCAGTGATGCCAATAACAGGAGAGCGGCTGAAATCGAAATTAACTTAATTTTCATGGTGCAGAGAATACCGAAAACCTCAAGGTGCAGCCCACTTGAAATCCAATTACTGTAGCGCAGTGAAGATTTTGAGAGTTATTGCGGCAGGTGCGCTCTCAGGCTTCTTGGTAATTTCTTTAAGCGTTCCAGTCATCGCAAATGCGGATTCAGTAGTCGTAAAGACAATCACAACAGCGCCTGGAGTTTCGATTGATACCTCCTTATATCTACCCAGCCAATCGCCAGCACCAGCAATACTGATTGCTCATGGTTTTGGTGGAACGAAAGATTCCGTAGAAGCGGATGCTAAATACTTTAGGGATAAAGGCTTTGCAGTCTTAACTTGGACCGCCCGCGGCTTTGGAGATTCAACTGGCCAGATTGAAATGAATTCAATTGGCGCTGAAGTTAGCGATACCCGCGAATTGATTTCTTACCTTGCAAAGAACCAAAAGGTGAAGCAAGACAAAACTGGCGATCCACTTGTTGGAATCATGGGAAGTTCTTACGGTGGTGCGAATGCACTGCTGACTGCAAGCCAAGACCGACGTATCGATGCTGTGATTTCAGATATTACTTGGAACGATTTACAGAACGATCTCTTCCCGCAAGCTGTAGAAGGATCAAAAATATCAGGACCATTTAAGAAAGTTTGGGCCGGAACTTTCTTCTCGGCAGTGACATTTCAGAACGCTTACCTTGGCGAATGCGGATCATTTACGCCGCAATGGTGCGATGCCTATCGCAACGCTGCAATCAATGGCGAACCTTCAGCATCTGAACGTAAATTGCTGGCATCGGTGTCACCAAAGAATTTTGTATCATCAATGACTGCGCCAACTTTGTTAAGCCAAGGTCAGGCCGATTCGCTCTTCCCATTATCTGAAAGTTATGACACTGCCAAGATAATTAAGAAGGCCAAGCCAGAGCTTCCGTTGTCGATGATCTGGCATGCAGCTGGCCACGATGGTGGTCTGGATCAGAGTGAATACTTGCGTTCGCAGTATTTAATTTGGTTTAAGAAGCATTTGATGAAGGAAGAAATTGAGTTTCCGGTCTTCCAATTTACTAAGACCAACGGAACAATTTCGTTGCAAGATTCAACTGTAATCCCAAGAGTTTTCAGCAGCTCTAAGTTGCCGATAAGCGCCGATGAGAAACAGCTGCAATTGATTACCCCACTTGCGGCAATCGCATATCCAATAGGTGGAATTCCTAGTGCGATATCTGCGCTGCCGGGAATCGGAAGTGCGGGCGCACTAGCGTCTCGAGTTGTCTCGGCAGTCTCTGGTTTTAGTCCCGCATTCTTACCGGGACAAAGTGGTCTGATTGAATCAGCACCGTTGACTGAACCAATTAGCATCGTTGGTCCATCTTCAGTCAAAGTTCGAATCACAAGCACCACAGGTGATGCGACTCTGTTCTTCTCACTTGTCACAAAATCACCAAGTAGTGCGATTACCCAACCAAATGGAATTGTTTCACCTGTTCGACTTACAGATATTCCGCAGGCTGGTGTGGATGTAACAGTTCAGCTTCCGGCAACAATTGTGGATGCAGCCGTTGGTGATGTTATTGCAGTTGGAATTTCAGGCACTGATCAAGGTTACGAACTTCCAAAGATTTCGCGATATTACACAATAGCTGCGCTATCGCCGCTGACTTATAAAATTACTGAAGCTTCGGCATCGGCATCATCTGGTGCAAATTTATTGTGGCCGGTTGCAGCGCTAGTTACTCTTGTTGCCGCGTTTGTTTATGTTCGTATTAGACGACCAAAGATTGCACCAAGCCACGAGAACAGCACCGCACTTGTCGAAGTGACTAACCTTGGAAAAGTTTATAAAGATGGTTATCGCGCAGTCTCTGATCTTTCATTTACCGTAGAACGCGGTCAAGTAGTTGGTCTACTTGGTCCTAATGGTGCTGGTAAAACCACAACACTTCGAATGATGATGGGATTAATCTTCCCAACCGAAGGTTCAATATATATAGATGGCAAACCGGTTTACCCAGGTGCACCTGCACTTTCAAATCTTGGAAGCTTTGTCGAAGGCCCAGGATTTTTGCCGCATCTTTCAGGTCGCGAAAATTTAGCGCTTTACTGGCGTTCGATCGGTCGCGATGGCGATCAGAATCTTGATGAAGTAGTTTCAATTACCAAACTTGGAACTGCGCTAGATAAGAAGGTGCGTTCTTATAGCCAAGGCATGCGCCAACGTTTAGCAATCGCGCAGGCAATGCTTGGTGCGCCAGATCTTCTTGTTCTTGATGAACCAACAAATGGTCTGGATCCACAACAGATTGCCGAGATGCGAGATGTCCTAAAGCGTTATGCCGCTACTGGCCGCACCGTAATTGTTTCCTCACACTTGTTGGCCGAAGTTCAGCAGACTTGCAGCCATGTTGTGCTGATGCACCGCGGTGAATTGATTGCATTTGGCCCAATGAAGAAGATCCTTAATCGCAACCGTAAATCTGAGACCCTTGAAGAGATTTTCCTAGAACTTATCGGTGATGACTTGGTTATCGGAAAGGATGCGAAATGAGTTATTCAGCAGCAAAAACTCTGCCTTATTCGGTCGAGCTCTATCGTCAATTGAAGCGGAAGCGAACTGCTTTTGCATACGCATTTATTCTCTCGCTGCCAATTCTGGTTGCAATCGCAGTTAAGTTTGGACCATCTGGAAACAGCGGTGGACCAACTCGACTTGGTTCTGGAACAACAGATTTAATTGGTCTTGCGACAATTGGCGCCGCAAACTTCACGGTAACGATGTTGTATTTTGCAACACCATTCTTGCTCGTGACGGTAATCGCGTTGTTTAACGGTGACACTGTTGCAAGTGAAGCTTCGTGGTCAACGCTTCGGTATCTGCTGGCATCACCGGTCCCGCGGACCAGATTGTTACTTCAAAAGATTAAAGTCAGTCTTACCTTGTCAGCTTTTGCGATTTTGTTGATGCCAATTGCTGCCTGGATTGTCGGCACTATTGCATTTGGAACCAAGCCACTTCAGACCCCACTTGGTGCAACGTTCGAGAACTCAGTTGCAATTTCACGAATCGCGATCATGACTGGGTATCTTGCATTCTCACTGCTCTTTGTTGCTGGTCTAGCTTTTTACTTAAGTGTTCGAACCGATGCACCGCTTGGAGCAGTTGGGGTAGCGGTTGGTATTTCAATCCTGCTTAATATTCTCGATGCCATCACAGCCCTCGGCAAGATTCGTGATTGGCTGCCGGTTCATTACGCCTTCTCTTGGTTCGATGCACTTGCCTCGACCATAGATTGGTCAACCATGATTCGTGGCGCCAGCTATTGCGCAATCTCGGGAATTATTCTCTTCGCCCTTTCGATAAATCGTTTCGCGCACAAAGACATCACCTCATAGACCTAAAGATTGGGTGAATTCCGCGCGTCTTTCGATATTGACCGCGCTTATTTCAGGTTTTAGCCTTAACCTTTAACTCATCCCAAAATGGGAGGCAAGAGTAAATATCTAGCAAGGAGATTGCTATGGAAGAAGATGATCTTTTAGAACTTTGGAATACCAAGCGTTCACAAATCATTCACGCACAAATTGCGCCAACTCTGATGCTCATAGGTGTCTTCGTTGTTGCAGCTTTTGGAATGTTTGAAGATGCAACCGATGGTGCAAAATATCTAACAATTGGCGTTGCTGCAGCAACCGGAATTCTGGCAATAATTTCCCAATACGCTGCAATTCGCGAGGCTGAAGTTCTAATAATTGATCTCAAGAGATTAGAGAACTCAACTGAACTTTCAAAGCGCATCGCACAATCTCGTGGTTTCTTGTCGCTATCAGCGACTGCGATTGTTGGACTAGGTATCGCAGTATTCGCGCTCGTTGTCTGGGCAGTTCTCGGATAACTAAGTGGCAAAATTTATTGTTATCGGTGCCTTTGCCTTGGCTCTTTTCTCCTTGCTTATTGCGTATGAACGTCCGGCGCGAAGCAAGAAGAAGATCACTGGCAGAGGCGGCGATTTCGAGTAATAAAAGTTAGATAGAATTTTTTTACCGCTAAATAGAAAAGAGAATTTCATGGGCGCTTGTCAATGTGGCTACACAAGAGATGAAGAGAAGAACTGCGATGGAACACATAAGGTTGTTAAAGCTGTAAAGGCTGACCTGGCTGAGAAGCTTGAAGCAAATGGTTTTCCTCATGCATCTGAATATGTGAAGAACAACTAGGTTTCTTAAAAGCAATTAACAAAGTAGTCAAGGCATGAAACCAACACATAGGTTTCCTCAAGTTGTTTTAGGATTTGCGCTTGCTTATGCCGGCTTAGGTCATCTGACCACCAGTCGGCAGGAATTTCAAGCGCAAGTCCCATCATTGTTTAAAGACTATGCAGATTTTGTGGTGATTGCTTCCGGAATCATAGAAATCTTGTTAGGCCTGGGGCTAGTTTTCTTCTGGAAATATCGAGTGCTAATTGGCCGCTTGGTCGCACTGTTTTTTGTGGTGATTTTCTGGGGAAACATCTCCCAATATATAAATGGCATCGATGCCTTCGGATTGAACAGTGATCGTGCAAGATTAATTCGACTCTTCTTCCAACCGCTTTTGGTGGTTTGGGCCTTGTTGAGCACGGGTGCCTGGCGCAAGCAACATGACTGAAATAATTGTTATTTACGATGGCAATTGCGAGCTATGCAAGAACTCCATTTTTTGGATTGAGAAGAAGTTAAAGATTAAGGCTCTAGATTTTCATACAACTGATCTCTCGAAGTTCAACTTAACTTTTGACCAATGCTCTCGCGAAGTTTTTGTGCTTGCAGATACAAAAATATTCCGCGGGGCTAAGGCGGTTGCTTTCTTGCTTCGTCGCCGAGGAAACAAGTTACTGTCATTGTTAATTACTTTATCTGGACCACTTGGCCGAGTTGGATATCAGTGGGTGGCGCGCAATCGAAGTTCGGCGCCGGTAAAGCTGCTTTCGCGGTTGCTAAAGCCTTAAATAGTTCCGCGCTCTAGACCTTTTAAAACTTCTTGGGCGCGCACCTTTAGTTCTGGTAAATCACTTAACCGATTCAATCCAAATACTTGTTGGCTCATGCGATGGTTCTTAACAAACGTTTCTCGGTGGCGATCAAGGAAATCCCAATACAAAGTTGTAAATGGACAAGCGGTTTCACCGATGCGAAGTTTTGGGTTGTATTCGCAGCCCTTGCAATAGTTGCTCATACGAGAGATGTAGGCGCCTCCTGCCGCATATGGCTTGGTCATCATCGCGCCACCGTCGGCGTGGACACCCATGCCAATTACATTCGGAACCATTACCCATTCGCTGGCATCGATAAATACTTCACGCATCCAATCTAGAAACTCTTGCGGATTAGTGCCGGTGATTAGCGCAAGATTGCTTAGAAGCATAAGGCGTGGAATGTGATGAACCCAGGCACGTTCTTCGATATCGCTGACCGTTTCTTTTATGCAATTCATCTTGGTTTTTTTGGAATCAGTAAAGAGCGGAAGTAATTTGCGAGTGGCCTTTAGTTGATTGTTCTTGCGGTAATCCGGAGCCAGAAACCAATACATACCGTTTACATATTCGCGCCAGCCAATAACTTGGCGGATAAAACCTTCACAGGATTCGATGGGGACCTTGCCGGCATTAAAGGCTTTGATTGCTGCGGCAATAACTTCTTCGGCATGCAGTAATCCGTTATTTAGATAAGGCGATAGAAGTGAGTGATGGAGCGCCCAATTATCTGTCGTCATTGCATCTTCTAGCGGACCAAATTCGGCAAAGTGGTTATCGATAAAGTTTTTTAACTGAGCAAGTGCGCCAGCCCTGGTTGTTGCCCAAGTTGTTGTGGGGGTATGGCCAAGTTCTTTTGCAACCTCTAAATCAATCTGATCGCGCTTATGCTCTAAATAAGCCGGTCCTTCATATTTCTTTGGTGGTGGTAGGCGATTCTCTTTATCGAAGTTCCAGGCACCACCTGTCGGTTTGCCCTTTTCAATCAGGATGTTAAGTCGAGATCGTTGCAGGCGATAGAAATTCTCCATTAGAAAAGATTTCTGCGAACCAGCCCAATCTTCAAATAGTGGGCGAGGGGTCAAGAAGAAATCATTTGCGATAAATGTGGCACCAAATTCTTTTAATGCGGCAAATTGGCGATGGGATGAAGGTTCGGAACAGATAACTTCCTTAATTTTATGTTTTGCTTGAATGGTTTTTAGGCCATCAATAGTTGTTGCAGCCTTTACGTATTCCACAGTAAAGCCTGCATCTTCAAGTGACTTGGCAAAGTGTCTTGCGCTCGAGATTAAAAAGAAGAGGCGTTCTTTATGCCAATTCCGCCCAATTGTCATTCGAGCACTTTCGACAAGAGCAATCAGATCTTCTTTGGGATTAGCGTTTTTCAGGGCACCATATTTTTGATTTAGATGGTCAAAGGGAATATAAATAATGCGCTTCATGTATTTTCACGGCATCGATCGCTGCAGTATTTAACTTCGTCCCAGTTCTTGGTCCACTTTTTGCGCCATTCGAATTCCAGGCCGCAGCGCACGCAGATTTTGGGTGCGAACCCATTCTTTGTTTTAGCTACGCGAGGCATTGCGTAATAGTAGGAGTTCCCTGGCCCACGTTCGCGATATCGCAGGTGCCGCTGTAGTATTTGCATGTTGTTTCCGGGGTCGATGTAATTTCGAACCGGCGGTTAAAGTCCGCGACCCGATGCTCGCCAGGTATCGGTTGACTCAGTGAAATTCTGGGACCGACGGTTAAAGTCCGGATGATAGGAAATAACAAAAGGTAGGTCCTGCCTACCCTCTTTGTGCTTTCTTGCACCCACCCCGGAAACTCGATTATTGAGTGGGGGTATATATGGATTACACAGTTGCGATGCAACGTGCCATCGCCCTGTCTGAAAAAGGTTTAGGAAAGTGCGCACCGAAC
>Ga0315909_10000416_pt1 | contig 57683 bp, 71 predicted proteins | sample LakEriMetagenome_11_FD_203527 | JGI IMG/M metagenome (GOLD analysis project Ga0315909, IMG submission 203527) | Freshwater fungal communities from buoy surface, Lake Erie, Ohio, United States - Buoy 2 MA125 | ecosystem: Environmental > Aquatic > Freshwater > Lake | place: USA: Lake Erie, Ohio... | reverse complement strand
TATCTTTTTGGAGGATGTGCTACGCGATGCCGGAGCAACTACTGTGGCAGGTCTATCGGTGCGCGTAACGGGCTTGCCGCCCCCGTTAGTCGTTTTAACTTCATCCCCGAAATTCTCGGGAAATTTTTCACGCATTGTTTTGTCAATGCGTTGGTAATACTCGTCAGTCGTCGCATACGCCTGACCATTTTGATCTACTAGTTCCTCATGTAAGCCTAATGCCAAACTTGTCATTAGCCTATTCTTACCAAACCAAGGATTTCGCTCTTGCCACGAACTCGCTTTTGGATCTGGTTTAGGAACCTGTACTTGCTCTTGGGGACTATTTACAGCAATTTCTTGGTTTTGTAAAGAGGGTCTGTAATCTTTTATTCGTTGGAGCTTGTAATTAACAGCGGCTAGTTGTTCTTGCGCCTCAACTACTTTGTCCGAATCTCCAGACTCATACGCCTCTTTATAGGCCCGTTTAGCCATCTCCATCTCAAGCTCAGCAGCGCCTTTGGCTGTGTCTATAAAGGATTTCTCCCCCTCAGACAGCCTAGATTTCAGGCGTTTATTTTCTTCAAGAGCGTTTCTAGCAAAGGCTAAAGCCTCTTCCCGCTCCCGTGCAGCCTCATCTTTGGCCCGGCGCTCATCGTGCCAAACCTTTTTCATCTGCTTTAAGCGAGTTTTTACCTTGTCAGAATATTCTTCTAACTCGTCTGCCTCTAATTCTTGGACAATTTCCTTGGGAAGCGGCGTCCTGCCCCGATCTTCCTCCGGCGTGTCGTCCTCAATTTCTATATCAACTTCGGGTTTTCCCTTAGCTTCTACTTCATTTTCTAGGGGTTTACCCTGATCTTCACCCTCTATTTCAAACTCAAATTCAGGTTTTCCTTCTGCTTCTTTGGGTAACGGCATGTTTTACTCCTATTTGCGGCTGATTCCACGGGGGTCTTCAACTACTCCCTCGACAGAATCATCGTTGATGATGCGGAATTCACGACCATGAATCTTTAGCCGTGTACCTGCGTGGGGGCGCACGAGAATAAAGTCCCCTTCCTTACACCAAGGCCCACTTGGGAACCTTGCGGTGTCCTTATAGCAATCTGGCCCCATCTTTACGACAAAAAGAACCGTTGTGAGGAGTTCTTCATGCTGGAGAGTCATGTCAGATTTAAGGATTCCGCTTTCGTACTGCTCCTCAATGTTAGGAATTCCACACAAAATGCGATACCCCGAGGGGTCCGGTAACTGCTTGGCTTTGCGTTCGTCTGTGTCTGGCAGAGTACTTACTTCACCTTCTTCTGTAGCGATGGCGAGTTCAGTCATCGTCTTTTTCCATCCTTTCTGCTGTTTCTATAAGAATATTGTTTGCGATCAGGAGTCCACGGTAAATACCACAAGCGTATTGATACGCCCCAAAATCTTTGGCGTTACCTAGAACGGTGTCGTTTTCAATCACTTTCATTTCCTCTCGTATCTTGTCTGAAAGATACTTAAGTATGTCATTACTCATTCACTGCCTTTCTTCGGTGGTTTGGAACCTTGCGCCCTTTGTTGAGCGATTTGTGAGCCGAGTCTTATACCTTCTAACTCCATCTTAGATTCAAGGTCGGCTTTGTCTTTTGCGGCTTTGGCACCAACTTGCATACCTGCAATCTCTTTCTGTGCCTCAATCCGTTGTTTCTCAATCTCAAGTTGATCTGCCTTTGCGGCGGCATCCAACTGATCTTTAGTGGTCTTGCGTTGCAATTCGGCTTGTTTGATAGCCAATTCTGCTTGTTGCATCTGGACAATAGGATCTTGTGCGACCTGTTGTGCCTGCTGCTGTGATGCCTCGGCTTGGTTGCGAGCGAGAAGTTTTTGCGCTCCTGCTGCTGCCAAACGAGAAATCTGTACTTCCATATCTTCCGGCATATCTTGGTCTGGCGCCGGATAGGGTACGCCAAGTTGCTCTTCCAACTGACGACGGTACTCAAAGGCCACGTGTTCTTGAATGTGCGCAGCCATCGCACCCATCATCTGATTAGCCATTGGTGACTGACCAACCATCTTTGCGATCTTTGGATCTTGGATAGCAGACATATGAACAACGATATGTGCCTCGTGATCTTGATAAATAAACGCCTTAACCGGCTTGCCAGTAAGGATGTCCATGTTCTCAGAGACTGGATCGCGTGGCTTCTCGTCGTCCTCCATCGGTACTAACTTAGAAGCGTTTTTGATACCCAACACTTCAAGCATTTGCCGGTGTAGAAAGGGGAGGTCATATAACTGAGGAGCCTGCTGGGCCAACTGCATGACCGCCTGATATTGAACAACCTTCTGCGACATGGTTGCCGCATTGGGGTCACTTACCGGAATAACGTAGACCTGATCGTAGTCTGATTTCTTAGCCCGTGGTGGCCCTTCTACCGGCTCATACGAGTAATCCTCGGGAGTGTAGTCGCGGATAATCGTTTTAAGGAGTTTGAACTCCTGCTTCATGCTGTAGTGAATCCGCGCTTGGACAGCGCTCATCACTTTTAACGTCCGCTCTAATATAGCCAACGTCGTCCCTACAGGGGACTGAGCACTCATGTCGGATACCTTCAGATCTGCTGCACTAGCAAATCTACGACCTTCTTCAACTATGGTGCCCAGTAGACTGTACAACACCTGCGACGGCTCCTTATAGGGGAGCGTCATGATGTTATCTTTGATCGTGCCGGAGGCTACGTCTACATCTCGGAATTCTGCCGGAGAAATTGGCGTGTCGTCTCCCTTAACCCGCAGACCTTTAGTTTTGAATCCTCCGGGGAGATTCGAGAGAGTACCAGCGTCAACAAGTTGGCGAATAATAGAAGTGCCAGACTTAGCAAAAGCGCCAATGAGATGAATGAGACCAAAAGCGTAGAAGCCAAATCCCGGGATGTATGAATAATGGACAAAATGATTGCGTTTTTGCTTAGTATCATCATCTGGATTCCAATTCCGACGGATTGCTAGGACTGTTTGCGTGCCCTTTTCGATAGTAACAACGTAAGGCAGAGCAATGCCCGTCGGCTCCCCATCGTCGTCTTTGTCCTCGTATCCGGGTAGATCGAGGTCAACGTGCATCTCAAGGATCTTGTATCGGTCATCAGATGAGGCACGAAAGCCCATCTTCTCAGCGATTTTCTTTTCAACCTCATCGAATGCTTCAACCGGATCACCAAGTTCTACATCTGCGTAAAAGCCTGCTACCTGTAACCTGCGCAGTTCGTTTTCTGTCTTACGCATCACGTGGGTTACACGCTCCGCGTTCTCTAAATTAGATGCCCCATACGGAACCACAACGTCCTCGGCGGGCACAAATAGCGATACCTGACGCTCAAGATAGGGGTCGTAATAGACTTTCTTGAACGCATTACCAGCCAGACCCAAGCCCCACAACATCCGCTCGTGCTCAGGCCGATACTCGACCATCACATCGGTTAATTGGTAGTTCATGTCATCCTTGACACGAGTAGCCGCTTCTCTCTTCTCTGGTGTCTCTTTACCAATGATCTGAGTTTTGACTGGCCCTTGCGCTGGAAAGGTTTCCATGATTGTCTCGGCTTGGAACTTAACGAGAGCCTCACTTAATAGCGGGTGGTGTACACCACAAGCCCCGGGCCACGGTTCAGTACGATCTTCAATCTTCATACCTAACAACTCTAGGCCATCTACGTATGTCTGCATCCAGTCTTTGCGGCTAGATGTGTCATCTTCAAACTCGCCAATCAGGTCGTTGCATAACTGAGTTAACTCTTCCTCGTCCATCTCTTCAGCGAGGTTGGCGTTAAAGTCGTCCTCAACTTCTACTTCTTCAATCTCTAATATAGTCTTCCCATCAATCCCAATACGCACAGCCTCGGGATCTTCAATCTCTATCTCAAGAGCAGGCTCGTCCATCATCTCTTCGAGATTTAGTCCTAGCGGGGCTTGCCCTAGTGCTTTATCAATTGCCATATTCTGTCCTTAGTAATAGCCTTCAACTTTACGTCTAAAGTATTCTGGCTCATCAGGTTCATCTAAATTAGTGCGTAAATAACCGCCCTTGCGGAATCTCATCAACGCGAGGGATACGGAGTCAACATAGTCATCATGCTCGCCTGCGGGAAAAGATGCAACCTCATCTATGACTTCCTCAGCCCACTGAGTGTTCGGTGCCCACACTCTACCACTAGCAAATAGGTCTGACACAGCGTTCAATCGACTTATCTTGTCGTTACCTTTACTTGGAGTGAACTCCTGAACAGGAATTCCCATCGCCCGCATCTCGTAAATCAGGGGCGCCCCGGAAGCCTTTTTCTCTATGATTACTGAGTCTGGCTCCCACTCTTTATATTGGTCAATGGCCTCTTGCTTAAGCCTTGGGAACTCCATGCGCTCCCGAAAAGCGTTCAAAAGTATGATGTTTGCCTGCGGCAACCCAGTATCGTCTGGGTGGTAGAACACCCCCCAAGTAGTCAGAGCGCTGTAGTCGGCGCGTTGACTCTTCTCAAATGCGGTATCCCACGCCATCAGCGTAAATTCACAGGATGGTGGGTCTTCTTCCTCCCAAACCTGCCACCATTCCCGCTTCACAATGGCTGAACTCTCTGAAACTGGGTTCTGCTGATACTGCGCCTGCCACTTGCTGTTGGGAAGTTCTTCTTTTAGGGCGGAAAGTTCCTTTAAAGACCAAAATTCAGGCCACAACGGCTTGCCAGACGGTAAAAGAGCCGGAAATTCAATGACTTCCCACTCGTCCCCACCCCTTTGGGCGGCACTTTTGAGCACTTGGCCCGTTAAGTCACGTTTAGACCACCGTGTCATAACAACTACGATGGCTCCCCCCGGTTGCAGACGCTGCCGTGGGCCTGATGTGTACCACTCGTAGGTCTTATCGTAAATATCTGGGTTTACTTCCGCCAAGGCGGCTTCTTGTTCCGAGTGCGGGTCGTCAATAATGAGGAGATCCGCGCCTTTACCCGTGACAGCACCCCCCACACCGATAGCAAAATAGTCTCCGCCAGCGTTAGTCGCCCACCGCCCAGCAGCCTTAGAGTCCGCTTGTAACTCAACCCCAGAAAATACTGACTTATAGACTTCTTGATCGACAAGATTTCGCACCTTTCTACCAAACCCAACGGCTAGTTCGGCTGTGTGAGACGTTTGGATTACCTTCTTACCCGGGTAGTTGCCCAAAAACCACGCTGGTAGGAGGTAGGAGGCGAACTCGGACTTAGTGTGCCGGGGTGGCATGTTAATAATTAGCCGCTTTAGTTCCCCACGGGCTACTCGTTCAAAGGCACGAGCCATCTTGGCGTGGTGTCTGCCGGAGATAAAGGAAGGCCATACCTTATGGACAAACTCCATAAAGTTCATTTTGGCTTTTTCCTGCTCCGCTATTCTCTCGTACTGCTCTAACTGAGAGAAAACCTTACGCTTTTCGGCGTCAGGCAGGCTCGGAAGGATCGCCAGTAGGCTCTGTAACTCCTGTAGCGTCGGGGCTTGCATCAATTTCCTCGGGCTTAACGCCCAGTTCTGCTTCTAAGTCGTCAACAATTGGCTCTACGTCTATCGTATTTGAGTGAATCAGGCGGCGTACCTTATCGCGGATAGCCTTTTCCAAGTCTTCGCTGGTCTTATGGATAACTGTGACCTCGGACTTCTCTGAAAACAGGCCCACGTCTTGGATCTTGCCAAGCAGTTCTAGAGCCTTGAGTTCGTACTTGGTATCCCCGCAGTCCGCCAAAAGGATAAGTTTGTTAGTAATTACTGTCCGTAACTGGACTGCATCGGCAACCACTTGGTGGTCGTAGGCTTTCAGCATGCCGCCGACCCTAGCCGCGATTTCGGGAGTATTTAGATCCACCGGGAGGTTTTTGTTCTTCCCGTTATGGGCTAACTGGGCAAAGAGGGCGTTGGCCTTTTCTTCGTCCTCGGGGGTCATGTCAAACCCCATGCCTAATTCTTGCAAAACCATCGCCGTCGTTGAAGACACCTCGACTGCTTCGCGTGCCGAGTCTGGCACGTCGTCGGTCTGTTTATCTGGCAACGCTACAGCGTTATCCGGTGTTATCTGTATCGACATGTAATGGGCGGTTTGTGGCTCCAAGTTGTGCGGAACTTACTAGATAGATTTTGTTTTGTCAAGAAGTGTGGGGGACTTAGAAAACCCCAATCGTCAAAAAAGGGCGCCCCCACGAAAAAATTATATACCCCCCGGCATAGATGGATCCAAAAAGACAAGGGGGGTGTTTTCCATAATGAGAACTAAGTTAGTGCTGGCTAACTTTGATAGGGGGAGGGGGTCATTCTGTGGACGCGGGATTGGCAGTGCAAAACACTATGTATGTAGTTGTGTATGTTACTTACACCTATTTTAGGGGGTGCCACTAGGGTAGGGTCAGCGTAGGTAGATTGAGTTACCGGTAGGGGGTCACAAACTATCGTAGAGATATTGAGTTAACGGTAGTCGATTCGATTTTATTTTTTGGCTCTCAATTCTCTAGCATGGCGTGTCTGCGCTCGGCGTGGCTCTCCGCGCTCGGCGTGGCTCCTCACGAAAAAATAACACCTTGTCGCTGATTGTGGTATTATGTGTACATGGTGATGCGGGGCGAATGATCAGCGCGACCATGTAACAAATCCGCGCGGTGCGGAAATGTTAACTCTTAATTGATTGGAGTTCTAAATGAGTAACGGAAAAACAGTTGTTGCAGATGCGGTACAGTCGGCGTTCTCCCTGTCTGCTGAGATGTTGGAGCAGGTTTCAATCGCGGCTGAGATGGCTACTGATGCTTCTTTTGATTTCTCGAAAGCGTGCGATTCGGTGGCTAGTCTGTTCGGTGCGTTGAAAAACGAGGGGGTTTTGACCTTCACTTCTTGGAATTTGGTCGCTGACAAGTTCAAGGCGGTTGCGACGGTCAGGGCGCGGGATAACGGCGTCATTGATCCCGAGGGCGCGGCTGGCGATTGTTGGGAGCGTGTGGTAAAGCGTAATCGCGACATTCACGGTTTGACTAAGCCCACCTCTGACCAAAAGGGCGCTCTCGCTATGACCAAAAAGCGCGAAGAGGATAAGGCTAAAGCGTTGGCGTCTGCGGGTGGGCGCTCTTCTCAAGAATTAAAAGCCGATGCTCTTGCGCTCTACGGGCAGGCTACCGAAGAGTCCATTGCAAAAGCCGATGCGCTCAAGAAAGTGGTCAAGGTGGTTGAAGCGGCTGAGAAAGAGGCGGTTTCGACTCAGATGAAGCCATTGATCGAGGCGGCTAATGCTCAGCACAAGGCGGTCATGGAGTATCTGAAGGGCTGTAATGATCCCAAGCGTCTTGGCGATTATGTGGTTCTGTTGAAGTCCACGATTGATGCGTGGAAATCTTTGAGCAAGTAAACCCTCGGGGAGCGTGACAGGCTCCCCATTCTCTAGAAAGGTGTGATTATGAATTCTGTTTCCCCTGTGTTTCCCGAAGCCCAAATCCAACCCGAGCGTATTGCGTATGCAAAAATGGTTGAAAGGGGCGAAATTACTGTGGATCAATATCTAGCAATGTGTGCTTTGCTTGACAAAGATTATGCGTATTTCAACCTGCTTACTTCACGCTCATAAAGCCAATGCCCCCGCCTCGGACTGCGTAGCAGTTCGGGGCGGAATGGGCAGGCTCCGCCTGACCAGTTTTTTTCTGACCAGTTCTGTCTAACCAGTTCTCTCCCAACGCGATAGCCCACACGGGCAACGCGATAGCCCACGCCAATCAATATTGTACGAGATGTTCTTAATGTTCTAGATTATTGTTCTACGCCTAAGTCTTTGATTATAAAGCAATGTTCAATTGTTCTGCCATTTTTGGCAAAAACATGGTTCCCAAAGTTTTGCAGCACGCCTTCCCGAGGCTCCACGCAGAATCTCATGAGAATAGGATAACTCTCGGGGGGGCTATACTTTTTTAAGAACATTAAGAACATTAGAACAATACACCTCAAACGGCTTGCCCTAGCCATTTCATATTGTTCCTAAATTTTCCACATTCCCGAACATTACGAACAATACAGAACATTATCCCCCCAAATACCCATTTAGAACTTGACATTGTAAACTTACCATGCTATAATATAGGTTCATCAGTCGTAGTTTGTCCGCAACCTATTGTTCTACTTTATTGATTGGAGACCCTTATGCCCACCGCAACCCGTAACATTTCCGCGTCGCACGGATTTGTTAGTAAAGACCCCTTTGCGACTCTGCCCCCCAAACCTTGCCGGTGTTGTGGCAAGGCTATCCCATTCAAGCGAAGCAGACTAGGTAAGACCACTTGCCTGCCCTGTCAGCAAGACCTTGACATCACCGAGCCGGTAAAACATACCGTAGCCATCGCCTACAACAAGGGAGCGTATCAGCACATCTACAACCCCGCCGACCTGTTCAACACCAACCCAAAACAACCAAGAGGAGCATGACCATGAGCCAAGAGAACCTAACCCAAGTCTTAGTACACATGATGGAGCACCAACGACTTGTAGACCAAATCGTGAAACCAAACCTTGTACCCAAGCCAACCAACGGCATTACCTTAAACGATAAGGTTCACGCCATTCGCGAGAATCAGGTGGGCAAAGACAAACCCGCAGAGAACGGGATTGTCCGAGTGATGGTCAAGTGCAACTACGGCACGGATCACTTCTATCCTGCCAACCCAACCGCCAACCTATTCTTGAGAATCCAAGGTGGCAAGACGCTGACCAAATCAACCCTGAAAGTCTTAAAAGACGAGGGTTACGCCATTCAATATCGCTACGAGGAGCCTGCAATATGAGCCAAGAGATGAACCATCAAGAGGCGTTTTTCTTCATGCTCAAGGCAGCAACGGTCTACTACAAGGTAAGTGCCGACTTTGACGCCGACGCCAAAGCCTTTAAGCCGACCAAGGAAGAGGTACGCCTTGCCACGCTGTATCAGCACTATATCGACGAGATGGTGGCTATCGGGGGAGACTTTGACCTATGAGCGAGATCGCTGAGTTTTTGCGTGCCTTGAACGGGGCACTTGGTCTGATCGCCATAGCGTTCTGCGTATATTTCTTGGCGTGTATGTTTATTGGAAGAGGAGATGACAAATGAAAACTAATTGGTGGGTTGAGTCAGGCATGGCTGCGCAAGCAGCACAAGAGTTGGTGTGGTTCGTAGTAATTGTCGTGGTGGGTATTGGCATCATGGCATGGCGTGACATGAAGAAAGAGGGTAAACAAGATAACAAACCCGCACCGCACGGAAATGTTAACAAGGGAGGAAAGAAATGAATGTAAATAGTGCAAACCTGCCGAGGTTCTTTACCTACGCAGAGGCAAAGGAGTACCACGACGAGGTAATGCCGTACCGGTCAGGCGGGGACAAGGGATTGCGCCCATTGGGTAGCCGACGGTATAACTACTGCCAAATCAGTCACGACGCAGAGACCGGTGCTGTGTCCCTTACCTTGTACGGGTCGCACGTAGTGGTGTGGTCTCCCAACGGGGAAGTCTCTATATCTCTGTGCAGGTACGACGCTGTCAGCACGAGGCAGTTTATTGATGCGGTATCGCCTTGCAAAACCAAGTATGACCGAGGGACAACCTACCTACAAGTCATAGGCAAAGAGGGGTGGTATCCGTTCGCAGACTCAGAGACTCCCATCGCTATCAAAGACGGTGAGGTGATGAACCCTGTGCGAACGCATGCGTATAAGTTGAACAGGGTCGCTATGAAGTCTAAGCGCAAAGAGTTTGGTGCTTTCCTAGAATACGTTAAGAACATGGGCAAAATACTTACAGGCATAAAAGATGAGGAGGTCAACGCCGTAGCCCAACAGTTGCCCGAGGAGTTGGTAGAAACACAACAGACTTACGGGAAGATGGTGCTTAAAGTCTATCTGCCTAGTCAAAGCGGGTACAGAGTAACTCGCAGAAACGATATATGCAAAGTATTCTTGCAAGCAGTCAAGCAGGCGCAAGATCCCGAGGACTTGGAGAAGTTTTACCATTACTTTGTGCAGTTGGGTGTGTCGTGCCTGAATCACAACAGTAGGTTGAATGCATTTATTAAGTCATGGGGGTATTTCTCTGAAGAGCAAGTGGAGATAGGTTCGACCATGCTTGCCTACTTTGATGAGGTAATTAAGTATGTTTATAACACGGAGGTTTTTAATAAAGTAGAAGTACCAATTGGAGTAGCAGTAAGCAATTCAAACCGTAAGTATTTTAATTAACCAAAGAGGAAATAAAAATGGAAGTCAATCTAAATAGTAGCGTTACCCTAACCGAAGCAGCAGAGATCGTAGTTGCAATTGGTACGACCAACACTTGCTACCTTGTAGGCGAGCCGGGGATTGGTAAGACCGCGATGCACGACACCGTCGTGGCAATGACGGGTCACAAGGGTGTGTATATTGATGCGCCGAACACAGAGTTGGGCGATGTGGGTATACCGGTACCAAACCATGACACTAAGACTACGCATTTCTATCTTAACGATCATTGGGGACTGCATACGGGCGAGCCACTTGTCATCTTCATCGACGAGTTCACCAAGGCATCTCAGGCGGTGCAGAACATGTTGCATCCACTAATCCACGAGCGTCGCATCGGTGGGGTGAAACTTCACGAGGACTCTATCGTGATGATCGCGGGTAACCTGACAACCGACGGGGTTGGCGATACGATCAAGGCACATACGATTGGTCGCATTACCAAGATCAGGGTCAAGAAACCACATGCCGGTATCAACGCCGACGGTACGATTGATGCTGACTCATGGGGTATGTATGCGGTGCAGAACAATGTGGCGCCCGAGGTAATTACCTTTGTCAAAGAGTACCCGCAAGTATTGGCGTCTTGCTATGACGGTGGGCAGGCAGAGAACCCGTACATCTTTCATCCGAAGAAGCCACAGGATTCTTGTGTATCACCACGCACTTTGGTCAAGTCAAGCAACATCGTTAAGAAGCGTCTCAACATGTCACACAATTCTCTAAAGACAGCACTCGAAGGTACGATTGGCGCAGCAGCAGCGAGAGATATGTTGGCGTACTTGGAGGTGGCTGACTCGCTACCAACATGGGAGCAGATTGTGAACAAGCCCAACGAAGCACCCGTACCCTCATCTCCAGCAGCACTTTGCATCTTAGCGTTCAACGCATTGCAGAGAATAGATAGAGCAAGTATCGGCAAGTGGTTCGAGTATATGAAGCGCACGCCGAAGGAGTTGCAGTCTGTGTTCTGTCTGTCTGCTATGAAATCTGACGAGAAGAAGTCATTGGTGATGACAAGCGCATCGTTTGTTACATGGATGCGTGAGAATCAGTACTTGTTCTAATCATGGTGGGCTATGTGTTGTATGAAGACAAGGTGTGGATACTATTGCGCAAGGATCATTACGGTGACGAAAGCATTTGGCATATACGAGCAATTCACGAGCATGCTATATGGATGCGGTATGTCAAGGCAAGTACATGCATCGAACTTGACCCTGCGTTAAACATTTTATTTGAAAAGGAAACATAATGACTGAATTAGTAGACTCGGAAAAGTGTGAACTGCCGAAATCAGAAGAAGATGGTCGCCCATTATTTAGGACGGAATTTGTAGTTATGTCAGGAGGGGCAGAAGTTTGGGTTCATGTACCCGGATATCTTCAAGGGTATGATATGGATTGCAAACATTTTGAATACGACAGTTGTGGATTGCTTAGCGCAAAGTTTGTAGATGTAGTTGATTACTACATTGAAAACTACAAGTATTCTTGTAGTGATATGAGTGAAGCAGAATCTTTGCGCGATACTTTTTTGGAGACAACGTACAAGTTAAATAAGTGGATTGAAGCAGAAAAAACTAAAGACGTAGCAAAACTTAAAGAGGAAGAAAATCATGGCTAAATTAACTGCCGAGCAACGCATCGAGAAAGTCCATGTGGCTCTCATGCGTCATAAGAAGTTTTGTTTGTTCTCAGGTCTGTTCATGGTGGGCAAGGTGACGGTTGAGGAATCAATGCCGACTGCCGCGACTGACGGTATCAATGTGTTCTACGGGCGTGCGTTTGTTGATCGCTTAGATGATAAGCAGTTGGGCTTTCTTATCTTGCATGAGGCTATGCACAAGGCGTATCGGCATCTCACCACATGGGAGAAGTTGTTTAAGAAGAACAAGGGCTTAGCCAACGCTGCCTGTGACTATGTCATTAACTTGCAGATCCAAGATCACGACCCTGATCAGGAGGTGGTGCGTATGCCGACTGACGAGGAAGGCAATGTCATGGGGCTGATAGATGAACGGTTCCGTGGTATGGATGCGCATCAAGTATTCCTAATTCTTGAGAAGGAGGAAGATGGTAGGGGTGGCTCAGGTGGCTCACATAAGTCTGAAGGTGGTAACAAATCCGCACCGCACGGAAATGTTAAAGGGTTCGATGAGCATCTATGGGAAGAGGCGGGGCAGATGGATGCGAAGGAAGCCGAGCAGATTGCCAAGGAGATCGACAACGCATTGCGTCAAGGCGCCTTGCTTGCAGGCAAGATGAACGGTGGTGTATCTCGTGATATTCAAGAATTGCTTAATCCTAAGATTGATTGGCGCGAGGTACTACGGGACTTTGTCAAGCAGATTGCCAAGGGACACGACGACTCATCGTGGCGTCGGTTCAACAAGCGACTGCTTGGGTCGGGTATCTATATGCCGACTGCTATCTCTCAACGCATGGAGTGCATCGCGGTTGCGGTGGATACTTCAGGTTCGATAGGTGGCGAGGTATTGTCTGAGTTCTTATCTGAGATCAAGTCCATCTGCGAAGAGGTCACACCACAGAAGGTTGAGTTGATGTATTGGGACAGCCATGTGGCGGGGCACGAGACTTACGAAGACGGGGCGGTTCAAACCCTAACTGATTCTACGAAACCACGAGGTGGTGGAGGGACTGATCCCTCCTGTGTAATCAAGTTCATGGGTGACAAGCAGATCAATCCCGACTGCGTAGTGGTGGTAACAGACGGGTGCTTCTACGATGGGGAGGGTGATTGGTCTAAGGTCAGCGCCCCTTTGTTGTGGTGCATCAAAGACAACAAACGGTTTACACACAAGTATGGAAAGGCGGTGCATCTATGAAAGAGGAAAGCAAATCAGTACGGGTGAGCGTTGAGGCATATGAAACCCTGCGTCTTTTGCAGGGGGACTTTGCCAAGCAGGTGGGGTTCACTCCGTCTATCACACAGGTCATTGAATATCTTGCTTCTAAAGAAATGAAAGAAAGGAATAAATCATGAGTTCATTCGGAATCGAAACAAGTGCCATGCTTGTAGAGTTATCAATTAGTTGCTGGACTGCCCGCAAGTTAGACAAGCGTGTTTCTCAAGAAGTAGATACGACTAGCGGGGCCAAGTCTCGCGCGGGTAACTACAACAAGAACCTGCTTGCCGGTACACAGAAGTTGGACAACATCGTGAAGTTTGCAGCCAATGCTCGGGCTTGGCATAACGTAAATACTTTGCCTTGGTCGGACAACGGACTACGACTACTACCTGTGGAGAACTTCTTGAGGTACAAGGAACGGCTTAGTGAGTTGGAGCAAGAATACAACGCGCTAGTCCAAGACTTCTTGACTTCTTATCCTAACTTAGTAGACGCGGCTGCTTTCCAATTGGGCACGCTATTCGACAGAAGTGAGTATCCCGAAGCGGAAGATATTGCCGGTAAGTTTCGGTTCCGCTACACATTCTCGCCTGTGCCGACAGCAGGGGATTGGCGTATCAACATAGGACAGCAGGCACGCAATGAGTTGGAGACGCAATGCAACAACGCCATCGAAGAGCGAGTGAAGGGGGCTATGAAGGAAGCGTGGTCTCGCCTGCACGAATGTTTATCCCATGTTAGCGAAAGGCTTGAGGATAGTGGGCAGGAGACGAAGAAGAAAATATTCCGCGACTCCTTGGTGGATAACGCACACGAGTTGATCGACATGCTCAAGGTACTCAATGTGACCAAAGATCCTGAGTTGGAACGAGCGCGGGTTCTGATGTCACAGACATTCACAGGGCTTGAGGCAACCGACTTGCGTGATAGCGAAGTGGTGCGTCGTGATGTCAAAGCCAATGTTGATTCAATACTATCTAAATTTAATTTCTGATTGGAGAAAACTATGAAGATTAAAAACCTGCGCCAAGGCGCAACCCTCGCACCCCGACTCAAAGAGGTACTTGAGTTGGTCTATGCTAAACGTCCACTTCTAGAGTACGAGGTGATCAGGTATGGGGACATTCACTACGCCGACTCTGTTCGTGCTTGGCAAGATGGTCAGGTGGTGGGTGAGATTCGGGCATGCTTTGACCGATTCAGTCCTACTAAGGGAATGACCGAAAGATGGTATGCCATCGACGCACATACTATTAAGAAGCAACGGGGTGAGCGCAACAGGAAGTATTGCAAAGACGCTAAGGTAGCAGCGCGTACTGTTATAGAACAGTTTGCGAAGAAGACTCTGGCAGAGTTGGGCAAGAGTCTAATCGCAAATGTCAAGTACACAGTAGAGTCTATGCACGAAAAAGTTGAGAGGGACTATCGGAACTCAATCAGTGTTAATTACCTAGAACTTGCTAATTACTTTGTCGATGTAGTCATGGCTAACAACCCCCCTGTGCCAAAGCGGATCCTCGACTCAATGAATAGTAATGACACAATACGGAAGGGAGAAAACTATGAGATTGCCTGCAATGTGCTTGCTCACTTTGAAACCAAAAACGGTTATGTCATTAGAGTTATGCAAGACGAGACATTACTGTGTGCGCATATAGGCAACCCTGATACGACTAGCAAACACCAAAGCACCTATGAGTTGAATCAGTACACACAGGAAAAATTTACCATGCTCAAGTTGCTAGACATGAATCAGTTCGCTGCCGACATCGGTGTTAAGTATGAGAGCGACGACGGCGCCAAGAAAGAAACAATCTATTTCATCGTAGCAGGTGAAACTAAAGTGATAGAATAATTTCTTGTTTGACCGTATTGCAGATGCGGAGCACTCCAATCGACCTGCGTGGGACAGGTTAATCTGCTAATCCCACACCCTTTCCGACTAACAAATCCGTGCGACACGGAAATGTTAGTTTTCTTTTGGGGGTTCTCCCTAATACTAAAAAGCCCTTGCAATCTTAATTAGTCTGAAGTATACTCTGTCCATAATCCGACAAGAGGATACACAATGACAACACCAGAGGGTCGAGTCAAAGCCAAGGTTAAGGCTTTACTCAAGAAGTACAACATCTATCACTTCATGCCTGCAACAGGCGGCTATGGTCGAAGTGGTGTGCCCGACATTATCGCGTGCATGCGCGGTAGGTTCCTTGCCATCGAGTGCAAGGCAGGCGCGGGTAAACTTACTGCATTACAAGAGCGTGAGTTAGCAACCATCGAAGAAGCCGGTGGTATTTCTTATGTGGTCAACGAGACTAGCCTTGAGTCGCTTGAGATCGCGTTGCGTTCTTTCATCGCTGATGACGATGATAGATGCTGACCTGACCAGTTCTGAGGAGTAAAAGTGGGAATAGTTTCTGAGCAAGTAAAAATTATGCTTGAGCGCATGGACATGTACCCCGAGGAGTTTGTACACCCCTTTGAGTCACGCCATATAGAAACTAAGTGGAACAGTATATTACTGGAAGGCCGTTTCAATTGGATCGAGAAGTTTTTGATCAAGCGCAAATACGTTAAGTTAAAACGTCAGGCTACGCGAGAAGCCATCATGGCTACTATTATGTATGAAACCCCCGAACAAAAAGACTCTACTTCAGGCTTATTGGCTCGCATTAATAAAAACTTAATAAATAACCCCGATTACCCACGCACAAAAACTAAGAAACAAAAATATGATTATTAGCGTAGATTTTGAGACGTACTACGACAGAGAGTTTTCGCTCTCAAAGATGACCACAGAGGAGTACGTGCGTGACGACAACTTTGAAGTCATAGGGGTTGGCGTAAAGGTTGACAACGCCGAGACAGAATGGTTTAGCGGTACGTACTCTGAGACCATGCATTTCTTGGGTAAGTTTAAGTGGTCTGAGGCGTTTGTTTTGGCGCATAACATGATGTTCGATGGCGCAATCCTTTCTTGGAAATTCGGTATTAAGCCGATGGCATGGCTAGATACCTTGTGCATGGCGCGTGCTACCGACGGGCTTGAAGTCGGAAATAGTTTGGCGAAGTTGGCTGAACGATACAACCTAGGAGTCAAAGGCAATGAAGTGGTTAATGCGATGGGCAAAAGACGAGCAGCGTTTTCTGATGAGGATCTTAGCCGGTACGGTAGTTATTGTCGTAATGACGTTGACCTCACTTACGCTCTTTTTCAATGCCTTGCCCCTAGATTTACTAAAACAGAACTTAAACTTATTGACCTCACTCTGCGAATGTTTACTGAGCCGGTCTTAGAACTAGACCTACCGTCGCTTGAGCAACACCTAGAGGATGTCAAAGATAAAAAAGAAAAGTTGATGGCTGCTGCGGAGTCCGACAGAGATACGCTGATGTCAAACGATAAGTTTGCTGCACTGCTGCAAAGCATTGGCGTGGTAGTGCCGACTAAGATTAGCCCTGCCACAGGCAAAGAAGCATGGGCATTGGCTAAGTCTGATGAAGGGTTGAAAGAATTACAGGAGCATGAGGATCTGCGGGTACAGGCACTTGTTGCCGCACGGCTTGGGACAAAGAGTACGCTAGAGGAGACACGCACCACACGATTTATTGGAATAGCAAAGAGAGGCAACATGCCTGTGCCTTTGCGCTATTACGCCGCCCACACAGGGCGTTGGGGTGGGGATGACAAACTTAATCTTCAGAACCTACCGAGGAGTGGGAGGCTAAAGCAAGCGATCATTCCTCCCGATGGGTACGTAATCATTAACGCCGACTCATCACAGATTGAAGCCCGTACTGTGGCTTGGTTGGCAGGTCAAGGAGACTTAGTTGATGCGTTCGATAAAGGCGAAGACGTTTATAAAATCATGGCGTCGGCAATTTATGGCAAATCTGTCGAGGAAATTACGAAGGAAGAGCGATTTGTTGGTAAGACGACTATCCTTGGGGCGGGATACGGAATGGGCGCGACTAAGTTTCAGGCTCAACTTAAGGTATTTGGGGTTGACCTACCGGAGGCAGAGTGCCAACGCATTATCGCCGTCTATCGACAAACCTATCCCAAGATCCCGGCCTTATGGAAACAAGCGCAAAAAAGTCTTGATGCTTTGGTTGCAAGACAAACCACACCAATTGGAATGTACCCCGAAGTTATATCCGTTACTGAGTCCGGTATCCGACTACCCTCCGGGTTGTACCTTACCTATCGTGGACTTAAAGCCGACTCCGACGGTCAGTATTCGTATAAAACAAGGATGGGCGAAACGAAAATTTATGGCGGGAAAGTCACCGAGAACTTTACCCAAGCGGTTGCACGGTGTGTAATCGGGGAACAAATGCTTAAAATTGCCAAGCAATATAAGGTAGCATTGACGGTGCATGACTCTGTCGTGTGTATTGCTAAAGAAGACGAAGTTGAGGAAGCGGTAGATTACGTAACCAAGTGTATGCAATGGCGACCCAAATGGGCGCAGACACTACCCCTTACATGTGAAGTTGGATATGGAGTTAACTATGGTAAATCTTAAAGGTATCGAAGCATATAACAATGTGGCGTCATTACAGGGTAAATCAATGAAAATAGACACAACATTAAATTACACAACCTATGAGTTAAAAGTAAAAGGATTATTAAAAGAAATTCACGAGCATTTATTAAGAAATGATCATGTATCAGCAGCGTCTACAATTGATCAAGCAATCGTTGAACTACGGCTAATGAGAGCGGCTGTAAAAAGCCATATCAAAGAATGAAATATACTTGGTCATACAGCAGCATCTCGCTGTTTCAGCAGTGCCCCCGAAAGTATTATCGGATGCGGATTGTTAAGGACATTGTTGAACCGCCGACCCCACATCTTGACTACGGCACAGAGGTTCATGCAGCAGCCGAAGATTATGTGTGTGCGGATAAGCCAATAGACCCCAAGTATGCTTTCATAAAACCGCATTTAGACTTTTTAAAATCTCTGCCCGGCTTGAAGTTGTGCGAGTACGAGATGGGGCTGACCAAAGACTTTGAGCCGGTTGGGTTCAAAGATGAGAACGTGTGGTTCCGTGGAATAGCAGACTTGTTGATCATCGACGGAGATGCCGCAATGATCGTGGACTATAAAACAGGCAAGTCCTCTCAGTACGCCGACACCAAACAGTTAGAGTTGTTAGCATTACTGACGTTCAAGCATTTCCCGCATGTGCAATCTATAAAAGCAGGGCTGCTGTTTGTTGTAGCCCAAGACTTGGTAAAGGCGTCATTCGTTAACAATGCGCAAGAGATGGCATGGAGTCGGTGGTTGCCTGAGATCCAAAGGCTTGAGGCTGCTATGACAAATGACGTATGGAACGCAAGACCTAACTTCACATGCAGAAAATTTTGCCATGTAAAAGATTGTGAACACAATGGGAAAGGCGAATGGAGATGAGCGAACCCGCAGTAGATTGGTTTTTAATAAATCAATTGGTTGCATCTGAGCATCAATATCTTGATGTAGATGACCCCCCGTTAGATTCATTGCGTATGGCGTGGCCTTTTAAAACAGACGAAGAGAGGAAGAAAATACAAAAATGGATGATGAAACAAACCAAAGTTCGGAAGATAAAGTTCTCGGACTTCGAGGAAGCGCCGTTTTAACAGAAAAAGATAAGAGAAATGCTAAACGTCGAACTGAAGAATACAGGGCTAAACGTAGGGCTACCCGTGATTTATCCAAAGATCGTGAGCGTTGGGCAAAATACTATGAAGCAAATAAGGAAAAATTATTGGAGAGAGCACGCAATTACCGTGCACGACCCGAAGTAAAAGAATACAAAAAAGAATATCGCAAAAAAGAATATGTAGAAAAAGGTAAGCAAAGGGGGTTAGATGGTATTAAAAACCTTACAGATAATTATATTAAGGGTGTACTAACTAAAGACACACAATTAAGTTACAAAGACATTCCAAAAGAAATGATTGAAGCCAAACGATTTGAGATGCTTATTAGGCGTGATTATTTAGTCAACACTACATCCGAACAACGATTTAAAATATCCAAAGAAAAGTACAAGAAAAAGTTAGGTATTTTACCAAAAAGCAAAATGTCCGCAGAAGAAACTAAAGCGCGACGACGTGCTAAAGCACGTGAACGCTACGTAGTTAACATTGAAAAAGAAAGAGAGGCTAACAAAAAATATAGAGAAGCAAACAGAGAAAAAATAAATGTTAAACAAAGGGCAAAATATGCAGAAAACAAAGAAGAAATAAATGCAAAGCGTAGAAACCGAACACCTGAAGAACGAGCGCATATAAACGAATTAGCAAGAGCCGCAGTAAAAAGACGTAAACTTTTAACTAAGGAGAACCAAGATGAAAAACGTAACTGAATTAAGAGAACAATTGTCCCAAGTATTTAACGACTTGCGTAACGGTGTTGTTAAACATTCTGATGCCGCAGAACTAGCAAATCTAGCAGGCAAGATGATTAACTCAGCCAAGGTGCAGTTAGAGTATTACGCACTTACTAAAGAAACCCCCAAAATAACTTTTCTCAAAAGTGAAGATAAGTAATGAGCGATTATCAGTACACAAAGGATTGGTTTAACTGGGCACCCCATGTATGGGAGCAGTTGATCCCGCATCTGTCGGAGCGTAAAAACTTCTTAGAGATTGGGTCATTTGAAGGGCGGTCTGCGGTATGGACTATCGAGAACATGATGGAAGATGGCGGCGAGATTGTCTGCATCGACACATGGGAAGGTGGATCTGAACATGTTAATGGCGAAATGGATGGGGCTGAGTTACGGTTTCATCAGAACATTACTTTAGTTCGCAGCAAGTTTCCTAATCGTGCTGTGGTGTCGCTCAGAGGTACGTCTGTTGAAGGATTGGCTGGATTGCTTGCCCACAAAAAACAGTTCGACTTTATCTACATTGATGGGTCACACCTAGCCAAGGATGTACTGACCGATGCGTGTATGGCTTGGCCTTTGTTAAAGTCAAAAGGCTTCATGGTCTTTGATGACTATCTGTGGAAGCCCCAAGGGTTCACTCTGTTGCAACGCCCCAAGGTTGCAATAGATGCGTTCGTAAATATGTTTGAAGATGAATTAAATATCGCCTATTCCGGGTATCAACTTATCGTGAGGAAAGTATGAGTGAAGAAAAGAAACCAAGCATTATGATTGCAACCCCGATGTACGGCGGGATGTGTACTGGTAACTACGTAGCAGGTCTATTAGGCACAATAAACATGATGAAACAAATCGGGGTTCCTGTTTATTGGGCGCAGATTACTAACGAGAGCCTGATTACCCGTGCCCGTAATGAGTTGGCTAGACTGTTTCTTGAAAAGGGTATGGATTACCTTATGTTCATAGATGCAGATATATCGTTTGATGGTAAGGCTGTAGCGCAACTCATGGCGGCTGATCGGGATATTACTTGTGGTATTTATCCTAAAAAAGAGGTTGATTGGAAACAAGTGGGCAAAGCGGCAAAACTTGGTAAAGAAAACCTACAAGACTATGGCGGTGCTTTTGTATTTAACATGGCGGGACAAATGCAAGAGTCTGATCCCGATGGAGTGATTGAGGTGCGCCACGGTGGTACGGGGTTCATGCTAATTAAACGCAGGGTATTTGAAGATCTTATGCCTCACGTACCCACTTATCGGGTATCCACACACAAAGAAAACGGTGAGTACATTAAACCTTTAACTCATGAGTTCTTTGCTACGAGTATCGACGAGACAGGTGCGTTGCTATCTGAGGACTATCACTTCTGCGATCTATGGCGTAAGCACGGCGGCAAAATTTACGCTAATCCATTCATTAAATTAGAACATGTTGGTACGTATGTGTATGGAGGAGACATAATTAAATCGGGAGGCAATCTGAAATGAAAAAACTAATTGCAAGTTTACTGTTCATCCCATGCATGGCACACGCTGAGTTTCTTACGGGTAACGATTTATTAAGACACATAAATAGTGATGAAACTATTTGGAGAATGTTTGCCCTTGGATATGTAGCCGGGGTAAGCGATGCACAGCAACATGTTTTTAGTTGTCCGTCGGCGGGTGTAACGAATGGTCAGGTTAGGGATGTTGTTAAAAGTTACCTTGAATCTAACCCCGGCATACGTCACAAGAGCGCAGATATGTTAGTTACTGATGCATTGAAGCAAGTGTGGCCTTGTGCGAATCGGAACAAAGGTAGTGGTACTCGATTATAAAAGGAGAAGAACAGTGGCAGTTGAGATGACCGACTTTGAACAGGGTGTGTGGAACTATTTACTTTCTCATCCAAAAACCCCGGTTCAGGCAAATAAAATCGCAAAGGAGTGGATTGTTAGTAAGACTAGGGTATATAGAGTGCTAGAAAAGTTTGTTGAGAATGGGATCGCGGATGTTGTGCGTATTGGTTCCAAGAAATTTTATAGGGTGAAAGAATGACTCCTGAAGAATACAAAGCCGAGATCGAACGCCTAAAGAAAGAAGTTGAGCATTGGAAACAGGCATATCACAGGGTCAAAGATGAGAACGAGCGGCTGGCCCTTGACTTAGGTATCAAAGATAATCCACAATTTGGGAAACCCTTTTAGGAGATTATTATGCCTTACGTAAACAAACCCCGCCCCTACAAGAAAGAATGGCAACAGCAAAAGGATCGTGATGAAAAAAGCCTACGAGCCACACGAGAGCGTGCCCGATATAGCATGGACAAAAACGGGACAGATAAGAACGGAAATGGCAAAGCCGACGCTAGAGAGGGGAAAGATATTGACCACGTCAAGCCTTTATCAAAGGGCGGCACTAACGCCAAGTCCAACCTTAAACTTAAATCAGTTTCGGCTAACCGATCATTCTCTAGGAACCCTGACGGATCGGTACGCAAAAACGCCCCCAAAAAGTGAAGATGATTACGCAGAGGAATTAAGAAAATTCTTTTTCCAAAGTAGGTGGCAGTATCGAGAGCAATGGAAAACTAAAAGCGGAAACGCAATTGATTTCTTAGTAAAGGCTCCGCATGATGGGGGGCACATATTCTTTGGCGTTGAATGTAAAAAGGATATGAACACAAGTACGGCTGCTACAACACTTGCAGATCATTTTGAACAAGCGGCTGCGTATGCTAAAGATTTAAAAATGCCTGTATTTTTAGGGCCGGTGTATTACCCGGGGAGTGCTAATTCTGCATGTCTTGGGGGGAACACAATAAAACCAATAGCGGCTTTAAATATCTTTGGTGGTCGGATGAACGTAGGTACTCTTGTTTATAGAACAGGATTTAACTCAAATTACAACTACAATAATTGGTACCTACTTATGAGAGGTGATTACTTTTGGGAACCTTACAAAGGATTTAATGAGTCTCGTTTAAATTATGTTGTGACAACCGGATCGAAGAAAGAAAGAGTACCTTTAAAAGTATGGAAATAATTAATAATCAAGTGCTAGTAGTTCGGACTAAGTTTCCTAGCCGCATTACAGAGACAATTAAAAAAAGCAAAGTTGTCCAAAAGAATGGAGAAGTTAGTGAGGTAGCGGTTAACTGGGGATTGCATGAGGCCCAAACACTGCGCACATTAAATCTTAGAAATATACCGTCCCCAATAATACGAGACTATAAGTGGCCCGGGGCTTACCCCCCGATGTCTCACCAAAAAGATACGGCTTCATTCCTTACCCTGCATAAGCGAGCATTCTGTTTTAACGAACAGGGTACAGGCAAGACTGCGGCGGCTATATGGGCGGCTGACTATCTAATGGAGCAGGGGTTAATTAATCGGGTTCTAGTTATCTGCCCCCTGTCCATCATGCAGGCGTCTTGGCAGTCAGATCTATTTAAGTGCGCCCTACATCGCACGGTGGCTATTGCGCATGGGGCTAGGGAAAAGCGCAAATCTCTTGTTAACAGTAACGCCGAGTTTGTTATCGTTAATTACGATGGTGTGGAGACCATAGCCGATACCATTATTGAAGATGGCACATTTGATCTAATCATTGTGGATGAGGCTAATGCCTACAAGAATGTAGGAACCAAGCGGTGGAAGACGCTACAAAAAATAATTAAGCCGACTACATGGGTCTGGATGATGACCGGAACCCCTGCCGCACAGTCTCCTACGGATGCCTATGGCTTGGCTAAGATGGTTGTCCCACATGCTGTTCCACGGTTCTTTGGGGCGTTCCGAGACATGGTTATGACTAACATCAGCCGGTTTAAATGGATACCCAAACACAACTCTCAAAAAACAATTTTTGCTGCATTGCAACCCGCTATTCGGTTTATCAAAGAGGATTGCATTGACTTACCGGAAATAACTTACACCGCACGGCACGCACCGCTTACGGCCCAGCAGGAAAAGTACTATCAGATTCTTAAGAAAGATATGTTGTTGTCTGCGGCGGGTGAGGAAGTATCTTCAGTCAATGCTGCTACAAACCTTACTAAATTACTACAGATTTCAGGCGGTGCTGTTTACACCGACTCCGGTAACACAATGGAGTTTGATGTATCAAATCGTCTCAACGTGGTGCAAGAAGTTATCGAAGAGGCATCTCATAAGGTTCTAGTATTTGTCCCGTTTACCCATACGATTACGCTTCTTAGTGAGCACCTATCAAAGAATGGGATTACATCAGAAATAATTAATGGGCAAGTTCCTGTTAACAAGCGAACAGATATTATCAAGCGCTTTCAGGAAAACCCTGAGCCAAAAGTATTAATTATTCAGCCTCAAGCCGCCGCACATGGTGTAACATTGACTGCTGCCAATGTGATTATTTGGTACGCTCCCGTCACTTCTATTGAGACTTATCTGCAAGCAAACGCTCGCATACACAGACAGGGGCAAAAGAACCCAATGACTGTTGTGCACATCACAGGAAGTCAAGTAGAAACTAAGTTGTATGGGATGTTACAAAACAAACTTAATGTCCACACTCAGTTAGTTGATTTATATAAAAATGAAATTAGTTCTTGACACAGTATAGTTTCAGTAGTAGTATTAAACATCGGGCGTAGATCCGAGTGCTTAACCAAGAGGATAAAAATATGGATGTTTCCGTAGATAAACTTGTCTCTGTTTACATTAAGATGCGTGATGAGCGTGATCGAGTTAAGCAGAGCATGGAAAAACAGGTTGAAGACATTGAAGCGCAAATGAAAGTTATTGGCGCCGAATTGCTAGACATCTGTAAAGAAGCCGGGGTTGATAGTTTTCGCACACCGTTTGGTACTGCTTACCGCACTCTCAAGAGCCGGTATTGGACTAACGATTGGGAAAACTTTCATAGGTTTATGAAAGATAATGAAGCAATGGAGTTATTAGAGCGCCGTATACATCAAACAAATATGAAACAGTTTTTAGAGGAAAACCCGGATACGCATCCCGCCGGACTTCAGGTTGAAAAAGAGTATGCAATTACCATTAGGAGAAAATAAATGAGTAACGAAATTAGTTTGTTTCAACAAGCAGTACCCGACTACATTAAAGAAGCCGGTGTAGATGAGTTAACCCGTTCGCTAGGTGGCGGCGGTGGTAGCAAGCGCATATCCATTCGCGGTGCTGTATTCCGTATGATGGTAGGCGGCGAGGAGATTGCCAAGAACGAAAGCCGTTCCATGAACATTGTAATTGTAAATGGAACCAAGCACGTAGCACGTAAGTTCTATGCCGGTAAGTATGTAGCCGGTGAATCAGCACCTCCTGATTGCTGGTCTAATGACGGCATCGCTCCTGATGCAAGTGTAGAAAGCCCACAAGGCCCAAATTGCGATAACTGCCCACAGAACATTAAGGGTTCAGGCAATGGCGATTCGCGTGCGTGCCGGTACGAAAAACGTTTGGCAGTTGTATTAGCCGACGACATCAAAGGTAGTGTTTATCAATTGTTGCTCCCATCAAAGTCCTATTTCGGCAAAGGCGACATCGACAAGATGCCGTTTGAGCAGTACGCCAAATACGTTGCTTCACAGGGATACAACATCAATATGATTGTCACCGAAATGAAGTTTGACTCGGACAGCGACAATCCCAAGTTGACCTTCAAGCCTATTGGTTTCCTCTCCAAGGAACAGTGGGAAGTAGCAAAACAGCAAGGTGCAACCTTGGATGCAAAACAAGCAATCGTAATGACTGCCTCACAATCAGATGCAAAACTGAAAGCAATTGCCGCTCCGGTAGCATCTACTGTGAATAAAGCCGAAGTAAAAGCAGAGGCCGAAGCAGCGGTTCCTGAGCCAACCAAAAAAGTTTCTAAGAAGGCTGCGGAGGCGCCGACTGAGAAAAAAGATCTCGCTGAAATTATGGGCAACTGGGCTACGGATGACGAGTAATGACGGACAGTCGTGGTTACAGTTCTCGAATTGTTAAGGCGAATAAAGAAGCCAGTACAGAAAACCTCGGTGTAGCGTTGGGGCGACTGTGCATTGCTAAAGAAATCCCTGTGTCTGATGTTTCTACTTACTTTGGGGTAAGCCGAATGACCATATACAAATGGTTTAAGGGTTTAGAAATACCAAGGCAGAAACAAATTGCAAGGATTGAAGAAGTTTTGGCAAAGGCTAAATTTAGCGTTTAGTAACACGGGCATCTAGTTCGACGGAACGAAAAGGGGTTAATCGCCGCAACCCCCTGATGCCCTTTCTTTTCTGCGGCGCAAGGGCGGCAAATGGCAACTACAGAATTACTGTCGGCGGTGCTTCCATCCGAAGGATGGTATTGCATTGTTGGGCTAAAGGCGGGGAATAAGCCAAGACAGACATTCCATGAGACATTGGATGAATGCGAGCAAGCAATTGCTGGCTTGATGGAAGACGAATATAACGCATACTTTGCATGCTCAAAGTACGAGACAAACAAATCACGCACGCAACCAAACGCCAAGTACATCAAAGCCTTTTGGCTAGACATTGATTGCGGTGAAGGCAAAGACTATCCTAGCCAAGGTGAAGGTCTTGCCGCGCTTAAAAACTTTTGTAAGGCAACAGGACTACCTAAGCCGACAGTTGTTAACTCGGGGCGGGGGCTGCATATCTACTGGCGACTTAGCAGAACTATCACTGCTGAGGAGTGGAAGCCCGTTGCCGAACGCATCAAGTATCTTTGCGAAGAATACGATTTCCATGTTGACCCGTCGCGCACAGCAGACTTAGCCTCGATACTTAGGGTTCCTGAGACTCTAAACTTTAAGGATGACCCGCCTAAGCCTGTATCTATTATTTGCTTATCAGATGAAATAGAGTACGAAACAGTTAAGTCCCAACTCGGTGTTCTTGTTGCGCCTCCTGAGTTTAATGTACCGAGGCAAGAACTAAATGAATTGACTAAAGCCCTTGCTAATAACGAAGAGAAGTGGTTCAAGATAATTATTAAAAAGACTATCAAGGGCGAAGGATGCGCTCAGATACATAAGATAGCGACAGAGCAAGAGACAGTTAACTATGAGTTATGGCGTGCAGGGCTGTCGGTAGCGTGGGCATGCGAGGATAGAGACACAGCCATCCATAAGATCTCAGAGCGCCATCAGGAATATGATTTCCAAGAGACTATCCGCAAGGCTATGGATACCGGTGGCCCACAGAAGTGTGTCACGTTTGAGAAATGGAACCCTAGTGGGTGTGAGGGTTGCTCCCATAAAGGCAAGATAGTTGGGCCGATTGCGTTGGGGCGCAAGATTGTCAAAGCCCGTGCCGAGGATAACTTTGTCGAAGTAGAGGCAAAGTCCCCCGAGGTGCCGGTTACAAAGATCACAATCCCCGAATACCCCTTTCCTTACTTTAGAGGCAAGCAGGGCGGCGTCTATATTGAAATCGCGGATAACGACCCCATATTAGTTTATCAGCACGACCTTTATGTGGTTAAGCGGATGAGAGATCCACAGAAAGGGGAGGTCGCTTGGATTAGATTGCACCTACCAAAAGATGGAATTAAAGAGTTTGCGTTGCCGATTACAGAGGTAATGACCAAAGAAAAGTTACGGGAGAAGTTAGGATTTTATGGCGTTGCAGCATTACAAAAGCAGATGGATGCCATCATGGTGTACATCATTAAGTTTGTTAACGAATTACAGTACAAAACTGACGTGGAGGTAATGAGAATGCAGTACGGATGGGCAGACAAAAATAGCAAATTCGTTGTTGGAGACCAAGAGATAACGGCGGAAGGTATTAAATATAGCCCCCCTTCTTCAATGACCTCGGCGTTGTCAGAGTACATGCAGCCGGTTGGCACGTTAGACGAATGGAAAAAGATAGCGAATGTGTACAACCGCCCCAGTATGGAGCCGCATGCGTTCGGGTTTTTCACGGCGTTTGGATCTCCGCTTTTGACACACCTGAACCTAAAAGGCGCGGTTATAAACCTAGTCAACAATGTATCGGGAACAGGTAAAACAACGGTAGCCAAGGTTATGCACAGCGTCTACGGACACCCCGAGGAACAGATGCTTATTGCTAAAGACACCATAAACGTCAAGTTGCATAGGATGGGCGTGATGGGTAACTTGCCAATTAGTTGTGACGAGATAACTAACGTAGAGGCAGAGCACTTTTCTGACTTTGTCTACGCCGTGTCGCAAGGCCGTGCCCGTAACCGCATGAAGTCTCAGTCTAACGAAGAGCGGCTTAACACATCAAAGTGGTCTTTACTGTGCGTGTGTACTTCTAACGCATCCTTTTATGACAAGTTGGCGTCGCTGAAATCGACCCCTGATGGCGAGTTAATGCGGTTAATTGAGTTTCAAATACCTGTTAATAGCGTCATGAACAAGGTCGAAGCCGACGAGATATTTAGCCAATTAGACAATAACTACGGGCACGCAGGGCGCATTTACCTGCAATGGCTAGTATCAAACCTTGAAGAAGCCATAGATATGGTCAAGCAGATACAGGTTGTTATCGACAAAAAGGTTAAATTTAGTGGACGTGAGCGGTTTTGGTCAGGTGTTGCCGCCTGTAATATTGCGGGAGCCATGATTGCTAAGAAACTTGGACTGATTGACATTGATATTAAAAGGGTTTTTGAGTGGATGGTTGTTGAGTTTTCTAAGATGCGTCACGAGATTAAGGCACCTCCTACAAACCAAGCCAGCACGATAGGCGAGTTCTTAAATGAGTTCCGTGGGAGCATCCTTGTTATTAACGACGCCGCCGACAAGCGCTCAGGTATGGCCCAGTTGCCGATTGTAGAGCCGAAGTTTGACCTGCTTGCACGGATAGAGCCAGACACTAAGAAGTTATTTATCAGTGCCAAGCACCTACGGCAGTTCTGTACCAAGAACCAGATCACACTTAAGGATGTATTAAATACTTTAGCCGCCGAGGGCATATACGAAAAGACAGTTAAAAAGCGTATGGCTAAGGGCACCAAGATTGAGGGGCTACCTACGGATGCCTTTATGTTTGACTGCTCCAAGGGGGACTTTATTAATACCGAGGACTATGTTGAGTCACTAAAACCCGCCGACGATGAGAGTCCACGGCCTGTCGTTTGAGATTGATTGGAGCAAATTTAAGCCGGGGCGCACCTTCTTTATCCCTTGCTTAGATTTGGAAACGGCGAAAAAAGAAGTAGGAGCCGTGGTTAAAAGATTAAAGTATTCTGTAGAAATGCGTGGGGTGATTGAGAATGGGGTCAAGGGCTTGCGAGTGTGGAGAATTAAGTAGTACACTTCGGCCTGACAGCATCTCCTCGCTGTCGGTGCCTATGGCACTCCTCTTGGTGGTTGATTATTCAACCTTGCACCCCCGCCCAGCGCGGGGGTCTTTTTTAGGCTTCGTCCCCGTAGTACCCCATATCCTCAAGGGCGCCCATCAAGTTTTTATTGATAGGTATGCCGCCGGTTAGGCTGGCTAAGGCACGGGACTTATATCGAGTCGTTACAGACTTCATTAAAGTGTCGCCCAAAATAGGGTATGTCGGATGTGTGCGGTTAAACAAACTAATTTTGTCAATAACTCGGTCAGTAAAGTCTGAATCTTGGGTATCAATAGACATAAAGAAAGCGTTCATCAAATCCTGCCGCTTATTAATGATGTCCTGCTCCATTGATTTCTTCTCAATGTTAGACTTTTGCCGCTGTGCAACACGCTCAGGTGAGAACCCAAGTGATTGGGCAAGCGCATCTTTCCCACTAATATCATCTACTAATTCATCACCTTTGAGGGTAAGAACTCCTTCTGTAGCGTAGCGCATGCCGACCAATGGCTGCTTTAACACGGCAGGCATAATCTTTTCAGCGCCGCGATAATAGTATCCATCGTTGTAAAGTTTTAGTGCTTCAGCAGCGCTTATGCCTAGGCTTGCAGTCGGCCCAAGTAAATTAATAAGCATGTTTTGGAAAGCGGTAACTTCGTCTTGGCTCTTACGGGCATCACGGAACCAAAGGTCATTTAGGCTCATACGATCTGCAATGTTTAAACCTGTAGCCTGCGTGACAACCCCACGGGATATAGAGTCGCCCCAGAAGTTGCCAAATGTCTCTGCCATCCAGTTCTTAAACCAATTCTCAAAGTCAAGCGGCGGCTCATCCTCATCTGAGAATGCCGCGTGTAAGGCTTCAATTGTGGCTGCGCCGACTGAGAATAGCGGCATGCCGGTTGCACCTGCAATTAAGAACGTCATCCCTAAAGTGCCAAGTATACGACCCCGGCCTTCTTTAACAATACGATCTACCTCAGCATCAATTTGTTTCTCTAGTTCTTCAGGTGTAACAGGGGTAGGTAATCCGTAGTTAGCACGCTCAATTTCTAAAGAACTACGTACTTCTTCACGCAGTTCTGGATTACTTTTAGAGAACCATTCATATGCACTACGACCTAAAAGATAAGTTGTGTGCTGTGGGAACTGTTTAAATTGTAGGATAACTTTGGCGTAAGCGTTTTGTAGATAGCGGGGCTTATTAAGCGTAGAGTAATCAAACATTGACCGGTAAGTTAAATCCTTTGCCTCATCTACCGCTTTGTTAAACGCATTAAGATCAGACATACCTTTCTTTTTAGCGGCTGCATACGACAGTCTAAATGCACTCATAGCCATAACTTCACGGTTAAACCGCTCGGCGTGGTGGAACATAAAACTGCTCCAGCGCATGATTGTGCTCATCTTGCCGGTGTACATATTAGATGGAGAGTCAGCCAGTCCTGCTAAATCATATGCTTGAGTAATATCAATCAGCCCACTAGCCGAAAAAGCATCGTATGCACGTTGCTCTACTGCGTTTAGTTTCGAACCCATTTTAAGTGAGGGCATAGCAAATTTGCCATTTGCGTCTTTAAAACCTGAACGCATAAAACTCATTCCCATACTAGCCAACATGGCTGCGGCGTCTACTTTCCCAAAGCGAGAAGCAAGAACAGGCAATCCAAACGCAGGTACACCCAACATGTTTACCAAGGCCGAAGCAGGTGCCGTGAGATACCATAAAAACGACACGTTAGATAGGACAGTAGGTATTGTCCCTGTGTCTGTAGGATTCATCACGTAATCAAGTCGGCGGCGCAGTTCGTTTAGGTAGTCCCCATCAACTTTAGGGTTTCCCTCGTTGTTTGCTATGTTTGCTTTTTGTACTTCGTCAGCAGCATTTAACTGATCAAACATTTGCCGAGAATATTTAAAACGCGCATGCTGATATGCCATGTGGGAAGACGTATCGGAGAATGCCCGCAGCATATCCTTTGACGCTCCAGAAACTCCTTTACGATGGATAAAGTTCTTTCTAAGGCTTCTGTTTGGCAACGTCATTAAGTATAGTTCTTGCACGCCGTCTTTAATTGCGTTCCGTAACGTATCTACTTGGTTGCCTGCTTGTTTATAATTTACATACGTCCCGTTTAATAGTTTGTCACTAGCGCTATCGACAATGTCGTTTATTGTTTTTAGGGCAGTCACATTTTGTAGGCTTGTAAGGTCAGCCGTGCGTAAACTATTCCCCTGCCCAATTTTTGTATTACCTTGTTGCTCAAATAATTTAAATGCTGAGTTACGTTCAGCCGCAGTATCAAATTTATAAAAACCTGCATCGGGGCCTTGACCAACATTAATCCAGAATTGCCCAAAACGAGCCAAAGGAAAATATGGGCCTACTAATCCTTTTCTAAACTCTTTTTCAACTTCGCTAAGTTTTTGCCTAATTTCAGCATCTGGCAGTCCGCTGGCAACTAAAGACAATTTAATATTGTTAAGTAGGGTCTCTAAATATGAATCCATCCTACGGACATAAAAATTACGAACTTCGCGGTAGACTTCTTTGGCTTCTGGGCTAAGAGCATCCCATGCCTTGTCTAATTTATAGTCTTTACCTTTTTGCGTATCAGGGTCAATACCTAGTAGAGTTGCCTCAATCATTACTTCAGACAACTTATCGCTTTCTTTAGAGTCTTTGTTTTGGAGTTTTGACCATTTGTCTGTTGTAGATTTAGCCTCATTAACAATCTTGTTATGCTCTTCAAGCATACCTTCAACACTAAGAATAAAGTTTTTAGGTGCTTGCCCCAAACGAGTACCAACTAAATCTTGAAGTTGGCGAAGCGTAAAGGCTCCTAAAAAATATTTACGTGTAGTGTCTGCTACATTTTCAAGCATTTGAGAAACGCCATTCTTAGCCTCTTGCCATGTTGGGCGGTTCAAAGCAGCATTTAACATGCGCCGGGGTATGCTTTGATCTGGAGGTAGTGGAGACGTTTTAAAGGTGCCGCCCATTACGCTCTTAGGTGCAGACGCATTAAGAGTGCCATCCAACATACCGGGAGAACCACGAGAAACTGTAGCAGACATAAGAACGTCGGCATTGGCAAGTGTTGCCGCCAGCACGTTATCTTTGTTGCCGCCAAGTAAATCTACAATAAATTTAACAAATGTAGACCACAGGTTTTTATCTGTGTTTTGGTACTTTAGATCACGCAGTAAACTTTGAAACTCCATATTGGAGAAAGCCTCGGCTACAAACTCATCAAGGTTTTTAAACCCGTATTGATATACAGCCGGATAATTTTTTAGCGTATATTCGTAAAGGTTTTCTAATTTACTTAATGCTACTTTTTGTGCGGTATTTAATTCGTTTTTATTACGAATAGCATTAGATGTAGCAGCATGTATTGTTTCGTGGAAAAGCCCATACAGCGACAATCCACCTTTTGCTTTGTTAAGGTTGATTACATCTTGCTCAATAAAATAAGTACCAAGACTAGTTAATGCTGGCACTACTTCTTTGTATTTACCTAAAACTCTTTCGTACAATAGGTTGTCATTAGTTAGTATCGACGGAATTAGGTTATCGTCTTTAACCTTTTGTAACGCCGCCAACATTTGAACTGGGTTATTAGCGTTCCCCCTGAAGTATTTGTTATAAACGTCAGGGTACAGAAGTTGCATGTTGTCCATTAGTCGGGTGGTGCTTAACTGAACTTTCTGTAACTCTATCTCTACAAGTATCCGTTGCTGATTAAACCCAATAGACGTAGGCAAATTAAGTTCACGCAAGCGGCTTGCTAACGCCGACCAGTAGGTATTAGCCCTAGGCATCTGCCTAATTAAATCTAAAGCAAGGTTTAAATCGTTATTCTCAACCGCTTGCTGCACAGCAGGGTGCATTAACTCAAGGCTCTTCTCTAAAAATCTAGACTCTAGCGTGGTTTCCCGTAGCGCTTTTTGGATTTCTTCTTCGCTTTTGTTTAAAGCCTTTTTTAGTTCTTTAATTTTTTGGCGATACTGAACTAACTTTTGTGTATTGCCGTATGCCCGTCGTTTGTCGTAGCGGTATGTTTCTACAGTCCGATCAAACTTTTCTACTTCAGAAGCAGGGAAATTTTCTTCAATGTATTTTCTAAATAGTTCTGCTTGCTTAGCACCTTGCCCCGAGAACATCTCACCGGGAGGAGTTTGGCTGACAATATCAAACGCCGCCGAACGCATAGCCACGCCATAATTCCACCGACTAAAGTAGGCAAAGGCCGCATTTTCTTCAGGGGTTCGACCTCTAGGCGACAATATTTTTAACCGAGCAAGAATATTACTAACCCGCTTTGGGATTCTAGTATCAGTGGCAAAGGTATTTAATGCCGCTTGTTCTTCTGTGTATCCAAGTTGCTCGGTCTTCTTACGAGCCATAAAATCATTAAACTCTTGCCGTAACTGACTTACACCCCCTAGACGAGTAAGGTCAGGCATCCGGGTGCGTGACCCAAGGATCTGTTTTTGTTGCGCTGGGTTCTTGTTTTTAATTTCGTTGATTACATTTTCCGCAGTTTTGGGGTCATCTGTAATCGAATATTGATCAAAAAACTCATTAATTAGTTGACGGTTTTCGCCACGTTCTTGAGCATCAGCCGTGTTTATGTACTCATTGATGTCGTCAATAAAGTTTTTTATGGCTGATTTAAAATTATTTACGCCTTGTTCTGCTTCTGCAATTGGGTTAATGCTTCGTAAGAAATCTATTGCGTTACGCCCTGTCTTTGTAAACATATTTAATGGGGCACCTTGCGTTGCAGCAGGGGCTTCTATGTCTACTTCACCGGGAGCCACACCGGGTGGGCGCTCTAATTTAAACTCGGCTGCGCCTAATTCAATCAATGAAGGTGGTAGATTGCGCTCAACTTCGCCTTCAGATTGGCTTACGTCAAACCCAAGTTGTTCACCGGATGGGGCAAATAATGCCGATTGTGGTTTAGCCCTATCAAAAGCGGTTTGTAACCGTGTTTTCTCTTCTGGCGTAATTGCATTATCAATATCGTCTTGAGTTACGGGACGAAGCACGTTATTAAAAAGTACTTCACCATTTGCAACCCGTCTTAAAGTTTCCTTTGTTTTGGGGCCTGTGCTTAGGGGTTTAGCGCTCGCAAGTATATTGTCAGCGTCATTAGCACCATACCCAGCGGCAAGAAGGTCTTCTTTTGTAACAGCCTTTTCTTGGTCTGTTAACTTAAATACTTGGCGTGGCCCACCATATTGGCGAGGAGCCTCGGCATCAAGCGCAGTCGGCTTAGCACTTTCTGTTAACGTCCGCCGAATCTCTCGCTCACGTACTTGTAAGTCTTGTGCAGCCAAAGAAAATTGATCTGCTCTTTCAGGGTCGCTATCTCGTAGATTCTTTGCCTCACCTTGAAGTTCTGCGATTTGTGTAAGTAGTTCTTTACGCTCATCGTCAAGGGCTAACCGTTGCTCATCCGTAATGGTTGTTTTAGTTTCAGGTGGGGCTGGCGGTGGTGGAGGTGGGGGCGGAACTATATTAGCGGGTGGCGCAGCAGATGTTTCTTCTTCTGTTTCTCCAGCATCTAATTGATCAAACGTATTTTTGCCCGTAGCAAGTTCTTTCTTTGGCGCAGCAGGTCGGCCTTCTACAAACCCTTTAACTCCACCAGCAATACCAGAAATACCGCCACCGCCTACAGCACCACGCACGCCAGACTCAACTAGCCGATTAAATTCTTTGCTACCCCAGACTTCAGGGTTTTCCTGTACAAACTTCTCGGCTGCGATACTAATGGCTTCTTGTGCAGCCTCAGTTGGCCCTTCTGTAGCAACACCGGTAAGGGCGCCAGCCGTAACTCCACGGGCAATACCGGGAGCCATACCTGATTTTTCTAATAACTTTTCTACAACCCCCATCTTCATACCGGGGGTAAACTGTCGCACTAAGTAGGCAGGCAGAATTGAGTCAAGTGCAGCCGCCACAGAACCGGCTAAGACGGAAGCGCCCACCTCCATCTGACCAGTTTCCTCAAAGATATTCTGGAAGACTTCAGGAGCGTTAAGAGCGTAGGAACCTAGGAAGGCACCAGCCCCACCGCCGTAAGCCGCGCCTTGAGCGCCTTTAAGTGCAGCGTACCGCGCACTCGCTTCAGTTGCTTCCCGTGCTCCCAAGGTTTTAGCCGCTTGCCCAGCCGCCATACGGGCACCAATAGCAGCGCCACCTGCGCCGGGAACTACGGCTGTAGCAAGATTGGGTATTTGTTCGGCAACGGTCTCGGCGATAAACGGCAGTACGTCACCAAGCCCTTTTACATCCGATAGTTGCCCATAGCGGGCAGCATACTTCTGAGCAATCTCTTTCTGCGTTTCTTCAGCCTCAGCCATCTGACGGGCAGCGTACTCATCAGCGCCGACAGCCTTAGCCGCCATAGCAGGTAGCACATCCGCAAGAAGAGACCCAGTCTGTTTAGCGCCACGCACAACGGCGCGACCCGTCATATCAAAGAACCCTGTGTCTTTAACTGGCTCTGCCTCTTTAGGCATCCCCTCGCCTGAAACCTGCCGAATGTAATCGGCTAAACGCTTTGCATCTTCAACATTTCCAGCAGCGTCGGCTTTACGAAGGGCATCATAAATTTGATTTAGGTCAGCCATTATTTGTATTTATTTGCAATAGCAGCAATATCAGCGGGGACACCGGCACCAGCAGTGGGAGAAGACCCTCTAATTCTATTGAGAATATCATTGTATTGCTTTAATTCAAACTCTTGAAGTTTTTTAACGGCTTCAGGATTCCCACCTTTAGCCGCATCTCTAAGTTCTTTATATCCCGGGATTTGCCCAAAGAGTAATTTTTGTTGCGCAAATTGTCTTTCGGCTTCTGACCTTGCACGGAAATCAATGTTTTCATCGCCCGACCCAAGAGCCTTACGGAACCCTTCAAATGATGGTATGCGCCCAGCGGCTTTTTCGTCAGCGGCATATAGCGCATATTGTTCAGAAAATTGACTTGGTTTGTTTGCTTGTCTTTCAGAAGCAACCGCTTGACGCTCCCTTATAGCCAAATCTCTAGCATCTTTTTCAAGTTCAAGTGCCAACTTCACATTACCACGGGCACGAGCATCAGCGGCTTGATCCAGTTTGGCTTCGCTGTCAAGAATACCTTTTTCACCCTCACGAATCTGGGACATTGCCTTACTGTATTGTTCAATTGCAGGAGCGGCGCCAGCAAGATTTTGTAGGGCATACTGGGACTTACCACCAGCAATACCAAGACCTGCTTGAACTAATCCAAGAGCACCAGCCTTGTCTAAGTCTTTATTAAGTTTTTCTTTGTACTTATCTAGGGCTGCGCGAGCCTTAGCGTCTGGCTCATCAGAAACACCAAATTCTTTATTGAACTCTTTAATTTTTTTAGCGTAGTCAGTTAGTGCTTTGTCGGCGGCTTTGACGTTAACGCCTTCGGGTGCTTTGGCTTCGGTTGTTTTGGCTTCAGTTTTAGGCGCAACATTCTCGGCTATGCGTTTTATGCCAGAGATATTTTCATCGTACCGAGCACGGTCTTCGGGATTTGAAATACCTGCTCGTGAAGCAGCGGCTTTGGCCCGAAGAGCATCAATAGAATCGGTGCCGGTTTGTTGGGCTTGAGACAGTTGGTCAATTGGAACTGCACGATTTTTACTTCCGGTTAATTGACGCAGTTCGTTAACATCCATTCTAGTTAAACGGCCCATAATGTCTTTAGCACGCTGACGTTCTTCATCCGTTTGCGACATAAATAAACCGGGTAGGCTAGAAGCAGAACCATACTTGCCTCTAAGTTCATCTTGAAGTTTTAAAATTTCTAATTCTTCTGCTGTTTTATTTCTAAAATTGCTTCCAAACTCTGATGCAAATCTACCAAACGGCGTAGTTGGGCCTCCTTCTTCAAACGCCACAATCCCACCACCTGCATATTCATCAGGGAACATATCCTCATCAACGGGCAGTGCAGTCAGGCCACCCTCAGCCAAAGTTGTAGTTTGTGCAGGAGCCGCAGCCATTTGAGTATTTGCTTGGGGGGCCATCTGAGGGGCCGTTTGTGCTTGAGGTGTAGCGCCTAGACCAGCCATTTGCGTAGCCGGAGCCGGAGCCATAACATCTTGGGCTACAGTTGTAGTAGGCTGTTGCTCTTTAACTGCGGCGTTTCGCATCCGGTCAATAAACATACCAGCCATAACGGCAACAGTCGGGTTAACCAATCCCATTCGAGCGGCTTCACCAATCTTGCGCTTATCCCCGCCGTATTTAGCGGCAACCTTTTCGGCTGACAGCAAGTCAAAATTATCCATGTCGTCCATCTTAATCTCACTTCAGAAGGTTATATACGCCAAGCCCAGCCAATCCCAAACCACCGATCTGTGATGCTACGGATGGAGGCGGCTCATAAACAGTCTTACCTCCAGTAGCCGCAAGGTTTGCGCTTCCACGGAGGATGTCAGACATAAAGCCAAGTTGCTTGTACGGATACTGTTGCTGTTGTAAGAAGTCCTGATACTGGAGGTCAAGGGCTTTCTGTTGCTCTGCCTGCCCCATTGCACCAAAGGCTTCTTGTGCTTTAGCCAAATCAATACCTGTTTGTTGCTGTCCAATGCCCAGTTGACCCAATGTAGCACCTGCTTGAGAAGCGGCTTGGGCGCCTTGTATACCTGCTGAGGTACCAAACTGCATACCCTGCATGGCCTGTTCGTAGGCTTTCTGTGCGCCAGTTGCTTGAATGTTTGCCAAATTTTGTTGTAGGTTGCGCTCACGTTCAGTACCAGCAAGAAGTTGACGTGCACCTCCATATGTACCCTGACGAGCCGCGCCCAAGTTCTGAGCCAACTGCCCTTTCTGGGCGTCACGGATGGCTTCTTGCTTTTGCAGGTCAACCACGTTCTGCATATAGGGAGACATAAAGGCTTGCTGCGCCATCGGATCAGTAGCCATCTGCATATACTGTTGGCCTGCACCAAGAGCGCCTAACCCACCAGCAGCGGCTAACCCAGTACCAGCAGCAAATTGACCGGGTTGCTGCATAGCAGCCACGTTTTGCCGAACGGCTTGTTGCTCTGGGGTAGCAGTAGCCATACGCTGCCCACCGTAGGTCTGATACGGACTTTCAGTAATAGCCTCGGCCTTACCAAGCATCTTCTCCGCATATGGTTTAGCGTATTCAGGTATCGTCGTTTGCGACGTACTGGTTGGCTGTGGTGGTGCTGAAGATGAACACATAGTTTGTTACCTCAAAAAGTTACAGTCATTGCATGGGCTGTATGCTGATACCCCATACGAGATAAAAGTTTTGACACTCTCAAGTCTGTTGCTGTCGTAATGTTTAATCTCTTAACACCACGTTTCTCTAATTCTTCGTGCACTGCTCTAATTAACTTTCGTCCCCAACCCGTTCGATGCTCTTTCAAAACAAAAACGGTATCTTCTTGTGCTATCAGGTCTTGGTTGTGCATGTCATTTGTTATGTAGACATTGCTGTACCCAACTGCTTTACCATCTAGCCTTAACACAAAAGTTAACAACCACCCACCGTCACTAGCCCTTATATACTCATCAAGTCTTGGGTTGTAGGGAGAATACTGCACCCCTTGCTCTGCCAACCGCTCAACCATCTCTGAGTAATGCTGCCTATATAAAGGCTCTAATTCTGAATACGTCTCTTTAAATTTCTCTAGTGTTATCTCGTAGTTCATGCAGGCATGTATTTTCGTGCGTTGACTTCGGGTGCTTGACTCTTACGCCCCGTCCTTGCTTTTCTAATTTTGTCCATCATCGCATACAACTTCTTAGCCCCGGCTTTGCTTGACCCATTACCAAGATGAGATACCACATCTGCCGGAACCACAAACTCACCATCAGCCAGTCGAGCCTCTTGCACCCCACCAATACGCGCCTTGATTGAGTCACTCATACCGTCGCCACCGCCCGACAGAAACCGTGGGGGTAACGCACCCAAACCACCCTTGGCAAAGTTTTGATCTATAGCGGCTTCCATGCTGGAATCTTTACGATCTTGGGCAAACTTGTAATAAGGGTTTCCCCTAAGTGAAGTTACCTTACGTTTTTTTACAGAGCCGCCCGGAGCGTACTCATCCCTACCGTACTCATCATCGTAAGTTTGCCCATTTAGGGCGGTTAGACCACCTTGAGCGGCCTCATAGATAGGCCGTGGGCTGAATGCATAACGTACCTGCTCCCGCTCTCTTGTGTCCTGTGGAGTGTACTGAGGCGTGCCCGATGGGTTGGTAATGTCTAAATCGTAACCACGAATAAAGGATTTTGATGGTTCGGGGCCTTTTGGGGGTTCTGCTGCTGCCATAGCCAATGGCGCACCTGCGGCTACTGTAGTTCCATATGGAAGGGCCGCACCAAACGCTTTGCGGTACTCAGCACCGCCCTCAGCAGCAGGTTTAAATACGTTCTCAAACCCACTCGTGGCGGCTTCAAAACCCGCAGGTGCGGGTATCGCTGGAGTTGTAGTAATCATTTGCCCCGGTAGAACCTTAGCCTGAGCCACATCGGCTGCGCTCATAGTATCTAAAGCAGAAGACCCCAACTGAGGACTTGTTAATGCTTGTTGATACGCAGGGGATTGCATTGCTTGTTGCATGATGGATTCTTTACTACCGGCCCCTAAACCACTTTCTAATATGGACGGATCAATATTGCTTTGTGCTAAGTTAAAGGCGCTTGTAGGGGCTTGTGTCACTTGAGTTGCAGCCGCTTCGACTGGGGTAGCCGCACTTACTAAACCTTCACCTAAACCAAAGCCACCGTAGGCTCCTAGACCCGCCATCAAGCCCTTCTTAAGGCTTCCCGTAGCCAATCCAGTCAACCCACCTACCACGGCGCCTGCGCCTAATGCAGATGACATAAGGCCAAATCCAGCAGGCCCAAGAGCAAAGCCAGCCACCATTGGAAGAATGGCACTTAAAAACCCTGCTTCGGGTAGCCCAGTCTGGGGGTTAATAGTGAGCGAACCACCGTGAGCCATAGCCAAAGCCTGTAGCCCACCAACTTCTTTTGGTGTCATGTGGACAAGCATCGTGTCCTGACCACGGCCTTTACTTTGTGTTTGTTGCGCCGCAGCAAGACCGCCTTGTTCGTAGTTCATAACTTGCCCGCCATACATATAGTGTTTGGGTTTAGGGGTTAAAGCCTCATTATCAATACCTGACTCGCGTTTAGCAAAGTTAACTAATCTTTTGTAATCCGCATAGGCTTCAGCATTTTTACCAGCCTTAATGTTCCTATATGCTGGGATTACGTAGTCGTTATACATTTCCCTATAAACCGATCCAGCATCTTTTCTAGCGTCTAAAGCACGCATAATTCGAGGGGCGTTGGTGTAATACCACTGAACGTCTTTATTTTTTTCCCTATCTTTTTGCATGTAGGTATCGCGGAAATTACGAAGGGTATTTAGCACCTCGCCATTGTCCTTTTGACCCATATGCTTAACTGCCGCAGTTGTAAGGAAGCAACTACTACCCCCGCCACCACCGTCGCTAGGGGCATCTTGGACGTTCATATTAGAGTCAACGCTTTGCTGATCTCCTATGGAGGGGGTTCCAGCCCCAGCCCCAGTATCAGTGCCAGTACCAGCAGTAGTGGAAGCGGGGGCAGGGGCGCCTACAGTCTGACCACCCTCAGCATCAACAGCATCCTGTGTAGCGGCGACAGTGGCGGCAACATCAGAAATATCGGGAGTTGAGGGGTCTTGTTCTTGCTGTTGCTGTTGTTGGGTCATAGCGGCTAGTTGGCCTAGTGCTTGATCTTCAGCATCTTGCACCGCAGCAATATCGGTGTCCTTTTGGGCTTGTTGGGCTTCTACTTCCGCTGCGGTTTTAGCCTCCATGATTGGGGCTGGATCTTGCTTTGCCATAAAAGCGTTGTAGGCACTTAACGCCGCGAGGGGGGCAGAAATAGGAGGTGGGGCAACTAATCCAATCATACTAGCCGGAGTTACCGATAGCGGCCCTACTTGGGTAGGAGCAAACAGTCCACCAATAGCGGTATCTGATAGGCCCCCTCTTTGAAACCGTTTAACAGGTAAGGACGCCAGACCACCACTAGCCATACCGGGCATGGTGGGAGCGAATCCGTATTGGGGTTGACCTATGGTGGGATATTGCATAATGGGATTATCCTGAATTTGTCAAGTGAAGTCTATGGGGCTATGGTAACTGAGACTGTTCCCACAGAGCCAGAAGCGGATACCGAAGAAAGGCGTACTACAGTCTTATATAGGAGTGAGGAAACAAACGTGATTGACCCTATAACCGAGGGGATGGCAGGTCTGACAAAGGGTGAGACTTGGGGGCCGTCGTGGTAAATATAGACACCGTTTGTTGGAGAGGTGGGGTTGCCAGCCAAATCTGTTGCCCAGTACAACTCAACCTCATCCCCAGCGATAACAGTAAAAGTAGCCTCGGAATACCCGCAAATATAGCCTTCTTCCCCCGGCGACGCACTTTTACGGGCTGGGATAGTAAAGATTGTGGCTGAGTTGTCTACATTTATATTATTAACTTTAAGCCAAACTGTGGCGTAGTGGATAGCATTTGCCGAATTAATCAACTGAAGGCTAAAAGTAATTTTATAAACCCCGTCATAGGTAGCCGTTGCCGAGCCGGACGGATTAAGAGTCCAACCAAAACTAGAGTCAAGCGTATTGAACTTAACCTGAGTGGCAGTATTATTTCCTGTAGCAATCTGATCTGTTGAGTCAGATGCGGCAATATGAGGAAAGACTAAGTTTTGACCATACCCAACAAAGTCTCCACCATAAAAGTTATCCGCACGGTACGAGTTGGCTTGGTTGGGAGTAAGCGAGTCTAGTTGGTTAAAGTAGAGGCGAAGTATACGAATCAGATCCGTGTGGTATCTCTGGTCGTATTCAACAGGCGGTACCGGTAATGCTGGCGCCTGAAACTTCTCAAGTGCCATTAGCGTTTACCATCCACACGAGCATCTAATCTCGGCACACCTAACTGCCAATTAACACCTAAGTCCTCTGAACTAATCTTTAACGCCATCTGCCGAGCACGGGCACGGATAAACACCTGCTCCGTATAAACATCTACCGCAGTCTCAATCACCGGCTTAGAGTCCGTCGTACCTACAGGTTGGAAGCCTGACCCGGGGAAGTTACGGGGGCGAATCTGTAGCGTTACTTCTGGTGCAGCGGCGGTTGAGTTAGAAAAATTAATATCTGGAAGCATACGACGAGTCAACATAAACTGTTCACCATCGGCAATATCAAAGTCAGATGATTGAATGTAAGCCGTTATAGGAGCACCGTCGTCGTCTAAACCATTTTCTTGGTCATAGAGAACCCCAGTGCTGGTGCCACCGGGTGTATTGACTGCCATAGGATACTCACGCAACGGACTGTCTAACCATGCGGTACGATCAATATTCCCGTAGTACCAGATACGCTCAAGGTAGTTATAGATTACATAACGGTTAGGATAAGCGGAGTTAGAACTTGGGTATATCCACCAAACTTCGTTCCAACCCTCGTTTGAGCCAGAAATAATAGTGTCGGCCTGACCAAAATTAATATCTTGAAAGATAAACTGTCGCAAAGTGCAAGGAAGCGTTTCAACACGACCTGAATAGACATAAAACTTTTCGTTCCCCATCCAGTAAGTTATGTTATTTACGGTTACAGCAGCCCGTGGGCTAAGGATAGAGATGTTGTCTGCTAATTCTTGTAGCCCAAATACGTCTGTGGTTCCAAGGTATTGGAAGGAATAAAGGTGTGATTCTGTCCACACCAAGATCTCTTGCCGGGTTGGTAGAGCACGGACAATCCTTGAACCCCTAGAAACTCTTATAAATCCCGCAGAGTTGGTAGGCGTCGGAGTCCATTGACCCGGATTATCCTGATCAGCCCACCTAATAAGAAGGGGGTCAAAATCAGCCACATTAGTAGAACCAAAAGGCACACTCCCAAAAGCGAGAAGATGCTTGTCGTTTTGCGATACAAGAACCTGCATAACCTTGGTTGGTACTGCATTGGCGTTGTATCCATCTGCGGTAGCCTTTACTGAAAGAAGAATTGCATTGGTCTGAAGGGCTGTTCCGGGGTTAGTAGAAGACCCGCGCTCCCAATAGTAAACAGGGCCATCTCTAAGATTGGCAACTAAATCGTTATCAAAGTTGTCATACCACCAATCGCTACCACTTAAAGCAACAGGTATTGTGCCACCAAGGCCCCACTCAAGGCGGCTCCAAGTGTCCGTACCCCAGCCATAACCAAACGTACCACCGGGAGTACCGGCGTTTATTTGATACTTACCAACCGTTGCAGAGCCGCCATTACCTGCATCAGAAGCATTAGCCGTTACTGGAACAACAATTGTGTAAGCGTTGGCGTTGACCAATGTAGTAATCTCAAAGCCTTGGTTGACGTTTAAGATCGCAGCCGTGACATTACCGCCCAAAGAAACAGCGCCAGTAAACTGAACGTAATTACCTACTTGGGCTGGGTTGCTGGTATCTGAAACTGTTATGGTAGAAGATCCGTTAACAGCAGCAAATGTTACATCTCCAGCAGCCGTTGTGGATTGGAGTGGGGTAATGTCATAAAAATAACCGCCTGCTTCTATGTATAACTTTAAGTTTGTCCCAACGGCTAGAAGGTTATCCCCAAAAGTTGTTGCATAGTTAAATAGTTGGCGGCAGGTACCAAGAAATGTATTGGGCGTCTGTTTAAGCCAGCCACCAATCTTCTGGGGGAAACCCGAAAGGAAGCGAATTTTGTCTCCCTCGAACCAGCCACCCTCGTTAGAGTAGTTGGTCTGATCTCGGTTTATTCCCGGCTTAAATCTAAGTGCTATAAATGGCATAAGTCACCAAAGATACTTTCTCATGCGAGGCACAGGAAAAACTGTGTCTTCTTCATGGATATGAATTTGTTTAACAAAAAACACTAAAGTTAGGCGTGCAGAATCGTCTTCATTTCCATAAAATTCATTTGCGCTATGTAATAAATGACCGTCAAAAAGAACTAAACGATTGTATTCTTCTTGTATAGTAACTGTTGGTCTAAATTGTTTATTGTTCTCCAACCTAAAATCATTAGTATTTGTAATTAAATCTGTATTTTTAAAACTCTTTATTTTTTTATCTAAATTTTTTAAGTTGGCGTTTATAGGGTCTGTGGGTCTATAAATTGTAGTGCCACATTTATTTTTTGATTTGGATAAATAAATAATCCCCGTGCATATATTTTCATCAGCATGAACCCACCCTTCAATGTACTTGCTATCTACTTTTTGAAACTGTGCGGCGGTGTTCCACGAAATCTTTGTTTTATTTGAGTTATAAAATAAATAGATAACTTTATTTATTGTGTTGTTAAATAAAGTGGGGTTTAGTTCGTGTAAAGGTTTACTACGTTTGCCGGGCCATTTGTTATCAGGATCAGGTAGATATTCTTGTTGTAAAGCAAATTCTCTTACCTCATCTGGGTAATCAAAAAAATCATCAACAACAGTAATAGGAAAATGCAAAGTTTTCATTAGGCTACAAGTCCCGGCAGATACACTGTTTTACCGCCCTGCTTGGTAGCCGTCAAGTTCTGCTTCTTGAGGTTAGCAGGGTCGTAGGAAACATGCACCCAGCCCGAATCAGGCACGCCGGGGGTGTAGAACTCAAGGATCAACTGGGTGTACTCAAGGTTGTCCATAATCCACACGGCTAAGTCTGCGTTGGCAATACCGGGAATCTCAATGTCAGCGGCTTGTCCTTTACAATGATCGGACGTTTTGGAGCCTCCCACCTTTGCGTTGACCTCGGGATGTCGGAACCCTGAGTTGACCTTGACCCCGGTTTTGAATTGGTCTCGGACAGGCTGCAATACCTTTTCACAGAGCGTTTTAAGATTAGCAATCTCAGCCTCCCCCGGTGTGTTGTCCATGTCATGCCGCAGTGCAGTATCAGACTTCACCATCTCGGCAAGAGAAAAGTTATTTGTTAGTTGCATCTTTCTTCGCCTTCATGTCCATGATCTTCTCAAGGGTACGCCCGCCAAAATAGAAGGACATAATTAGCATCCCCCACTGGCCCAAGAGTTCTACATAGTTATTGTTTACCTCAATCTCCCAAGCAGACATCATCCCAAATACGGTGTATGTCAGCAAAATAAAGATTAGCGTCATAGGCCGGATGTTCTTAGATAGCCATGAGTCCGACTTCATATCGGCCTCAGCCCGTTTGGTCAGGTTATCCTGCTCATTCATGTCGGCTTGGAGTTTGGCAAGTTCTCCTTTTTGCTGCATCTCTAAAAGCATTGCTTGCGCCTTAGCCCGTGCCTCTGGGTCAGGTAAAACCTTGTCCAGTACCTTTTCACCAATACTTAATAGTGCGGCTATGGGTAACATTATTTCTTACTCCTTGAAAGCATGGTTGCGGCGATATTAAGCATCGCCCGGGTTTGATCTAAATCAGCGGGGGGCTTGTCCCATCCCACGGTAATCTGTCCTATAAACCGACTCGGCTCAGGCGGGACACTAATCCTGCACCCAAACCGCATACCCTTCTCGATGTACCACAGGCCAATCTCTGACTGCGCCGCCTTGTAATCACTACACGGAACGTTGCCTGCCATGAGGTTAACTACGTCCTGATTGTTGGCTTGGTTGGTTGTAAAGAGTCCTACATCCAGCCCGTCGTTTGTCTTGTCCCTGCCTTCTTTGGTATACGCCCGATACTGCACCCGGGTTCCCAGCAGGGGGTTCACCTTAAACACTGCCACGGTAGTTGCACCCGTAGTCTTAAACAGGTGGGCTACAGCGTCCTCAACCCGGTCTTCCACAATGTCCGGCAACTTCTGGTGTTCTTTGTAGGTGCCTACGATCAGGTCTTTGTTGTCATACAGCATCCAACCACCAAAGGCCAGCACCGCCATCATGATCATGGCAAAGAGTTTAAACGGCGAGTCAACATACGCCAGCACCTTAGAGAGCGTGTCATTAGCGTTTAGTTTCTCAGCCATTACAGGTGACCCTTCATGATGTAATAAATAGTGACAACCAGAAACGCCAGCGTCACACAAATAATCTGCAACTCTCGTAACTTCTCTATATCCCTGCCCATTGCATCTTTACTCTTGGCATGACGGGCAATCATGTCATCTTTAATCTTCTTGACCTTCTCGAACTCTTCCTCACCCTTGAACTGCCCGAACTGTTGGATCAGAAAATCTTTTACTTCCAACTCCATGCGGCGTATCTGGTCTAGCCTACGCCACTCCGCCATAGCGGTCATGATTGTGATTTCGCCTTCTTTCCTACTACGTACCGCCTTAAAAGCATGACGGGCTTTGACCTCCGCCATTCCAAAGTTTTGTATTGACTCGACTGCTGAACTAATCTCCTTACCCGACTCAACAGCGGATTTAATGTTCCTAGTTGCCGCTTTCGCGGTGGTAATAATTGGGTCTAAGTCTGACAAGATTCATTCCTATTCCTAAGTCTGGCCCCAAGTTTTAGCACCGGCTTTAGGTACAGATGTAGCCCATACAGATACGGACTTTCTTAATTTCAAAGGTGCGCCGCAGTCAGAGCAAGTGTCAGCCGCCAACTCAGCCTCATCTAAGTCGTACCCACAGGAGGCACAGACATGGACTTCTTCAGAGCGGCAGACTTTTACCCCATCTACCTTATGCGCTTCAATTACTGTTTTCATTGTGGCTCCTTAAAATTCTGTCCAACCGGTGACAATATACTTTTCATTGCTTAATGGTGGATTGCCACGATGGGTATGCGTAAATGCAGCAGGCCAAATCACGAGCGTTCCTTGTTCAGGTTTAACCCGCATATGTTGATAAAGAAACTCAGTTTCCCCACCTTCTTGCACATCATTAAGATACAGAATCCAAGTTAAAAGTCTATGAGAATACTCTCTACTACCTGATTCATAATGCCAAACATGATACCCACCACCTATTTTAGTTTTTTGGATTTTAAAAGAATAGTTATTATGTCTACCAGAATCTTTTAAAGCAGAATATTCTTGTTCATAAACAGGGAAACATTTACCCCAAAAAATTTCATTAAACTCTTTTGTTGATTTACGAAGTGGTATGTAATCTATGTCATCCGCAAATATTTGTGTGTCATCTTTTCTAGTTCTTTCTGCATTTTCAAATTCAAAACGTGTCCGCCCATGACCAGAATCAGCCATATCTTTATAATGTTTAATTACCCGCTCACAGAATTCTTTTGTGTAAGCGTTTTTAAAAATACCTACAAAATTTTCTAGTCTGTAATTAACTACTCTTTGATCTAATTGTATTTGTTCTGACATTTCAGACATTTTTTATCCTTATTTAAACCACGGGCCAACCATCCAAGTTACAACTGATCTTCGTATACCTTTTGTAACCGGTTCAACTCCATGAAGCACAAAAGAAGGAAAAACTAAAACTGACCCGGCTTCTTGTGGTGGATATATTTTTTTTGAGTCAATTTGTAAAAATAAGCGTCCCCCGTCAAAATCTTTGTTTAGAAAAGAAAGAACTGTTAATTTTCTACAATCTGTTTGGGTTGAGTCCATTTGTGTGTCTGTGTGAGCGGTGTAGTGACCATCAACATCATAAATAAGATAATCACATTGATTAGCGTAGGTAACATCAAACTTCCAAGCCTGTTGATTAGCCGATAAACCCATACCTGCCATTTGTGCGCCTATTCCATTCCACGAAGATAATGGAATTTTTTTTACGTCCCTAGTTTCTTTTTCTATTACCCCAAAACCTTCAATAGGATTATCCCCATTAACTCTTGCTATTTCTGGAGTAAATTGTTCAATAGAATTAATTAATCTTTTACAAGCCTCTTCTGGTACGGCTTGAGGAAAATGCCAATATAAAACTCCTGAATCATGGTGACTAAGTTTAGGTCTTTTATCATATTTCCACGCCGCATTGGGGCCATTAGCATCTACGTAATGCAGAAACACTTGGGCCTGCCATTGTCCTTCTTTATACGGCTCACGCCAATGATACTTATCACATCCACGGTATAAAACGGCATCACCAACTTCCAATAATATTTTGGAAGCATTAGCACCGCCCTCATCACCCATATAAATAGGCCAAACATTACCTTCAAAACCAAAAGTTAGGGTCGCACTTATTTCACAAGATGGCCTATCTCTATGAATTTTTAATTCTTCCCCGGGAGCATAAAGACGAGCATAGGCGTAAGTAGGATAAAGTTTTTTACCTGATGCAATCTCAAAGTTAGGGAGAAGTTGTTCTAACAAAGAATCAAAAACAGGTGCTCCATGAATACCTTCAGACAAAGGGCACTGCGGATCTTTTGTAGTTTGTTGGTTAGCAACAAGTTTTTTTAATTGCTCTACTAATTTACTGCAATCTTCCCTAGGCAGCACATTTTTTAAATGAGCGTACTTATCAATTTCAAACTTATTGCTAAACTCCAAATTACACATACCCAATCTCCTCTAACAACATTAAGTCCAGATTTCTTGCGGTTTTGTAGGCCAAGTTAAAACCCCCGGCTGTGGATTAACCACAATTGCCCTAAGAGCGGAACGATAAGTTTCCCAATCTGTTTTATTCTGAAGGTTTACATCAGGCAAAACTGACCAATCAGAATCTTGAAGTCTTTGTTTTGCTGTTGCTTCATTTTCATCAGCGGTTGGTGGAACAGGTGCAGGTTCTGGTATAGGAACAACTGCTCCATTTTCATATTTATATTTATACGCTACTACATCGTCCGCACAATCCACCCAAAAACACGGGGGGGCCATATCAAATGGAACCGTCTCTACTTGAGAAACTACGCCATTTTCATTAATAAGTGCTTTTTTCATGATTGTTTCCTTAATATGCTACAAATACAAATCCACCAGCACCGGCCTGACCATTTGAGGCTGTAGGAGGGAAAGGAGTTGTGGGACCTCTACCGCCACCACCAAGAACAGGGTTGGTGTTACTGCCGCCCCCACTACCAAAAGCAGTATTTGGTTGATTAGTTGGTAATGCGGTTCCCGTTGGGGCAACTCCAGTTCCACCCGTTCCTTGATTACCGGGACCAGCCGGGTTATTTCCAGAATTTCCTGCGCCACCCCCGTTAGCAGAAATTAAATTACTAAATGAACTAGCGCCGCCTGCATTGCCCGATTGTGCAGTGTTCCCATTACTAGAGGCACCTCCGTTACCAGCAGCGCCAACAGTAATTGTGTAATTTGATCCGCCTGTAACAGGGACAACTCCCATTGCGGCCCCACCGCCACCACCAGCGCCACCCGCAGACGTAGCACCCTCGGGTTGAACAGCAGTACCGCCACCGCCACCGCCACCGCCAGCCTGAAGTACCACATAAACTTGATTAGTAGTTGGGGGAGCAGCAAAGTTTCCGGGGCTGGAGAATCCTTGAGATCCACTAAAACCACCGCCACCAACGACGTTACAGTTAATTGTAATTGCCCCAGCACCATTATTAATTCCAATCCCGGTACCGGCAGTAAGCGTGTTTTTAGCGAGTGTGTTTCCTGTAGTGTTACCAATTAGTAACTGCCCGTTTGTGTACGTAGTCTGTCCTGTACCACCTTTAGCCACGCTAACAGTATCTAAACGAGCGTTGTCTAATGTCCCACTAGAAATAGAAGATGCATTTAGCGATGTTATGTTTGCGCCAGAAAAAGTACCTGTGGTAGATCCGGTACCACCGGAAGTGATAGGTAGCGCAGTCGCTAGAGTTAGAGAAGTTAGATGTGTAATTGCGTCAAGGACGTTAGTTCCGTTGTTATACACATACATCGTTTTACCAGCAGGGACTGCAATACCTGTGCCACTATTATTTTTAACAGTGATGGTATCCGCACAACCGTTATTGACGATATAAATCTTCTCAATCGCTGGAACGATAAGATCACGAGTGCCACCCGTGGTTCCAGTTAAATTTAACCGAAGGTTACGAGCCGTCTGAGAAGCATTAGTATCCGTTAATGTTAGGGTCACGTTTCCACTAGCGAAGGTTACGTCAGCAGAACCAACGATAGCCTCTTCTAATGCCACCCCTAAGTTGTCATTAGTTACGTTACCCCATGTCCCCGAGTTTTCCCCGGTAGCCATAAGTTGAATTTTTAAACTACTATAGGTACTTGCCATTTTTTACTCCTTAAATTAAGCCGCTATGGGCAACCAATTTGGTGTTTGTACATCGTTAATCTGCTGCCAGTTGGGGTTCTGATTGGGGTTAATTTTACTCCAGATCAAAACTTTACCAACACGCCCTTGTCCTTGAACCCCCGTTACAGATACACTTATCGGGATACTTGCTACAGCATTACCTACTGAACCTGTTGCCTGTTGAAGTGTGACCGGTATAAAGTTAACTGTCTTGGTAGTAATTTGCCCAAGTTCAGAATCTCCCTCTACCCCAATCACTGGCACATTGGCTGCGCCGCTTTCGTCAGTTTCCCCTAACTGACTTGTTCCAACTACCCCTACTAGATATACATTAGCCTTACCAACTACCGTTACAGATCCGGTTTCTCCGGTTCCCTCAACCCCGGTAACATAATAAGCGGTACGCTGTGCTACCTGACCAACCGCTCCAGAGGCTTGAACCCCGGTTACGGGAACTGTCGCACTACCCTCTGCCGTGTCTTGCCCTAATACCCCGGTAGCAGAAACCCCTACTAAACGAACATCAACCTTTGTAATTACCGTTTCTGTTCCAACTGCCCCGGTGGCTTGAACACCTGTAACAGGGGCATTAGCGGCAGCGGTTACAAACTCTTGCCCTAACTCAACCTCAGCCTGAAATCCAGCAGGTTCAATCTCAGCACCCGCAGCAACCCCTACTGGGTCTAATAATGCAGAAGCATCTACACCGGTAGGCCGAACAGCCGCATTAAATCTAAACCCAACCTGCCCAACTTCCCCGTTACCTTCAACCCCTACTGCGTATATGTTTGCAGCAATTCGTAACGAAACAGAACCTACTTGACCGGTAGCAGTTACGGGATCTACGTTTGTCCCACGGAAATCAGCACCCCAAGCACCACGACTCCACGGCCCAGACCCCCAGCCAATATAATTTACATCCGTACTTACTTTTAAAGAACCAACGTCCCCAGAGCCTTCAACTCCAGTAACGTAATAAGCGGACTCTTCCTCTGTCTCACCTATTTCACCGTCACCTTGTACTCCGGTTGGGTATACATTTGCTGCTAGAACAAGATCACCTACCCCGGTTTCCCCGGTACCTTCAACACCAGTGGACTGAACATTTATTCCAATACCAAGACTGACTTGACCAACTTCACCTACACCTTCAACACCTGCCGGAAACGCATTAGCACCAGCGGTTACGGTTTCTTGCCCAAGTTCTACTTCAGCCTGCACACCAGCAGGTTCAACTTCTCCACCTGCGGCAACACCTACTGGGTCAAGTAATGCAGAGGCGTCTACCCCAGTAACACTTACTAAAGCGTTTGGATTACCTACACCAAAGTCTCCCTCCCCATAAGGCCCTATGCTCCAACCAGCCATGATTTGTCCTTTAGGGGAGGTTTGTTAATTAAGCAATACGGATGATGGCATTGCTTGAGTCATTGGTCGGGAAAATAATGGTGAAGTCACCGTCCGAAGCCGTTTTGTCTGCACCAAAGTCCAACACACAAACTGATGCATTGGTCAGCGTGGTATTAGCATTGCTGTTTGCCGAAGGAGTAGTGTTGTAAATCAAAGCGCCACGAGCCGTGAAGTTAGCGTTCGTGAAGGTCTCATCGGAAAAGTCAGTAAAGCCTGTGCCGGTGTTGGCGTTAATGTTGGTTGCCGTTACACCCGTGTTAGTTAGTGCTTGTCCACCAGCCGAATAGTTAGTACCAACAGTACCAACTTCGTTAGAAGCAGTATACGCCGTTGTGTTGGCGTCCAAAGAAGCCGAAGAAGTGTACAGAGCAAGTTTAAAAATGTCTGCTCCGGTGTCCGCTGAGGGACGAAAATCGTGTACAGCCAAAAGAAGTTCGGCCTTAAACGAGGTTGTCATTGCTTGCGTGATAGCCATATTAGGCTCCTTTACTCATCTAAAAGTTTAATAAACTCAGGATGTCCCGCTTTCCTGAACTTGATAGCCAACGTCGTATGGTGCGACTTAATGGCTTCCTTCATATAAAACACCAAAACCTGACGGATTTGATCTTTAAACGCCTCTGCTTGATCTCTAATAGCAGGATGCGTTTGCGAACCTACAGAAATAATTTTGTCCAAGGCCCGTTCGGCAACTTCCTCTGGTGTAAACCCACGACCAGAAGTTGTTAATACTTTGACCTGACTGCCACCCAAAAGGAAGGCCACTTCGCTCATCGTGCTCATCGAACTTGAACCCTTGTTTGAGTTGTACGGTATGTATCTTGACGATCTTTGCCTTCACCAAGTTGTTTCAACATGGCAAGCGCTTCATTATAACGGGCTACGTAATTATCGTTAACATCTTTTTCGCCCTTCATAAAGGCGTAGGCTTCAAGTAACGATCCATACAAAAGTGCCGAGTCAAAGTTAGTACCAAGCCAAGTTGTACCAGACGTAACAATAGACGCTGGATAGGCGTAATAAAGCAACTCCATAGTATAGTCTGCGTCTGGAGTCGGCCCTAAAATGAACGTGGTTTCATCAAAAATAGCGTAATGAGTGGGAGCACCTGTAGTAGCAGGGATGGGGAAAGACTCCCGAATAAACTCAACGTCTTTGTTTAGCAAGTAATCGTAACTTCCATCAGCATTAATTCGGGCCAATGAGAACGTGGAAAGCCAATCCGTAGGTGTAGTTAAAAACCTATTTCCACTTGTACAATTACCCGTTACGTTCTCCCGCATTACCGGGAGGTTGACGCTGTTATATATCCTCTGCTCGGCCTGACGAATAAACGTGTCTACCTGATCTTTTGTAAGAAAAGATGTCGTCGTAGCAGTGGTAGTCGCGACCACCGTATCTGGGAAGTTATTCTCAGCGTAGGCTTGTATGGTCTGAAACAGCGTTGAGTAATTCACAACTTACCCCATCTTTTTGCTATGACTGTTCCCACGGGTCGTGTTTTTAGTTCCACGAGTCCGTTGAGTTTGCGTGTTAGGCACGTTGTTAGGGTACCCATTGTTATTGGGCACAATTGGTATTTGCTTGACTGGCGTATCCATATTAGATCCCCGTTTTACGAACCATCGACATAGCCTTCCTCTGGTTGGCAACTTTTGCCAGCCCACGGCCTAATTGTTTCATCTGGAGGTTGGTTTTACCACCCTTGGCGAGTTTCTTCACATTGGAGTCCGGGTGAGCCTTAGCACCCTTCTTTTTCATGTGCGCCTTCAATGCTGCTTTCATATCCATGTTTTGCTCCTAAGTAATTGTTACTGTTACGGTTCCTGTTTCCCCGTTAGCCACTAGGTTATTCAGTAACCCAGATAACTGCAAGGGGTTGTCCAAACCAACAGGGTTCCACCCCCATTGTATCTGTCTACTACCGCCAGACGGCGTTCCAAAAGCATCTACATCCTCATTCGGCAAGTTTAACGGGTTAGTCTGAATACCTGTAAGACCGGCCTGTATATAACTGGTATCTTTTCTTGGGTTCTGTAAAGCCTGTGGGTCATAAACCGGGTACATCCCTAACTGCAACTGTGGCTGATCCGGTTCCCAGCAAGTCGGGCAAACGAGCAAATTGATGTTCTTGGTCTTGATTACCAATTTCTTCAATTGCTTTAACTGATACTGAAATCCGCATCTATCGCACTCCGATATTGCTTTTTTACCAGAAGCAAACTTTGGGCCGGACATGGCTTACCTTAGTAGAAATACTGCCGTGGAGCCAACCTCAAAGACGCCTTTTCCCTATCTTCACTCGACCCTAACGCCCACTGCTCTTCGTAGGACGCCTTCAACATCTCGATCCTATTCATAGCGTCAGGTATCTTCAGGGACAGGTAGTAGGCCAATCCAGCCGCCATACAAGGGATCATACGGAAAGGGATGTCCTCGGTGTTAATACCGTTACCAGCGTCTTGGATACGGCGCAAACGCCAGTAAACAAAGGAATAAAAATTAGACTGGTCTGGGGCAGGCCACACACAGATATTGGGCAGGTTTCGCACCGTCACAATAGCCCCGGCGGTATGTGCAGTAGCCGTGCTGTTATCTACCCCCCGAACACAGTTTTGTAGGGTATTCCCTGATATTTCGTTATAACCAATGGTTTCGTTGCCCAGTTTGATAAACCCAACGTAATTCAACCCATCTACGGAACTTAAGGTGATGGTGTTAGAAGTCGAGGTAATCGTGGTGGCTAGGGTCTTGGTTGTGACGTTCTCATACCCACTCTGGCGGTCAATCCATACCTGAATCGGCCTGCCTTGGGCGTTCTTATTAGGGATCGTAGAGTAGGTGCTACTAGAAATCCGGTTGATATTGATGTCTGACTGGTTAATACCGGTCTGGGTACGGATTACCATGTCCATCAAATCAATAGTATCCACAGGTAGGGCATAACAAATCTGTCCCTGATTTATGGGGATCGATCCCTGCTCAATAGTCCACAGGTTAATACCCCGGTTAGCCCACTCAATCGTTAATAAGTTAAGGGAACGACGGGCAGTACGCATATCGTAGCCCGAGCGTAACTCGGCGCCACAACGCTCAAAAGCCTCTTCTACGAGGTTATTGAGGTCTAGGTTAAAGGTGGTCGTCCCGGTTGTGCTCATTTCATCTTCTTAAGTGTTTGTGCCAAACGGGCACGTTGACCTAGTTTACCCGGGGCTTTAGCCGCTTTGGCAAGTTTTTTGGCTGGGATCTTCTCACCAGCCTTGACCCCCAAAGACTTTCTTAATGCACCGGGCTTTTTGATGGCCGACTTAATCCAGTTCTTCATCCTATTTTCCTATGCGGAGCAACTTTTTTAGCCACCCCTTTAGGCTGGGCGACGAACTGCTTTCCGGCTGCTTTTCCGGCTCGCTTGGCTTTGGTGGTCGCGGCATACTCTTGCGGGGAGAGCGCTTTGATGGCGCTGCTTGGGAGGTATCTTTCCCCTGTAGCCTGCGATCCTTGCGTAGAAGGTTTGCCACTTTTAGTTCTCCATTTCTGATCGGTCCACGCTTTTAGGGATTGTTGAGACTTAGCCAATCCACCGCCAGCCATTTTCTTTTTTCTTCCTGCGCAATGAGCCTTCTCCGAAAACCCTTTTGGGCTATCGCAGTTAATTGACCTTTTGCGCTTGTCTGACCACTTCACTTGTAGCCACCGCCAGCCTTCTTATACTGCATAGCCAACATCTGAGCCTTACGAGCACTCCACTGACCCGGAGCACCGCCCTTGCCGCCAGCCTTAATACGCTCAAACAGGCCCTTACGCATACCGGGTTTGGTGTAATTACCAGCCTCGTTTACCTTAGACTCACCGCCCTTAGCATACATCTTGACCTTGTTCGGATTATCCTTACGGGTAATCGTCTTGGCTTTTGGCATCTTAGAGGGGTTCATAGCCCCCATGCCACGGCTTGGCCTCATTTGGTCATGCCACCCTTGGCAAGAAGTTTGCCCTTGGTTTTGCCTTTTACAGCAACACCGTCGGCTCGCTTAGAGGCGCTAGAAGCACCGCCGCTAGTTTTCATCTTGGACATGACACCGCCACCAGCCTTCATCTTAGACATCATGCCGCCAGCAGCAGCCATCTTTGTCATACCACCTTTAGCCATCTTGCCTTTGCCATCACCAACAAAAGTAGGCTTACCATCTGGCCCCATCGGCATACCACCAGCAGCCATTTTTTTCATCATCCCACCACCAGCCATCATTTTGGACTTCATCATTTCTTAGACTCCTTATACAAGTTATTAAAAGTTACCTCTGGGTCCATGTACGAATCATCCTGCTCTGCACAATGAATCCATTGGCTGGGTTTAAAATCAGGCGCTCCTTGCCCAGTAACCCAATACGCTGGGCTGGTAACTCGCACTCGATTATTCGGTAGTGCCACTATATTTCCTGTCCATTTTCCTGCATCAGTCAGTATAAGCACATGGCTTTGTTTATGCTGGGACGGGTCTTCTGAAACCTCGCTCTCAGCATAGTCAACCGTGAACAGATACCGCCCAGTGTGAAACTCGTTATTAATTTTACAAAGCCACGGAGAGGGTTGCGCCCGATCAATTTTAACAACCCCGTGGTTATACGAACTACAGTCCCAAGGCTGCGCCAGATGGGTTTGCATACGCTCAGGCCATTGCTCAAGCGGTATGTCCCCAACCAAAGCGGTAATCGGCATCCTTGCCCACATCGCACCGCCATGTACATTTGGTTGACTACCATCATCTGCTTCACACCCAGTAAATATGACTTGAAAACTAAGACACCTATCAGGGATGGTCGTTACTGCTACTGCTAATGCGTGTACATACTCCCCGTGATAACCCTGATGCCCATTTGTAAACTCTTTTCTAACCCAACATTTAAAATACGGAATGTTGCTTGTCAAATACATTAAACGATCCGGCCTTTCGTTTTGCCCTTAGTAGCAATACCGTCGGCTCGTTTAGACGCTGAGGACATTTTTACCTTACCGCCTTTTTTCATACCTTGGGCAGCGGCTTGTTCGGCAGCGGCTTGTTCTTGTGCCTGACGCTCTTCTTCCTTATCTTTGTACCGATCTTTATAAAGAAGTCCGGGAATTAAACCTAAACCAAACCCACGATTTTCTTTACCTAACGCCCCAGATAATGCTGCGGGTATCAAACCCATTGATTTAAAAGCCATTACACAATCCTTCCCTTAGTTTTACCACGCTGGGCACAACCATCAGCACGCTTGGAAGCCGAACCAACTACCCCACCAGAGCGTTTCTTTTCTGGCTCAGACTTAGGCTCTTCTTTCTTCTCTTCTTTGGGCGTCTCTTCCTTGGGCTTTTTAGGCGAAGTTAAAGACCGAACAGCAATATCGAGAAAATGAAAAGCCTTAATAGGATCCACGCTAGACCATCCGTCCACGGGTTTTGCCACGAGTAGCAACCCCATCAGCACGCTTAGAAGCCGAACCAATCATGCCTCCTTTTTTAGCACCAACAATATCAGATACTTGGCCTTCAGCAGCCTTACCGGGAAGTGATTTACCTTTTGCGGGTGCTTTCTTCTTTTCAGAAGCCATTTCAGTGGTGTACTTTTTACCATTGAACTCAAAAGTCTTGTCACCGGCTCTACGAGCAGCAGCAAATGCGGCTCCAAACCTAGAAGTTTTTGCAGACGCAGGAAGCCCAACCTGTTTTACATCACCCGTTTCAGCATCACGAGCGCCACTGAACGGATCTACATCATCACCTTGATACGGATTAGCCATTTTATTTACCCCTTTTGCATAAGTTGATCAATTTTTGCTTCAAGTTTGTTAAAGCGTTGGTCAATGTGGTCAACAAACTTGTCCATTTCTGCTTGAGTGACGTTATCACGGGCCACCTCTTCTCTAGTTTTGTTAATCAAAATGTTGAGTCTCTGTATTTCAGATGCCTTCTCATGCCCAATATAGGCCAAGACACCTAGTAATACTGTCAACACCATATTCCAAAGCATCATCTCCATATCAGCACTTCCACGCCCGTAGGCTCTTGTTGATACGGCTGTTTGGATCGTTAGCGGTTTTAGCGCTAGTTAACTTCTTTTTCATGCCTGTCATCCTTGCACAGAATGACTTCTTACGTGAACCGCCTTCGGGTTGCGGAGCCTTCAAGCCGGGCTTACCGGGGTTAGCAGCGTTGTACGATGCCCTCCCCTTAGCGTTTAGCCCACCTTTTGGGTTCTTACCCTCTTTGCGTTGCCACGCAGGAGTCT
>Ga0315909_10000413_pt1 | contig 57795 bp, 53 predicted proteins | sample LakEriMetagenome_11_FD_203527 | JGI IMG/M metagenome (GOLD analysis project Ga0315909, IMG submission 203527) | Freshwater fungal communities from buoy surface, Lake Erie, Ohio, United States - Buoy 2 MA125 | ecosystem: Environmental > Aquatic > Freshwater > Lake | place: USA: Lake Erie, Ohio... | reverse complement strand
TCGCGACTAACAACATCGACAATCGCGCTCGTCCGGCCGCGCCGAGTAAGAGTTCCCAGGTTTGTATAATGACCTACATGAACAGCATCGCCAAATACATCCCGCACATCACCATCGCGGTGGTCACCGTCAACGCGGGTGTCGTGAGCGGAATGATCGCCTACGCGGCGTGGCTCGGACTTCGACACATCGTCAGCCTCAACAGCTGACCAAACGACAACAACAACAAAGGAGAAAAAGACATGGGAATGGACGTGTACGGGAAGAACCCGGCCAGCGAGACCGGAGAGTACTTCCGCAACAACGTTTGGTGGTGGCGCCCGCTTTGGGAGTACTGCATCGACGTGGCGCCCGAGCTGACGAGCGACGTCAGCGGGCACTACAATGACGGCGACGGTCTCGACGCGGACGGCGCCCAGGAGCTGGCGAGGATTCTTCTCGAGGAGCTCGAGTCGGGCAACACCGCGAAGTTCGAGGAGGCGTACCGCATGGAGATGGCGAGCCTACCCAGGCACGACTGCAAGTACTGCGGTGCCACCGGGATTCGCACCGACGAGATCGGCGCCGAGATGAGAATGCCCGACAAGGAACTCGAGGAGCACGTCGCCATCGCGCTTGGGCGCACGCACGGCTGGTGCAACGCCTGCGGCGGCGAGGGCAAGGTCGACGACCACCGCGCAAGCTACCCGTTCTCCGCCGAGAACGTACGCGCGTTCGCGGAGTTTCTCGAGCAGAGCGGGGGGTTCTCGATCTACTGAGATCGCATCGCGGGCGTCCGATAATCCTGTGCAGCGACGCGGATCGGATGCTCGCGACGCTTGAGAACACGACAACATGGATGAGCAGGAAATCACCGAGCGGATTCTCGGTGGGGATTTTGATGAGAGTCTGCTCGCCATCAACAAAGCGATCACCTCGAGGTTGCGGGCGGTCCGCAGTCTTCGCACGAGCGCTGACTTCGTCGTCGGCGACAAGGTGATCTTCAACGAGCGCTGCGGCGACTCCGTGCTGCGAGGCATGCACGGGATGGTCACCGGAAGAGAAGGAGCGGCAGTCAAGGTAGTAATGGGCAGACCATTCCCGCCCTACGCGGAGCGGGTCGATGGCCGCTGGGAGCCGGTCGAGTTTACGGTGCCGCCATCTGCCGTGGACAGGTTATAATCGCTGAAATGACCACGATCATCGCCGTTCAAGGGCCCGACTGGGCAGTCGTGGGTTTTGACTCCCGGGTGACCGAGGAGGGCGGTCGATCCTACACGCTCGGCCGCGGATCAGCGAAGGTGATCAAGAATGGCCAATACCTTCTCGGTGCCGCCGGAGACGTGCGAGCGATCAACATCCTCGCCTACGCGTTCACTCCGCCCAAGCCTGGAGATCTGACAGGCGTTCGACTCGACCGCTTTATGACGAGCAAGTTCGTCCCAGCGTTGCGGGAGTGCTTTGAGGATCACGGCTACGCGGCGAAGGAATCGAAGGAGCAGGCGCAGCACGGTTCGGTTGTGCTGTCCATTATCAATGGGCAGATCTACGAGATCGGCGAGGACTACGCGTGGGTTCGAGACACGACCGGAATCTACTCGTTCGGCTCCGGCGGAGACTACGCGCTAGGCGCGATGTACGCCAGCGCGGGCGACAACGTTGCGTCCAGCGGCGTCACGGCGACGGAGCGCACGGTCCGAGACGCGCTTCACGTTGCGGCGAAGCTCGACACAGGCTCGGGTCCGCCGTTTCACGTCACCTCGCAAAGGGCGCCCCTGCGGGCGAAGGCGCCGCCGGTGGGTAAGGGGTAGCGGGCCTGGTCTAGGTTCTAAGGTTTGTATAATGGCCTACATGAACATGAACAACTACGACATCCGATACAACGACGGGGAAGGCGTGGTACCTGTGAGAACCGACCCACTCACGGGTGGTTCCTATGACAGGGAACACCGTACCTACACCGAGTACCACGGGCTGAGCCCCGAGGAAGCCGATAGGCTCATGGAGTGCCTCACATACCGTGAGCGTGACGCCCTCTTTGCCGAGATACTGGCAGGGCATGAACGTGACGGGCTGATGAGGTAAGCTCCGACGCGGCCCGCCGCTTCGGGCCGCCCGCTACGAGGTTCTAAGACCCGTATAATGACACAACGACAGAAGACACGGAGAGACACATGACAATCGAGAACGACGGCGACACGCTCGTCATCACCAAGGAAACCCTCGTTTGGCGCGCGCAGGCCGCGTGCGTCGGACACGCCGAGTACTTCTTCAACGACGCGAAGAAGACGAACGTCCGCGAGGCGAAGAAGATCTGCGCGGGCTGCCCGGTGAAGGAGCAGTGCCTCGAGTACGGGCTGACGCACGTCGAGTACGGCGTCTGGGGCGGACTCACGGCGAACGAGCGGCGAACGCTGAACAGAAAGCGTCGCGCCGAGGCCGCGAGCGGTCTGACGAAGAAAGTCGCGGAATAGTGCCACTCCTCCTCGAGACGCTGGATAAAATGAGCGGACCCAGGCAAGCGGAGGCTAACGGCGACATGGCTGAAGAAGAGAACAACGAACAGAAGACAGTGATCAACGAGAAGCCCGAGAAGAAGCTCTCGAAGGAATGGGTCTGCCCGGAGTGCAAGCGCCGGCTGACTCTCTACGTCGCTCCGTCCGCGTACCCAACCTGCGCGAACCCCGAGGTTCACGGCAGCAAGACCGTGACGATGGAGCCACGGTGAAGAAAGCGGGCTCTGCCGCCCTGACGATGATCTTAGTGGCTTTTGCCGCTACCGTGTGGTATATTTACTTCGCGGTCGGCAGGACCCGCGGCAAGTCCGCCTACGGCGGGCGGCAACCCGGAGACTGGTACCCAAGGTAAAGGTTAGTAACCAAAAGATGAATGACGAAACATACGAAACGAACGAAGGCGACGCGGTGCTGACGCACGTCGTCACCGAGCTTTCAAGCGAGGCGCAAGCCGAACTCATCGAGCGGACGACTCAGTTCGTTGAGGAAATGGTAGAGACCTCCGCATTCTCCGTCGAGGACTCGAGCGAGAACAACGCTCGACCCACGGAGCGATAGATCGATGAGCAGCACGGAAGCGCTACTCAACGAAGCCCGCGGTCTCCTCGAGAGGTCGCGGGTGGCTCTGGCAGAGATGCCGGCACAGCAAGAAACAACAAAGACCCCCAACACAAGGAAGGAAAAGGTAAAGACAATGTCTACCGAAATCACCGCCCAGCGCGCAGGAGAGCTCTACGCCTCCGGCATGTCCGTCGTCGAGGTTGCCCGTGAGGTCAACATCACCTACAGCCAGGCCCGCAAGCTCATCCAGAGCTCCGGTACGCCCATCCGCGACGCCTCGGCTCGTCTCAAGGGTCGCACCCGCAAGGCTGGAGCCTGACCAATGCCGACGCTGTTCTCGCGGCTGCGGAACGTCGTTTGGATTGCGGTCTTCGCGCTGCTCGCAGGCTTTGGGTCGTTCGCGGCGGGAGTTCTCGAGGCTGACACCGGACTCGTCCTCGGGTTCGGGTTTTATGGCGTGATTATGGCGATTCTCGCTCCGAAGTCATCTCTCTGAGATGTTCTGAGGAATGTATAATTGCCCAGCCAACTAGGTTATCCAATGCGCGTTGAAATGCGCTAGGGATGTTCGGTGCTCGCTCGAGTCGCAGTCAAATGCGTCTGTTGCGCGAATGCACGCCCTCGCGGCGTGATAATCCGTTCCCGACGCGAGTAGGATATTAGCGGAGTACCGGGCGGGCGTAGCGCTCGCCCGGTACGCCAAACACAGAGGAGAATTGACATGGAAGAAGATCAGAACCCAGAGGTAGCGTTCCGCATCTCGGCCCAGGACAACGCGGGCAACGAGATCGTTGTCTGGTCGCTTGCGGCCGGACGTGACAACGCGGTTCGCACGCTCTCGTCGGAGTACGGCGAGGTCACAGTTGAGGAGCGTCCGATGTCGGACGTTCCGGAGCACGTGCAGCTCAAGAGCTAACACGCTCAAACGCACACCAAAAGACACAACGACAGAAAGAAGAAAAGACAATGTGGATTTTTACTGAAAGCGGCTTCATCAGCGCCGTTGACAACGGAATGGAGCCCGGCAAGCTCGCGGTTCGCGCCCGTGACAAGAAGTCGCTCGAGATGCTTGCGGAGCTCGCGGACACCAAGATTGTCAGCTTCCGAGGCACGGACTACCCCTACCGAGTTCACGTGACTCGCGAGGAGCTCGCATCATTCCTCGTTGCTCACGTCGAGACGATGGACTACGGAAACTTCAAGAACCGAGTCTACGACTCTCGCGGTTCCAAGTTCGCCAAGGCGTGCGGGAATGTCTGGGAGGCGATGCTCGACGTCACCGACGACGAGGCAGTCGACGCGAGGTTCTGATGCCTCGAGTTCCGAAGGATCGGACGAAGTACGAGTGTCTCTACTGCAAGGAGCGGTTCGTCAAGATGACCGATCACATGAGCCACGTCATCGAGCAGCACGACATCGGCTACCGCGAACGCGGTCAGCGCTCGCTTCGCCCAATCTCGTGCTGGGGTTGCGGCGGCGCGCACGAGATGCCCGTCCCGAACTTCGAAGCCGGCGAGTGGTGGACGTGCGATCACTGCGGCTACGAGCTTCCGCGCAACTGGGTGAACGGTCAGCTCGTTGCCGAGGGGCCGTCCTCCGAGTAAGATCGCGGCCCGGTCGGCTTATCCTTTCTCCGGCCGGGCCGCACCTACCCTCGCGGTAGGTGCCAAGTGAAAGGTGCCGGAGAGAGATCTCCGGAAGATAATGTGATACCTGCCAGCCGCGGTGGCTGGCAAGACGAAAGGAACAACGTGGACACAACGACACACACAACCGAGACCCTGAAGAACCTGGCCCTCGATGACGACGGCGCCTGGTGGATCTGCCCCAAGTGCGGCTCCGAGTGCTGCACGCCGGTGAAGACGCAGACGGAGTACAGCGACGTCGGCGCCGGCTGGAACACGGTCGAGGTGCCCTGGGAGGCGTTCGAGCCGACCGTCGCGACCTGCGACAGCGAGGACTGCGGTCACCAGGTGACGCTCGTCCAGGACGACGGCCTCGCTATCGGTGAGTCGTACGACAGCCGCTACACCGCTCGCGAGCAGCTCGCGCATCACCACCCACCGCGGGCCTACTGGGAGCGGTGACCGTGAGCGACGACATCGTCGCGCGACTTCGCGCGTGGGACGATCAGCAGCCGCCGTTCACAGTCATGCTCGAGGCAGCGGCCGAGATCGAGCGATTGCGGGCGCTCGTGCGCGAGCTGCAGGCGGACGTCGCCGGCGGGAAGAACTTCTGAGGAAGTTATAGTTGTTCATGCCGGGGCGGTCCCGGCGACGAAAGGAACCAATGACAACGACGCACATCACCTACGCGGCCTCGCCCAAGCAGATCGGCTTCATCACCGACCTGCTCGACTCCCGCGAGGTTGACCCCGAGCAGCAAGAGCTCATCAAGCAGGCGATCGCGGACGGCACGCTCTCCAAGAGCGACGCCTCGGGCCTCATCAGCAAGCTCTTCGACCTGCCCAAGCGCAAGGCCGCCTCGAGCACCCGCTCGCCGATGCAGACGCTGCTCGCCTCGGTGCCCAAGTCGCGCTACGCCGTGCCGACCGACGTGCTCGAGCTCACCGACGCGGACGACAGCTTCAGCGGCGACCTCGCGTTCTTCGAGATCCGCGAGTACATGGGCACGCTCTACATGCGCCAGCTTCACGGCGCGCCCGGTCGCTTCAACCGGAGCAAGCTTTCCGCCGCGAGCGTCAAGGCGGTCGTCGGAATCATCGCGGCCGATCCGTACAGCTACACGCGGATGTTCGGCGAGCACTACGCCTGCTGCGGTTCCTGCGGCGCCGAGCTCACCGACCAGCGCTCCCGTGAGCTTCAGCTCGGGCCCGAGTGCCGAAAGAAGTTCGGCCTCTGACGTGAGCGTCGCCTCGGCGCGACAGCGCAGCGGATTGCGGGATCGCAACTACGGCTTCGACGCCTCGGTTGCTCGCAACGAACGCGGCTACGTCGCTCGCGCCATCCGCTCCGCCGAGGCGTCACTTCATCGCACACGCGTCGGCGCAACGCTCGTTGTCGCCGGCAGGGTCACGTCCGCGTCGAACCGATTGCGGAACTCACACGTTGCGCCGTACACCGAGCAGTCCGTTCATGCGGAGGTGCGCGCTGTGCTTCGCGCGTACAACAACGGTCGCGGCGGTACAATCTACGTCGCCCGCTTGGGCGCCAAGGGGAAGCTGCTCGCGTCGCATCCGTGCGCCCGATGCGTCCCCGTCTTGCGGGAGGCCGGCGTGCGTCGCGTCGTGTGGTGGAATGGAGAGACATGGGTAGCAGAAAAGCTGTAGCGGCGTTCACGTTCCTCGCGGTTGTCGTTGCGGCGTGCTCGAGTGCCGATCGCGTCAGCGCGCCAACCGACTCGACGCCTCCCGAGCGAAAGCCGTCGCCGAGCCTCGAGGTCTCGACCGTCAGCGAGGGCGGCGTCGTGTACTACGTCGCCGAGATCAGGGACATGCGGCTTGCCACGGCGAGGGCACTCGGCTCGAGGCAGACGACGCTGCAGATCGCGGAGGTCGCCGGCGCCGAGCTCGCCGTCAACGCCGACTTCTACGACTACCGATCCGATGGCATCGTCATCCGCGGCGGGTCGACCTACGTCAACGTGCCGACGCGCCACGGTCTCGCCATCAACGCGGACGGCACCCTCGCGCTCTACGACGAGCGAACGACGACCGCCGGGAAGCTAGTCGCCGGCGGCGTCCTCGAGACGCTGTCGTTCGGCCCGTGGCTCATCAACGACGGCGTGCCGCTGACCGAGCAGCAGATGCGAGCGGGCAACGCGGCGTTCAGCGTTGACGCCTACAGCTCGAGGCACCCGCGGACAGCCGTGTGCATGGTCGCGCCGTATCACTACCTCGTCGTCGTCGTGGACGGTAGGTCGTCGGCTAGCCGAGGCATGACGCTCGTCGAGCTCGCGGACATGATGAAGCGCCGAGGCTGCGTTGAGGCGTACAATCTCGACGGCGGCGGCTCGTCAACGATGGTGTATCGCGGTCGCGTCGTCAACGTGCCCAGCGACGGCAACCAGCGTCCGACCAGCGACGCGCTGACCGTCGTGCCAATCGACTAGCGCGCGTCCGCCTTGTACATCGCGTTTCAGTGATACAATTCCCGCATGGGAAAAAGCGTGATGGAACAGATTGCGGCGCTGCCCGCAGACGAGCAGCGCGCTATTCTCGAAGGCGTTGACATGGAAACGCTCCTGTGGGACTGGAAGGCTTGGGGTAGACCAGAGCAGCAGATCCCGCCGGGGGACTGGAACATCTGGATGTTCCTCGCCGGCCGAGGCGCTGGCAAGACGAGGACCGCGGCGGAGTGGGTTCGCGAGGAGGCGAAGTACACGACCACGGGTCAGCGCCGCTTCGCGCTCGTCGCGCGTACCGCCGCCGACGTACGCGACGTCATCGTTGAGGGCGAGTCCGGCATCATGAACGTGAGCCCGCCAAGCGAGAAGCCGCTGTACGAACCATCGAAGCGAAGGCTGACTTGGCCGAACGGCAACACGGCTACGTGCTTCACCGCTGACGAGCCTGACTCGCTCCGAGGCCCACAGTTCACGCACGCCTGGGGCGACGAGATCGCCGCGTGGAGGCAGACGCCCGACGCCGCTGGCATGACCGCGTTCGACAACCTTCGCGTTGGAACGCGACTCGGCGCCAACCCCAAGATCATGGTCACGACCACGCCCAAGCGCGTGCCGCTGCTGTACTCGCTGCTTCGCGAGTCCGAGAAGTATCCCGGCCGCGTCGTCGTGTCGCGAGGGTCAACGCTCGACAATGCAGGCAACCTCTCCGAGGCCTACCTCAACACCATCGTCGGCGTCTACGAAGGTACGCGCCTCGCCGCACAGGAGCTGTTCGGCGAGATGCTCGATGACGTCGAAGGCGCCTTGTGGACGATCGAGTCGATCGAGGAAAGCCGCCACACCGCGTATCCGATCGGCACGCCGCTGCGCGTCATCGGCGTCGACCCGTCCGTCGCCGAGAACCCTCGCGACGAATGCGGGATCGTTGTCTGCGCGTCGACCGCCGACCGCGACCTGTACCGACGCCAGGCTTGGGTGCTCGAGGACGCGTCCATTCATGGCTCGCCGGAGACCTGGGCCAACCGCGTCGTCGAGATGGCGCGCAAGTGGTCGTGCCCCGTCGTAGCCGAGGTTAACCAGGGCGGTGCGCTCGTCCGCAACGCGATCAACTCGATCGACCCGAAGATCACCGTGCTCGAGGTTCACTCGAAGTATGGCAAGGCGCTGCGCGCCGAACCCGTCACGCTCGCCTACGAACAGAACCGCGTGCATCACGTCGGCTACATCGCAGACCTCGAGTCGCAGATGTGCTCATGGATTCCCGGCGAGGGTAAGTCGCCGGACCGCGTTGACGCGCTCGTGCACGCGCTGACAGCGCTGCTCATCAAGCCGCCGCAAGGATTCGTCGGCGGCAAGATCACCGCGCACTCGCCTGCGGCTCGCCGCCTCCCGTCGTTCCGCGGCGGGCAGGGTAGCGGTGGCGCCAGGGTGTTCAAGCCGCGGTAGACGTCCACAGCGACAACCACGACCCCGACCAGACAAGGTAGAATGCAACCATGACTCAGGAACCTGAAACCACCGAAACCGAAGCCGACGCCATCGAGCAGACCGAGGCGCCTGCCGCTGCGCCCGAGCCTGCCGCCGAGCCTGCCGCCGAGCCTGCCGCCGAGGCGAAGCCCGAGCCGAAGACGGCGCCGCGGTCGAAGCCTGTAGCGGTAGCCAACGCCGTCGTAGGCGCCGGCCCGACCGACGACGTCTTCCTCAGCCGCTGCGTCTTCAAGAGCCGCATGACGCGCAAGTCGCTGTCGGTGCATCATCTGCAGCGCCGACTGACTGAGCTGGGATTCCGCGATGCGGGCTCCGACAAGGACGGCTGGTATGGCGACCTCACGCTCAAGGCGGTCAAGGAGTTCCAGGCCGCGAACAAGCTCGAGGTCAGCGGCCTCGTCGATGCGGCTACCCTTGAGGCGATCTTTGCCGGCGACCCGAACGTCACGGTCATCGTCGACTGACGACGTCCGGCTCGACGCCGCGAACGATGAAGGCCCCTGCCGCATCAGCGGTAGGGGCCTTCTCGCTGTTGCGGGTTGCGTTAGAGGAAGGGGTCGCTCTCGGGGAACGGGCTCTCGATTGCGGGCACCGACTCGGCGTTGCGGTTGCGCTTGAAGGTGTTGCGGTCGACCCTGAGCACCTTGCCGCCGACCTCGATGTCCAGGGCGCGTGCCTCGGTGTCCACGGTCACGTTCTCTCGGGCGAACTCGACGGCCTTGCGGGCCGCCTTGCGGGCCGCCTTCGAGCGGCCGACCTTGATGGCAACCTTTGCGGTGGTGATGAGCATGATTTGTCCTTTCGTCCGCGGCCCTTGCGGTGCCGCTGGAAGTCATTATAACAACCACGACGGAGAAGTAAACCATCGAAGCGGAAAAAGTTCGAACTTTTTCGATGCGGGTATGCGGGCCCTGGTGCCAATGGCCAATGCGGCTCGAGGCCGCTAGCCGACGACCATCGCTCGCCGCCGGCGACCCGACGACTCGACGAACCGACTCGTCTTGGCCGCCAACAGCGCGCCAGCCGACGCGCCAGCGACTCGATGGCCGCCGGCATGCCAGCGGGCCTGCTCGCCAGCGCGCCAACGCGCCGACCGACCTCTCGCCGTCGCCACTTGCTCTGGCTAGGGCTCTGACAGGCCTCGAGGACCTGTCAGGCCTGCAAATCCGTCCTGACCATTATCGGCGGCTCCTGGCGGCTCCTGGTGCCTTCCCAGGCCATCGCCATCGACCTGGCCAGGCTGGTAGGCCGTCGCCAGGCTGGCAGGCCACCATGGCCACAGGCTCTCACTGCCTCTCCACCAAACGACGTCTCAGGCCAACGACTACTGAGTCACTGAGGCCTGCCCTTGTCACTCACGCGCCGACTGAGCCGCCGCTCAGAGCGCAGCGGCAATGGCCTGCCTGCCCGCATGCCTGGTGACGTGCAGGGTCGGCCTCGGAAGTAACCGCTACCCTCTCAATCGCCAAAATCACTTTACCTAAAGGTACTACTTCTCCGGTTTGTACAAAGCACGCAAGATCTCATACCTAAATGTACTACTCCCCTTCTTTGTACACAACTTTTCGCGCGCAGGTATTTCCGTGTTATAGTGCACGCATGCGAAAGAACACAGCAAAGATTGCACAGCGCAAGCAAAAGCGCGCCGAGAAGAACCGCCGCCGCGTTGTTGAGAAGCGCGAGAAGTTTGACGCGTACATCTACCGCCGCGTGCTGAAGGAATATGGCGAAGGTTGAGGGCTGAGGCTCTACTTTTCGCGCGTCGTTATTGACGAATCACGACCTGTACACGCAGACGTAGTGATACAATAAGCAACCGTGAGTCATAAGGCAAGGCAGGTCCTCCCCGAGAGCGAGTGTGAGTTGCTCCGCGCGTTGACTGGTCCAGACCTCAAGGCGCGTGCGCGCGACCTGGTCGAGGCAGGCTGGTCCCTCGCCTCCATCGCAAATGCGTTCGACCCGCCCAAGCAGCGCTCCTCCGTTCGCGCCTGGGTCACGTCCCCGCAACGCACCCCGCACACACAACCCCTCCCTCCCATCCCTTCTCCCTCTTCCTACTCCTCCTCCTCCGCCTATTCAACAATAGCCGCGGCGGAAAAGTCAGGCTCAAGAGCAACTCCTCACGCCTCTACCTCTCCTACCTCCTCGCCCGCCTCCGCCGCCCGGCAGAAGACGGCGGTGGTCGTCGCGCCGAGGCGACGCGTCTACAATCCCGAGGCGCCCGTGCTTACTCCGCGGACGCGCGATCGCATCGCGTCGCTTGCTCCCGTCGCCCGGCGATACCGAGCGCGAACGAATCCCGACAGCCCGCTTGCCCGGGCGAACGCCGAGCTGACGGACACGTGCGTGCGCATGTACAGCGCCGGCGCGTCCGTTCGCGAGCTTGCCGCCGCCGCGGGAGTGACCTATCGCGCGATGGCACGAAGGCTAGGAAGGTAATCATGAAGATCGCAATCGACCTGTTTCCCGCAAAGATTCTCGTCATTCCGGCGCAGGACGCCGAGGGCATCGACTACGAGACCGTTGACTACAACGACAACGTTCCTCATGCCCGGCGGGTCACCCGGGTTCGCATCGTCGTCACGGACAGCACGGTGCTGATCGCCGCGGACGCGAACGCGGGCCCGACCCTGATCTTCAAGGAGGGCTACGACGCCGGATCGCTTCGTCTTCAGAAAAATCGCGCCAAGCCCATGAGGGTCCGAACCAGCACCGGAAAGGTTCTTGTCTTCTTCAAGGACGAGAACTGCGGCTGCGGCTCGGGGCTTCGGGCGTGGAACCCGTACAACACGGTGTACTCAGACAGGGACCCGCGATGAGCTGGCTTGACTACCTTATTCTTGCGCTCGCGGTCTACCGCCTGACCAGATTGATCACGACAGACGTCATTCTCAATCCCATCCGCGAGCGGATCTGGCGACGGTTTCCGCCGAGCGGCAACGGGATCGGCTACGTACTCACCTGCGACTGGTGCGCAAGTATTTGGACTGCATCACTGGTTATGAGCATGTATAAAATAGCGACCGTACCCACGACGTTCGTATGCGGCATTCTTGCCCTGTCCGGCGTAGCGGGACTGCTGAGCCGCGTTGACCAGTGATTGATCAACTCCGTTCCAAGAGACACGAGGAGAAGTAAGTGGGCGTTTTCCGCCGAGAACCAGCAAAGCCGACACGACGAACGGTGAACCCGTCGTCTCGCGTCATCGACGTTCCCTACGGCGTCTACGCACAGGCATCGTCGGCAGTTTTCTCCACTCCTCGTGCTCTGACCGCCGCCGCGGCTCGTGTTCAGCTCAACGATAAGGGCGAGGCCGAGTACTTCAAGCAGCGCCGCTCGTCCAGCAGCTCGGCGTGGCAGACCGAGGCGTGGGAGTACTACGACGCCATCGGCGAGATCAAGTATGCGTTCAACCTCGTTGCGTCGGTCGTCTCCCGCATCCGCCTCTACGCCGCGGTCGTTGACAACCCGGCCGAGACGCCGGTCTCCGTTCGCGCGTCCTCAACGATTGACCAGGCGCTGTCTGGCGCAGCCGAGCGCGCCCTCTCGCGACTTGACTCGGCGTATGGCGGCCAGGCCGGTCTTCTTCGCGACGCGGCCCTCAACCTCTCCGTTACCGGAGAGTGCTACCTCGTTCAGATGCCGGAGCGCAAGGGCACGGGTCTTCCTGAGTCCTGGGACATTCGCTCGGTTGACGAGGTTCAGATCGACGCCAAGAACAACTACGCAATCGCACCGCGCCGTGACTTCCTACCCGGTGGCAACTCCGGATCCAGCGGCAACCAGCGCGGGTTGATTCCGCTTCCTGGAGGAGCATTCGTTGGCCGCATCTGGCGCGCGCACCCTCGCTTCTCCGACGAGGCGGATTCCTCGCTGCGCGGTCTGCTCGACCTCTGCGCCGAGCTTCTGCTCCTCAATAGGACGTTCCGCGCCACGGCGCGGTCGCGCCTCAACGCCGGAGCCCTATACCTGCCCGATGGTCTTAGCGTCGCCGCGTCTCCGGATCCGGACTATCCCTACGACGAGGCGAACGATCTCGAGCCGGGGCTTACTCCCGAGGAGAGCGCCGACGAGTTCGAGGATCAGCTCATCGACGCGATGACCACGCCGATCCGCGACGAGGACTCGGCATCCGCGGTTGTTCCGCTGATCATTCGCGGTCCTGCCGAGCTTGGCGACAAGATCAAGCAGTTCAAGTTTGAGCGCAGCTTCGACCCCTCGCTCGCCGAGCGCTCGGATCGCGTCCTCGAGCGCATCCTCCAGGGACTCGACGTTCCGAAGGATATCGTCACCGGACTTGCGAACGTCAAGTACTCCAACGCGATGCAGATTGACGAGTCGCTCTACAAGTCGCACATCGAGCCGCTGATGCTGCTCATCGCCGACGCGCTGACAATCGTCTACCTCCGCCCGTACCTCAAGGCCGCGGGATTCCCGGAGAGCGACGTCAACCGCATCGTCGTTTGGTACGACCCAAGCCAGGTTGCGACCCGCAACGACCGCGCGTCGGACGCCGACGCCGGCTTTGAAAAGGGCGCGATCAGCTACGGAACCTGGCGCCGCCTGCACGGATTCAGCGAGGCCGACGCGCCGTCGCCGGACGAGGTTGCGCTTCGTATGGTCATCGAAAAGGGCGCGATCACGCCCGAGCTCACCGAGGCGGTCATTGGCGCGATTGCGCCGGACATCATCGCCGCAACGCGCGCCGCGCAGCAGGCGAACAGCGTCGCACCGGTTCCGCCCGAGATTGCGCAGATGCTTCAGGGAGTGCCCCCGAGTGGGGCTCCTGCCGGCGATGTACAATCATCCGAGGCACCGCCAGAGTTGGCGGAACCAACAGTCGCACCACCGCTCGCGGAGCCCACGGCTCCTCCGAACCTGATCGAACCAACGACGCCACCAGTGACGCCACCACAGGAGTAAGTAGTCATGGGCATGGAATATATGATCGACCTAAAGGAGGGCGCAAAGCGCGAGGTTGCCGAGGCTCTTGCCGAGGTTCTTGCCAACGCCGTCAACCTCAGCTTTAAGGCGCAGGGTCATCACTGGAACGTCAAGGGAATGCTCTTCTCGCAGTTTCACGACTTCTTTGGGACGATCTACGAGGACGTCTACGGCATGATTGACGAAACTGCCGAGAACATGCTGAAGCTTGGCTTCAACGCGCCTCATCGTCTCGTTGAGTTCGCGCGCCTCACGTCGATCGAGGACATGGACTGCGGCTGCGACGCCAAGGCCATGCTCATCGATCTTCTTCAGGCAAACACGGTGATGATTCAGAGTATCAACGACTGCTTCAAGGCCGCCGACGCCGCTGACGAGCAGGGAATCGCCGACTTCATGGCGTCACGTGACGGCATGCACAAGAAGTGGGACTGGCAGCTCCGGTCATACCTGTTCAACACCGGCGTCGTCTGAGTCACCTAGGTAGGCACGCAATGAGCGATACGCAACACTCCCAGGCGCGGCAGGCGGTTGAAGGCCTCATCGCCGCCGTGCTCGTCCCCGAGGAGCGCGAGCTTGGCGCGGCGCTCATTGAGATCACCCAGAAATACGGCAAGTTCAACTCAGACGACACAGGAGTCTGGGCCGGATACACGCCGGCAAGCAAGAATGAAAACGCCCACAAGGGCGTCAACTGCGCGAACTGCATCCTGTACGCGGGAGGCAGCACGTGCAAGATCATCGTTGACGAGGTAGAACCAATGGGCGCCTGCCGTTTCGCGCTGATCCCTGACGGCATCGTCTCGCAATACAACAAGATCATCGAGGCGGTATCGTGCCCGATGTGCGCCGGCGGGTGTAGGTGCTCGTTTGATAGATGCAACTGCCCCGAGACATGCAACTGCGGTTGCAGGGATGGACTTATGATGCTCGTAGCAGCCGCGTCGCGTCGCGCACCCAAGAAGGACCGCATCTACGGTTCAAAGAGAAACAAGCCAGGCTCGGCCGCCGGAGGAAAGAAGATCGTCTTCTCCGAGAAGACCGAGACTGCCCTCAAGAACAAGGTCAAGGAGCACAACGAAAAGGCTCCGGCAGGGCGCAAGGCGACGCTCGCGATGCTCAAGGCGGTGTATCGCCGCGGCGCCGGTGCGTACTCAAGCTCGCATCGCCCGGGCAAGACCCGTGACCAGTGGGCGATGGCGCGCGTCAACGCGTACCTGCGCCTCCTCCGCAGCGGCCGCCCGGCCAACCCGAACTACAAGCAGGACAACGACCTGCTACCCGCTGCTCATCCCAGGTCGTCTCGCGGCAAGTCTGGAGTCACCGCCTCCGCGTCTGCCGCCGCGAATCTCGAACTTGAGGTCGAGATTCTCGACGAGTCTGAGTACGAGTCGCCCGAGCACGCGATCGTTGCGATGGCCGAGTACTCCGGTCTTGGCTACGAGGTCGTTCCTGCGCTGAAGGCCGCGTGGCTGCGCGCCGTAGACGCTCGTGAGGATCCATTTAGTCGAGCTCTTGAGCTCGCGACATCGGTATACAGTAGTCAAGATGCAGATTTGCTGCCGCATAGGAAGAGCAACTAAGCCGTGAAGAAGAAGAACATCAGAAAGCAGTTCACGCGTAATCACTCCGCGAAGCTTCGCGCAGAGATTCTTGGGCTGCTTGAGCGCTCGAACGTCTACCTGCTCCCTGAGCGCAAGGTCCCTGTCGCCGTCGCGATCGAGGTCGCCAACCGCGACCTACGCAAGACGCGCCATAGCGATCCCGATGCCCGAGTGTTCTCGGCTCTTCGCGCCGTATCGGCTCACATCACGCTTGCGTCGAGGAACAAGGTCACGACGGCGTCGGCACAGAACTCCGATCTACTTACGGTTGGCCACCCCGCGTCAACCCGCCCGCACGCAATGACCGCCGCTGCTCTTCGTGACGCGCGCGCCAGGTGGATCGCCGCCGATGAGCGCGTCGCCGATGAGGTGCGCCCGCTCGTTGCCGCCGCTCACGCGGCGATGCCTGGGTCGATTGAGCGTCGCCACGCGTTCGCGCGACTTGCGGCTCTCGATGCGGGGCTTGTACCGCTGACCGCGTCGGTTGACCCGATTGTCGCCGTCGGTGGCTTTGGCCTTGGCGGAAACTCCGAGGCCGCGCGTAGGGCGAGGGCTCAGCTTCAGCGCCGCGACCGCAAGGGTCGATTCGCGTACATGGGCGGCGGCTTCTCGTTCCCGATGAAGACCCTTAGCGGGTTGTTTAGAACCGTCAGCGGCCGCGTCGTCGGAACGTCCGGCGGCGCACAGGGGGACGGCATTCAGGTAGAGGTTAAGGGCGACCGCGATCTTCCAGACGGAATCTACGTCGTACCTTCGAGCTCCGGAGACGCGATTCGCGCCGTTCTTAGCGACAAGGCCGTGGCGAATCTTCCCCGAACAGGCGTGTTCGGCGCTCGCCGCCGAGCCGCGCTGAACCAGGATGACCTCGCGAGAAAGAAGGCAGGAGAGCCGGAGGGTTGGTTTAGGGCTCGACCCATCACAGACGGGCCGGGAATGTGGAGATCTGACGACGGCTACTACGTGATCGAGGAGCCGAACGGCGAGCTGTCGCTTCACCGCGCAAACCCTGCCGACAACTCGGTTGGCGAAAAGGTAGCGACAGCCAGGGGATGGGCAGACGTTCAGCGCGCGGCTCTCGGTGACCAAGACGCGTACCGCGCGTCTCTCAAGGAGGCCGAGGGTCTTGAGGTAGACGAAAGGGTTGACGTAAGCCGACCCGCTCCGGCACCGACGCGCCAATCGCGCAGGGAGGCAGCGCGCGCGACTGCTGACTCCTATCGCGATACGCAGCGCGACCTCCGCACTCCGACCGATGAAGAGGCTGCAGCGCAGGAAAGCAACCCCGACGACTGGTCGTCCGTCCCGTCGGTGACCCGCGGCGATGGAGTGGTGCTTCAGCGGACGCATCGCTCGTCCAACCCCGACGAGTCTGCGTATAGCATCGAAGAGGTGCTGACGAGCGACCCGCCGGTGTTCGGCGTCTCCGTGCGCGGAGCAGATAGAGAGCACACACTTGGTCGCAATCTCGAAAGCTTCGACGAGGCACTCGAGGTTGTTGCCGCCGACCGCGCGCGAGCGGCAAAGGACCCCAAGACTCTTCTTCCTAAGAACAAGGGACCAGAGGGTTGGACAAAGTATGGCGAGGCTGCCTTTGTTCAAGACTCCAATGTTTTCCAACCGTACAGCACCTACGCAGAATACGTCTCTCCAGACGGTAAGCACTCCGTCGTCGAGTTCGTCGACCCGGAGACGGGTGAGCACCGATTCAGCGCGTATCGCGGATCGAACAATGGCTCCGAGGCCAAAGAAGTGCTTGGCGGTCCGTACGACTCGTGGGAGCAGGCGCTCGAGCCGATCATCGAAGACGTCATCGCGCAGGGCGAGGACAAGGCCACGGTCGACGTAGACTTCAACGAGCCGCTTAGTGATCAGTTCAAGAAGATTAAGAATGACGGCGACCTAGCCAGGTTCAGTGTTGACGGAGAAAACGTTCTCTTTGAACCCACAGACGTCAGTCCGCAGAGGATCACCGGCACGATCATCGACAGCAACGGCGACCGCAGGTCCGTCAATCTTGGGTACAACGACATCGACAGGGCGTTTGAAGGCTACGAGCAGCGCCCTAGGCCGGTGTTCAACGCTGAAGGCGACCCGGCTGACCCCATCAACCTCCCCAGCACCCTTGGCAGAGAACTCTTCGGCGCGGTGGGTCGCCCAGACACCAGGATTAAGTACCCGTCTGTCGAAGAGGTTGTTGACCGCATCGTTGACGCTGACCTAAGTGAGGAGCAGCTCTCCGAGCTTGCCGACGCATTCGGAGAGGCGCAGCTGTACCAGGACCCTGACGATCTCTCCATCGTGAACGGAATCCTCGACAAGGACGTCAGGCCGCGCATGGCAGAGAAGGCAGCGGCAGCCGAGGCTGAGGCTAGGGCCAGCGAGGTCGAGGCGCGCACGTTTGAGAACGACCGCGACTTCGCCGTCGATGAGGTTGCCGCCAAGCTTCGGAGCGCTGACTTCTACTACGACTACTCCGACGACTACGGAGCGTGGTCGTCCGGCCGCGCTAGCGTCGAGCGCTTCAGGGATACGCTCAAGGCGGCGAATCTTACAGATGACGAGAAGCGCCAGGTTCTTGAGAAGCTTGGGATCGATCCCAACGTCCCGTCTGATGCGGCATCTCGTCTTGGTCTTGACATCGAGAGCGCTCCACCGGCAGAAACGCCAGCAGCGCCCGAGGCGCCTAGGAGCATGAAGACGAACCGCGTCGAGGAGGGCATGACTCCTGAGCAGATTCAGGAGATTGCCGAAAAGGCCATCGCCAATGGCGAGCTCATCACGTTCAACTACGGCGGCAAGGAGCGCGTCGTTCGCCCTGAGTCGGTCACCGTCAATGAGAAGAACGGCAACGTCAACATCAAGGGCTTCAGCGCCCTTGATCAGGGAGATCGCACATTCACGATCAACAAGATCGAGCCACTTGAGCCGGAGCCTGAAGACGTAGCTCCCGAGGTCGCGGGTTCCGTTGATATCGACCCACGAGGTGACATCATCTCGCAGGTCGCCGACGCGGTTGCAAACGGCAGCAAGGTCCGCTTCAGCTACAACGGCAAGGACCGCGAGGTTCAGCCACTTCGCATCTGGACAAACCCCAAGAACGGCAACCGCAACCTTGAGGCCATCGACCAGAACGGCGACAAGAAGAACTTCACTCTCAGCAAGATCGACCCTCTTGGAACCGAGGCACCCGCCCCTGGTCTTCCGCTTGAGGAGTTTGACCTCTCGTCGTATGTTGTCCCCGGCGAGCTTGAGGATCGCGGACGCAGCCTCTATGACATTGGCGATAACCGCGCACTCTACAGCTACCTCGTTGATGGCCTCGGCGTCGAGAGCGACAGCAAGATTGCCCGTGACTTGACCACCGACCGTCGCGACGGTGACGTCGATGAGGCAACCGCTGTTCAGAATGCGTTTGACTACCTGCGTGATCTTGACAACAGTCCGCCGAAGATCGGCGCGCCCGCGGAGGGCGTAGCCGACAACGTTCGTGAGACGAACGCGACATTCCGCGAGATGATCTCCAACGACCCTGGATTCGCGTCATATGTCCGCCGCCCCGAGAACTCCGGCAAGCCAGCGCGTGAGCTCATCGACGGCTACAATGCCGGAGCGCCCGTCGAGTACTGGACCACTCGGCCGGCGGACCCGGACACGGAGATGTTCCAGCCTAGGGGTAATCGCCTCTACGCCGTTGTCAAGGATGATGATGGAAAGTACTACGTTGAGCGATACGAAGGCACCGAGGACGGCTGGCAAGGCGTAGGCGAGTACCACCGTGACTCCTTTGAATCTGCCGATGAGGCAAAGCGCTGGGCTGAGAACCACTTCCGCACGTCGAAGATCGACGAGATTGAGTCTAACCCCGACCTCGCAAACATCGTCGATCTGACGCTTACGGAGCGCGGCAAGCGCGCATACGACAGCAGAGGCGACGTCGGACTTGCTGACTTCCTCGTTGACGAGGGAATCTACGAGGACGGTCACCCAACGATCGAGGCTCTTCGTCGCGAGGGTATGAAGCGCGTTGGAGACCCGACATACGACGTCGACCCATCCGACCGCGTGTTTGATCAGCTCCGTGAGATGGACAACGAGCGTCTTGCTTCTCGCACCAGCGTGCCCTACATACCTACGACCGCCGAGCAATTCGAGCAGGCCGAGACCGAGTTCTTTAGCCGCGGCTCCGGCGGCCTAGCTGACTACCTCGTCTGGGAGGGCTTCTACCCCGAGCGCGATCAGCTAATCCAGGATCTTCGCGAGGAAGGCCTCAAGCCACTCAACGAGCAGATCGACGACGACGACAGCGTCGCCCGCCGCGTTCTTGCCGATTTTGAGCGTGCGATGGAGGCGATCAATGATCCGGCCAACTGGGAGCTAAATCCGGAGGGTGACCTGCCCGGTGAGGATAAGTGGATCTACACGGGCCCCGTTGGAGATTATGGAACCTACGGCTATAGGCCTAAGAGCCCGCCGGACTCCGTAGCCGGCCGCTTCGGCGATTGGCGACCCGACGCAGACGGAACGCTCAGGCTAACCGGCGAGGGAGTCTACTACACCGTAGATCAAGACGAGGACGGTAACTTCTTCCACATTCAGCACTCGACCGATAAGGTCACCGGTGAGCCCGTCGAGCGCATCTCGTCAAATCGGTACGCGTCAGAGCGCGACGCAAAGCTGAGCGCCGAGGACGAGCTTCGAAGGATGGGCCCCGGCGCCCCCGGCGAGCCACCCGCAGGCGGCCCCGGCGGCCCCGGCCCGCGCAAGATGGACGAGGCCGAGATCAAGGAGTATGACTACCTCTTTGAGACACCTGACGGTGGATACAAGCTCAACATCTTTGACAACTACCTGCCCAAGGGGCGCACGGACGAGGTCAGCCCGGACTACACAGACGATCCTTTGGGTCTGTCTAAGTACACCCGTGAGGAGCTGACGCTTGCACTGGCCGATGCCGTTCTCCCTAGGAGAGGAGACGAGGCAACCGGCTACGGAATGGTGGAGTTTGAGGAGGGCGACGAGGCCGTTCCAGCCGAGGCGCTCTACGACGCTCTCCGTATGCTTGGCGAGGATCCGGAGCGGATTCTTGCGGTGATCTATGACTCCGGTCTTGGTGGCACAGAAAACACCAGGCGCTACGACTCCCGTGCCGCTGACATGCGACTTCTTGACCAGGCTGACGATCAACTCTTGCCGTCGACAAAGGTGCCAAAGGGTGACTCGACAGACGAGAGCGATCAGTGGCGCAGGGGCAAGGGTCTTTCCGACCGCATGCGCCGCGTGTTCGAGCAGATCGACGGGTACCAGGAGACGAACCCGACGATGGTTAGCCTCGCCGACGAGCTCAACCGCGCCTTTGATGACGACGTCTTTGAGTTTGGCGAAAGCCTTGACTTGGTTCTTGACGGGTACCTACCTCTTGCCTACAGCGACGACGCCGAGGAACGCGAGGCGTTTGCCGGTCTTTGGGGAATGCTTCTCTCACTTGACGGGGGCTCGTCCGACCGCTACGACTACAGCGATCCCAACGGCTTCCGCGGAAGGCTATTCAACGCTCTCGTAAAATACCACTCAGCACGCGGGACCGAGGGCTCCCCGGGAGAAACCTACGAGGAGTTCCTCGACGAGTACGGCGACTTCAGCGATTTCGTGCGCAACCGTGGCTTGATCGCCGGCGGAGAGCGCGGCCTAGACGACACTGGAGCCGCCGGTGCGTTCATGAGGTTGATCAAGCAGATGTCGCGAACAAACACGCAGCCGCTATACCGCGTCGTTCCGGTGTCGCCTGACGACACGGAGTTGTTCAACCTCTACACCACGGAGGGCTCGATCATCAGCTTCGACCCGAGGCCGTTCTCGACGACGGACAGCACCGGCGGCCGAGCCGTCGATGCGATGACATTTGCGCCTGACGATCCACGTCACCATCGCGTTGTCTTCGTCGCGCCGCCCGGCACGATCAACTCCGTTGACGTGACGCCGGTCTCTTGGTTCACCGGAGAAAACGAGAATCTGTCGTTCGGCCAGCTCGAGGTGGCGTCGGTTCGCCGCCAGCCCTCGGGTCTTGGCTACGCGGACGAGATCATCGTCGAGCTTCGCAAGCCAGAGCGCCGTGAGGAGCCTGCCGACGTTGACGTTGACGCCGGCCCAGAGCTTCCCCCGATTCAGCTTGAGACAATCGACACCACGGGCTGGACAAAGACCGGTGGCCAGGCCGGATCCAATCCCGGCGGCTTCTACCAGGCGCCCGACGGCAGCGGATACTACGTCAAGACGCCCAAGTCCCGCTCGCACCTCGACAACGAGGTTCTCGCGTCGGTGCTCTACGAGGCGCTTGGCGTTCCCGCGGCGAAGGTGCGCCCTGGCACCGACGATGGCAAGGACCGCATCGTCTCCATTCTTATTCCCGACGCAGACACCGCAGACTTTGAAGAGCGGGTGATGCGCGGCGACGAGGCGTACCTTGACAAGATCCGCAAATACTTTGCGATCGACGCGTGGCTCGCCAACTACGACGTAACAGGCACCGGATACGACAACATCGTCACCGATGCAAACGGCGATCCCGTTCGCGTCGATCCGGGCGGCGCGCTCATGTGGCGAGCTCAGGGTCGTCCCAAGGACTCGTTTGGCGACGAGGTGCTTGAGATTGACTCGATGCGCGACGAGGACGTCAACTGGTATAGCGGCTCGGTCTTTGGATCGATGACCGACGACGACGTCCGCGAGAGCGTGAAGCTTCTTCTCAACATCAGCCCGAGCCAGATTGACGAGCTCGTCGACAACATCGTGACCAACCCAGACGACGCCGCTCTTCTCAAGGAGCGCCTGAAGAACCGCAGGCGCTACCTGCTCGAGCGCTTCGGCGTCGAGGACACGACGGAGCTTGATGAGCCGGAGCTCATCGAGACCGGATACGCCGCCCAGGACCTCAAGCCTGGCGACGTGACCCTCGGCGACTCGTTCGTGATTGAGTCCGTGTTCCGCGACGAGGCGACTCCCAAGGGCAAGGTCAGCGTTCAGGGATACTTCCCCGGGCACGAGTCGCAGCGCAAGGAGTGGAACGAGAATACCGTCATCGACGCTCGCCGCGGCGGAGTAACTCCGCCCAAGGGCGACGCTCCGGCGCTGCATCGTCCCAAGGCGCCGCGCAGGCCAGACGAGCCGGCGTTCCAGGGCCGCATCGCCGACGTTGTCGCCGGCGCCAAGGACTGGGCCGAGATCAAGCGAGCCATCGCGGCCCGCGAGATCGTTGTCTTTGACTATGAGACAACGGGCTTTGATCCCGGCAACACGAACAAGCCCGTTCAGCTCGGCGCCGTGCGCATGCTCAACGGCGAGGTCGTCGACCGATTCAACATCTTCATGGATCCTCGGGAGGCACTCGGCGAGTGGTCGCGCGCAAACCTCAAGGATGCCGACGGCGACTCGCTGAGCGACGAGTACCTCGCGCAGCAGACCGGCATGGGCGAGGCGCACGCGGCTTTCCTCGAGTGGGCTGGACCTGACGCGATTCTTGCAGCGCACAACATGCCGTTCGATCGCGGCGTCTTCGAAAGAGCTCTTGCCGATGCAAGCATTGATTACGAGCCGGGCGGCTACATCGACACGCTCGTTCTTGCCCGCACGCTTCTTGAGCGCCGCTCCGCTAGCAACCCCGATGGCCCCGCGGGCCACAGGCTGCCGCAGCTTCTTGAGCACTACGGAATCGACCTTGAGAACTGGCACACCGCCGACGCGGACGCCGAGGGTACGGGCGGCCTGCTCGCATCGCTGCTCGATGACGCGCCCAGCAAGCCTGACGCCGACACTCGACTAGACTCGCTCAAGGGGCAGCGCGATCGCTACGATGAGAAGAAGGCGGAGTACGACGCCGCCCTCGAGCGTCATCGCGACGAGGTTGCACGCTACGAGATGGACAAGGCGATTGCAGCGGCGTGGAACTGCGGTGGCGGCGGAGTCAACGCGTCCGGACTTGTCGCGGCGGTTGGTGACGACGACTGTCTCGTTCCGTCGCTTGACGACCTCATCGACGCGGCGACGGTCAAGCCAGGCGAGCTTAGCGACCCGGAGGCCGTCACGAGCGGAGAGGTGGACTCCGAGGACGCACCATCGACATCGAGCATCCCCGACGAGACTCCCGAGGCAGACGGAGTTGATCGCACCGAGTTTACTCCCGGTGAAGGAGTCAGCGCCGAGCAGAAGACCTTCGACGTTCAGAAGCGCTTCGAGGAGGCAAGCGAGTTTGCCGAAAGCATCATCGACCCCGAGACGACAAACTTCAAGAAGCCGTCCGTTCGCAAGGCGATCGAGAAGGTCATCGACGACTTCAACGAGGTCCGCCGCGCATACGAGTCTGGCGAGATTGACGACGTCGAGGCTGTCGAGCGTCTTACCGCCATTCTTGACGACATGCCAAAGATCTCCGGCACCGGCGAGGACGCCGTTGACGCGGACGTTCTTAGCGATTACATCAACGAGGTTAGAGTCACTCTCAACGAGCAGCGGTACAACCGACCGATCGGCGACGCGCTGCCACCGCCGGAGCTCACCGAGCGCGGCTGGAGCCGTGACGGCGAGTTCATCGTTCCCGGTATGCGAGTTCGCGACAAGTGGGGCTTCATCGGTACGGTGCTTCGCTACAGCAAGAACGGTTGGCACAACGTCTTCGTTCGGAGAGACGATCACGAACCAAACGAGTATCTCTCAAAGGGCACACGCACTCTGACCGTCGTCAAGGACGACGACGATCAGAGGCTCTGGATCTACAACCCGAACATTCCGATGGGCAAGCGCCCGGCGAACTGGGAAGAGCTTGTAACTCCGGAGGAGCGCGCCGAGATCGACGCAGCCGACGCCGCCGAGAAGAAGGCGAAGAAGGCGGCGGCAAAAGCGGCAGCCAAGAAGAAGGGCGATGACGACGGCGAGGGCCCGGTCGGAGTGAAGGAGCCCGAGGCTCCGGACTCCGGAGGCGGAGGCGAGGCCGGCGAACCCGAGGCTGGAACAACCGAGGCGCTTCGAGAGAACGTCGAGGAAAAGGCGAAGGAAAGCAAGTCCAAGAAAAAGGACCCGCTTGAGAAGGTCGCCAAGGAGATCCTCGACCAGGCGGGCGACTTCCCCGGGCCGCGCGACGAGGTCATCTCCGAGCTAATCGGCGCATACATCTCGAGTGGAGCCATCAAACCCAGGGACGTCGAAAGAGTCATTGAGTTACTGGACGAGTTACAAGTCCCAAAAGGTGACGCCCCTTCGGGGGCGACTCCAACCCCTGAAGTTATAGACGAAGAACTGCGTTCATCGGCGCTTGCTCCACTTGCAAAGGTGAAGAAGGCGGAGAAGATTCTTACTAACGGCGAGCTCAAGATGGAGCCCGACGAGAAAAGATCCGTCAGAATTGGCGATGCAAACATCTCCGTCGACGTCTGGCGGATCGGCAACGAGAGAAGAATCGCATTCGGCGTACCGGACAAGGAACGAAGCAACGTCGGCTACGGACAAAGCTGGAGAAGAGACGACCCAGAGGACGTCGTAGATCTTGACTTTGAACTGGACGACGACGTTGACCTGCTGCCAATCAACCCATACGTTATTGCCGGACTCGACTACGACAGCGAGGAAGGCAAGGAAACGGCAATCAAGTTTGCCGATGCCGTCGCGCATCTCATGGAGGACGCGTACAGGGACGAGTCATTCGGCGGACCGCAGCAGGTCGCGCCGTACGTATCAGCGCTTCTCTATGCCGGCTCGCGCGGAGATGGCGACGCCATGGCAGAGTTCGAGAGGCTTGCCTCACTCGGACGTGAATCTGCAGACGAAAGAAAGGCCCAAAGCCGGAGAGAAAAACAAGAGTTTCTTGAGGAGTCAGGCAACAAGCAGATCACCGACGGGCGTCTCGCGGAAGTAACAACCGAGCAGCTGATGCTTACTCACGAGACTTCGTTTGAGCCGGAGTACGACGACGAGGGCAACGTGCTTCTGCGCCCAAGCGGAGACTGGATACAGGAGGACGAGATTGGCCGGTACGCCTACGGGCGAGGCACGATTCACTTTGCGCTTAACCACGTTGTCGCCGGGCATATGCTTAGAACGGGTCACGAGGACAAGCCGAGGTGGATCATCGTCTCCGGGTTGCAGCCGACGATCGACAGAAACCCAGACTCGCTAGACAACCTTCTTGTCGTTGACACCTTTATGTCGCCGGCTCCCGGTCAGCCTCTTGTGCTTCCCAAGGATTCCGTGCGCGTCCTGAAGATCGAGCCAGGCACGTCGCAGGACGAGGTTGACAGGATGTACTCCGATGCGCTCAAGGAGTTGGGCGGAGTCAACCCAGGAGATCGTGAGAAAGCGATAGCATACTGGATGAACCTCATGGGCGTAGATCGAGAGACCGCGATCTCTCGCTTCGGAGAGCAGATCGACGAGACGGCAAATCGCAACGCTCTTGTGTTCGAGGGTGGCGAGCAGTACTCTCCAACGCAGGGTGCCGACGCGCTCGCAGCCAAGTTGGCCATGGAGCTTGGAGTAGAGAGCAGCCTCCATGCTGACCACGGCTCGTACGCCAACGAGCAGGTGATCGATGAAACGAACAAGGCATTTGCTCCCACTGCATCTCAGCTATCGGACATGTCCCCGAACGCCATCGCAAGACTTGCCTCACATGGAATGTGGAAGGGCAGCGAGCTAAACTTCTCCGACGAGACCGACCCGTTCTCTCCGCAGCCGGGCATCGACGAGTCAACGCTTAGCGACGTCGATCCCGATCTTCAGACTGCGCCAGTCTCCGGCGCAGATGAGGTAGAGAAGATGCTTCTTGAGATGCGCGAGAGCTACGGCCCTAGCCTCTTCGACGAGATTCCCGTGCTTGAGGAGGAGTACGGTCTCCCAGATGTTCTCCAGGAATACGTGGAGGATGGATACCAACAGATCAACAGCGATCTTCGTCGCCACGATGGTGTACCGAAGAATTCAAAAGATGAAGTTGCGGTCATGGATCGCTACTATGATCTACACCCAACGACGACCCAGGACGTTATTCTGTACCGTGGAGTTCACGGAACAAAAGATAGCGAGTATATTGACATGCTCGAGGACGCCGAGGTCGGCGATCTTTTCGTTGAGCACGCGTTTACGTCGACGTCAACGGACGCGTCAGCCACGCTGCCCTTTGTCGAGGGCGAGTACTCGTTCGAAGCCGTCTCCAGGGGACTAATCGTCGAGATTGTTCTTCCAGCAGGGAGCCATGCTCTTGACATGGAGAGACTTGCCGACTCCAATCTTGAAGAAAAAGAGATTCTTATCGACCGCGGCACAACGTTTAGGGTCGTCAGCAAGGTTGAGTACCCGGATGGCGGCGTTGCACGCATGCGCGTTGCCGTGGTCGGCCAGAGGCGCAAGACCGAGGCACCTACTACCGATGAGACACCAGCTCCGCAGCCAGACGTCGAAGAGGTAGCGCCGGATGGCGACGGCGGCGACGGCGGCGGAACATGGCGAGGCTACAAGATCTCACAGGATGAAGACGGTGTCTACAGCGCGGACAACATCTCGGTGAGCGACGTCTACGATCTCCGCGCCGGGGTGCTGACTCCGCCGATGCTTCCGTTCTTTGCTCCGGTCAACGGCGGAACGGCTGACCCAGACGACGGCGAGGGATACTACTTCGCCATTGATGGAAAACGATACTGGGGCAGGTACGGCGCCGCCGGCGCGCTCATCCGCAGCGCAGAAATAAACCAGTACACGGGCTCACATACGTATCTTCTTGCCAGGCGCGCGCCAGGAATCTCCGGCGGCGGCGGCAAGTGGGCGTACCCAGGTGGAGCGCACAAGGACAGGCTGAACTCAAAGGACACGACGGGCATCACCGCTCGCGAGGAGTTCCTTGAGGAGATGGGCGCGATGATCGAGGGCCTCGACCTCATTGGCACTCACGTGTTTGAGCCATCAACTGGTTGGGCATACACCACGCAGATCTTCAAGGCCGACCCATCTCTTCTATCGCCAAATATTGACCTTGAGAAGGCGGACGGCGAGAACACACAGTACGGGTGGTTCACTGCGGACGAGATCAATCTCATGCGCGAGCAAGGGGTGCTCCACCCCGACTTTGCGCGATCTGCAGCGTCCATATTTCTTGCGGCAACAAGCGACGACGACGAGGCGACCGACTCCGTTGACGCCGGCGACGATCCGTTCCTCCAAATCGCGCCCCTAAGTACCGCTGGAGCCGCGCAGGATAAGTTTGCATCTGCGTATGACGAGGCTGAATTCGGTGTTGATAGGGGCGATCCTGACATTGACTTTGATGATCTTCCGCTAGCGGAGAGCTATACCGCGCTCGAGAACTACACCGACACGGACTACATGGGCATCAACACGCATCTTCGCGGCGGCGATATAACCGACATTCACTACGTCGAGACTCCCGACGAGCTTGCGAATCTTAGAGAGAAGGCTGATGATCTTGTCGCAGATCTCGACAGGCTCTTTGAGGCGGCGCCAACCACGCCGGTTGATCTTGTTCTTCATCGTGGCATTCATAGCGACTACGCCCGAGAAATCGCCGACTACCCTGTTGGAGCGGTGTTTCACGATCTAGGATACTCCTCAACAAGTCTGAGCCCAAGCACCGGCGAGCAGTTCTCTAGGTACGGAGACGATGACGACAAGTTTGGACTTGTTCTTGAGATCGCGGTGCCGGCGGGCACGCGCGGAGTCAGTGTCAACCAGACTCTTGGCTCACTGAGCAGCCTCACAAGTGAGCATGAGATTCTTCTTGACCGCGGCACGACGTTCAGGGTTGTCAGCAAGGTTACGGACTCCAACGGCGTCGTGAAGCGCGTCCGAATCGCGGTTGTTGGCCAGGACAACAAGAAGGACTCTGACTCAACTGTAGATGTAGTCGACGATAAGCCCGTCGTAATCGAGCCAACGGGTAGACCCAGGTTTGAGCCCGAGACAACAAAGAGCCTAAGCTCAAAGCCGTTTGGCGGATCAACGGACGTTCCATCTCTCATGGACGTCGTCGATCGCGTCATCAATAAGGACGGCGACAAGATGCCGGTGCTGGCGTCCGCCATCGACGCCGGCGACATCGAGGACCTTGAGGTTCGCGCGATGACGATCGTGACGCCGAGCGGCGAAAGAATGCTTCGTCTTCGCTTCAAGCTGACTCCGTGGGCAGGAAGTGATCTCGCGATCGCGGCGTCTGACGACGCCGAGTGGGAAGTTAGGGACAGATATCTTGCACCGACCACCTCTGTCGACGACGAAGGAAACATCGTCATCAGCGAGAGGTTCTTTGCGAGCTTTTCGACGGGCGGAGGCGCAGCTACCGCTGTATACAGCTACCTAGACGATGACACCGATGCCGACATTACTCTCGTAAGATCGACGACAGACCCAAGTCTCACCTCGATCGCCTCGCAGTCAGAGGCAAGGCTGCCTGGCCCAAATGCATACCACAACATGGTCACTATTGACGTTCCGATAGACAAGGTAGACGGCGCCGATGCGCCGGAGGTGATCGCTCGGCTTCTTGAGAAGGCGGGAGTGCGGTCTCCGCGACCGGCCGAGGAGCAGGACATGCGGGTGTTCATCGAGAATCGCCTCATCAGTCTACTTGTTGGCATAAATGACCCAGCAAACAACGTCATCGAGCAGGATAGGCGAGACGATCTTCTTGGGCAGATCAAGAGCAGGTACGGAATCGGTCCAGAGGACTTGAAGGTGGTCGTAGACAGCTCGGGCTTAGTTCGCTACATCATGCCTGAAGACTTTGTCTTCGATATGATGGAGAGAACTGACACGGGATTCTTCATCCACACGATGACCGCGGACCGGTGGACCGCAGCAAGCGACTACACGGCTCTGTATGGAGAAGAGATCACCCTGAGTGAGGCGCAGGACTGGATGATTAAGAATCTTGTAGCTGCGTTGGTCGGCCCCGAGCACGGCGGGTTTGGTGCGCTGCTGTCTACGACGTCAAGAACGCTTGAGGGCATACCAGTCAGCGGCATGTCAAGCAAGACAGACATCAGTAGCGGTGGCGCGGACTACGTCTATCTGTCTCCAAGAAAAGGCTTTAAGACGATTGCTGATCCAATGTACGGATCTATGACGATCATCTTTGACGCCGCCAATATCTATGAGAGATCAGACCTCTACGCAAACTCCACAGATCAGTTTGGATCGAGGACGCCAAAGGGCGGCTATCAGATGGGAGTCTACAGTGAAACACTGCCGTTTATGTATGAGACGATGATCAAAGGTCGCGTCGGCATTGACGCCGCCGTTGGTGTCGTTGTGTCTAGCGAAATCCGCGACGATCTACTTGAGGAGCTCAGAAGAAGAGGCGTAACCGAGATCAACGGCGTGCCAATTGAGGAATTCATCAAGCTGAGCGAGGATTCTCAGAATGCCTCGAGGAAGGTCAGGCTCAACGCACTCGACACCAGATACTACGAGAAAAGACTAAAGGACCCCTCGGGCCCAAGTGATGACATCTTCGAGAACAGCATCGAGGAGATCGGTTTGATCAAGTTGCCTGAGCTCTACGAACTATCTAACTACGCATCACATGACGCAGTCTTGTACAATACGTTTCTTGATTTCGCGACAGGCAGCCGTCTTCGCTATAGAACCGCTCCGATAGGTTCGAGGGTGTACGCGAGGGTGGAAGGCAACGGAAATCTGCTCATTGTTCATCCCGACGGCAGGCTATACGAATACCGGCCGTCTGTCGACTACGATGACGCCGTACCAGGCATCCCTCCCTCCCCAAGGCAGATCGGCATCGACGAGGCGATTGAGATCTATAAACAACTTGCCGAGAGAGGTATGAGCGGGAATTTGTACGGGTACACGCCTCTTGGAGTTGTCATGGGGCCTGGCGCGTATAGCGGCGGATTCGAAGGAGCCATTAAGCAGGCAAGACTGTACCTCGAGAATGACGCTATTACGTCAGGGTCTACATCTCTTATTGATCTGATCAACCGTGTCGAAGACAAATTCGAGGCGGACGTCATGGCGCTCGTGTTTCGTTTGATTATGGATCTTGAAAAAGAAGGTAGAACAGATCTCATCGATAAAATTAGAAAAAGGATCGCTCAGGAGTTCGTGCCACCATCCGTGGTGTAGCGATATAATAGCGTGAAGGTTGACTACAATGACAGAGAAAAGTAAAAGCAAGAGAAGACTCCAGCCCCCCACCCTAGAGGACCGGATTAGGAGAACAAACCTCATTGGCGGCTACGCCGTACTTGAGGCTCTTGAGGGCCCAACCTCCGGCCTAGGTCGTCTCATCTATCGACTCTTCACAGAGGTTCACTACCTTGGAGACGAGAGGGTCGAGATGGTGTCGGTGGCGACGGACGGGATCATGCGGTCGTACAGACTCGACGAGGACACGATGCTCGTGTTTATTGATGATCAAGGCATTGCAACGTTCTCGAGCGGTGGGATACAGTATAGAATAAGACCCGTCGAGGAATCCGACTCTGACTGGATCATCGGCTTTGATTGGTCTGTACTCAAGGGAAGCGACTAGGACGGTTATGGCTGAAAATCCACTCAAGGCGCCGAGGCAGTGGCCCGAGGCAAAGGCCGAGGACGATGACATGTATGCGATCATCAACCGGGGCACCGGTGAGGTCGAGTACCTGGTATACGGTAGCGCCGACAAGGGCAGTACCTACATCCGCGACAACAAGGCCTGGTTCCCCGTCACCGAGCAGTTCTTTGACGAGGTAGACGACCCCGACTTCTACAACGTGGACGTTGACATCGACGCAATCGCCGAGTATGACGAGGCCGAGAGCAACGACCGCAAGATGAAGATTGGCGGTCGCAAGGCCGTAACCGCCGCGGCGTTTGAGTGCCCGCCCGCAACCAAGGACATTGCCCTAAACCTGAAGAACCGCAAGAATGCAATTGACACGGCGATGTACGGGCCATTCAACCCCGCCGAGGCGAACCGCGGATACTGGAAGAAGCTTGCCGACGAGTGGTCGGTCCCGGTTGAGCAGGCAAAGAGGCAGCGCTGCGGTAACTGCGCGGTATTCATCATCAGCCCTCAGATGAAGGACTGCATCAAGGGTGGTCTCGTCGATGAATCGCGTGCGGACGAATTCGACCTCATCGATGAGGCCGGGGAGCTTGGGTACTGCGAGGCCTTCGACTTCAAGTGCGCGTCTGCCCGTACCTGCCGCGCATGGGTCGGTGGTGGCCCCGTCACAGATGATATAAAGTAAGCTCGAGGTGCTAACGAGATGACTAAGCTTTTTGGCCAATCAGCCAACCACCTGCTTTTTACCGATGGCACCAGTGCCGTCGTTATTGACCGCTCCACCAACATGGTTGAGAATATCGGAGAGCTGGCGGTTCTGGCCTCCGCACAGGTCTGGTCTAAAGCAGATGTAAACGTAGATCAAGTCTACTACGATCTTGCCACGGGCGCCCTCGCTGATCTTCGTGTTCAGGTTGTCGTTGCCTCCGGGCGCATGTACACCATTCCCAAGGGTGTGCAGGAGGAGGCTAAGAAGGCGCTTGAGTGGCGCAAGGAGCATCGCCGCGGCGGAACTCCCGTCGGTCTCAACACGGCGCGCATTCTCGCCAACGGTGGGCAGATCGGCCTTAGGAAGGTTCGCCACGTCGCCAAGTACTTCCCACGCCATGAGGTTGACAAGAAGGCGAAGGGTTGGGACCCGGGCGAGGACAACTTCCCGTCCAACGGTCGCATCGCGTGGGCGCTTTGGGGCGGAGACGCCGCGTGGCGCTGGTCACAGGCGATTGTCGAGCGCGAGCGAAAGAAAGGCACGATCGCCGGCGGATTCATCGTTTCCTCAGACGACGAGTCCTACGAGTACGAGACCGCCACTCGCTACGACGCCGACGTTGACGCGTTCTCCAACGACGAGATCGATGGTGAGCCCGTCCGTGAGTTTGTTGCGCGCGTTCGCATGGATGAAAGTGGCATCGATCGCCTCTACATGATTGACGAGCTTGGAGACGTTCGCGTTTGGGACGGCGGCTCGTGGGACGATCTTGGGCTCGTAGATGCCGACGTCTACTCCCTCGATCTTGCCATTGACGACGATGACGACCTCGTTGAGAAGTCGCATATCTTCATCGACAGCGACTCGGCTCTTATTCTTTCGGCGCATCTTCAGCAGAGGCCCTTCGACCCCGTCACCGTGTTTGACCTCAACGAGGACGAGGCCATGCTCGTCGCTGCCGCGGCCGACGACATGGACTGGGAAACGATTGACGCAGTTGTCTCGGCCGCCGAGGCGCCCAAGCAGGGGCAGGGCGACGGCGAGTACACTCCCGAGGAGCGTTCGCAGAAGGCGCGCAAGCAGGTCCGCGACGCCACGGGCAAGTTCGCCGCGATGGGATCGCGTGTATCCGTCAACAGCCAAAACCGCCAGGGCAACATCGTCGGAATCAACCCCGATACACAGTCCGTTCGCGTAAGGTTTGACGACGGCAGCGAGACCGAGGTTCCGGCAAAGGACACCACCAAGGCCGAGGACATGGCGCCTCAGACGATGGAGGTGCCGTCCGAGGACTCGAGGCTCGACACAAGCGGTATTCTTGGTCAACCAAGGGCACCGATTGATCGCCCGAACGCGACGCTTCCCGAAGGTCTGCCTGCGCTAACACCCGACCAACTTCAGCAGGTCATCGGCGACTTCCCCGCGTGGGTAAAGAGTCAGCGCGAGAGGCAGCAGGCACCGTCGCCGCGTCGCCCTGTCCCAACCGATGCCGACGCACGTGCCTCACGTCAAGCGTTTGTCCGCGACCTCGAGCGCCGCTCTGGCGTTCAGTTTGAGGAGGACTTCGTAGATCTTCGTGAGCACCCGCTCTACTCGAAGCTCTTCAAGAAGAAGCCGATCTATAACCTGTACTACAACCCGATGATCTCGGCCGCAACGGTGACCGACGACGAGCCGATGACTCCGGAGACATCCGACGTCCAGCCGATGTATATGGCGATCGTCTCGCCCGAGGATCCACGCGCCGTCTTTGATCTCGTCGCAATCGTGCCTGCGAGCGCGAAGTCAACGACTCCGGCGACGTACAAGCGCGTCGACAAGAAGTGGGTGCGCGATGACCAGATCCTCGCGGACCTCACGTCGCCGACTCCACCTCCCGTTGTCCCTCTGTCTGGTGCAGATCTTCAGGACACGCTGGCGCAGATCGATGGCGTCACGGCGTCGGGCGCCGTAGTCGCCGTTGGTGAGGGCGGGCTAGACCGCAACCGCGGTGGCGCCGAGAAGCTTCGTCGCTACTGGCTGTACGGCAAGGGCGCGCTTAAGATTCGCTGGAACACGCCTGGCGACTGGACGCGCTGCTACCGTCAGCTTCGCAAGTACATGGGAATCCGCGCCAAAGGCTACTGCTCGCTTCGCCACAAGGAGGCGACTGGCGTGTGGCCCGGCAGCAAGTTCAACATTGGCAGGAAGAGAAAGGGAGTCCGCGGCGGCGGATTCTTCGAGGAACTCTACGTTCCATCCGAGGAGGACGTCGTCAGGTACGTCTATACCCGCGCTCGGATCGCCGACGCTCGTGCTCGAGTTCTCACGGCTGCCGCTGGCATCGAGCTCGAGATGATCGAGAAGAAGGACGGCGCTCGGTTCACGATACCGCTCGTCATTCCCGAGGACGCCGAGTCTGGCGACGGCCGCATCTTTAAGAAAGGCTCGATTGAGATCCGCGAGCTCCCACTTCCGCTTCTATGGCAGATTCACACCGCCGACGGGCACAACGGCTCGGTAGTCGTTGGGCGCATCGACGGAATGGAGCGCACCGAGGAGGGCATTGGAAATGCCTACGGTGTCTTCGACAGCAGCTCCTACGGCCAGGAGGTCGAGCGCATGGTGCGTGAGGGCTTCGTCCGCGGCGTGTCTGCTGACCTCGACAGGTTTGAGGCCAGCGAGTCCGAGGCGGACGACGAGGACGCCGCAGCCAAGGGCAAGAAGAAGACCAAGAAGATCGGCGGTGACAAGATCGTCATCGATCACGCCAGAGTGATGGCAGTTACAATTGTACCGAAGCCTGCGTTCCAGGAATGCAGAATCTATCTAGACGAGAACACTACCGTAGGCGAAAGCCAGGAGGACAAGATGAACAGCATCCCCGACGGCGTTTACGCCGAAGACGTGGACGAGACCGAGGCGAATGCGATCGTCGCATGCGGAGCGGTTGCAGGGTCGATCCCGACCGTGCCGCCAGCTACCTGGTTCTCGAATCCCAAGCTCAGCGGAGCAACCCCGCTGACCGTTGACGATGCCGGCCGCGTGTTTGGTCACATCGCTGCGTGGAACACCAACCACATCGGAATGTCGTACGGCACCCGCCCACCGCGGAGCAAGAGCAAGTACTCGTACTTCCACACAGGAGTGGTTCGCGCCGATGACGGCAAGGACTATCCCGTTGGCCAGCTTACGCTTGCCGGCGGCCACGCCTCGCTCGAGGCGAGCGCCGTCGACGCCGCGAAGCACTACGACGACACCGGTTCGGCCATCGCCGATGTTCACGCTGGTGAGGACGCCTACGGCATCTGGGTCGCCGGTGCACTTCGCCCGTCTGCCACTCCTGAGCAGGTCCGCGCGCTTCGCGCGTCGGCGCCGTCCGGCGACTGGCGCCCGATCAACGGCGCGCTTGAGCTCGTCGCGGTCTGCCAGGTAAACGTTCCCGGGTTCCCGATCGCACGCGCCCGCGTTGCATCCGGCCAGGTGTACGCGCTCGTCGCCGCCGGAGCCCGTGTTCTTGCGAAGATGAAGTCCGACCCGGTGACCGAGCTTGCCGCCCGCATCGAGGCTCTCGAGAACGCGGCGAACGCGTCGGTTGACGCCGATGACAAGGCCGAGCTTTCCACCAGGGCCGCCGAGGCCAGGGCCAAGTTCGAGGCTCTCAAGACGGAGAAGCACATCGAGATAGTTGATCTCGACATTGACCTATCCGCTCGAGTTGCATCGGCCCGCGCCGAGGCCGAGCTTGGTGCGATCTCGATGCGGGTTCGCGACAGGCTTGCCAAGGAGGGCAAGGCCCTCCCCGATGGCTCGTACCCGATCCGCAACGTTGAGGATCTCAAGAACGCAATCCAGGCATACGGTCGCTCGAAGAAGAGCAAGCGCGCCCAGGTTCGCCGCCACATCATGAAGCGGGCCCGGGCCCTCGGCAAGTCCGAGCTTATCCCCGAGCAGTGGAAGGCCGCCGCGGCGATCGACGAGGACGTCGCAGACATCAGCGCCCGAGTGGCCTCCGCCAAGGCGCGACTCGCGCAGGATGACCAGCCCGAGACCTGAGAGGCAACATGGCACAGAATAGCGGAAATCTAGAAGCAGTTACCGCTGCGCGTCAACCAGGCATCTATGTGTCCGGTAAGAATCAGCCCCGTGACATCAAGGGCAAGTTCCGTACGGTTCTGGCCCGCCTCAAGCAGGACCTCGGCACGTCCGGCCTTCAGAACGTCGTGGAGAAGGTCGAGGAGGCAGAGAACCTGGACAACGCCGGTAACTACTCGGCCGCCGTGGCGGCCGCCGCTGATCTCCTATCCGTGATCGACCGCCTTGACTCTGGTGGACTGAACCCAGAAGCCCTGGAAAACATTAGGACTTCCGCCGCCGCGCTAGGTTCGCTGATCTCAAACCTGCCTCTACCGTTCATGGAGCCGGGTGCCAAGGTTCGCTACAGCGACCTGCCACCCGTACTCAAGGACATGATGGAGGACATGATTGACCGGGTGGAGAAGAAGATCGGCAAGGAAGACGCCGACGTCGCCACCAAGAACCTTAAGAGCTTCATGTCCGGCGGAGATGTATACTCGCAGAGCGAGGTCTCGTCGGAAATGAGCACCATGCTGCGACTATTGACGTAGTCGTACCTTGGTATTATGAGACCTAGGCAAGTGCCTCCGCCTTTCGCGCGTGAGTCCCTTTCCTTGGACAGAAACCCGAGATGAGTCAAAAAGAGACTCATCATGAGCTGGCCCTAGGAGGGACAGTGGACCGTATCAAGCAAATGCTCGACACGATTGCTGATCTCGGCGACGAACAAGTCGCCGAGCTTCAGGCATCGATCGTTGCCGAGTTTGAAACGGTTGAGGGTATGGATCCAACCCCAGAGACAGTAGATGCTATGACCACTCTTGCTGATATGCTCGACACCGTGCGTGGCGAGGTAAAGCGTCGCGAGGCACAGGCTGAAGAGCTTACTGCCCGCGCCGCCGAAGCCGCCATGCGCGTCAAGGGCGATGAGGAAGAGGAAGTCATGGAGGAAGCTCCCGCCGTTGAGGTCGAGATCGAGGCTGAGGCCCCGGCTGAGTCCGATGACGACGAAGAGGAGTACAAGGCCCCCATGATGGAGGCATCTACAGCCACTGAGGAAGAGTCCGAACTTTCAACCACGACAACAACCGCCGAGGTAGTTGAGGAGGCCGAGGCCGCCGTTTCTGAGGAAACAGCAGCCGTCGAGACCGAGCCTGCCGCTGAAGCAAGCACACAAGAAATCACAGACGCTCCAGAAGTGGAGCAGGAAGGTCAGGAGGCATCAATGACTGCCGCCGCACACGAAGAGGGCATGGACGACGTAGAAGTCCAGGCCCCCGCTGACCGTCGCCCGAACATCCAGGTTCGCGAGGCTGCCCCGGTGACAATCACCGCGGGTGCCGACATCCCTGGGTACACAGCGGGTGGCGTGATGGCGGACTACAGCGAGATCGCTCGCGCCATGGAATCCCGTCTGCACGGCCTGCGCCGTGTCAAGGGTGGAGATGGCGAGCAGCACATCGTTGCGTCCATCACAACCAAGTACCCCGAGGCTCGCGTCCTCAACCAGGATACCGACTCGAACGTCGCCAAGATCAACGCAGTCGTTGATCCCCAGGCGATTATCGCGTCGGGTGGTCACAGCACCCCGTTCGAGGTCAAGTATGACATCTTCGGGTTCGGCTCGACCGATCGTCCGATCCGTGACGCACTCGTCCGCTTCCAGGCCGACCGTGGCGGTATCCGTTACATCCAGCCCCCGGTGCTTTCCAGCTATGGAAACGCCGTTGGTGTCTGGACGAACGCGACCGACACCAGCCCTGGTACCGACGTCAAGTCCAGCCTTACCGTAAGCGCCGCTACAGAGCTCACCGTCGCCACCGACGCCGTGACACTGCAGCTGCAGTTCGGTAACCTCATGACCCGTGCCTACCCAGAGCTCATCGCCCGTCACAACGAGCTCGCTCTGATCCAGCACGCCCGTGAGGCCGAGCAGTACCTCGCCAGCAAGCTCACCGCCGGCTCGATTGAAATCACAAGCACCAGCCTCATCGGCGTTGCTCGTGACTTCCTCGTGCAGGTCGGTCGCGCCGGCGCTGCCTACCGCAACCGTCACCGTCTCGACCCCTCCATGCCGCTGCGAGTCATCGCTCCGGCCTGGATGAAGGACGCGATGCGTGCCGACCTTGCGCTGGCAATGCCTGGTGACGGGACCATCGCCGCTTCCGATGCTGAGATCGAGGGCTACCTCGCGGCTCGTGGCGTGAACATCACGTTCTCGCACGACCTCGACGTCTTCGGTTCGCAGAGCGTTGGTGCGATGAACGAGTTCCCCGACACGTTCACGTGGTACATCTTCGCCGAGGGTACATTCCTGTTCCTCGACGGTGGTACACTCGACCTCGGTATCATCCGTGACTCGACACTCGTCGGCACCAACGACTACAAGATGTTCGTTGAGACCTTCGAGGGCGTCGCCAAGGTTGGCGTGGAGTCGCTCGCCGTCACCTCGACCATCTCGGTCAACGGTGTCGCCGCGGCCCTCCGCGACACGACCGGCGCTGCCACCGCTGCGGCGATCGAGTACTGATCCCAGTAGCATCGTCCAATGAGTTCGCTCCTCCGGGGTCTTCGGACCTCGGAGGAGCAACTCGGATGGTATTAAGATTTTAAGGATTCATCAAATGGCTTTTCCAAAGAACGGCGTAGTCGAGGCCCTGAAGATTGTTCCTGCCGACTACGGCCTATTCTCAGTTGCCAAGCCGGAGGATTCATCCAACGAGGATCGTTGGATTCGCGGCTTTGCGCAAGAGTGGGCGACCGACCTGTACGCCGCTACCAACTGGGACGCCACCGACACAACGTCGGACACAGTCGCGTCAAACGCGACTCCCACCTACTACACCGAGATCGACCCGTTCTTCGTCGAGCTCGAGGAGGTTATCTCAACCTTCAGCTTTCTTGGCCTCGATCGCATCGAGCGCATCAAGCTTCAACTTGAGGGAGTAACTCAGAAGGCCGTCGAGCAGGAGCTTTGGGACGGCGCGATCCGTAAGGGTGAGACTCACCCCAACCTGGCTCTTTCAAACTCCACTGCAACCGTGCTCAACAGCGGCACGGCGCTAAACGCCGCGCGGGCGCTCGCGCTTCTTGACTACAAGATCGGCGAGGCATCGCCCTGCGGAGAGCAGGGAGTCATTCACATGACACGCGACACTGCCGCGCTGCTCTCCAGCAGCTACATGATCTTTCACAAGGAAAACCACCTTCAAACCGTAAGTGGAACTCCGATTGTGATTGGCACCGGATATTCCGGCACAGGACCCACGGGTGCAACTGGAGCCACGGCTTCTGACACCAATAAGTGGATGTATGGTACAGGCGCCGTGAAGACCTACGTCGGCGAGATCGACGTGGTCAACGACAACCTGTCCCAGGCGTATGACGTAGATGGTAACCAGAATGACATGCGCCTCAAGGCAATCCGCCCCGCGGCAGTTTACTTTGATACATCGATCCACATTGCGGTTAGGGTAGACCTAAGCGCGGCAATCTAAGGAGAAAAGTTCCAATGTCAACCCAAGACTACGCAGCAAGCATTCAGGGAGTGTCAATTCGCGTGACACGTCTTGACGCCGCTGGGACGCTGCTCAACGATCCCGGCGACAGCTACACGACATCAGCGTTCATGCGCGTGTCGTTTACGCCGGAGTACGAGGAAGGCGACGAAATCGTGGAGAAGTCCGCGAACGGCACCATCTGCGTTTCGTACAAGGCACCCGACACCATGAAGCGCGTGACCATGGAGCTCGCGATCTGCGAGCCCGACCCGGAGCTCAGCCAGCTCCTGTCGGGCGGTCTCCTGCTTCGCAAAAACCTCGGCACCTTCGCCGCGCCTGACCGCAAGAGCATCGGCTGGGCCGCCCCCGCGGTTGGCGATGACCCGGCCGGTAACGGCGTAGCCATCGAGGTTTGGTCGTTCGCCGTCAAGGACGGCAAGCGTGCCGCGACACTTCCCTACTTCCACTGGGTCTTCCCCTTCTGCCGTCTTCGTCAGTCGGGCGATCGCGTGATTGAGAACGGAATGCTTGCGAGCACCTTCGAGGGCTACAGCCTCGGAAACGTCACATTCAACAACGGCCTTGACGATCGCTGGGAGTTCCCGGTGGCCACCGAGCGTCCGTACTCGTACGCCCGTTCCTCGTGGGCGCCGACCGGTCGCAAGGGCTTCTACACCTGGCACGGCGACCTCACCGCGACGATCGACAACGTTGCTCGCACAAGCTCGACCGCGACCGTGGACACCACAGCAGCCCACAACTTCGAGCCTGGCGACACCGTCGTTGTCTCTGGTCTGACCACCACGGCGCTCAACGGGACGTACACAATTGCCACAACGCCGGCGACCGACCAGTTCACCTACACCACCACGACGAGCGGCAACATCTCGTCGACGGCGGACTCCGGTACGGCATTCGTCGAGGCCAACAGCCGCGACGTTGAGGACTTCCTCTCGCAGGGCTCGACCACGGCGTACAACACTCCTGGTAACATCAACTACAACGAGGACGAGGACATCGACTTCATCATCGCATCGACTGAAGATCCGACATCCTGACAACCTAGTAGCCAGTTTGTGGGCGGCGCATCTATTGTATAGAATACATACAGGTGCGCCGCTCACGGCTATTTAGATCGCGAAACGAGAGATAGATGTCTAATCTGTGGATTACTCCTGAGGAGCTCGGTGAGTACGTCGAGACCGAGTTCGCCTATGAGGCCGCAAAGTCTGCCTCAAACATTCTTTGGGCACTTTCCGGCAGAAAGTACAGCGGAGTCACGACGGTAACCGAGCGCTATGTCTGCGCTACCCTCTCGTACCGCTACGGCCCGTCGGTTCGGAACAACAAGGCCGAGCTTGTGCTTGGCGACATCTACAACATTCCCTACACCGACATGGACTCCTACACGGCGGTAACAACGGACGGCCTCTCTCCCCAGTCCCGTCTTCGCCTTCGCGGTCGTCCGGTACAAAAGATTCACACGATCCGCAACCGCTCAGGCGCGGTAGTGAACCCCAACAGCTACTACCTCGTCGACCACTCGACGATCCAGGCAACCGCAGGATCGCGCTGGACGCCGTGCGACATCGAGGTGACCTACACGTACGGCATCGAGCCGCCAACCCTCGGCAAGATGGCCGCGCGAAAGCTCGCGATGGAGTTCGCGAAGCTGTGGAACGGTGACGATGACTGCCAGCTTCCACAGCGCGTCACGTCAATCTCCCGGCAGGGCGTGTCCTACACGTTGCTGGACTCGCAGGACTTCATCGACGATATGCGCACCGGTCTCTACGAGATCGACCTCTTTCTTAAGTCGGTCAACCCCGACAAGGCACGCGCACGAGCACGCGTGTTTACTCCCGACGTTCCGCGCGGCCGTCGCTACACGCCGAAGGCGCCCAGGCTGCAGGCAAGCATCCTAGATCTGTCGGTCAAGGCTGGCGGAGAGGGGTCGGTTGACATCGCTCTGCGCGACATCAACGCGGAGTTCCTGACTGAGGAGCTTGGGTGGGAACCCTACGTCATCGTCCGCAACTACGCCGAGTCGGCGTCGGTAACGGTGAATGATTGCACCGAGACATACGACCCAACAGCGACGTTTGGCGAGGTCGTAGGTAAGGAACTTACAGATAACATCGCCACACTCACTCTTGAGGATGCCGAGGGCTTCACAATCGGCGCGGAGATTGAGGTTACGGGCGTCGACGGAACGTTTGACGGCACCTACACGATCTCCAACGTCATTCTCTCGCAGAATAAGATCTCGTACGAGAGGACTGCGTCAAACGTTGTGTTTGCCGCTGACACAGGAAACGTCGCCGCCGACGGAGATGATCGAATCACGATCACACTCACCTACGAAAACGTTCTAACGACGATCGGTAAGGTTGACCCGGGCACGTATGACCTCTACGCGCAGCGCGACAATGGTTCTGAGGTAGAAACCGTGTATATCGGATCTGGAAACCTCAAGGTATCGCTCGTGTCCTCGGTGATCAGCGCATACACGATTGGTGGATAGCGACAAATGGCAATTGTAGACATCAGCAACGTCGACGAGGAAGCTCTCAACGCCATCAGTCTTCTCGATGGCGTTCTTCAGCGCGTCGTCTCGACGTTCAACTCCTACAACGTTCCGCTGCCAAATCGCCAATACTGGACGGTCGGCCAGCAGGCCATTGACTGCGAGCAGCTCGTTGTAACGCTTGTACAGATCTACCTTGGCCCTCCCGGCGATCAGGCGTCGGCTCCAATGCGCTGCAACACCGCCCGCACCGCCGTGATGACGGTGTCGATCTCGAGAGAGATCCCAACCGTTGGGCAGAACGGCCGCCCGCCGACAGCGGACAAGATCGAGGACGCCGCAAAGATCTCGGCGATCGACGCGTACGTCTTGATGCAGTCATTGAATCTACTGGACATGTGGGAGCCTGGCGGCTATGGCGTTGGCGTAATCGCGACGGCTGACATTCCGTCTCCGGAGGGTGGGTTCCAGACGGTCAATATGCAGCTTACGATGGCGATCCCATGAGCTTCGACATTCAGTTCTCAAACTTCGTAGCCTACCCAGCGGGTATGGACTACGCGCTGAAAAACCCGGGCGGCACGCTCGGTCGTCACCTAAAGGCGAGGGCGGTACGCGTGCAAAGCGCCGCTATTCTCCAGGCCGGGATGAGAACCGGACAGCTCCGCTCGTCTATTCGCGTCGATCACGAGCGAGCAACGTATGGGCAGAAGGTAACCGTCGGCGCGTACGTTCCGCATGCCTATATTCACCACGAGGGCACGCGACCGCACCTGATTACCCGCGGCGGCGGCGAGGTCATGAGATTCACGCGCGGAACACGCGTGGTCTACTCACGTGAGGTTATGCACCCTGGAACGAGGCCGAACAGATACCTCTCAGACAACATGTGGTTGATGCTTACTTAGAGCCACTATCTTCACTTTTCGTGTTATGATCAGAGACGCAAGCGACAGACGACACCGTTCGTAAGATATTAGGAGATTACGATGACACGATTCAAGGACTTTGGGACTGGCGGCGAGAAGCTTACAGATCCTATCGTTTTCAAGCTTCACGGCGAGGAGTTCTCCTGCCGTCCCGAGCTTCAAGGAAAGGTGCTTCTCGACATGGTTCGCAAGTCGGCCGACGAGAACAACCCCGCCGCAAGCGCTGAGGTTATTGACGAGTTCTTCTCGGCGGTTCTTCTTCCGGAGAGCTACGCAAACTTTGACAAGTTGATCAAGGACCCAGACACGATTGTCACCGTTGAGACTCTCGGCGAGATCACCGGTTGGCTCGTGGAGCAGTACACCAACCGCCCTACGACACGGCCAGAGGACTCACAGACTGGGGAGTAGACCTCTGGCCGTATGTCAACGGCAAGGCAATAATGTCAGGTGTTCGGCTCGAGGAGCTGAGCATGTCAGACATGGTCGACGTTCTTCACTACATGTTTGAGGAGAACACGTCGTCGATGGAGACGGGCGAGCAGCTCGAGGCACGAGAGAAGATGCGTGGCCTGCTGTACTCAAAGATGTACGGTCGCGAGTATCGGTACGCGATGGAGACGTCGTCGTCTGGGTCTCGTGGCCTTGACAATCTTGATCCGCCGCTAGACGACGACATCGGCGACGCACCAACGCCGATTGACCCGTTCCAGAAGTCAAACGTCCCCAAGCCATATTTTCCGCCGACGGACCTAAATCCCGACGCGACTCTACCCTTTGGCAGGGCTCTAGACGCCCCGCTAGGGTAGCTCCAACTGATGTAGAATGATCTACGACGTAGCTGAAGGAGGTGACTGTACGTGGCTGTTGTAGGCGAGGCTCAGATCATTGTCCGTGCAATCACCACGGGCTTTCAGAAGGACGTCGAGAACGGGCTCAAGGACGTTGATACCAAGTCGCTTGGCTCCAGGCTTGGAAACGCATTCTCAAAGGGCTTCTCCTCCGGAGGCTCAAGAAACTTTTCTCAGTTCCGCAGGGAGGCGGACGCGGCGGCTGATGCGTTTAGGCGCATGGTCACCCAAGGCTACTTCCTTGGTCCGGCAATCTCAGTCGCGGCCGGAGCGATCTCGTCGCTTGTCAGCGGCCTAGTTGCTCTTACGGCGCAGGTTGCGGCTGCACTGCCGTCACTTATCGTTCTGCCGGGACTTTTGTCTGCAATTGGTCAGGTTGCTCTTACCGTCAAGCTCGCGTTCGGCGGAATGGGTGAGGCGATCAAGTCTCTTGGCAAGGCACGGAAGAGCTCCGGCGTTGACCGAATGCCGGGACTACTCGAGGCGTACGCCGCCGCGCAGGAGCGCGTAGCGGGCGCTGACAAGCGCGTCACCGATGCGCTTGAGAACCTGCGTCGTGCGCAGGACGCCGCTCGTGAGAGTCTTCAGCAGCTCAACTTCGAGGCCGAGGACGCGGCGATCAGCCAGCAGCGCGCCTCACTTGCTCTTGAGGACGCGCGCGCAACGCTTGCCCGCGTGCAGGACCTGCCACCAAACAGCAGGGCACGCCGGGAGGCCGAGCTTGCGTTTGCCGAGGCTGACCTCAACTATCGTCGCGCGATCGACCGCAACTCCGATCTTGCCGAGGAAACCGAGCGCCGCAACGCCGCGGGCATTGATGGATCCGAGGAGGTGCTTAGCGCGGAGGAGCAGCTGCTCGAGGCGCAGAAGGAGCAGCAGAAGGCGCTGATCGCTCTTGCAAAGGCGTACAAGGCACTCAACGATGCGCGTGAGGGGCGAGGTAGCGGTGGCGCCGCGGCCGAGGATCCAATGGAGAAGCTGTCGAAGGAGGCACAGCGCTTTGCTAAGTTCATCGTCAGCCTCAAGCCGCGCGTCAAGGAGCTTCGCGATGCCGCCGGCGAAAAGCTGTTTCCGCAGCTCGAGGCGTCAATCCAGCGAATGGTTGACAAGTTCTTTCCGGCTCTTATCCCGGTTCTAAGGGCGACGGGCGACGCGTTTGGCTACACCGCCGACGAGTTCTCAAAGATCATCACGTCTGAGGCTAACCTAAAGAACTTCAACAAGATTGCGAACACAAACCTTGACACAATTCGCAAGCTTGGGCCGTTTGTTGGAAACCTCGTCAGCATCTTCCAGTCGCTCGTTGCCGCGGCCGACCCGCTGATTCGCCGATTCACGGACTGGCTGTCCGTTCTTGCGAAGACACGTGCGGAGACGATCGAGGCAAGAAACGCCTCCGGTGAGCTTACGGAGATGTTCAACAAGTCCGGTGACGTTGCCGCGCAGCTTGGTCGCGTGTTTAGGAACATCTGGGAGGCGCTTGGTAACATCGGTCGCGCGGCCGCCGGGCCAGGTAGCGGTGGAGAGAAGCTGCTCAACGCGTTTGAGGGCGCTACGGAAAAGTTTGACGAGTTCACCGCAAGGCTTGAACAAAGCGGCCGCCTTGAGCAGTTCTTCAACGACGTTGCCGACAACGTAATCGCGCTCGGCGGTCTTGTCAGCGAGCTTGGCTACGAGTTCATCGCACTTGGCGACAACCCCGCGATCGGAGAGACCGCGGGTAAGCTTAGCGGGATCTTCTCCACAATCGGCGACGCGATGGATCGCCTCATGGACGGCGCGCCGGCGCTTGGTGAGTTCGTAGATAAGTTTGTTGACTTCCTCGCGATCTTTGCCGAAAGCGAGTCAATCAACAACTTCTTTACGGCGCTAAACTTTGGCCTTGACGTTCTTACGGCAATCTTTAGCAATCCGCTGATTCAGAAGATCGTCCTCTTCGTCGGTGCGCAGCTTGCCTTCGTCAAGGCCGGGCAGCTTATGTTTAGCATCGGTAAGTTTGCATTCCTAACACTGGCCGGATACGTGGGCAAGCTTTTTGACGCGCTTAAGTTCTTGGGTAAGGGATTTGGTCTACTAAAGACGGGTGTCGGTGCACTGGCAGGTGTGCTAGGAATCGCAACAGGGCCTATTTGGATCATTATCGGTGCGATCGCCGCGGCCGTCGCGATCTTTGCGTTGATGTACGCCAATAGCGAGAAGCTTCGCGAGGCGGTCAGCAAGCTTATTGACGCGGTTGGCGGCGCGCTGAGAAACGCCTTTGACATTATCAACCAGGCGATCAAGGACGTCATGCCGGGTGTTGATGGTCTTGGCGGAGTGTTCCAAAAACTTGGCGAGATCTTTGGCTGGCTTGGCGATCAGTTCGCAAAGTACGTCATGCCCGTTGTCGAGTTTATTCTTGTGAACCTGATCACGAACCTAGCAAACGCCATCGGCGGCGCCATCCGCATCATTGCGGGAATCATTAAGATTATGATGACGCCGTTCGAGGTGTTCAAGGCGTTGTTCAAGCTTCTTACGGGAGACTTCAAGGGATTCCTTGACGGAATGAAGAAGGCGTTTGGCGGATGGGTCGACGGCATCGCGAGCCTCGCGAAGGGCATTCTTCAGATCTTTGCGTGGCCACTCAACCAAATCATCAAGTTCTGGAACAACACTATTGCGAGCTTCACGATCCCGAGCTGGATTCCGTTTGTTGGTGGTAAGAGCATTCCAAAGATTCCGGAGATTGACTTCTCCGGTAAGACTCCTCCCAAGCCTTCAGCGCGCGGCTCGGTATCGACCGGATTCCGAATGGCACTCGGCGGAACAGTTATGCCGCAGCGTGGCGGCGCACTCGTCACCATCGCCGAGGCGGGCAAGCCTGAGCGCGTCGAGCCGCTGGACCCGGACGGCCTGTCGAAGCGCGACAAGGCGATGATCAAGATGTTCACCGGCGGAGCCGCCGGTGCAACGTTCAACATCTTCCCGTCGCCTGGCATGGACGAGGTCGAGCTTGCCGCACTTGTAAATCGCCAAATCGCCTTCGAGCTTCGCAAGGGTGCGGCGTAGGTTATGATAAGGATTCACAACGGAGAACACAATGGCAACACTTATTGATGGAACAACACCACTGCCGGACAACGGAGACACCGGCTGGGGCACAGTGCTGAACGAAGCGATTGACGCGATCGACGTCCGCTTCACATACCAAAGCCCGTCGAGCATTCCCGCGACCAAGGCACTTGCCAGCGGGCTGGTTGGGACCACGCTTCCTGCGACCGTCGTGACCTCGAGCTTGACGACGATCGGCACGCTCAGCAGTCTTAGCGTCTCAGGCGCGACGCTGACGAACTCGCTTACGACCAACACCATTACCATCACCGGCGCGTTCATTTCAAGCACGTCAATCAGCGTCGGTACGGCCGCCGCGGCCGGGGTGAACTTCGGCGTGAATCGCAACATCTCCGGCGCGACCACCTCGTACGCGGTGTTCGCCAACGGTGAGGTTCAGTCCGGTGTGACCACCGCGGCCATCGGCGTCGCGACGTCGATCGCGGTGCAGAACGCATCATTCACGCTTACGGACCTTATTCACTTCCGCGCCGTTCAGGGCACGAAGGGCGCCAGTGCGACGGTGACAAATCAGTATGGCTTCTACGTCGACTCCACGCTTACGGGCGCCACGAACGACTATGGCTTCTACGGTGGAATCGCCGCGGCGGCGAACATGTGGAACCTCTACATGGCGGGAACGGCGCAGAACGCACTCGCCGGTAAGACGCGAGTTGGCTCGACGGTGGCGCCGGTAAACACGGTTGACATCACCGGATCATTTGGCCGTGGCGCGCCGGTAACCACGACGGACGCGACGTACACGGTTCTTGACACGGACAACTGGATCATCGCCAACCGCGCCGGTACGGTGACGGTGACTCTGCCGGCAGCTGCATCGTGGACGGGCCGCGAGCTTATGTTTAGAACGATCCAGGCGCAGACCGTTGTCTCCAACGCGTCAAACGTCATTCCGCGCATTGGTGGTTCCGCTGGCACGGCGATTCTTCCCGCGACGGACGGAGCCTGGGCCACGCTCGTGTCAAACGGCACCGCGTGGGAGATCATGGCAAGCGCCTGACCAAGCTAGCCAGGACATAGAGGAATAGAAGATGCCAGCACCATACGACCCAGTGTACGGCACGGCGCTCTACGGCGCCGGTGCGTACGGCGCCGGCGCGTTCCTCGATCCGCAGGGGCAGGACGGCGAGCATACCAAGGTACGCCGATCGCTAACGCCGCTCCCGCCGCCGGTGTTTACCGGCATGAAGCTGCAGGAGGATGTCAGCATCGGTGACCTAACTCTCAACCGCATCGATGACAACAACGTCATCTGGGTGTGCACGGACATCGAGGGCTGGTGGGTTCACCCAGACCCAGAGATCCCCGATGTTGACCGCGGCTGGAGCGATGGCTCATATGATGCTCGCGGCCGCTGGCAGGCACGTCAGATCACGCTCAACGGTGTGATTCTTCCACCTGACCCCGAATACCTGCCCGCGGCGCGTGACACTCTCGTCCGCGCCACCAGCCTCGTCTACACAGGAGCCTGGCTCAAGACGCGCGAGAACCCAACACGCGCGGCATACGTTCGCCTCAGCGGTCGCCCGGAGATCGCGACAATCAACGCGCGCGGAAGAACCGAGTTCTCGATCGGCCTGCGCGCCGCGGATCCGATCAAGTACTCGTGGAACGAGAGCGACGACGAGGGCTACAACACCCAGATCATTCCCGCCAAGAATAACTCGACTCCGGAGACCGGCGAGCGAACAATCACGAACGTCGGCAACACGAGCGTGCCCATCTTCATCGAGGTAACCGGGCCAACGTCGGGTCCCGCCACGATCTACAACGATGCGACGGATCAGCTATTCACAATCACCGATACCCTGCGCGCGTCAGAGACCCGCTCGGTCACGAGCGTCGTTGCGACTGGCGGAGTGGTGACGATCACAACGTCGGCGAATCATACGCTTGCGGTTGGCGACTTCATTGATCTTTCCGGCGTGACCTCGACGCTGACGGGCACGTTTCAGGTCAGCGACATTCCCGCCGATGACAAGGCCAGCTTTCTTGCCGACGAGTCCGACTTTCTTGAAACGCCGATCAGCCCGTCGGGCACGCTTACGCGAGACGCCGACTTTCTTGAGATTGACACCTACGAGCGCAAGGTCGCGCTCAACGGCATCACGCTTGGCGCTCGCGCTCGCGTTGACACGCTCGTTGACTGGTTGACTCTTGCAGCAGGAGCAAACGTCGTCAGCTTCATTGACGAGGGTACCGTAAACGGTACGGCGTCCATGAAGGTGTACTACAGGTCGGGTTGGATCGGATAATATGTGCCAGGCAAAGCGACGAGTTGACGTGGAGAACAAGCAATGGCGACGGTAACGGTAGCAGAGTATCGCTACTTCCTTGCTGACTTTTTGACAAACGTTGTCATCGAGGAGGTGCCGTTCAGCGACGTGTCATATGAGCGCGCCCTCAACGGCGCCGGCACGTTCAGTGGGAAGATTCCCGTGGTTGACGCCACCGACATCTACTCGCTATACGAGAACACGATGCCCGGCAAGACCGCGCTGTACGTCGTAAGAAACGGCGAGTGCGTGTGGGGCGGAATCATCTGGTCGCGGTCGTACTCTCTCAAGGACAGAATGCTTTCCGTCAACGGTACTGAGTTTACAAGCTACCTCTACAAGCGGAACATCTGGAAGACATACAGCAACGACTTTACCGCGTCCATCGTTGTGTCGGGCAGCCTAGGCGTTGGCGCCGTAACGATCTCGAGCGGAGAGTTTGCGTTTGCTGCCGGCATGCCTGTGCGCGTGTCATTCATCGAGACTGGAAACTTTAGGTACTCCGGCGTCAAGACGATTCTTTCCAGTCCGGCGCCGACGTCAACGACGTTCTCAGTCGAGATTGAGGATGAAAACGGCAGCCCGATACCAAACGGCACCTATACCAGCGTGACCGTCATCGTTCGCGTCGACACCTACGACTACGTTCGCAGCCTTATGCGGCACATGTTCAATGACTTCATCAACGTTGATTTTCCCAACGACGAGATCATGCCGTCGAAGGAGTTTACCGCGACGATCACCGCCAGGGAGATCACGGACGGAGTTGCGACGCTAACGTGTCCAGGTCACGAGCTGTCTGTTGGCCAAACGCTGCAGGTCGTGAACATGGGATCGCCGTATGACGGCTATCATGAGGTTACCGCTATAACAGATACCACAATCAGCTTTGCCCTTGACTTTGCAAACGTGGCACCCGCAACCGTTTCATCCGTCACAAGAAGCGTCGTAAAGAAGGGTGCGTCTGATCCAACAAACGTAATATTCCCTCTTCCGCTATTTATCGCAGCAATTCAAACGTCCGTTGCTCACGGGTTCTCCGTTGGTGACTACGTCGTTGTTGCAGGAGTTGACGATGCCTCCGGGCGCGATGTTATCTTCAACGGTCTTAGGCGAATCACTCAGATCTTCACGACTCCGAATCCGATCATTATCTTTAAAAGCGACAGCAACGTAAAGGTTCCATCGCTTACAACCAGCGTGGGCGGAACGGTAACAAAGACTCCGTCAATAATCTATGGAACGTATGGATCGTTTCCGGCAAACGCCGACCCGCTCATCGACTTTTCGACTGAAAGCTACAGCGGAGAGACGCACGTCACGAACAAGATCATTCGCGGCTTTGAGCAGCGATCCGTCGGAGACGAGCTCGATGAGTACGCGGACGCGCTGAATGGGTTTGAGTATCGCATCGACTGCGAGTTTGACCCGATGACAAACTCGTTCACGAGAACGTTTGTCTTTATTCCAATTGACTTTCCCGAACCTGACCCGCCGCTGGCGCCAGGCGAGGCACCGCCGCTGTCGCGGTATGGCGCTCAGTACTACGTCTTTGAGTATCCCGGAAACATCAACGACGTCGAGCTTCGCGAGTCTGCCGAAGACGCCGCAACTAGATTCTTTGTCGTCGGCAACGACAGCACGCTGGGTAGCGATGCAAGCCAGCCGTACTCCGTTGCGACGGCAAACGACCTGCTGACGGCCGGATGGCCGCTTCTTGACGCCGAGACATCAAAGAACGATGTCTTCGACGAGGACGACCTGTACGATCATGCGAGGCGCTACCTATCGGAGTTTCGCCCGCCGCTCGGGGACTTCACCATCTCCGTCAACGGCTCGCTTTCACCGACCGTCAACACCTACAGGCCCGGAGACTGGTGCGCGCTGATCATCAACGATCCTTTTGTTCTGCTTCGCCTAGCAAGCAACCTTGAGCCGCGGACAGACATCATCGTGCGCAAGATCGAGGGATTCTCGGTAAGCGTACCAAACAACCCCGCATTCCCAGAGAACGTTCGGCTTAGGCTGATCCAAGAACCGGAGATTGATAAAGTTGGCGAGTAATCTTAGGAGAAGCAAGCGCACCATCGGCAAGCGCTTCAGCGACCACGACACCAGGCTGAGCAAGCTCGAGAAGCGTCGCGGTTCAAACGCCACGAGCGTCGCCAGCCTCGGCAACATCGAGATTACCGGCGGACAGATTGCCGGCTGGTCAATCACGACCGACGCAATCTCGTACTCAGAAAGTCTTGCGGCCGTGAGCATCAACTCGATCATTGGTGCCGACATCGGCACCATTGAGATCACCGACAACACGGATACATTTGGTGCAGGGACACTGCAGTCCTATCGCATCGCGGTAAACAAAACCGTCGCAAACCTTGATATTCCAAACCCGGAGGATCCAGACGGCAACCCCGCGTCAACATACTCCACTCAGACCTACGGCGGGTTTAGCGCAAACGAGTTTAGGTACGTTGCCCCTGCTGGGACGTTTGAGCCGCTATACTCACCAAGCTACAGCGGATACGAGCAGGAGGAGGTGCTCATAACAAACGATTTAATATTGGTGTCGTTTGATGAGGTAGACGGCGTTAGAGGAAAAAGCGTAACGATTAAAACCGGTGCCTTGGCCGACTTTTGGATCGAGATCTTTGACAATGACGGCGTGACTACGTACACCACCTACCTGCGCCCTAACCGCGTGGAGTCTGGTGGAGACGTCGTCACTAACACGAACTACATCTCCATACCAAACTGGCCAACAATCGTCTCGCCGACCGTGACGCTGTTCTCCGGCACCGTCTTTGGCGTCTACTTCATTGGTCGCTCAAGCTCAACCGTTGAGATCAAGCGAAACATCGTTGACATTGACGGCGACGCCGCACTCTCAACAATCGCCGCCCTGCAGCCTCGCTCGTTCAACTACAAATACCCGGAGGGTGTTGACGACATCGGTCGCCGCATGTCGGATGAGTACACCGCGTATGGATTCATCGCCGAGGAGATCGCCGAGGTCAACCGCAACCTGGCGGCGTTTGACGCGCCGGACAGCGAGTGGTGGAGTAATAAGGACCCCGAGACGATGACCTACGAGGACTTCTCGGAGTTCAAGCCCGTCGACTGGGATCAGCGCGCCGTCACGGCGCTGACCGTCAAGGGTGTGCAGGAGCTCATCAAGCGCGTCGAGGCGCTTGAGGCCCGTCTAGGAGAATAGCCAGAAATGATACACATCTCATATTCAAACCATGTTATGATGAGTGTCAAGTCACGGGAAAGACACTAAAATGATCGAAGTAAAAGACGGATCTCGGATCCTACAGTTCAATGGGAAGCTCCTCGGCAAGTCGTCCTCGTGGCGGCGCGGTTCCAACCGCTGGATCGAGTTTGAGCTCTACAAGACCGACAACGGCTCCTACGTTCTTTCGCGCGTCGGTGTCTCGGTGATCTATCACACCGGCGCGTGCCAACTTGTGAAGCGCTACGGGCTTCAGGAGATCGACACGAGAGAGATTCGTCACGAGGTTACTCCGTGCGACGAGTGCCGCCCGTCGCTTCACGCTCCGGTGATCTTTCCTGAGAAGAACCGATACTGGGCGCAGGTCAGCGACGACGCGTCCGCCGTTCTTGAGGCGCTCTACAAGTACGACAACAGCGGGTCGCGATACCTGACCCACGTTGCTCAGCGCCTTCTTGAGTCGGCATCGGATCTAGACAAGGGCATCGAGGCTGTTTACAGAATTGAGATGATTCCCTGATATAATCCTCTACCCAGGATAAGGACGAACGACATGTTTATTGCAATCGAAGGTTGCGACGGCTCCGGTAAGAGCACGCTGATCGCGGCGCTCGAGGAGGAGCTGCTTGCCGAGCAGCCCGACCTTAAGATCATCAAGCATCACAAGGGTAGGCCGCCCGAGGAGACGCGTCGCTGCCTGCTCAAGGAATATGCGATTGATCTTCAGAACGTCAACCTGTTTGACGAGATTCACCTGGCCGATCGCTGGCACTGGGGCGAGCGCACGTACGCGCCGCTCAAGCGTCCTCATACCAACACGGATGGATACGGTCTACTCGGCAAGTCTGGCTGGCGCTGGGTCGAGCTGTTCATGCAATCTCGAGGAATGGCTCAGTTTCTGCTGTATCAGCCGATTGACGTGATCATCAAGCGCGTAGGCTCTCGCGGCGACGACTTCGTCAATCTTGATGAGCTGTCAACAATCCACAAGGAGTACTCACGTACCAGTGTGAACGAGGCTATTCTTGCCGACGTGCTTTCACCTGGTGACATGCCAATGCGCGAGTATCCCGCGTACGCGCGCCGTATTCTTGACATCGCCGCGGAGATCGCGAACAAGGCCAGATTTCTTGGCGCGTACCCCGAGTACATTGGCGTCCCAACTCCATCAGTGCTGATCGTCGGCGATAGGCGCAACATCACCGAGGAGTTCGGCGAGGAGACGATCCTACCGTTCATGCCGGTATCCACAAGCTCCGGCGACTTCCTCATGCGCGGGCTACCTGACGGCTTCTGGCAGACGGTCGGAATCGTGAACGGCAACGAGATCGATCCAGCCCGCCTCGGCGCGTTGCATCGTGATCTTGGCAGCCCGCCGGTGGCCGCGCTTGGTCGTCTTGCGGAGAAGGCGGTGCTGCGGACAACGATACACGCCGACGACTACGTCACGCTGCCGCATCCGCAATACGTTCGCCGCTTCCGCTACTCTGACTGTCATGAGTACGGGGTCGCCATCCAAAAAATCAGCAAGAGAGAAAGCGTAGGAGAATGGGAACTTCAATGATTGAGATTGAGAACGGCGTCAACGGCTACGTTGATCTTGTTCAGCATGTTCTTCGCCACGGCGATGAGGTCGCACCGCGCGGCATGAAGACTCGCGAGATTGAGGACGCCGTAATCCTCATCGACGACGTCTACAACACGCTGCCCATGAAGGTGGGCCGCAACGCGGTTCCCGGCATCGGCGCCGTTGAGGCGTGCCAGCTTCTGTCAGGCACCAGCTTTCCCGACGTCGTGATTGCCGTCGGTCCGCAGTTCAAGAACTTCGCCGAGGACAACGGAATCTTCCACGGCGCGTATGGTCTACGCACCAGGGGCCAGTACGCGCACGTCGTGCAGAAGCTTCAGCTCGACCCGAACTCGCGGCAGGCCGTCGTCACAATCTGGAACCCGGACTACGACAATCAACCAAACAAGCGTGACTACCCGTGCACCGTTCTTCATCAGTTCCGCATCCGCAACAACAAGCTCAACATGAGCGTCTACATGCGGTCCAACGACGTATGGCTTGGCGCGGCCTACGACTTCTTCCAGTTTACTCGCGTGCAGATCGCTATGGCAAGCGTTCTTGGCATCGAGCCTGGTAAGTACGCTCACCACGTCGGGTCGCTCCACATCTACGAGCAGCACTACGACGCCGCCGAGCAGCTTACGAAGACCGATCAAATCGTGGAGATCCCGCCGATTACCGGATCTACCTGGGGCGCCATTGAGGCGTCCGGCCTTCTTGCGCTTCTTGCCGCCAAGGGCAAGACAGACCACGTTGCTCTTACGTCACAGGAGGCGTGGTACGCTGATGCCATGCTCAAGGCGATTGAGCGCAACAAGGAGAAAGAGCAGCGATGAGAGACTACGAGGAGGAGTTCGGCCAGAGATCTCCGCTGCTTGAGGCAGCCGTGTCAATGCACGAGATGTATTGCACTCTCAAGGAGGCCGGCTTCTCCCGTCGTGACGCGCTTGAGCTCGTGTCCAAGGTGATGGTGTTCGCCATCAACAACATGTCCGATTACGAGAATGACGAAGAAGGCGATGACGACTGACGACAGACCGACGTGGGATGAAACATGGCTTGGTGTGGCCGCGCTGGTGGCCAAGAGATCTCGATGCTCGCGCGCGCAGATGGGCGCCGTTATCGTCTCGAGTGACCAGCACATCGTAGCCACCGGATACAACGGCCCGGCCGCGAACTGGCCCAAGCAGGGGCAGTGCATCAACTGGTGCGAGCGGGCTCAGGGCGTAACGTCTCTCGGAACCGAGTACACAGGGTGCCCGGCTATTCATGCCGAGGCGAACGCCCTTCTCTACGTTGACAGGTCGAAGAGTCTTGGCGGTACGATGTATATTGTCAGCCCGCCTTGCGACGCGTGCGCCAAGCTGATTTCCAATTCCGGTATCACCCGTGTGGTATGCATGATCAGTGAGGCAGACATGCATCGTGATCCGTACAAGGTTCTTGATTATCTCAAGACGTGTGGCGTTGAGGTGGTCGTGGTTGAAGGCGGGAGTGACAATGGCAACTGAGGATCTTTCTGGAGTACAGCTCCATCTCGTAGACTCTACTGAGAAGGCGCGCGAGTTTCTTGAGTGGCTCGGCCAGCGCCGTCCTCACAACGCGGTGTCGGTTGACACAGAAACCGGCGAGCTGCCCGGCAACCCACGCGACCACGCGCTATCGCCGTGGCACGGTCGTCTGCGTCTCGTCCAGGTAGGCGATGGCCAGCAGGGCTGGTCAATCCCTTGGGACGAGTGGAAGGGCGTCTTCTACGAGGGCATGGATCGCTTTGATGGTCCGATCATCTGCCACAACATTGCGTTTGAGGCACGATGGTTTGCCGTTCAGTCTCGCTGGGATCTGCCGTGGCACCGCGCGCACGACACCATGATCATGGCGCACATCATCGACCCGCTCGGGTCCGGCGCTCTCAAGCGGTTGGCGGCGCTGCACATTGATGGCCGCGCGGTCGCGCTACAGGACACGCTCGACGCGGAGCTTGCGAAGAACGGTTGGACGTGGGGAACCGTCCCGACAAGCTTCCAGCCGTATTGGTCGTACGGCGCGCTGGACTGCGTGCTCACGACGCGGCTGTGGGAGATGTTCTACGAGAAGTGCGGACCCGACGGCCCGTACCATCGCCCATACGAGCTCGAGATGGCGACGCGTAGAATCGTCACCCGCATGGAGATCAATGGTGCCCGCGTCGACCTTGACTACTCCAGGAGGAAGTACGACGAGCTCACGAACTACGCCAACTCGGTGAAGGACTGGGCCAAGCAGACGTACGGCGGCACCTCCATCACGAGCAACGTTCAGCTCGTTCGTCTCTTTGAGAGCCTCGGTGCCGAGATCACCGAATACACTCCTACCGGGCAGAAGTCATGCACCAAGGATCAGCTCAAGATGCTTATCCGTGACGGCAACGAGGCGGTATCCAATCTTGCCGACATCGTGCTCAAGCAGCGTAAGGCTGATAAGCTTGCCAACACCTACTTCTCCAACTTCCTCACCGAGTCTGTTGACGGGTTTGTTCATCCGTCCGTTAGGACGCTCGGCGCGCGAACATCTCGCATGTCGATCACCAACCCAGCTCTTCAGACTCTGCCCAAGGGCGACGACGTTGTGCGCCGCGCCTTCATTCCGAAGGACGACGACCACGTCATCATCACGTCCGACCTCGACCAGGTCGAGTTCCGAATGTTCGCAAGTCTGTCGCAGGACGACAACCTCATCAGTCTGTTCAACATGGCAGACGCTACAGGTTCCGACCCGTTCACCGAGATCGGTCGCGAGGTGTACAACGACCCGTCGATGGGCAGATCAGACAAGCGCCGCGGTCTTATCAAGAGCATGATCTATGGTCGTCTCTACGGCGCCGGCGTTGCGAAGCAGGCGCTGACCGCTAACGTTCATGAGGCGCAGATGAAGTCCGTGTCAGACGCGTTCGATGGTAGGTTCCCCGGCATGGTTCACTTCCAGCGTCAGATTGAGGACATCGGAATGCGCCGACTCAAGACGGAGGGCCAAGGCTACATCTACACCTGGACCGGACGGCGCATTCCATGTGACGAGAATCGAGTCTACACGCTGGTCAACTACCTCATCCAGGGCGGCGCCGCCGAGGTGTTCAAGGCAAACCTCGTGAAGCTCGACCAGGCAGATCTCACCGAGCTGCTTATCGTTCCGGTGCACGACGAGATCGTGCTACAGGCGCCGCGTAAGGACGCCGAGGAGATCATGCGTATCGTCAAGGAATGCATGACGACGCGTGAGGGGTGGGCGGTCCCGCTGACCTCCGGCATCGACGGTCCACTTGAGACCTGGGGAGAGAAGTACTGATATGAAAAGAATGATCCTGGCCGTTGACCCCGGAAAGGCCACCGGCGTGTCGTGCTTTACCTGGACCCCGAAGGACACAGAGCCTGTGCTTGAGTGGAGCGCCGAGGTTCAGCCCGACGAGTTTGCTGCCCCGATCAGGGGCATCATCGCGAAGGCGATCAGCGAGGACTACGTTCTCGACATCGTTTGCGAGCGGTTCACGATCAACGCGCAGACGGTTCGCAACTCGCAGGCTCCCTACAGCCTCGAGCAGATCGGCGTGCTCAAGCAGATCATGAGGGACGCCGGTATAAGCGATAACGAGCTCAAGTATCAGAGCCCGTCCGACGCCAAGCGGATGTTCCCCAACGAGGCCCTGAAGAAGCTCGAGTACTGGCACCGCGGCGGCGGCGGCCACGCTCTGGACGCGATCCGACATGGCCTGCTCTTCCTTGCGAAGAATGGGTGGACCCCGCGGAGGCTCCTCCAATAAAACCCCTGAAAGATACTAAGAAAAAAGTAGCAGACTTCATCTTTTTCTGCTTAGTATATGATACAGTGTTCATCACGACGAAATGACGACAACGAGGTGTTTAGGTGCCGGTAACAGTAGAGCTCAACGAGACAGGCGAGCACATCCGTATCAACACGGAGTGGCGCTACAAGGAGTTGTGCAAGAGCATCCCAGGTGCGACGTGGAACGCCGCCGAGGGCGCGTGGCGCGTCCCGTTGAGCTGGGCGTCCTGCCTTGCCCTCCGTTCCGTGTTCAAGTCTGACCTCGAGATTGGTCCGAGGCTGACCGAGTGGGCGTCCAACGAGCGTACCGCGCGCGTTGACCCATCCAATGCCCTCCGAGATCTTGACACCTACGACGGCGACGAGGACCTGTTTCCTCATCAGCGCGCCGGCGTTGCATTCCTCTCGACGGCGCGCCGCGCGCTGCTTGCCGACGAGCCTGGTCTTGGTAAGACGGCGCAGACGA
>Ga0315909_10000411_pt1 | contig 57842 bp, 79 predicted proteins | sample LakEriMetagenome_11_FD_203527 | JGI IMG/M metagenome (GOLD analysis project Ga0315909, IMG submission 203527) | Freshwater fungal communities from buoy surface, Lake Erie, Ohio, United States - Buoy 2 MA125 | ecosystem: Environmental > Aquatic > Freshwater > Lake | place: USA: Lake Erie, Ohio... | reverse complement strand
CCATGCCATATAACGCATACGATAGGATGATAGTTGTCAAGTTTAAACTCAAGCCTACTTCTACCGCATACACATTTAATCCTATTAAGTTAAATTTTGTAGCAGGATGGAATAGTCAGGGGGTACAAGACGCTACAATTATGGAATCACCTTTATCTACAAGCGTTAATATGAACCAAAACTTTGGGAAATATGTAACAGCTAAAGTAGATGCAAATACAAACTTGCTTAATATTACAAACTTAAAAGTTTCATTTAGGGATACAGTCTCAAATACAGGTCAGTTATTTAACGTAACATCAAATGGGGATGTTGACATTAATCAAAATTTGTTATCTCCAAATAGGGTATATGATGTTTCGGTAATGTACGAAATGGATAAAATGTATGCCATATACAATAGTGCAATAACAATATCAGATTTTACAAATATTCAAAAAGAATTTACCCAAAACGGATTAGGTACAAACGGCGATTTAGGAAACATACTGAATACAGGTCAGTCTTATTTTGCAGGAGATATTAATAGAAACCAACAAATAGATGCTGGAGATTTACCTAGATTGTTAGCTCAGGTAGTTGGATTGGACACATTGTTTAAGCTTCCTGCTGCCTATACAACAGGTACAGGTGGATATATGAGTATGCCTACATGGAACGCTGCCGAAATCAATACAACAGCCGGTCAAGTAGAATGGGCTTATGTAACACCAAATGCCTCCTCTATGAGTAAGCTGTATATTGATATGCGCGAATTTACATCTGGCATAAACCCAAATGAATTAAGCAGTATACAGCTGTTTGATATATATACAGGACCTATTGAGTACGAAAGTAATGTTGGTGGCTGGGCAGTATATAAAGTTCCTTCTACATTATCAAAAGCAATAGATGGCACTTCTACATATATAGCTAACATAAGAAATATGAATGGGGGCCCTGATTACGCATTACAAGCTGAATTTGATTTTGTTGTATCTCCTAGCAATGCTTGGGGAGCTATAACAAAGTCTAATTGGAAAACAATCACAATGCCTCGCACTTATTTTAAAACAGGCGTGCTAGGAACAAATGCTTCACTAAACTTAAAGTATTTATTATGGGGAGACGTAAACCGCTCTCATTCATCTCAAGTTGTAACAAGCTCAAATGGGGTATCTACCATAAAAACTAATGCGATACCTAGCCTACAAACAAACATCTTGTTTAATGAAACGTCAACCAAAATGGCCAATGCTACTAATGGGCCTTACTTAAACACGCTTATCGCTTACACTTCTATTGATGTTAATATACCTAACGTAACAGTAACATCAAATAATTTTGAGATACCTGTTTCAGTTGATGCCAAGGGGAATCAGGTTACTGGCTTGCAACTAGAATTCAGTTACAATCCTTCATTGGTTAAATTTGAAGATTTAGCCACATTTGTTCCTAGCGGTTGGTACATATTTGCAAACACGAAAGAAGGGGTGGTTAAATTTGGAGCATTAGACCAAAACAAGCAAGGCTCAATAACAGGTGTTAGCACTCCATTTAAGCTAAAATTCTCAACAATAGGTGCAGGTATTGATGTTGCAACATCGGTTAAGGTGTCTACAGTTATGGACGCGAGTGATATAAATGGCAATCAATTAGGTATAAACTTAAATTCTACACAAATAAAATTAACAGGCTATAATAACTTCTAATATGAAAAAATACACAATCTATGCGTTTGGTTTGCTTTTATTCGGCTGCACAAAGGTTGATATGCCACAGCCACAGACTATTGATTTGGGCGTTAAATCAGCAGGAACTTCTATCAAATCTATTATTCAGTCTGGTAACATTGTTACGGCCGATTTTAAGACTACTGCAGGGGCTAAGTACTCAATTCAAGTAATACCATTCGGCAAGACAGAACCTGTCAAAAAAGAGGGTTTTACGGCTAATGACACCTTAACGAAAAAGGTGTTAAATTTGTCAGACTTACCGAAAAGGAATTACGATATTATCTTTATTGATATAAGTGGTAACGAGGTTAAGTATCCAATAATTATAAAATAAAATATATGTCAGAAGAACAAGAAAGCACAGGCGGTAGTTTAAAAAAAACAATATTAGGTACTATAGCTACAGTTGTAACTGCAGGTGGTGCATGGTTAGCTTCAACTTTGTTTGGTGGTGGAAACGATGATAAGCCACAGCAAACCGCTCAACCTATAATTAACATTCAAAACACTCAAACACAGCAACAATCTGCAGGTGGAGGTAAAACGGTTATTATTAAAGAGAAGCCTACAGAGCAGGCTAAACCTACGCCAGCACCAAAGCCTAAAAAGGAAGCTGATGAGTTTAAGGAAAAACCAGCACAGTGGTAATATGGCAAACGCATCACCTAAAAAAAGACCAATGCGCAGTATTCGTTCAGGACGAAAAAAAGCGTTATTAATAAAACAAAACAAAGAAATAATATATAACATATGGACAACACTAAACAACCTTCAGGCTTTAAAGACCTTTTAAATCAAATGATGACTCGCAGGTGGTTTATTACCGCAGGCGTTCTTGGTGGATTTATTTTAATTATAGTAGGGATATTTACAGCAATATCCAATAATGTGGCTGCATCCGCAGAGTGGAAAGAACTATTGTTTTTAATGCTAGGTGCTTTTATTGGTAGCTATGGCAAGATTATTGACTATTGGTTCAGCGATACAGACAAGGACAAGATGTTAGTGCAAAAAATGGATGAAGAAGATGGTGTTACTCTGTCTCATACCAACGATATGAAAGAAACTAACAGACCATTTAGTCCTATAATCCCTGACGCTTTTGTTAAAGGAGCAGAAGCGGCTAGAGATTTAGCTGTTACTGAGAATAAACAAAAGTTTGAGCTTGCTAAAGATGAACAAGAGCATAGACAAGTAATGGAGGTTGACCAACAAGAGCATGAGCAAGAGATGGAGAAATTAGAATTTGAATTCCACGCACACAGACAATGTGAACACGTGTGGGGTGATTCTGACGGAGACGGAGAGCTTGAGTGTCAAAACTGTGGACTTTTAAAGAATAAATAAATGAGACTTTACATAACCGCTTTATGTATGTTAGTAGCTATTTGTGCAAATGCGCAGGTAGCTACAACAAAAACAGAGAACTATAAAGCGAGTTTTGAAACAAAGATTGATATAAGTCAGTACATGGATTATGATGGACCGACTATACCTATACAAATACTAAAATGTGGCATATCAGATGAAATGTATGAACAATATCCTGAGCTCAAAGAAAAAAGAGTTGGACTCGGAGTCGCAAACATCACCCTTGAATATCTTGAAAATCTTAATCGTTTCACCTTTACAGAAGATAAGACTGAAATCAAGAATAGAATGGTTAAACAGTTCCAAGCAAGCCAAGCAGGAATTTCTCAGGATAAGTTGGACGGAAGAGGAAAGATTAGACTAGCTCATTACTTTGTTGAGATTGAATGCTACGATTATTCTGTTTCGGAGGATGAAGAGATTAGAGTAAAAGATGGCATAAAGGAAACGGTGGTGACTAGAATAGGATTACAAGTAAGATTTACAAATGCCGAGACAGGCGAGATTATAGCAGCTTCAGGTTTAGGGGAAGCAAAGACAACACGTGAAGCAAGCCTTTTAACAGACGCTAACTTAAGCGAAGTTAAATTTAACCAATCAACCATAGGAACAGCGACAAAGAAAGCACTAGACATTGCGTGTGCTCGCATCCTATCTAGAATGGTTAAAAAGAATGTATTTAAAAACTAGCTTACTCTGTTCACTTTTATTAGTATTTCACGTAAACGTGAATGCTCAAGTGATTACGAACACTTTCGTAGACCCTTGTACTAAGAAAGTAACAGTATTCATAGTGCCATTGCAAGGAACTACGATTGTTTTTATGGGCAAGGCTAAGTTCTTTACCTCTGCAGATGTTCAGAATGGCACATTTACAACATGGATAAATCAAGTATATGCGGAGTATTCTGCTCCTTGTCCTGTAAATCAACTGACTCAACAGATAACTCAGCAGACTGTTTCTAATTCAGTATCAGCTGCGGTTAGTAGTTCCGCTAGCTCTGTTGCAGCAAGTGCGGCTAGTTCTGTTAGCGTACCATCTTCTGCGCCATCTTCTCAGGAAAGCTCTAGCGCTCCTGAAAGCAAGTCGGAGGCAAGTAGCGGTGGCGACAATAGTGAGAGCAAGTCCGAAAGCAAATCCGATAGCAAAAAAGAGGATAAGAAAGAGAGCAAGAAAGAAGAGAAGAAAAAAGCTTCTGCAAAGGCTGGACAGACACCTCTCATATTTTCTTCTGATTTGAGTAATGTTAAGCAACTTCAAGGTGATTATAATTTAATGGCCAATATGGGCGTTTCTAGAGCCTCAATGGCCGGTGATGTGTCTTATGGTTCTACCTTAACAATCTTCTCAAATTTAAGGCAATTTGCGCTATCTAGCAGATATTCTAAGATGGATATTCAGGATAACAAACTTTGTGGAGTTGGCACGTATTCATATACTATGGCTTACAATGAAGGGAGCCTAATTCATATAGGCGGATATTCATATGTTATGATGAATAAATCATATGTATACGGATACGCATTGAGCCTAATTAACACGTCAATACCGTTTGAGGCTACTAAACAGCAGTTTTGGACATCTTCTATTGTGCTATTTGGAATGAAACCTATCACATACAGCAAAAGACTGGGTATTACGCCTGAAATATTCATAATGTCAAGTCCTTTGTCTTATACCTCAAAATCAGGCGATTTAACGGCCGTAAGCCAATTAAGTTATATATTCGGCTCATCTTTCGACATAGCCCTCTCAAAACGCTTTAAAATGGCATTAAACGTCAAATATATGGGTCCTGTCCATACAATAGCGCTGTTAGTCGGTACTAAATTTAATTTGTAAATTTGCCATATGAAAATAGTAAAATTTATAGCATTGATGATAGTTGGGGCATTAGTCTTGAGCTTCTTCTTGAACGGATTCCACAACCCATTTGCTCCTGAAATCAAATATGTCAATGGGAAGCCTTACGAGGTTATCAAGCACGAGGTTGACACCATTGATATCATAAAGACTAAAATAGTTACAAAACAAGGTAAGGACATTTACCACGATACGACAATATACGTACATATCCCTGTAAATGTAGACACATTGGAAATTATTAAAAATTACTTTGCCAAGAATGTTTACAAGGATACGCTTCATTTACCTGACAGCTTAGGTTACGTAGTAATGCTTGATACAATCAGCAAGAATACCATTGAGGCAAGGAAGTTTACGGCAAATGTTAAGCAAAGAACTATAAAGGAGACGACTATAGTCAAAGAATTACCTAAGACTAAAATATTTTGGGGTGTAGGAATGGGATTTGACAGAGTGAATTACATCAATAACGTAGGAGTAAACTTATTGATTAATACTAAGTGTGATAAATTGTATAATATTGGTGCAGGTGTTGATATTAATAAAACTCCATTTATCAACGCATCTATATATTGGAAAATTAAATAATATAATATGAAAGATTTCTTATTAAGAATGTTCAGCGACAAGTCTGACATCAATCAAAAAGCTGTATTAGGATTAGTTGCATTTGTGTTAATGGTATTGTATGCCTTAGCTGATATTGTAACAGGTATTTTTGGCGTTCCATTTGTAATTGAACCTATCGTATTCAACGGCCTTATGTATACAGCCTTGACTATGTGCGGTATTACAGGTGTAGAAGCTATATTTGGTAACAAAAATATAAAAGATAAATAATGAAATTAGAAGCACTTAAAGGTCACGTACCTGATTCCGTTATCGCACAAATCCCAGAGGTATCTGAAAAGTTTGGCGTAAATACCCCTACTCGTTTAGCTCATTTTTTAGCTCAAACAGGACACGAAAGCGGTGGCTTTAGGGTAACAACTGAGAACTTAAATTATAGCGCAAAAGGTCTATGTGGAATATTTAAAAAATATTTTACACCAGAAAGTGCTGCAGAATATCAAAGAAAACCAGAAAAGATTGCTAATATTGTATACGCAAATCGTATGGGTAATGGAAATCAGGCTTCCGGAGAGGGGTATAAATTCCGTGGGAGAGGTTACATTCAACTAACAGGTAAAACAAATTACCTAGCTTTTGATAAAACAGTTGAAGATAATATTGAAGCGAATCCTGATTTAGTAGCTACAAAGTATCCACTTCTATCTGCCGCTTGGTTTTGGTCTAAGAATGGACTAAACGCCATTGCAGACCAAGGTGCTACAAATGAAGTTGTTACTAAGATTACAAAGAGAGTAAATGGAGGAACCATAGGCTTGCCTGATAGAATAAAACATTTTAATGAATATTATAAACTTTTAATCTAATGACACGCACAGTATTTGTTTTATTTTCGGTATTTATTATTCTTATGGCTGTATTGGTTGCAACTGCCAATATTGAAAACAGTAGATTGTCTAAGAAAATTAATGATAATTCTGTTTTAATTGACAGCCTTCAGGCAGAATGTAATATCAAAGACATTACTATCGGAAGAAATGAATTTATCATAGATGAGTTAACGGAAAAATATCCTAAAGAAGTTAAAAAGCTATACAATGAAACAGAGTAAAGACCCTTCACAGCCAGGCAACATTGCAGTAACAAGTGTATCTTTGGATATTATTAAAAATATTTGTGTAAATGCCTAAGAATTCATTAGCAGGGAAACACCCAAGTTATATTAAGCTAGGTTGGACTCCATCTTCTATTGCACGCAAAAGAGCGTACGATAAGAAGTATGCTGCTTCTGATAAGCAGAAGAAATACAGAGCTTCTTTAAACAAGGCAAATAGACAAGCCGGAACTTATGGAAATGGGGACGGCAAAGATATGAGTCATCGTAAAGACGGTAAGATGTCTTTAGAGTCTCAATCTAAAAATCGTGGTCGTAATGGTCAGAACGGAAAATCAACAAAGAAATAATACATTTGCACAAAATTATTAATAGATAGACATGGAACATCCTTTTAAGATTTCAGACGAGGTAGGAATACCAAGCACAGTAGGAGCAGTAATTTTAAATCTAATGAGTATGTTCAACATTTCTAACATCAACATGATATTGACTTTGGTAATCTCTACCTTATCAATAGCATACCTATTAATCAACATCTCTATTAAACTTAGAGAATTAAAGAAACTTAAGGAGGAAACTAAAAAACCTTCTTAAGCTTTCTTGCTGTAATCTATCCTTACCGAATCGTACTTATATATTAATTCTCTTATCTTAGCTGTATACATATTTACCACAGCCTGATATTTCTCTCTTTCTTTCATTAATTCTTCTATATCTAAGGAATCTTGAATTGATTCACTTCTTTTTACTACCTTCATAATATATAATTTATCTCTATGATTATTTGTGTGCAGGAAATTTCCGAACAGGTGTCAAATATACAATTTAAACGCCTTTATTTATGCTCTCAAAAAGATTGTATGAAACTAATTGAGGATGAATACCTTGACGAATTCATTACATATGACGATGGAATTCCTGCTGATATAAACGACCCTTTCTTATTGTCGTATATATATTCTAATTAAAATAAATGTGTAAATCTGGCTACTTGACCATAAATCTTATGGTGCAAGAACCCTTCAACAGCTTTAGGAGAATGCTGATAGCCGTTTCTATGATGCCAACTATCTGCTCCTGAAGGACTTCTTAATGCCTCGATTGTCACGCCCATAATATCTTTTGAACGCTTGTGATGTATATGGTGTATGTAGAAATATCTATGGTCAGATATAGCCCAATCTTGCTTAGCCTCGTGTGCCATTAATAAGGGCAAATCAGCCTCTTTAGCGCCATCTCCATGCGTTGTACCTATAAGGTTATTATGGTAGTGGAAATACTTCCTATGAGCAGGAGAACAGTTAAAGGATACGTGTTGGTCATTGTGAAACCAAGACGCTATTGAGTCAGCTAAAAAGAATCCATTCGTATAATCGTGATTAGATGGGTCGTATTGTACGTGGACATCAGCTATCTCTCTAAGTGTTTCTATAACTTCTACGTGTAGCTTACGAGCTATTACAAAGTTATCATACCACATACCATCTGTATCCTGAGGAGTACCGCTAGTTGTTTGGCGCTTAGGTGTATCAATATGAAGTATATCATTTCCTATTATGTATAAAATTTTATCAGTCTTAAAAGCTGATGCTTTTTCTACAATACCATACACACCAGTCATTACTCGCTCAACAGCTATTTTACTATTGTAATCTTCTCCTGTCTCAACAGCCATAGCTAACTTACCTATGTGTATATCAGCAGGGTCAATCACTAACAAATGACCATCTAATTTAAGATTTTCTTTGTCACGTTTAATTTTAGGATACTTAGGAGCATAATCCTTCATTTCTTTAATTATGTCAGCTCTAATCTCGTCATATGAGATTGTCTTGCCTCTTAGGTTAATAGAGAATCGCTCCCCCTTAAACCAATATTGTTTTACATCTTCAACAGGTAGTCCTTGTGCTTTACATTCTTCTTCTAAAGCCGCGTGTTGATTACGTATGTCTTGAAGGATTGTGTACTCCTCTGCTGTTAAACGAGGGCGAAAGTTTTTTTGGCTCATTGGATATGGTTAGGTTATTTTGCTAAACTACAACTTTTTTATTAATTCCAAAACTTCTTTGCATTCTTTTTGCGATTTTGGAAAAAATAATTTTGGTTGGGCATCTGACATACCCCACTGAAAGTACTTCCATTTGAGCTTATTGTCGTTACGCCAAAAGCCTTTTGTGTCTACAATGACGTTCTTTCCTTTGTCTGTAAAATCAAAATCAACAGTCAATGTCATTGGCCTTACGGTCTTTCCATCATATTTAAACGATGGAATCATCTCGTAACATACCTGAAAATCAAATGGTATTCCTTCACTACGAAGGAGTTCGTAGAAGAATAGTTCTAACTTAGAGTCAAATTTCTCTCCGTGCTTATGTACTTTCTTTATTTGTTTCACTAGAATATTCTTTTAGCAAAATTATATTTTCTAGCAAATCTAAACACCTGTCTTTCAGACAAGCCTGTTACTAATGCTATATCTCCAACATGTCCATACTTTTCTTTATCATACCAGCACTTTTCTAGTATCTTGACTATATTGTTTTCTATATTTAAATCTTCTTTATTATCAACTTTTATGTGAGGATACTTCTTACATATGGCATAATAAGTATTTATTTGACAGTCTCTTGTATACATAGTTTATTTATTTTCTATTATATCGTAATAAAAAGAATTTGTGTCTTCAGTAACCCATTTATCTGATTGGTTTTCTACCGATAGAAGCTCTGTATCTACCTTGAACTGTTTCAAATCTTCAGGTAGTTTTTTAGTTACCCAATTGCTGTCCTTCCAAAATATTCTATTATTGGGCATACACAAAAGGTATCCGTCATCAGACTCTAGAATGTGTCCACACTTATAATCAGATGGCTCATCGCTGTATGGGTTATTATACCAATCTATAGTGAAAATGTAAGTTGCCCAAACCTTAGAGCCATCCCTTAGCAACACTTGACATCTATGAAAAGCTAAGAAATCATACTCTACAACAGAGGCGTTTTCGCTAAAACAATCCCATAGTTGTTTATAATTAAATGGAACATCATTCGTTGGTATTTTAGTATATATATCTGATATTGGAACCCTGCTCCTAATCATACCTGAGTCTGTCATTACGTGAAACGTAAGTATTTTACCAGATGTCGATTGACAGCCAAAAACATATACATTGTAAAACTCTTCTGAGTCTTTATCATCTTTTGTAAAATAGGATTTCTTTACAAGAGCTTTGAAGCTAGGTATATTCGAATTTAATATTGCGTTCATGTTATTGTAAATTTAGTTCACTTTTGCAATATGACAAAGAAGTTCTTAATATTTCTACCTTATAGTGCAATTCTTTAATAAGCAATTCAATTACTTGATTGTAGAATGAGCAATCGCCTACAGCAAATGCTAGCATTACCTTTCTTTCATTAGCACTTCCCTCTTCATCTTTAATATTCATCATGGCTTTCATAGACAGCCTATCTGTAAGATACTCAAGCTGTGCTTTTGTGTATGCAGCCATACCCTGAACTGCTGTTATCTCTGATAGATGGTTCACGATTTCTTGTGGATTAGAACAATCAATTCTTTTGCTTACAACAGCTTGTATTGTAGCGTAATTATTCTTAGAATCTAAAAATAATTTCTCTTCGTTTGAGCCTGGATTAAAGGCTACGGTTACTGCTTTCATTGGTTATTATTTTATTTATCGGTATTAAAAATCCTTTTGACGTATTCTCATCCCCTCCGTCTGATAGGTACATATTATTTTTATAGTAGAATCTAAGTCTTTCTTTTAAATAAGCAACAGGAAGTATCATTGCGCATTCTGTCTTTTCTATCTTGTAAATCCAATAATCAGCATCGGTTGTAGCAATGCCACTAGCCTTGCCTCTTGATTGGTATTCTATGAATATGTTGCCGGTCTTATGAGCTATCCTGTCATACTTGACTTCTATTTTCTTTCCATTTTTAAATATGTCATTTACCCAATCTTCGGCACTTTCTCCAAATGCGAGGTCGTGTGTGAAACTTGAAGAATATTTCATTTTATAAAATCATTTTGTAGTTTTATCTCTTCGTCAGTAGCTAGATACCATCCTGTTACAAAGTGACATTCTTTTTCTTCATAATTACCATCAGAAAAATAATATTTTTGTATCCACCTAATCTTCCCATTAACAAGCCTACATTCTGCTATGCCAAGGTAAAGTAATGAGCACTCTATGTGATAATGATTGCCATATATCAACACTTCTTTTTGTTTTTTCTTTTTCATTTTTTAATTGGTTTTATGCGTACAGCAAATTCTTTTTGATATAGTGTAGAAAACACCCTTCCTCTATTTTTAATAGCGGTCTTTAATACGTGCTGACCTACACCTAGTTTTTGCTCAGCCAATTTTAATGTTTTAAATTCAATGGCCTTTTGCTTTCTTGTTTCTAAATCAGGTATGGTCATATCGTAAGCTATGACACTTACTCTTGAATGGTCTATGAATTCGTAACCCATTTAAAATCTGCATTTATGTTTCAACAATAATTTTTCTCTATTAAATGGTAGCTGATTATTGATGTCAACAAACTCAACTCCATTATTCATTCTGATTACAAACGGATTGCCTTGTCTTGTAGGAGAGCCACCTGTGTCTTGGTTTCTAACCTTATCAACGGATATCTCCGTAAACATCCACTCATCAGGGCTCTTAATCTTTCTATGATAAGTCATAAAATTATCTACCCTATTGTATAGGGCCGAGCCACCTTCCGTGTCGGATGCGTGTGGTGCTTTCTGATTACCACTACTATCTCTTTCTCTTTGAGCGGCAGTAGTAGAGTGAACTGATAAGAATATAGTTGTGTTATACTTCTTTGTGTAATTAAGCATTTCACTATACGCCTCATAATCGTATATATACTTATTCTTTGACACCGTAAGCTCCATTTTAAGGCTATTGTATGGGTCAATAAAGATACCCTTAAGCGACTTGTACTGCATTAGTGTTTTAGAATGCTCTAATATCTCTCCATATGTATACATATTATCCGTAGATAGGATGAAGAAATGCTCATCAATAAATCTAAGGGCTACGTTATGCTCAAGGTCATTCATCTTTTGAATTTTCTTGCCTATAAAGTACTCCATTAGCTTCATCTTGATAGATGCTGACTGATTCTCTCCCATATACAGCATCCAATTCCAATCATAATGTATCGCAGAAAGGAAAATAAGCCATAAATTGACGCTTGTTTTACCAATGTGACTATGTGCTAGGGTTGCGTAAAACTCGCCCTCCTTGAGCCTTAAATTGTCATCTAAGTCACTATAGCCAAATGACAGGCCCATAGGTATAAGTCCAGACCTAAACTTAAAGATATAGTCATCATCTCTTGTGTTAGATGCAAGGAAGTTTAAATCCTCTTCTTGTACGCCTATTATACGTACAGCTTCTCTAAAGTTCTGTTCAATATCTTTAATAGGCATTGTCATACCGTGCCTTATACCATCGTCAATGGTTTTTCTTGCTAGGTTTAAATCATCTACATCTTTCTTAGATATCTCATGAAGAAGAATATTATAAGCAATATCATATTCGATATGTTTAGTGGCTACGTATCCACCCAATAAATGAGCGGCCTTAAGTAATGTATGGTGCTTCTCTCCATCTTTGGAAAGGCGTATCATCCTTGATGCTATATCAATCTTCTTGTAGTCCGTATAGCCATCTCCAAATCTAATAGACGCAGGCTTTATCTCTTCCTCTTTAATGATATTATAAAATACACTTGAAGATGTGTTTATGTATATATCGGGGTCATTAGAAACATACAGCACCCTTGATGGATTTCTAGCTGTAGTATCTAGTCCAGGTATCTCTTCCAATAGCGCCTTATAATGTTCTGTATGCTTATTGCCATCTCCTATTTTAACTAGGCCGTGCAGACCTTTACCGCTTGAAGATGTCCATAGTGCATAGATGTATGGATTGCTTATTAGTTCTTTCTTTTTTGCATTGATGTCATCTATATCATCAATATCAATAGGAACAAATCCACTGTGCGTTGTAAGAGACTTATCATCCCTATAAGAAATGTATTCTTCTCCATTTTCGTAATTTTTGGTTATTGGTTTAGCAAATTCCCCTGCGAATAATACACAAGGGAGGTTTGCTTTGAGGGAAGATATTTTAGATGGGTCTTTGCAATCTCTAATGACATCTACTTGTTCCTTATATTTCCCACTCTTAATTGCGTTAAGAACAGAGTCTATTGGTACAAAGTGAGGTTCACTGATTGTCTTTATCGTTTTAAATATAGTTACCTTTTGCATAGATATTGGTTAAAAAACCCCTGTAAGTTTTTACGCTCACAGGGGAAAAATATAAGAAAATCACACTCGAAAGAGCCTAGAAAGGCAAATCGTCATTAGCCACTGCTTGTGGCGCAATATATTGAGGCTGTGCTTTAGCCTGATTGTAATTGTTTACAGCTACTTTACTGCCATCAGGCTTCCAAGTGTTTAATGTAACAGTACCATCGTTACCATACTTATCTGCTGTTTTCTTTTTAGACACATACAATCTGATGCTTCCATCAGGATTAGCGTGCGACTTAAGTTCTTCGTATAAAGCGTTAACATCTTTGATGTAAATGCCGAATCCGTATTCGCTAGATTTAGTGCTAGTGAATTTGTTTAGGTAGATTTTTTCTTCTGCCATTTTATATGATTTATTGGTTAAAAAATGCTTTGGTTAAAAAGTCCCCCTAGTAGAAACTAAGGGGAGATTGTTCAAAAGGACGTATGTCTGTATTACAGCCCCCTGTAATTATTTCAACATCAACATATACTTCAAGTGAGCTACTACTTCTTCGAACTCGCCTGCTTTGTTGATTAATGCTTCATCTCCTAATTGTTTTGCATAGTTACAGAACTTCTCTGATAAAGAGTCTGCTAATGCAGGAGTAGAACCTGATGGGTCAATAACAGATATAGTCAACTTTGTTAACTTACCTTCTCCCATGTGGTATTCTACTAAAAAATCTTTAAAGTCTCCTACTTTATCGTAGAAACTTCCAAATGCGTTATGCTCTGCATATGAACGTGTATTCACGTGCGATAAGTGAGCGGCTACTTCTAACTCATAAAATCCTTCTATAAGTTGTTGTTGTGGTGTGCGTGTTGCTAATGCCATTTTAAATTTTTTTTTTTTGCGAAATTAAGCTATTTGTTTCTTCTTGGCTATGATTTCAACCTGATATCCATAAGAGGTTATAAGGTCAATAATAGCTCCCATAGAAACAGTTCTAGGATTACCTTGCTTGTCCTTGTACTTACCGCAGTAATTTACAAAGAACCAATAGTTTGCAGCTTTTTCTGTTTGATAAATCTCATCAACAATTTTAGCTATGTTAGGGTAGTGTCGGGTTAATTTTGCTTTGGTTATACCCTTGCTCTTTGTGGTCATATGGTTTCAATGGTTTACTCTTTTCCTACCAAATCTACGGCGGTTAGTTTTCCGTCTACAAAACTTGCTTTGAATGTGTAGAACAGCTCGTATGGTTTACCGTAAAATTCAATAGTACCAGAGTAATAACTCTTTTTTATAGTTTCATTTATTCTTTTCAATTCTATACTAAATAATCCGTCAGGATTATCTGTTGGTGTCATCTGATATTCAAAGTCTTTGAAATATAAATATCCATCATCTGCAACATTATACTCTAAGAACTCTTTATCCAAATCTTTTGTTTGGAATTCTAAATCTGTCAAGTCTTCTAACTCCTGCGCATTAGACGTAGGAAGTAAGTTTGCGTTTATTCGGAAGTAGTCGTATCTACCCATAATTTTTAAAATTTGGGGGATGCACTATGCCTACACCCCCCGTGCTTATCGTAACCAATTCATCTAAAAGGTATTGCGAATATACAAACTTTTGCGAAACTACCAAATTTATTTTATCCAAGATGGCAATCCTATGGTAAATGCTCCTGACTCCATATGAAACTCATAACCCATATTGAACATATTATTTTCTAGGCATACCTTAAACGAGTTGATATGCTTAACAGCTTCTTTGAGACCTAAGTCGGTAAATGCGGGGTCTACATCAGCCAATATAACATTGTATGGAGCTGTAGTCTCAATGATTAAATACTTAATTGGTTTGCCTGAAATATGTGAATATAAGCCGGCTTGAATGTGGTATTGTCGATTGTAAAAATCATTGATGATAGTTTTTGGACTAGCGTCATTGGCCGTCTTTACCTCAAGTATATAGTCGTCAGCTTCTCCATCAAAGAACCCTCTGAACGGCAACCCATTGATTTCTGCACGCCATTCCTTTTCAAACGTATTACATCCTTGTATAGCGTTGGCTATGTGAGGCTCTGATATAACCTTATTAACTAAGTTGTCAGCCTCGTTGTATTGCTCTTGTGTTACTACTTCCTTGCCATCTGCGGTAAGTAAGAATGCTTCATACGCAGCCTTACCTTCTTTAGTGCGCTTATCTACATTTGGCATAACAGCGAACTGATTTGATACCTCATTTGGCTGAAGTAATAAGCAATGAACTAGACTTCCGAATAGCATCGCAGGGCTAGGCTTCCTCTCTTTACGTAAATACTCTACATAATGGGCAGGTGACTTAGCGAATTCTTTTAGTGAGCTGTAGCTAAGTGGACGCTCGTTTAAATTATCTATTGTTATCATAAAATTGTTTTTTTAAAAAGCGACCTCCGATGTAGAAACACCAGAGGTCTTGTTCTTATTTATTATCACATCAACTATTTTTGCCCTCCAACCCATCGGGAAACTAACTAACACCCTATGTTTATTAATTTTTAATGATTGTGATTTGAAGGAGGGCAATATGTTTATCCGTACGCTATTTCTTCTAGCTGTTTTATTGATTGACCAAGTACTATGCCGATGTGTAAGTCATTGCCTTGTTCAATAGCTGTGCGTAGGGAATGTATTATCTCTTCTATTTTAACTATAATATGTTCTACTCGAACTTGTAGTTCTTGTTGATTTTCCATATTATGCTGTTAATTCTGCTTCAGTAGCCTTAGAAATCTTATACTTATCTCTTAAGCGTTTAATATCTGTCTTACCTTCTTTCAATGCTTCTACAATAACAGGCCAATGTTGATTTTGTTTATTTAACCAAGGCTTGTCATCAGAGGCAGGCACTGGAGTCTGCTTAAAAGATACTTGTGTAGCACCTTGTGTTGCTGTATTGCCATCATCATCTTCATCTTCTACAATTATATTGAGAGCACCTGTTAGGCTATATCTCTTTGCGTAAGTAACAGCACTACCGTAGTCCTGAGCTGTATGCTTTTGAGTAACTACCGGAAATGCTGATTCAATATACTCACCACTATCTACGTGATGTACTATTGTTTTAACAAACAGCTGACCATCAGTCCAATGATTAGGCTGAATAACTGTTAAGCCATACTTAGTTAGATACGGCTGAATATGATGCTGTATTGCATCTAATGCTGCATACTTTGATTTGAAGAATGGATTGTCCGAATTCTTCTTGATAGCTGGGCATTCCGATTGGAATTGAGCTAATGCCTTTAGTAGATTTTTCATTGGTTATTTATTTTTGCGAATTTACAAAATACTTTTTTACTTTCCAAATAATTTTTTAAAGAAGCCACATAGTATTAACCCTGTAAGGAGTATTACATATGGAATTACTATGCCTAGTATAAAAGCTACTTTCTGTTGTTTATTGAACTTCATATTTTTTTAACTTGTGCAAGAGCAATTAAATGCAGGATTGATATCTTTTAAATCTTGCCCCTTAAATAAATCACTCTGTGCTATTTGTAATAATTGTTTGTACGTAGTGTCTTGAAAATAAGTTCTATTAGCGCCAGATTTTGCCGACATCTCTTCATCTTTAATCCAATCATTTGCTAATTCAGGAAAGTCTCTTAATATACTTATGATTGCATTCTTCCCTTTTAAAAAACAAAGAGTACAATTACCAAGAATAGGTGGTATTTCTAATGTGTATGGCTTATTTGACCAATATTCATTAACCATTTCTTTAGTTATACCTGCATCATATAGAGGGAATCTAGGATGTATGTATGCTACATAAGAATTATAACCTTTTACCCTTCTTTCTTCATCTGCCCTAAATCCAACTAACCATTCGTAGTCTTGCTTACCCCATTGCTTACGAACATACCTTTTAGCTGTTCTTATTTTTAATTCTAAAGTACATATTCTCTTTACTCTATTAGGTATTTGCCTATAACCTTTCTTACTTAACATTGCATCAAATCCGCCACCATCATATGTAATTCTTGTTACAGGTATATTTTCATACTTTTCAAAGTCATCTATGAATTTGTAAGTCATAGGATGTTCTCTCATTGTATCAGTGAATAGAACAGTATCACCTTCGTTATAGTTTTGTATTGCCATAAGTGCAGATGTCTTGCCACCACTGAAGTTTATTATCTTTTTCATTTACGCAATTAGTTTATTTTTTAATTAAAATTATCGTTTGTGAAGCCCCCTCCCTACCCTCCCCCATTGCTAGGCAATAGGAAGGATAAGAATAAATATCGGAGGTTTAGACCTTATGCGTATCCCATATAACGGACAGCCGTACTTATCTTCAGGCCGATGTCAGTAGGTGCAAGTAGCCATATTGCTTTGACTACTATCCGTAAGGGGAATAAAAAAAACCCACCAAAGTGAGATTTTGATGGGCTGATTAGAAACGCTTTTTAAGCGTCAATCTGAGGATACTATCCAACAGAGGGTTCTTTTCAACCCGACAACGTAATCTCACTACCTTATCGGATTTGCATAGCAAAGATAGGTATAGTTTTTAATTATCCAAATTTATTTTTAGATGTCAACTTTTGCAACCTCTGCATCAATACGTTTTTGTCTTATCTTATTTTTAGATAATACATTGATAATGAAATTGTAAGCATCATCGTATGTATGAAAATGAGTTATAACTGTGCCACCATCCGTCTTTAAATAGTCTTGATGAGTTACTGTTTTCCAGTACCCAAACCAAAGGATACGTTCTAACTTTTTAATAAAATAGTATGGCGCTATTTCGTCGCCATCTTTATCTATGTAAACACTTCTAAATATCTTGTAGTTTTTCATGATTTATTTTCTTTTCTGTTTTTATTATCAAAATATAACATTGTACCAAATAGAATTAGTATTGCAATACATGGCGAAGCACTAAGCAATACGGATTTAAACTCTTCCATATTATTTCTTTTTAAATATATCTTTTAATTTTTGCTCTACATCAAGCATATCTTTGGCTTTCTTGAGGTCTTTGCCATATTCCTCCTCAAATGTAATCATAGACAAAGCACAAAGCATACCAATCATCTTTATATCGTCAGACAATCCATCTGTATTAGCTTCATCAATGTTTTTAACAGCACTACCTATCTCTACAGATAGTCGTTCTAATGTTTCTCTCAATGGAATCATAATAGACATTGCGACTAAAACGTGATGCAATTTTTCTTCATTATTCATGTTGATTGATTTTTGATAATTTGCTAATTGTTTTATATTGCCTAAGCTCAATGTCTTCTTGGTTAACAGCCATAACTAAAGCAGTTAAGACTTGAAACTGAGCGTAGTCAAGAGTCATATCTTGACCATCAATCATTATAAAGATTTCATCTCCATCATCTACTACATGACCTGCTTGTTCTCCTTTAACTTCTTCAGCCCAGTCGCTTGAGTTTGAGCGGATAATAGTTGTTCTACCTGTTTCTTCATTATGAGCAATATCGTATTCGTGCGAGTATGTATTAGCCTGAGGCTTAGTAAATACTGATGCAATGATATTGGTAAATTTACTTTGTTTCATTTACGTCTATTTTAGTATTAATATTATTAATAAGCTCATCTAGTTTAGCTTCTAATGTAGCTCCAAATCTTAAAAATACATAGGCAGGTAAGCTAATTGTAAATCCCTCCTCTCGCTTAATTTGCTCTGCAATATAGATTTTCCTTTCTTCTTCCAAAGACTCTATATTTTTATTATTGTCTGCAAAGGCTATGTATGTATCACCTAGCTCGTTGATTGATTCGCTCATAGCTAATAGTTTTTTTACAGCCATTGCCTTGTCTTCACCTTCTAGTTTGTATACGTCATATAACGATACTGATTTTAATTTTGACATTTGTTTAATTTAAATTGTTTTGTTTATAAAATTGAATTGATTCCAATACTATTATAATTGCTATTATGATTATTATTATCATATTATTTCTCCATTTTAAGGATTAGATAAAGCAATGACGCATAGTTGCATAGGTCAATAACAGAGTCTTGAACTGACTCGTTTTGTGCGTGTTTACCTGATGATAGTAATTGCCCAAGTCTAGCAACCTTTGTGCCTATGAGATTGAGACAATTAACAGCGTCAGGATTTCTTGCACCTTGATTTACAATCATTCCTGCCAATCTGAAGTTAGACAGTATGTCTTCGCCTGCATAGTCATAACCCTTTTTAGAAAGTATGTCACGCTGTATAGCAAATAGCTCAGATAACAATAAGTCTCTTTGTTCTGCAGTTAATACAGAGTGGTCGTACCTAATAGCTTCCTTATCAGGCAAAACCGGTGTGATAAGTTTTTTTAGAAAATTCATATTTGTTTTATTTAAAAGTTAAATCAGCGCTACTTAAATCAATATTCTGCTCAATCTTGTCTGCCCAATCTCTAAAGTTGTCATCTGTTTCATACAAATCTCTATACGTTTGTATATTGTATAAGACAGTAGTATGGTCACGACCGCCAATAGTAGAACCTATTTCCTTTAGAGACCAATTAAGTTTATGCTTCATTTGATAACAGTATATCCTTCTAGCATCTACAATAGTCTTTCTTCTATTTTTATGTGCTATATCTTTGAATGGGATATTCATAACCCTATTAATTGAGTCAGAGATAATAGTTTGATTATACTGCCTTCCCTTCTTCTTGATAACAGTTCTAATAACAGCAGGTAAGTCAGCCAATCTAATGCCAGGATATGCGTAGGGGCTAATAACAGATTTGTTCATATATATATTATAAAACTTGAAATAATCCTAGATGTCTAACATTGCATATGTAGGTTTCATCTAGCTGATATATGTCTATATTGTAATTATAGACTATTTGTCTTTCGATATACTTGTAAGCCTCAGGTATATCAGTACGATTTAGTATGCCTACCATAGTCTTATTTTCTAATAAGTCCACCAATTCAAATAGAGAGGCAGCCATTTGTATCTTGTGCATTTTTGTACTACTCATACAGCTCGTTTATGGTTGTAGAAATTACATTTCTTTTGAGCATTGTAGTATGTCCATTCTCGTCAGACATCATAGTAATTGCAAATGTCCCACCGAAATCAGATATAGTTTCAGCAACGGATGTAATACATTCTCTGTAATAATCTTTAGCTGTATTTATATCTTCAAACGTGTAGTCATAAGAGTCAGACACGGCTTCGCCTGGCAAGGTTAATTGCCCTAAAATTTTATATATCATTTGATATTGTTTTGCTACGATATTGGCATATCGTAAGTGTTAATTAATTGCTCAAAGTATTCATCATAATAAAAGTTGAATACATCTTGAACTTCATCTACATATGTAGAACAGTCGTGTTCATCAGTCTTCCACAAATTATCTGCGTTAAACTCTTGGTCAAACGGAGCATTTAATATGCAGTCAATGATGGTACGATGGTGCGCCATCTCTGAGGCACGCTCTACTAAAATTGAGTTCCATTGGTCTTGTGTCATTGGTAATAATTTGTGTAAAATTAAAAAATATATTGCAATTTAGCAAATTTATTTTATATCACAGGAAGCTCATCGTGTTTGCCTTCTTTAGTGGTAAAGAACAGCGCACCTCCATCATTACCCTCGTCGTCGCAAGATAGATAACATACTGTACCATCACTTAGCTTAAACATGACAGGTCTGTTATACCAATCCATATTTTCAGCGTCTTTTTCAGTCATATAGTTGACGCTTACTATTGTCTTACCTAATAAGACTTCTCTTGCCCTTTTGTTCCAAAAGGTTTCTAAATCTTTAGTGTTTGTTTTCATAATTTTTTATTTATCTATTATTTAATAATGATTTTATACCATTTATAAATGTATCCGACTTTGCAGCTTCCTCAATATTTTTATATTCAGGGCCGTTATAAGTAAATTTTAAAACAGGCTTATCTTGATATACACATACTGCAGCTATTCGGCTTTCAAATCGCATGGTTTCATGTGGAAGATGATATTCAATTCTAACTGAATTATTGCTAGCGTACATACTACTAGAACGATGCTTTTTAGTGTCTATTGCAATGTTATTTAGAGTGTTTTCGTATGTATAAAAGCATATTAAACCTAAATGAACTAAGTCTTTGTTAAGCCTATCCATATCAGCCTCTACAATATCATACATTTTTTGCATTTTTAATTTGTTTTCGGCTTCAATTTCCTTTCTAAGACGCAGGTCGTCTGTTTGTTGCTTTAATAGCCCATTGATATCAATGAGAGAGCCTTTAATTTGACTCTCTTTTTCTTGGTTAATACGCTGAAACTCGCTTGTAATCTCAGAAATAATACGTTGTTGTTTTACGCTTAAATTTTGCATTTGATGATAGTTTTTGTTTGAATAATCTTTTGCCAATTCATATGTGGCAAAGTATAATTTTTGTTTATTTGAATCGTGTAACTGTTCGCTAACATAGTCCCAACAAGACCAAATTATCTCTCCGTTCTCTATTGTCCAATAATCATCTCCTTCCTTGAATGGGTATTTCTTTTCCATTTCATTATAGTTTATTGGTTAATTAAAATTCGATGTGAGATACATTTTCGTCTATTAAGCTCTTTAGTACTGAAAAATCTTGAGCCTTTATGCCAAGCAATTCCTCTTCAGGCTCTTTAAGTATTTCAGACAATGCTTCGTAAACAAAATCAAGATAATAAATTTCAGTATCTTCTGCAGTATAAGCTGGATTTATATTATCTCTTATAAATTTTTTACACTCTGTGCTAATTTGTGGGTTGTACTCTGTTGTGTACCTCATAATTCATTTGTTTTATTGATTAATTAAAATTCTATGTAGTCCACCTTTTCAGTTATAAGTCCCTTGATTACATTTAAGTCTGATGCAGTCAAATGAAATGCTTTTTCCCTGAGCCATTCATGGACATAATCTAGATTATAAACATAGCTATCTGAACTTTCAAGCGTAGAGCCTATGTTGTCCTTGATAATCTTTTTGCACTTATCACTGATTTGTGGGTTGTACTCTGTTGTGTACCTCATAATTGATTATTTAAATTGTGAATTAATCGTGTTGACTTGTAGATAATTGTTTTTTATATTCATTTTCATCTACTTCTAAGTCGTATGCACATCCCTCACATATCCAGCTATTCCAATCACGCACGTATGCAACCTCATTTACATTACACCACTCATTACAGCAGTCGCAGATAGAATAATCATATCCTTCGCCTTGTCCCACAACTTCATCAACAATCTCTTCAACCTCGAACTCGTCTTTGTTATATTTGTATTTTGTCTTGCTATTACTGACAGGCTTATTGTACCCACCGTACCAATCATCTGCCCAGCCACCATAATTGTTGTATGTTGTGTAATTGTTGTATTTCTTGTACGACTCACGCTTGTAAGATGTATTAGAAAACCATGCACCATCTTCACTCCACTCTCCTGCTTTTTCATTGAGGATATAGAAGTCACCTTTGTCATCAAGGAATACAAACTTGTTGCCACTACCGATAGTAAACTCTAGCACATTCATAATGGCATTGTTTTTATAGAAGTTGTATGGCAAAGGCTTCATCAACGCATTGTTAAATAACTGCGTGTCATTCTCCTTGCTACCTTTGGGAACATCAATGTCTAATATACCGTTGTGACAGAAATATAGGTTTTTGTGAACCTTGAACGGATGACAGTTATAGTCATTGATACCACCACTTGTAGCGATACGGAAGTGAATTACTACGCTAGTATCGTGTGTACTAGCTTCTACTATGTGACTATAAAACTTGTCAAAGGATTTCATTTCTTTCTTGACAATAATCTTACCGTCCACTGAATACATAATACCTGCACCGTGATTGTTGTTGTCCCAACAATTTTCTAAATGTTCTCTACTGATTTTGATACCTCTTGGTTGAATTGCGATAACACACATAAATTATAAGTTTTTAGTTTTAATGAATTTTTTTAACATAGCATACTCGTTAGACTGCTCGATATATTCTTTGAAAGCAGCTACGGTAGTCTCTTTTATATCTCGTGAAAAATTGAATAATGCATAACAGAACTCGATGTTCTTGAGGAACGATAAGTAGTTGAGCGTACCCCTGAAGATGCGTATCTCAATAGTCTTATCATTCTGCAGGTTGACAGCTGAATAACGTCTATTATTGCCAGACTTTTTCTTGGCTTTGTATATGATAGAGCTATCTGCCTCCTCCTCAATGGTTGCCCATCTCTCTAATTGCTCGATGTTACGTTGCGATATGGACGTAACAAAATCTCTGTTATCAATAAAGAATTTAATAAATCTATACAACTGCCAAGTGCTGAAGCATTTCTTACTAAGATGTATGTGTATGCCACAAGTCTTAGAGTCGTACGACCTATACCCTGATTGAATTAGCTTGTCAAGAATAGGCTTGAATACGGTAGCCTTATTCTCTTGAATAAACTCGAATGTCATTGGATGTGTGACAATTTCGAAGCCATTGTTAAGACTGCCATCGTTTTTAAGGTAGTACACTTTTTCATTGTGTATAAGTTCGGCCATCTTGCCTACATCAATACTACTATTATCACGCTCTACCTCTAACTCTAAGCCAAAGTACAGCGTATCTGATTTCATTTGCTGACTGGTAGCTAATTGATAAATTGGCATAGGCTTATAGCTGTAGTTTTTTATAAACCTTCGTCCGCTGTTTGCACAATGTAAACACACATAGCAATCACAATCGTCATCAGGATTATCGCAATTGTTGTTGCTCCAAGTGTCACCACATTCACAGCATTCGAATGTGCCTATATCATCACAGCAAGAGTCGCATAGCGTACCCTCTCCTCTTACATAAGTACTGCTATGTATTCTATCACTGTGATACTCATTACAACCTTCGCAATACCATGCGTGGTTGTCCCTACAGCAATCGCACCAGCCCTCTTCTTCGCGACTGTGTACGAGAGTTGTATTCATGTCAGGTTCTCGCTCTTCGCACCTGTCACAGTAAGGCAGGTCGCTATAACATGATGAGCAATAGGGGTCGCCGTTTGTTATTGTAATGTCGTCGACGTGTATCCGAGTGTCACATTCGCAACATTCGTGATAATCTTGATTACAAGTTTCACATACCAACCCATCTTCCGTGTCTGTGGTATCACATTCATCTGTGATGTTGCCACAATGAGCGCAATTAATTGGTTCTACATAGTTTTCTTGCGACTCATCTTGGATTAAATTCTCTTCCATACGATAAGTTTAAAGGTTAAGAAAAAGTGTCTCATCTCATTTGCCGAGAGTAACAGAAAGTTTAAATGCGTGTTAGAGTCGGGGCATAATCCGACTGCATGGAGCAGTTCTTCCATTGTTATATGTATTGGTTAAAAAATAAGTGACGACTTTTTACTCAGCAGAGTAATCATACAATTTATCCATAGCTTTCTCCTCGAGTAGCGCAATGTTCCACCAATAATCGTGGCCCTCATCAGTTTCAGAGAATACGAATGCACCACCTATCGCACTTTGAAAGCTAGAACTCTCTATATCTAGAGGGCTTACTTGTGAGCCATTAGGTAGTACCCATTTTGTTGCGTAGGCCTTAGCCTTTTCTTTTTCTTCTGGAGTTAATGAGATTGCTTCATTAATCCATTGTCCGATAGTTTTTTTCATGATTTTAACATTCTTTTAGATGAATAATAATTAGCTGCTATAACATCTCTGTACCACTTAAAGAATAGTACTTTGAATTGTATAGGGTCTGTTCTGCGCAGACGCTTGTATTGAGGATATCGTTTGCAGAATTCCTGTTTAGTTTTTTTAAACATGTTTAGGTTTTAAAATGATGATTTCATACCCTTGCATACGCCATAGCCTTGCCTTTGTGATGCCTTTGTAAGCCTTACAGCCAATTCCATAGGCAGTACTTGTATAGTATTGCCGGTCTTATGATTGGTTATAGGCGCACAGCCTACCTTTGGCGTAGTGCTACAACTTACACAATAAGAATAGCCGTACTTAGACAGCCTGAGTAGTGGCATATTGCCACCACAGCGATTGCAATTAATTTGCTCCATATCTATTTTATTTAGTTAGGAAATCAATATGTGCTTTTGCCCCATCTATTGTTGCCCATTGTGAGCCGTCAATACTAGGGCAGTACTTATCGCCTATTAGATATATCCAATAGCCGTTATGATACCACTTTAAAACTCTTCCCATCGCTTTGTTCTTTTTTGTTCAGCATACATAGTTTGTTCAGCGTAGGCAGTTAGTAAGCCGAACAGCCATAAAAAGGCGCATAAAATATCCAGCATTACCCCTACATTTTCATCTTCGCAAGGGACATAAAACGCGATGACAGTTGCCAACGCAGTTGATAAGATAGCTATGAAAACAGCTATCGGTGAAACTTTTCTCATTTGAATAAGTTTTTGATGAATAAATAAATTCCGTATAGGATATAGTAACCCCATAGGATTAGTACAATTAATAAAATAATTTTAAATAGCATACTTACTTCTTTTTACTTCTACGGAACTTGATTATATCAATCCAAGCCCATACATAAAAAAATAGAAATACGCAGAATAGAATTCCGTCAACATAAATTAACCAGTTCATATTACATGAATTTAAAGTTTATCCCTTCTGCACTCTCAAGGAGTATGAGCCAAGCCTTAGGAACCTGGTATGGTGCATTAGATAAGACAGCCGCCCACCAATTTAATGATGGCACGGCCGTCCCCTTTATAAGTTAATTACTTTGATTGTCTTATTTGATTATATAGGTATATTATCGCATTACTGCTTACAGCGTACCTGTACCCGCTTATGCATACCTTACCCGCATTGGTTTGTCGGTATTTTTACGCCTTTATTTAGTTTATACACTTACCACTAACAAAGAAAAAGACGGCCAAAAAAGTGTTTTAATTGTTTTATTTATGCTTAATATAGGGGTATTATTTATATACAATAACGGTATATTTTTACCCTATAAAGCGAGGATATTAATTTGCCACTTACTTTGCAATATTGCAAAATAAAGTTTAAAAAATAGGCTTCAATGAACTTAGCCAATAACATACGGCAACCAATTAACAATCACTAACGATATATTAATTTTTTATACAATATGTTACCAATATCCCAATGCTAAAGGATATTGAGGGAATAGCCACTAACGGCTATTTTGCAAGGGGTAAAATATTCGATATTTTCAAGCGTCTATTTTCAACGCTTTATACCCCTTTGTTGGCCTTTTATTTGCCCTTATTAGCTTTAAAGTGCTTAGCCACTAAGCCTAATATTAGCCAATAAGAAAAGCCTAATTTTTTAGCTTCAAATTGTGCTTTTTGCTTTTCGCTTAAGTATGCTAAAAATACTTTAGGCGTTTTCAAGGTGGCCATTAGTTCATCAATACTAACGGCCGTTTGGTACTTTGTGCCTAATAAATTAGCGTACTTTTCGGCACTACCTTTTAAGGCATTTAAATTGTAAGTAAGTGAACGACGCTTTTCTTTTTCGGCCGTATTAATGGCCAATTTTTCGGCCGTTATTTCACTTAATTTTTTGGCCTTTTTTATCTTTTCACCTGATACATTTTCAGGTACATTGATTGCCATACCTTTAGGGGTATTTGCAAAAATGTTAGATAAATTTTGAGACATTTTTTTAGCCGTATTATTAACGGCTTTTTTTGTTGCTTTTTGCATACAATTAAATTTTAAATGATAAATAAATAAAGAGCTTTTTGTTTACGGCTTAATGCTTCAACGAGTACAAAATTATACCATAAAGATACTAACACCCGTTAGTTTAGCGTTAAAAATATGTTAAAAGAATATTAATGTATTAAATAAATTTCTAATATTATAAATAAAAATAATATACAAAGTATTGATAATTAATATATTACATATTAAAAATAAAAAGGCAATTTTTGAATTGCGGGACTTTCTCAGGGGTGGTAAGGGGTAGCCCTCAAACGTTTATAGGGTAGCTAGAAACGCCTAAAAATGCCCTTTAAATGGATACTAAATAAGTTAGTAAATGTTTACTAATATTATTAGTATGGCCATGAATGTACGAATAGTATCGTATGTAAGGACTACGAACTTTATCGTATATTGGAATACTACGAGGGAATTCGTAGATAAAATGAATTGACGTTTGAACATTAACGTTTAAACATTAGTGTTTCAACATTGACCGACTCGGTTGAAGAATTTAAGTTTCCTAGAAACAAAAAAATGGAATTTTATTATAGAGAACCTTACACGGTGATATATCTCGTAATTTTACGAGTAGTACGATTTACGATGTCCATATTTTTATATAATAAACTGGACTCTGTAAGGAGTAGTTAATATATATAAGAAGGAAACCTTATAACAGGCTGATAATCAATTACAATTTTTCAATATTTTGCAAAAAAAATACGCCATATTAAGTTTTGAGGCTTAAAACAGCGTATATTTGTTTCACATTTTAAATAAGTAAAAGCAAATATATGAAAAAATACGAATCGTATTTAAACAGCCCATTTAGGGTGCAGGGAATAGAGTCAAGGCAGTATGTTCAGAAGGTAGATGAGAGGCTATGGGTAGACCCTGAAACGAGTGAAATGTATTCAGTTAAGAAAGTGCCTAAAAATAGGGAGCAATTAAGTGATACTATGCCATATACGAAGTTATTCGTAGATAATCGTTCAATACTTTTGAAATTGTCAGGTACTGGGTTGAGGGTACTGGTTTACGGAATTTGCATTATAAGGCCCCTCAGTCAGACGGTAGTACTTAATACCCCTGATATACAGGTGGAGACAGGTATAGCCTCCCCTAATACCATTAGGACAGCCATAAGTGAGCTTATAGAGGCAGGTATTATAGCCCAAAAGCTAGGGTCTAACATAGAATTTTGGGTTAATCCTAACATATTCTTCAATGGTAACAGATTAAGGCTTTTGTAGCTAAATTTGGGGTATGAAGTACGATATCCCACAAGAATACAAGCCATTTATTGCTTCAGTAAAAAGACAATGTAAAACGTATGGGATAGAATTGATGCTATCTCCATCTAGAACTGTTGTCTTAACAGATGATTATTTACAAGATTGTAGTGGATATTTCTGTGATACAGACAAAGCACTCGTTGTTGCGTGTGGCAAACCCTTTAAAGAATGGTTTGAGATACTCATACACGAGTTTTGTCATTTAGAACAATGGAAAACAGACCCTAGGTGGAAGAAATGGACAACTGCTTGCGGTAAAACGTGGGAGTGGATGGCAGGAGATAATATAATGAACAAGACTCAGCTTAGAAATGTGTTGGATGATATGGTTGAGTTAGAGAAAGATTGTGAAATGAGAGCTGTTGAGAAGATACGCAAGTGGGGTTTGCCTGTAAATATAACTCAATACATAAAGAAAGCTAATGTATATCTATACAGCTACCATATGCTACCTGAAATAAAGAAATTCCCTACAGGTGTTCATACAGACATAAATTTGATTGAGATGGCTCCTAAGACATTCAAAAAATCATACAGAAAAGTACCAGATGACATGGCCAATTACATCATTGCAAAGTATAATAATAAATAACTTATTTTTGTATCTATGAAAAAGATAATAGCATTTTTTAAATCCCTATTCCCTTCAACTAATGATATTATATCTACAGCTGTTGCTGAAGTTAAGGAAGCAGAGATTAAAGAAAAAAAAGAAAAGGTTAAAAAACCTGCAGCAAAAAAAGTAGCAAAGAAAGTAGCTAAAAAGACTGCGAAGAAAAAAAGTAAATAACTATGGCATTTAATTTGCAATACAACGACCAGGGGGAAGATGTACGCTCTGCAGGTGAAAATTTTTCATATATGATGAAAGCTGCAAAATCTGCGAAGGAAAACAAAACTCCAAAAGATAAAGAGCCTATTAAAGATTCTACCGGCAAGCCTGCTCCAGCTCCAGATAAAATTAAACCATCTAAGCCTAGAGATAGTAAATCACTAACTGGTAAGTTAATTAGTATTATTAATAAGAAAGGTGGAAGTCCTACGCAGTCTACAACTACGCAGCCTCAAGTGCCTCAACCATCAGCAACTCAAAATACTGAGATTAAACCGCCTACATTAAAACAAGTAGCGCCTAGCAATCCATTGACTGCTGAAGATAGCCTAAATATTAATATTGGACTTGTTCAAGATTATCAGCAAGGTTTAAGCAAGCAATTGCTTAGTAGAAATATGCAAGAGTCTATGGCAGATATGGATAGAGAAATAGAAGATAAAAACTATATGTCTTTAGATAGAAAGAATGCTGCTGCTATGGAATTAAGAAGTGCTATGTTACAAGCTAAGAAAAATAAAACAGGATTGAATGACCTTAAATTATCTCCTGCAGCTGACGCATTGCATAAGTCATTTATACAAAAAGCAGCTGAAAAAAGTATTTCAGAAAACAAATATCAGCCTTATTTAACAACAGGAGCTGGATTATTCATTAAATAAATTAAACTATATGATAACAGAGTATGGCGGAAAAGAAAAGTACGCATCTAAAAAAGAACACATGAAACACGAAGCTAAGGAAACGCCTAAGATGGAAAAGTCTGAAAAAGGTTCTGCTGAAGATAAATCAGGGCCAAAACCGATGCCAGATAGTAAAGCACCTCAAGGTCCAGTAAAAAAGAAAATAGTTTTAGGAAAAGCTAATGTTGACCTTAAAGATATGCATAGAACTGATAATAATCCTGTTGGTACAGTAAAATCAGTTCCTACTGAAAAAGAATTGAAGAAAGTTAAAGAAGATTCAAGAAAAAAGATAATTTTAGCTAAAAAGACAGAGGGCCCTAAAAATGCAGATGGTCGTACCAAAGCTCAAGAAAAAGAGTATATGGAATCCTTGAATGAGCAAATACAAATGGGGAAAGAAAGCGATGAGAGATTTAAAAAAACCCCTGCTGGTTTAATGATTGAAGGTAAAAAAGCTGAAAACAAAGGTAACATGAAAGAAGCTCGTAGATTATACGAAGCTGCAAGAAAAGCAGGGTTAACTAAATAAAAACTTATAGTAATGTCAGTAGTAAGCAAACTTATCGGAATTCTTAATAGAAGAGAAATGGGTGGTTCAGGAGAAGACCCTAAACCTAAGCCTAAACCTAAAAAGGTTAAGGATACAGGTTTAGTTCTTTATGAAAGTGATGAAAAAACTCCAACTGGGAAAAGTAACTCATTTTCATCTAACAATAAAACAGATGAAGATTTAATTGCTTATGCTAAGAAATATAATTTTCCTACAACATCTAATGAGGCTTTTCAGCAGGCTCAATATGATTATCTAAATAGTACTCCAGAGGGGAAGGAAGTATTAAAACAAATGGTTTCTAAATATGGAATGCCAAAGTCTGGAAGCTATGCTGATAATTATCTTGGAGCAAGAGCTTCTGAAATGATGAACAATATAGAATTATTAAATCAACAACCTAAGCAAACGCAAGAACCTGCTGTTCCTTTAAAGGGAGATGGAACTCCATTTAGAATTGATGATTTTACACATAGGGGAGATGATGAATGGGTTGGTGTTAGTAACCCTATGGTGTATGGAGATACCGGCAGTGATTATAGTATTGGTTTTAAGAATGCTTATACAGGTAAGATTGTTCCTCACGCTAGAACCTTAGAGGATGCAATTAAGTTGGGAATGAAATATGAGGCATTTAGAAAATATCAAGAAGATTTTAAAAAGAATCCAGAGAAATACGATACTGATGAAGATGTATATACAGATTATGGATATGGCCTTATAAAATACAAAAAGACTCCAAAATTTGTAACTCCAGAGTGGATAAAAAGATATAATGAAGGAATGAGAGCTCGTGGATATAAAGGGTATGGCAGTAATTAATTAAATGTAAAAAAATATAATGGCAGACGTTAATAAACTTATAAGCATTATAAATAAGAGAGAGACAGGTGGGCCAGTAAAAGCAGAATTAACTCCTTCTTATCTAGGGAATGCTCCATTAACTTCAGCAACTACCAATGTTAAATCTGGAACTAAAGCTAGTACATCAAAAACAATTGCTCAGAAAAACAAAATTACAAGCAAAAGAGATTTAACAGCAGAAGAATATTTTAACCCTCCTGCACCAAAATATAGTAGTGGAGATGTGGGATTAAGTGTATTGTCTAAAATACCTATAGTAGAAAAACTGCCATTTATAGGTGATAAGATTAAAGAGTTAGGTGTTGAAATAGGTAGAAAAGAGGGCAACATTCTTCTTGATTTAGGAACTTTAGCTTTATCAAAAAATCCATCTTTAGTTAATTATCCAATTATAGGAGATTTTATTAAAGATATGGCTTATAAAAAAGCTAGTAGTGGAGGTGGATGGGTTAAAACTAATGACCAATTATTAAATGATACAAAAAATGTATATGGTCAATCAAAACAAGATTTGATTAAAACATATATTTATGGAAATACAGTATACGAAAAAGCTCCATTCAAACCATCTGATGATTATTTAGAATTTCTTCCTACATATTCTTTAAAAAAGAGATACGGTAATACATTAGCAAATGAAGCATTGAAATCATTATTTGAACCTCAAAAAGTAATTATTAATGGTAAGGAAACAACTAATATTCCAAAAAATGCATTTGTAAATAATATTGTTTTAGGTAGGGGTAGATTAAATAAACAAAAAGTTTTAGATTTAGAAGAAGTAATTAAAACTCATAAGCCTAAGTTTTATAAAAGCGGTGCACTAAGCAATCAAGAAAAGAATTTACCAAAAACTTTATTTTACGATGAAAACATCGACCTTGGTAAATATAAAACTGGATTTGGATGGGATAACGAATTGAATTTACCATATGCTTCTATATCAGATGCTTGGGATTTTTATCCTGTAGATTACGAAAAATTTTATGCTACAGATGAAAGTGGTAATCATACTGGAAAAGAAAATTATGAGCAATTTAATACACCATCTTATCAGCAATCTTATTTAATGCATATGGCAGGTAGACCGTATAAAATATATGATAGAACATATATAGACCCTAAAACAAAAAAAGCTATACCTGACGATGAAATATTAAAACTTAAAAAGAGATTAGCTGCAATGAAAACCAAAAATACGAAAAAATAATCATGGCAGACGTTAATAAGCTTATAAGCATTCTTAATAGAAGGGAGATGGGTGGTTCAGGAGAAGACCCCAAACCTAAACCAACATTACTAGATGTTTTAAAAAAAACCGGCACAGCTGATTATGTAAAAAGTGGTGTTAATAAAACCGTATCTTATCTTGCTAATACTAAACTAGGAAAAAATGTATTAAAAAATATTGCTAATAATATTAGTCCGCATGGATACAGACTATCTCCAATTAATACTTTTATAGATGCAGGTATTTTAAATAAACAAGAAGAAGATAGAAAAGAAATGAATTTAAGAATGAATCAAGGACTTGGTAATATGCAAGATTCTTTAAGACTTGATTTATTGAATCATTATTCTGGTCTTCCTGAAAAATATAATACATTACAAAAATCCATATACTATCCAACTGTCGGTACAGATGTAAATCAGCAATATTATAGCATACCAAAAATTGAAAATTACATAGTTAATAGAGCTTCAGGAAACAATAAATCTTTTAAAAACAAAAATGAAATTATAGATTTTATACGTAGGTTTAAATCTGATAATACCGATGTCAGTGAATCTGGAAATAAAATAGTTAATTTACCTGCATTGGGTAATGCTACGCTTGGTGCAGGAGAAGATGAAAAAGGTGTTTATATATCTTATCATGATATATGGGATTTAAATCCATTTGATAATAGAAGAGGTAGCTCGCCTCGCGCATTAAAAAATAGAAGTCTGGATATGTCAGAAAAAGATAACAATCAACTACTTGAATTAGGTGATTATATTTTTGGAGATGATAAAGGAGCGACGTCTAACATAGGTAACCCTGCTCATATATATGGCAGAATATACTTTGATAAAAAAACTGGTAAGCCTATTGTAAATTCTGCTTCAAGCAAGAGTAGTACAATATTAGATAATCCTGAACAAATAAAATATAGAAACCAAGCTTTAAATCCATTTAAGTATGGTCTTTATTTAAAAAATACGAAAAAATAATCATGGCAAAATCAACTAAAAATAATAGTCAAAAAGTATCGTTTGGAAAGCGTAAGCAAGGAAGCGCTCAAAAATCATTTAATAAACATACGCCTAAGCCAAAAGCGTACAAAGGGCAAGGACGATGAGTACAGCAGAAAAAACTAAACCTTCTTTATGGAAAGGAATTGTTGCTAGAGTAAAATCTGGTAGTAAAGGAGGCGACCCAGGGGAGTGGAGTGCGAGAAAGGCTCAATTAGCTGTTGGATTATATAAAAAAGCAGGTGGTGGATATAAGGGCAAAAAATCAAGCGACAATGATTTATCAAAATGGTCAAAAGAAAAATGGACAACATCTTCAGGAAAGCCATCAGAGGGTAAAAGAAGATATTTGCCAGAAGCTGCTTGGAAAGCACTAAGCCCTTCTCAAAAGGCAGCAACTAATAAAGCAAAGGCAGAAGGTAATAAAAAAGGAAAACAATTTGTTAAACAGCCATCTAGCGTAGCTAAGATTGCCAAAAATTATAGATAATGATAGAGTATCGCGGTGAAAGATTTGCAGGTTATAATAAGCCTAAAAACGCTACAGATGGTGTTCACAAAAAAGTAGTTCTTGCTAAAGAGGGAGATAAAGTAAGAATGGTTAGATTTGGTGCTAAAGGGTATTCTTCTAACTACTCACCTGAAGCAAGAGAGCAATATCGTAAACGCCACGCTAAAGAAGCGAACTCTTCAAAACTTACAGCAGGATGGTGGGCATTCCATCATCTATGGTCTAAAAATTCACAAGTATATCGTTCTGGAAAAACTTCTGGGAAAGGAGAAAGATTTAAATAAATCGTATCCGAATACGAATCTTATCGTATATTTGCGTATAAGCAAAGCAAATGGAACATTTATACAACAAGATTAAACCTGTTGGAAGACGCGTCATTGTACTTGTTGACGTTGATAGCAAAAGAACTCACAATTTAGATTTAGGAGATGGTAAAACTGCTAGCATTGAAATTGCTACAGAATATTCTTGGGATGGTCGTGTGACTAATCTAACCCAGGGTGTATTACTTACTGATTACAAAAACTTAAAAGCAGGAATGTATGTATTGGCACATCACAGCAGTATGGGGGACGAATGCGAATTGGTATATGACGGAATACCACAAGGACATAAGCTATTCTCTGTTGAGGAGAATTTAGTATTCTTTGGGTTTGATAAAGGGAAGATTATACCTATTGATGGATTTATGCTTGTGGAGCGTATGTATAAGCCAGAACCTGTTTCTCCTGCTGGAATTATATTAGTCTCTGAGCCTGAAAAAATAGATAATAAATTAAGGATTTTAGCTAAACCAGACTCTATTACTGATTTTGAAGTTGGAGATATAGCAATAACATACAAGTACTCTGATTACGAAATGACTCATAATTTGAATGGGACTCAAGAAAAAATAATTAGGCTTAAGTATACAGACTGCCTGGCAAAAGAAACAATATGACCGATAAGGAAAAACTAAAGCTGTACGAAGATGATGGCATTGTTGGGGCTTATTATGCACTTAATCGTAAACTTAACGAAATTACGATGCTGCTTAACAATAGCGACCTTACACGCCTTGACTTGGCAGATAGGCAAGATAGCTCTTGGGAAAGAGTACTTAAGTTATTTAATAGTGTAGGAGAGATTAATGATGTTATGAAGAAACTCAAATTAGATAATTCACTTACAGGTGATGAAGAAAAAGATAAGTCTCGTAAAAAGCCTTTAATTGAAGAATTAGTACGATGAGTTATATAACCAAGGACTCTACAAGAAATGAGGTTTATGAAGCCTATATTAAGACGCAAAAGCTACTTAAGATGGAGCGTCATAGAATGAAGATAAATCAAGATAAAGTAAAGGAAGTACGAAAAGAAAAGAATAAGAAATATAACGAGCTTAGATACCAATTACTCAAAAGAGATAGAAAGATATTTGGTATGCAAAAGCATATACAGAACCTGCAAAGATTTGCCATAAAAGAAAGACATAAGGCAAAGAAAAAGGGCATAGAAGTAGGTATCAGCAGAATAAGAGTTCAAGACTATTCAATAAAGAAGATGTATGAGTTTTTGCTACAAATAGAGCAGGTATCTGATATACTTGGTATGAAACTAAGATTCTGTTCTTTTATGTTGTGGGCTGGCAGATACTCTTTTTTTACATCTAAAGATTACAAAAGAGACTTGCCAAATACACCTCATTCATTTCATAGAATGGTAGCTCATTTTAAAAAGCATAATTTTATACAAGATGTATCTTCTAAAGATGGTGTAAAACAATATGCTTTAAATGGCGTAGGTATTGCTATGTTTGAGAAGATTGACAAATTCACTAAAAAACACTTTGAAGTAAATGAGTAGCCAGATAGAAGTATATGGAATTAAATATAAAATTCCTCAAATTCCTGATATTATTGATAATTCCGAATTAGACCAGGAAGACCAAAAGTTCTATAAAACGGAGGCTCCTGAGATATTTGATGAATTAGAGTTCGATGAAGATGGGAATCCCATATATACAGATGAACAAAGAGATTTTATTATACAAGAATGGAGAAGGATAAATGATGGGTATTGGTTTTTAAATAATGGAGAGCCAACATATATCACAGGTCTTCATTATTTTTATTTAAACTATTGGACACTAGAAGATGGTAATCAACCAGACTATAGAGATGTAGATAGAAGATATTATTACTTTCAGGAGTATTGCGAATCATTACCATATTGCTTTGGTATAGTGCGTATTAAAAAACGTCGTGAAGGTGCTACATCACAAGCCACAGCATACCTTGTTTGGAAGTCAATAACAAAGCGTAAATCATTCTGTGGTATTATATCCAAAACAGGAAAAGATGCCTCAGATGCGTTTGTATATATGGTTATGAATGGATATAGGAACTTACCTGTATTCCTTAAACCTAGAGCAGAAGATGAAGAAACAAAAACAGAGCTTGTATTTAAGAAAAAGAAAGACAAGCGTAAAACGAAGGGTCGTGAAAAAGGAAAGATATTTGATGATGACATTGGTTTGGAGTCAAAAATCAATTTTAAGAATACTGCCCTTAACTCGTATGATTCAGGACGTGTTACGGCTTTATTAATGGATGAGGCTGGTAAATGGCCAAAAGAAGTATCGGTAAACCAATATTGGCCTATTGTAAAAAAAACAATGGGTCGTGGTGCAATAAAAGTGGGATTTTGTTTAATACCTTCGACAGCGAATGATGCCAAGTCTGGAGGTGAACCTTATAAAAAATTATATGATGCGAGTAATCACTTTGAGAATGCTATTACAGCTTCTGGCTTGTATAGATATTTTTGTCCAGCTTATGATGGATACGAAGGCTTTATAGACGAATATGGCATGTCTATTATAGATACTCCTGATGATAAGCAGAAGAAGTATATATACGAAAGATATGGCATTAAAATCGAAATGGGCAGCAAGGAGTATCTTCTTCATCAAAGAAGGCTAATAACCGACAAGGAGCAGTTATCTGAGGAAATCCGTATGAATCCGTTTGATGAAAACGAGGCTTTTATGATTGACTCTAAAAAATGCTATTTTAATGCTGAAAAAATATACAATCAGCTAGATTGGTTAAAAGAGGAAAGGGTTGCTCTTCGTAGGGTTAGATTCTATTGGAAGGACAACAAAACTGTAGATTGGGCAGATGACAAAGATGGAGATTGGTTGATACACAAGTTCCCAAAAAAAGAAGAGCAAAACAAGTGGGTTGAGATTTCTGGTGTAAAAACGCCAGCTAACCAGCATATTTATTCTAGTGGTATTGACCCATTCAAATCCTCTGTTATTAGTGGGAAGGGGTCTATGGGAGCGTGTTATATATTTGAAAAACTAGACATGAAGGACCCTGCAAATACAGGTATGCCGGTTGCCGAATACGTAGGCAGACCAAGGCTTAAAAGCTTATTTCATGACGAAATGCTTAAGGCTTCTGTATTTTATGGATATAAGGCTTGTTACGAGAATGACGTTGGTGATGACTTTGTAGACTATTTTTCAAATAAAGGGTTTAGGTCGTATTTGATGAAAACCCCAGAAGCCGCTGTGGACAGGTTTAAGAGAAGACAAGGGCCGTCTAAATATGGGGTAGCTTCAGCAGACGCATTTGCTATGGCAAGGCAGTTGGATACAGCTATAGCGTATATAGAAAACCATTGCGAAAAAGTATATTTTACAGATTTGCTTGAGGAGTTGCTATCTTATGACCACGAAAATCGTACGCCCTTCGACCGAAGTATTGCCTTTATGATTAGTCTACTTTCTGGCGTATCTTTGGAAAGTAACAAAGAGCAGCCAAAGCTGACTCAATTACCAATTAAAACATACAAGATAGATGTAATCTAATTTTGTACTTTTGCTATACTTATGAGCGACAACAAACAATTATTAAATTTCCACCTTGGTAATTCCAAGTTAAAGAGGGATACGGCCGAGGGCCTAAAGATATCCAAGTTTTTGCAACAAGCATACAATAGCGGATATTTTACTAAAAGAAACAAGAAGTTTGAAAAAAATAGAAAGTTTTCAAGAGGCAAGCAGCCAATGGCTGAGTTTCTAGATTTATTAAATGTAGACGGAAAGGAAGCATTTGTAAATTTAGATATGAAAGCTCCTGCTATTGCTCCTAAATTCATGCAGGTTATTATAGGTGGATTTATGAAGCGTGATGAAAGAGTTCGCGCATCTGCTATAGACCCTGTATCTGTTGAAAGAAAGAAGTTTGATAGAGAGGAAACCGAGTTCATGATGAATTATGGTGATGAAATGAAACAGATGGAGGAGATGGGTGATGTTAAAGTAATGCCTAGTAATCAATACGTTCCAGCTGATTATGAAGAATTAGAATTGTATTTTGGATTAGAATATAAGTTGCCAGAAGAGATTTTGTTTGAAAAGGGATGTGAATTCGTTTTAAATGAAAATGGATGGCCTGTAATCAAACGTAAGTTATTAGAAGATATATCTGAAACAGGCATAGGAGCTACAAAAGTATCTGTTGGTAACAATGGAAAAGTAAAGATTAGAAGAGTAGTTCCAGAGAACTCATTTTATGGGTTTTCTCAATATGACGATTTCCGTGATGTATCTTTTATAGGTGAGGTTATTTCAATGAAAATTGTTGACATTAGAAATAACTACCCTAATTTCCCAGAAGAAAAGATTTGGGAAATCTCTAAGAAAGCAAAGCAATATACACAATCAGTTAAGTGGGACGATAGATTTAGATATGCTATTGATAGGCCTTATGATGATTGGACTGTAGATGTTTTAGACTACGAGATTAAGACTATTGACAATGTAATGTATCAAGCTAAAACAAATAAGTTTGGTAATGTTATTGTTGAAAGAAAAGACAAGACTCCTCAAAAATTAGGAGATAATAAAGAGTTGATTACCAAGGATATGTATGTTATATATCGTGGTGTATATGTTCTTAATAGTGAGTTCATGCTTGAGTGGGGATTAGCTAAAAATATGATTAAGCCAACTACTGTTAAAGAGATGGCTGATGCATTTTTTAGTTATAGTATTTATATGCACGAGAATTTAGATTTGGAGAATATGGCCATTCCTGAAAGAATGGAAACATCTATTCGACAAATGACTTTGGCGCATTTAAAAATTCAACAATTAATTGCAAAGCTTAGACCTGCGGGATTAATTATAGATATTGATTCTTTATCAGAAATTAATATTGGTCAAGGTAAAGCATTGAATCCATTAGAACTACAAAAGGTATACGACCAAACTGGTAATATTTACTATAGAAGAAAGACGGAGGATGGTGAAGGAATGAATGGCATACCAATTCAAGAAGCTCCAAACACAGGTAGTATTGGACAGATACAACAACTTATCTCTGTTTATAATCACTACTTAGATAGACTTCGTGATGAAATTGGTGTAAATGAATATAGAGAGGGAGCTCAGGTAAATCCAAAACTTGGCCTTGGTGTTCAACAATCTCAAATACAAGCATCTAATAATGCTACAGATTTCATATATGATGCTTACTTAAACATATATCAACAAACATCATTTAAGATTGCTTTATTGCTTTATGATTCTGTATTATACGGAGGTAAGCAATATGAAGAATATTTAAACCCAGATAGCGTTAAAGGCAGAGTATTTGACGTTATGATTGAAGTAATGCCAGATGATAAAGAAAAGCAATTTGTAGAGCAAATGGTTCAAACTGCACTTTCTGCTGGCATAATCGAATTTGAAGATGCATTCAGAATTAGAAGTATAAAAAATACTAAACTAGCTGAAATGTATCTTTCAAAGGCAAAGAGTATTAAAGAGCAGAAAGAGATGCAAAAAGCTCAAATGAACTCTCAAATGAATGCTCAAGCTCAACAACAATCAATTCAGGTTAAAGCTCAAGCGGATGCTCAATTACAGCAAATAGAGGCTCAAACAAAAGCAGCTATTATTACTACTGAAATGAAGCATAAGCAAGAGTTGTCTCAACAAGAATTTGTTCAAAATGCTTTATTGAAGTCATTTGAGTTAGGAAGACCTTTGAGTCCAGAATTGCAATCAATAGTTCAACAGTATTTCCAAGGTAAACAGCAAGAAGCTATGCAAGAACAAATGATGCAGCAGCAAATGATGCAACAACAACAGGGAATGGAAGAAGGAAATCCTGAAGAAATGGAGCAAGAAGAAGGTGGTGAGGAATTACAAATGGAAGAAGCACAATAATTTATATATTTGCAAAACAAAATAAACCAATATGACTGAGCAAGAAATCAACCCATTTGATTCAAGTAGTTATGCTACTGACCCAAGTGTAACAAACGACCTAAGCAACGGAACAGAATTACCTCAAGATTCAAGCTCTGTAGAATCAACACCTACAGAATCTGTAAATACTGAAGGTAATACGGAATCACCAAGTATTGATGATAATGTATCAAGTGATGCAAATTATCAAAACGACTCAAACATTGAAAGCGAATCGTATTACAATGTACCACAACCAGAAATTACTTTTGAGTGGGAAAATGAAATGGCAAAGGAAATATACGAAAGTTTAGTTTCCGGTAACATTTCAGATGTAGCAGATTTAATGTATGAGCAAAAAGTTCTTTCAGAGATTGATAAATTAGATGAATCTGATATATTAAGGCTTAAAATAGCCTATGATTATCCAGATTTAACTCCACAAGAAATTGAAGAGGAGTTTAATTCTAAATATAGTGTAGATAAGGATTTCGATGAGAGCACAATGACAGATGAAGAAATTGCTGCTACAAGAAAGAGGATTGAAAAACAAGAAAAAGCTATTGCAAGAGAGTTGAAGAAAGATGTACGTGAGGCCAAGGATTACTTGCAAACTTTAAAACAGGACATTAGTTTTCCAGATATTCTGAGTCAATTTAAAGAATCACAGACAACTGTTAATACAGATGAAGTTGTGAATCAATATCTAGCAGCTCAGCAAGAAGAAATGTCAAAGGTCTATGAAGAATCCAGAAGAATGTTTGAAAATAGCATTGATGATGGATTAAAGAACTTTGAAGGATTTACCGTTAATTACAAGGACGAGGATGTTCATTTTGACGGAAAATATGCTTTAACTCAAGAAGAAAAAGCACAACTTCAAGGTGATTTAAAGTCTTTTGACCTTGAGCAATTTTATGGCAATCGTTATTACAAGGATGGTAAATACGATACCAAACAATTAGCCGAAGATGTTTACTTCTTGCAAAACAGAGACAAAATCGTCAATTCTATGGTTACTCAAGCAGTAAGCAAAGCAAAGGCGGATATGTTAAGAGGGATTAAGAATATTGATTACAGCAATTCTCCAAGACCAGCTGCTGCGGTTGATATGAGTGATTATGATAAGATGGTAAGCTCAATGTTCAATTTATAAAAACAAAAATTAAAATAATTTAAAATGCCAGTATCACAACCAGGTAACGTAGTTACCTCTACAGGACAAGTTAACAGACAGTTCGTGTCTGATTTGTCTATCTTAAAGCCGCAATACTATGACAAGTTCATCCAAAAGTATGGCGCACAAAACTATACTCAATTATTGGAAGCTTTAGGTATGAAAGCTACAGTTCCTTCAAGAGAGTTCTTCCACTTTGAAACTAAAGGTAAATTACACACTGCAGTTCAATTAAGTGGTGGTGCTATTGCTTCAGTTGCTGCAGGTGCAGCCGCAGACGTTACAATTAATTCCGCTTATGTTAGCAGTGGTGTTTCTCCATTACGCGTAGGTGAAGTTGTTGAAAATGCTGCAACCGGAGTTCAGTACAAAATCACAGCTGTTGCTTCTGCAACTACTTGTACTATTAAGCCTTTATTGGCTGCTACAGACATCAATGATGACTTAGGTGCTAACTCTACAGCATTCTTGTTATTCCGTGGTGTAACTGAAGCTGGTGAAGCTTCTAGCAAGTTTAACTCTTTAACAGGTTTAACTGAAAAGAAAGTGTTCTACACAACTGAAATCCGTGAAGATTTCTCTATCACTGACCGTGCTAAAATCGAAGAATTATACTTCGAAGTAAATGGTCAAGCTTACTACACTTACAAAGGTTTAGATGAGGCAGTTCGTCGTTTCATGAACAACAAAGAATTCAAATTAATGTTTGGTTCTGCTGCTGACAATATCTCTGGAACTGTAGGTACAACTGGTTTGATTCCTCAAATCAAAGCTGGTGGTCAAACTTACCAATGGGGTGGTGATTCTAGCTTCACTATTGATGATTTCCATCAAATCGCTCGTTTAGCAGACTTTAACGGTGGTGCTAGCGAATATCACTTCTTAATGGATAGCTATTTAAGAACAGCTGTTGATGATGCATTATTCAGCAAATACCAAAACGGTGCTATCGTTTGGGCTAACGCTGGTGGTTCTCAAGACGTAGCTGTTAAATATGGTTTTGATTCATTAAAGATTGACGGTACTACCTTCCATTTGAAGAAGTACTTGCCATTCAATGCTGAGGCTGTATACGGAGTTGCTCCTTCTACTAGCTTGTATAAGAATAGCGGTATCTTGATTCCTATGAAAGAGGGTCGTGATGCTCAATCTGGAGACAAAATCCCTTCTTTACGTATCGTTTCTAACGAAGTAGAGCCAGGAAAAGAAGTAAAAGTTTGGGAAACTGGTGCTTTAGCTAAAGTTCCTACTTCTGACAAAATGGAATTGAATGTGCATCACATGGCATACTGCGGTGTGCAAGTATTTGCTGCAAATCAATACATTTCAGTTACTTACTAATCTTTGCAGATTATATAGAGAGCCCCACCTATGGTGGGGTTTTCTTTTTTATGTATATTTGTAACACATATAAAATAAACCAATATGGCAAAAGCAAAAAAGCAAACAATTGACGCTGAAGGCAATATCATTGATATTGAAGCAGCAACACTAGAAACAAATGAAGCTTCGGTATTTATACCAGAAGTAGTTGAAAAAAAGAAAAAACCAGTATCATATTACGAATATGAGTTGGTTGAAAAATTTCAAGTTAACACTGTAGGTTCAAGATTACCATTCCCTGAAAATTACATGATTAGGAATTTTGATGTAGTTTATGACCCTGTTACAAAAACTGAAAGAAATATACGCTATTTAGAGGGTGTATCTACAATTTGGGTTGATGAGCAAGAACACTTATCAGAGCAAAAAAAGAAACAAAGACCTGAAATTAGATTTGTAAATGGAAGACTTAGAGTGCCTGCTCAAAAGACAGCTTTAGTTGACTATTTATCTAAAACAAACATGAATAAGGCTAATCCTAATAGAATGCCTGAATCTAGAGCAATTTTTACATTAGTTGACAACGAGGCTATCGAAGAGAAGAATTTCAAGAAATTGGAAAGTGAAATGAATGCTACCGAGTTGGCTAAGACAACATCTTACGAAATAATGCTTCCTCACGCCAAATACCTTGGAGTTAATGTAATTGACGAGAATAGGGATTATTTGCCTGAAAGAAGCTTAAGAATTAGATATTATGATGCTGCCAAGCGCAATCCAGATTTGTTTTTAAAGAGTTTTAACAACCCTTTAATTTTAGCTAAATTTGTGATTGATAGAGCCATTGAAGCAGGTTTAATTAACCTAACTCAAATCAAGGGGCAAGCTATTTGGTCTGATACGCAGACTTTTATAGCTCAAATCCCAGATGGTAAAAAGCCAGCAGAATTCTTAGCAGAGTTTTGTTTGACTGAAAAAGGTAGAGATTTTTACTTAGAAATCAAGAGTTTGGTGAAAGCCTAAACGCGCTTTGTGTTATATGGTTTCATTGGTTAAGGGCCCCTATTTCTATAGGGGCTTTTTTATTTATATTTGCATTATGAATATTAACGAAATATACAAAACTGTAGCATATATGGTTGATAAGTTTCAGGGAACGTACTTATCTCCAGATGATTTTAATCTAGCCGTTAATGCTGCTCAGAGACAATATTTAAACTTCTTGACTGGCGAAACAGCCGAGTTTAATCAAGGAGTTAGAAGAACTGCTGCAGGTGGATTTTCAAATGATGTAACTACCGGCGGTTCATTATCAAATTTTTTAAAAGAATCTGACTTAACCATAACAAGTCAACTTTCGCCTCAACCTACAGATTTTTATAAAATATCTGCAATGAGGACAACAGATAATGATTACCCTGTTAGAAGAGTTGGTGCTGATAAGATATATGCATATGTAAATAATCCAATTGACGCTCCTACTGCTTCCGACCCAATATATACAGAAATTGGGTCAAATTTTAAATTTTGGCCATCTACATTAGCTACTGCTAAAATTGTATATTTTAAAAAACCTGCAGATGCGGTTTGGGCTTATTATGTTGATGATTCTGGAAATGCAGTTTATGTTCCAACTGGGGGCACTGTTCCTTCCGGCAAGACATTGATACCATCAACAGGTAGTGTTCAATTAGAATGGCCAGAAAACGACCACATGGATATTATATATAGAACACTTGGTATTATAGGAATCAATTTAAAAGATGGCGATTTAATACGCGTATCTCAAACAGTTAAAAATGACGGTCAATAATGACTAGAAAAGTATTAATAGAACAAATTAGGAGAATTTACTACGGTGGTGTTCCTAATGACGATGCTACTCTTTCTGAGAAAGAAGTAAATACGTATATAAGTGAAGCCATTGCTTATATAGCTAAAATAAACTATACCGATGCTATAAAGCTAGATGGTATTGAGTCTGTTGCAGATTCGTTTTATGCTACATTTAAAAACTTGGCAATCACAAAAGATAACGATACTGGATATTATTCATTAGATTTACCTCAAGTACCCCTTGGATTATCTAGAGGGTATGGTATATCTACCGTAACATTTCCTACTTCTACCGGATTAGCAAAATCTCCAATACCAATCTCTGTTAGAGAGTTGGAATATATGGATAACTTAAAGCAACCTCCAAGCAAAATATTTTATTGGGCAGAGGGGAAAAAGCTATGGTTTAAAAGCTATACAAATCTAGTAGGCAAATTTGCCATAGTGAGAATGGTTAGCTCGGAGAATTCAGATATGGATTCCGAATTGAATGTCCCACAGGAATATATATCAGATATTATAGATTTGATTCTAAATAAACTTAAAATTAGAAAAGGAACACCTGAAGATTCAGTTAATGATGGTGTAGATAAAGCATAATAAATATGGCAAAAGATACAGCAAAATGGGTTCCTCTTTCAGAAATAATCTATCAGTATATAGACCAAGCTCGCTTGTCTAATTCTGACTATAGAAGACTATGGACTGCAGGAATAAGAGGAGTTGAAGAACTTGGGATGGATGTATATTCATTTCCTAAGACAGCTAAATTAGCAGTAAACGCTAATAAAACAGTTAATCTACCATCAGACTATGTTGGTTTTTCAAAAGTTGGTGTTTTAAATGCAAAAGGAGAAGTCGCTACTCTTAGAAGAAATGTGGCTTTAACTTCATATAAAATCAACCAATCAGATAGAACAGATAGCAATACCGACAATACAACAGGTAATACATACAGACTCCAAGATTTGGCTTATGTAAACTATTTTGACGGAGCTAGATATGTAAACATATTTGGAGCTGGTGCTGTTTTAAACAATGCAGGTGATTTTAATATCTCTGAAGAGGATGGATTAATCTTCCTTCAAAACGATTATGATTTTGATTATGTTATTTTAGAGTATCTTTCTTCCCCATCAGATGACGTTGATTATAAAGTACCTGTTCAAATAAGAGAGGCTGTATTAGCTTTTATAGCATGGAAAGATATAGAACATTTGCCACTTGGAAGAAGAGCAAGCCTAGGTGACAAGCAATTGAGAAGGAAGGAATATTACAATCAAAAAAGATTGGCTAACCTTAGAGAAAATCCTGTTATGCTATGGGATGCTAATGAAATTATAAGAATGGGTCAAAAACTTGTTGCTAAGATATAATATGAAATTAAATACTAAATTATTTACTGGAGCAATGAATCTTGATGATTCAAACGATATAATTCCAAATGGACACCATAAGGAAGCTAAAAATGGAGTTTTTAGAGGTAATCAAGGTATGAATAAATTCCAATCAATAAGAGGTAATAAAAAGGTTACTAACGCTAATCTTAAAACAGACATAAGATAATTATAATAAAATATAATAATAAATAAATGCCATCTACTAATCAGTGTATAGGGTCCCACTACGATGAATTAAAACAAAGAGTTTTTTATTTCAATTATAATTCCTCTGGTTATAATGGAATTTATGTATACGATGTGCTTACAAATGCAATATCGCCATTACTAATTTCATACGTAGATAGCTCAGAAGACTTATTTAATTTCGACCCAAAATACCCAATTGCTTCTGTAAATATATTATATAGAACAGAAGAAGATGGAGATATATTGCATTGGACAGATAGGTTAAATAGGCCAATGAAGCTTAATATCAAAGATGCAACTATCACTGGCAAAACATATGGAACTGATTGGAAAAAAAGTTACTTAACTGTAGCTAGGCCAATGCCATTAATGAGTCCTGTATGTAGGTATGTTGATGATATTAATACTCCAATCAATAGCTTAAAAAATAAATTATACCAATTTAAATATAGATGGGTATATAAAGACAATACGAAATCTACTTGGGGCCCATGGAGCAAATTGTTTTCTCCTGCAAATGCAGATGCATTGAGTGATGATTCAATTTCTAATATTAACAATAGAATTGACATATCAGTAAATACAGGAAGCGCAGATTGTACTCATATAGAGATAGGCGCAAGGCATCAAATTGAAGAAGCTTTTACAGATACAATGTTAATTGCTACAATAAGTAAAAATCAATTATCAATACCTAGTAACAATATATATACATATAGTTTTTATAATAATAACGCTTATGAATTTGTAGATGTAGAAGGAGACACTTTATTATTTGATTATTGTCCTAAAACAGCAAATGCACAAGAATTAATTAATGGTAATATTATTGCATATGGTGGTATTAAGGAAGGAAATACATTTGACAGGGTTTTAGACTTATCTTCAAGTGTATCTACAGCAGACAATACTGCTGCGCTATCACTAGCAATGACTAAAACTCCAGCTTCATATGATACAGGAAACCCTTCAGATAAAAAAAGACCTGCTTTAATATTTACATTTTCCGGAGGTTTAAATGGGTTAGTTAAAATTGTAATAGATGTAAATTCTCAGGGAATTACCGGGTCTCCTTATGAAGCTCAATTTGTATATACTTATACGTCTGGAGATACTATATCTAGTATTGTAGATTATTTTTATGAAGATATGAACTCTTCCTACTTTGGGTGCATTAAGGATTCTGACGTTAATAATCAAGTTCCGCCAAATTCTGTAATGATTTATCCTATTGATGAAGCTATTTCAATAAATGGGAGTTTTGAAATATTTCTTAGCTCATTTAATATAACAGATATTAGTACAGCTGTTTTTAAACATAATTCTAGATATTCATTTGGTTTGTGTTACTTTGATGAATTTGGAGTGACAAATGGTGTTATGACAAATGAAAATATGAGTATCATAACTCCAGAAACGAATATAAGCGACAACCTTGGTGAAGAACATTTACTTATACCAAAAATTACATTTTCAGTAAATCATCAGCCTCCAAGTTGGGCAAAGTATTTTTCCTTTGTAAAGACAGATAATTTAACAATATCTGATTTAACTACTATTGTATGCTCCAATACTATAAAAGGTACTGGAGAGGGTGCAGGTTATGTTTATTTTAATATAAATGCATATCAAAAAAATACAAGTAAATTTCCAGTATATCAATTTGCAAAGGGCGATAGAGTTAGAATAATCGGTCTTAAAGGTGGAGCTACAAGCTCTGGTATTGTAAAAGATTGCTCTGTAATAGATTTGGTATTAGGAGGTATAACTATGCCATGGAAAAAAGTAGATGATACTGATGAGTATTTCATAAAAGTTCCATACAATTCTACATTTATGACTAACTATGGAAATACAGGATTTAAGTCATTTTATCTAGAAATATATACCCCAGAATATTATAAAAATTCAGACACCAAATTATATTATGAATTCGGAGAAACATTCCAAGTTGGTAAAGATGTAAATAATAATCTTATCCATGAAGGGCATTCTCAAAATCAAATATTTGGTTCAACAAGTGCAATAGCAGCGCCTACGACTAACATGACTGTTGCATTGGAGCCGCAAACTGGTAATTTAGGTGTAGGTGCATATTCTTATAAAGTAGCTTTTGTAAAAGGAACTGCAACTTCAAATCCAGGCGAAGCCGTGTCTGTAACTACAGTATCCGGCTCAAGAAGAGTTAATATATCAAACATACCATTAGGCCCTACTGGGACAACTGCAAGAAAAATATACAGAACTGCAGTCGGTAGTAATACATATAAATTATTAACAACAATATCCAATAACACAGCTACAACATATCAAGATAATATAGCCGACAGCGCATTAGGTGCATCAATAGTTCAACCTGCTATATTTACTTTTATTAGAGGGGATTATTATCAAAAAAAGAGAATAGAACCAATTGACGGTAGTCCATTGTTTATCATTGACAAATCCGTTTCTGATAAATTTGATTCAACTGTAAAAAATAGAGGAAGAGCTTTTGTAGTAGACCCATTTGCTAAAGAAATTTACTTTCCTTCCACTATAAGATATTCTCGCGAATATCAACAGAATACGAATATAAATAATACAAATAGATTCAACACTTCTAATATTGATGATTACGATAGACAAAGAGGTGATATTCAAAGATTTGTAACAAGGGGTAATCAATTAAGAGTATTCCAAAGCAGGGGGTGCGGAATGGTTCCTATTTATCAAAATGTAATGCAGACTGCTGATGGTACAGATGTTGTATCTCAAAATGAAGGCGTATTAAATAGAATTCAATATTATCAAGGAGAATATGGAATTGGAAATCAGTATTGTTCACTAGCTTCTTCTGCATCAGCCGATTATTTCACAGACCCAATTATAGGTGCTCAAATTAGATTGTCTGCAGACGGTATTACTTCTTTAACTGAAACATTTAAAGCTCACTATTATTTTACTGATAAATTTACTAAGTATCAAAAAAATGTTGCTGATAAATTTGGCAATGGTGGGTATGCTAAGATATTGGGGGTTTATGACGTTTTTGAAGAACAATTTACTACCTGTATGCAAGGAAGTGCAGATTCTGGTAATCCTATAACAGAGATGACATTTAGCTTCTATGAGCCAAAAAATCACTACACTTCTTTTTACGATTACTATCCAGAGTGGATTTGCAATGCTGGTAATTTGATTATTACTTGGAGAAATGGCGAATTGTGGACGCATAATAATACCTCTTCATATTCTAATTTTTATGGCACTCAATACAATCCTTCTATAAAAGTTGTATTCAATGAGCAACAAAATATAAAGAAGCACTATAATACATTAACTACACTAGGTAATACTACTTGGGTTTCACCTACTCAGGGGGATATAAAAACAAATCTAGGACAGCAATCTAAGCTCGTTCAGGCGGACTTTAGAATAAAGGATGATAAGTATCATGCAGCCCTAAAAAGGGACATGTTGAGCCCCGGAGGGCTATTAAATGGCAATGTGCTTAAAGGTTCTTGGTTAGAATTAAATTTGACACCAATAAATCCGCAAAACTTAGTAGATTTGTACTATATTGACTTATCAATACTACAACCGTTAAATAATAGATAATATGTCATTTTTAGGAATTGGTGGAAATCGCAGTTTAGCAAGACAGGCAGATGTTGCAATGGGTAAAATACAGGCCATGAAGTTAGACCCAACCTTAAACCAGGCAAATCAGATGGCTCAAGGTATGGCTAATTATGGCTTAGATGCTGCATCTATTCAATTAGCAAGACAAGAAGCGAATAGAGGAATTAATGCCGGATTAAGCGGACTTAGAAGAGTTCGTGGAGGTCAAGGTCAAGTTAATAGAATGGCTGCAGGATTAAATGATTTTGGTCTTGGATTAGCGGCTAAAAATGCTGATACATTAAGACAAAATAGACAATTAGCTATACAGTCTGGTATGCAATATGGCCAAATAGCTACTGAGTTAGAAAAATCAAAAAGAGAAGCAGAATTTAATAAAATTAGTGCAGCGCAAAATAGAGCAGCTCAAGAAAGAGCTGGATTAATGGGCGCTCTTGGTGCTATTGGTGGTGGATTGCTTTCTAAATCTGATTTTAGATTGAAAGATAATATCACCTTAGTTGGTAAGTCTCCTGAAGGAATTAACATATATACATTTGGGTATATAGGTGAAGATGGTCTATATCAAGGAGTTATGGCTCAAGAATTATTAGGCACTAAATTTAATGACTCTGTTGTGATTACAGAGGATGGCATGTATGCTGTTAATTATAGTAATATAGATGTTGAATTTAAAAAGATAAACCAATAAACCAATATGTCATTTAACTTAATATATAACGACAAAGGTGTAGATTTTTCTGGATTTGCAGAGGGCATTAATGCTGGATTAAGACTTCGTTTTGAGCAAGAAAGGAATGAACGCAAACTTTTTAATGATGAAATGAGGCAATTCCAATTAACTTGGAAACCAGATAAGTTAAAACCTGCTGACAAAGCTGACTACATGGACGCTATGGAGGAATATAAAAATAGCAAAAAAGCGGAATTAAGATTAGATAAAAAATGGTCTGTAAAATCTGAAGAAAGACAGGCTGCATATGAAAAGTCTGAAGCAGCAAAAGCACGTGTTGGTCAGCTTTATTCACAATCTCAATTGGCTAATCAATGGTTGTTAGATTCTCAAAAAACAATAAATACTTATACTGCGCAAAAGATTGCAACTCCTGTTGAAGCGACTCAGTTAATGCAAAAAGTAAGAGATACAAAATCTACAGAATTGGATTTTTCACAAATACCTAATATTGCTTCTTTTGATGTAATGCCATCTACAGAGGAAATGTTAAAATATACCACTTCATTATCAAGCGATAAGTTATATACCAATCCATACATCGCTCCAGACGAAAATAAGCCATATGAAGAAATACCTAAAACTGTTCAATATCTAAGCGGTAAAAAAATATATTATAAAAAAGAGTATAGATATATGAAGCCTGAGCAAGCTTTAGCAACGGCTCAACAAATTGAGGGAACTAGACTTGAAAACAAGGCTACTGCTAACTATAATTCATTTGCAAACGCATTACAATCTAATCCTACATCAAAACTAAGAATAGAGGCAGATGAAAAAGCAAAATCTATATCTGAAGCAGCTGGCATTAATGTTGCAGATATAAATAAGTTTCATTTATGGGCTTATGATAATCGTTTATATGAGAAGAAATATGTTAGAAGTATTGAAGATAGGTCTGAGATTGAATTAGCATTAAAGGGACTTGCTGCCTTGAATGATGCTGAAAGTATGAGAATTAGAAAACAACTAGCTAACAATCAAATTGCTGTTGGTAATTCTCAAATAGGCGTGAACAATATGTTTAAATTCTTGGGTTATATTAAATCTCCAGAAGCGGAGGGCGCATTTAATTCTTCGGAACCAAATAGTATGTTTAGAAGCATGTTTGGAGATTACAAATTAGATGCGGATAAGTACTTTAAGGCTATTAGAAACCTTAAAAATAAGGGAAGTAGAGAAAGCGTATCTGATTTATACAACAAATTAAATTCAGGTCAGCTAAGTTTAGAGGAATTATCTAGAGAAGATAATTAAGCCATATATAGGTTAAAATGCCTAAAAATAGTTAGATTTGCATTAATATATTAGTGCAAATATGGCCATAAATCGCAATAGACCCAACGTAGCTACTTTAAAGAGTGTATTAGACAGAAGTAAGGAAAGTTCTAAATTCTCCCCATATCCTGCCAAAAAAGAGGCTCCAATTGAAATGAAGCCTACACCTACAGAAGATATTCCCGTAGACACTATGCCTATGGAGGATATTTCTGCTGAAATGCCTGTGCCTGAGCAACAATCAAACTTTGTGGTTAATGAGCCTGCACAAGCCCCAACAGATACTGAAATATCTACAGGTGGCGAAGATGTGGCAAAACCTATAGTAACCGAAGCGGATGCAAAACAGGCTATTAATAGCGAAGAGAATGGCGGTGGAGGTGGAAAGAAAAAAGATGAAAAAAAGCCAGAATTAACAAGTAGTAATATTTCAAGCCCAGTTAAAAGTACACTAGAAGTTACAACAGGTGTAGATAGTGGTACTATAGCAAGAACAACAAGGCTCCCAAAAGTAACGGATAAGAATAAAATAAATAATGCCATAAAAGCCACATCAAATCTAGTATATAATGGTGGTGGTAAAAAGCCAAAAATTCCTCAAAATGTGTTTGAAACAAACTTGGCATTGGCAGTAGGTGCAGGTGATTTAGATATTGACCCAACTGACGGAACTTTAAAAAGAGCGGAAATAGGAATTATAGAAACCGGTATCACAGAGGTAGCTAATTTTTTTAATGGTATTGTAGATGGGATTTCATATGTAAGCAAGTCTGATGAACATAAAAATCAAATACTAGAAAGTAATTACCAAAAATCATTAACAGAATTGCCTCAATTAAATGAGCACACTACTACAAAAACAGCTGCAAATATAGGAGCATCTGTTGTTTCTACCCTTGGAATTGGTGCAGGCATAGGAGCGCTAGGCATTTTCGAAGCAGGAAGTGGAGGACTTGCTACACCTTTTGTAGCCCCACTTATTACAGGTAGTGTATATACTTTAGGAACAATATGGAATGATACTAGACAGAAAGAGATGGAGGTGTATAATATATCTAGAAGCAATGGAGCAGATGAAGCAAAGGCATATAAAAATACAAAAGAGATGAGGCCTTCATTTTATGCCACAAATGCTGCAGAAAATTTACTTCAGGGTATTGTTGGTGCTCGTACTGGCGTTGCCCTTTCGGCTTTAGAAAAACAGGCTTCAAATAATGTTATCAAGTATTATGGTAAAACAATGATTACAAGAAGTCCTGAAATTATTGGAGCATCTCTAACTTCTAGTGCGCTTGAATTACAAAGAAGTGTTAAAATGAAGGATGTGACAGGCGCAGATATAGATGTGTACCAAAGAGTTAAAGATGTTGCTCAGCAAAGTTTTGCGTTAAACATTGCTTTTGGAGCTATACCTAGTTTTTATAGTGCAGGTAAAATGTATGTAAATAAACAACTTAAATCTGCTACATTAAATCTAATGGCTACTCAAGATAGAAATTGGGTAAATAACGAATTAATTAGCATGAAGCAAAAGGGTATGTTGACAGAAGAACAGCACAATACGTTCATGTCTGACCTTGATGAGTTTCATAGAATGAAAAAAGCAACCCCAGGAATTTCTGAAGATAAAGCCCCTGCCGTTGTTGGACTGATGTTAGCAAAGAAAGGCGCAGAAAAGCGTGCTACTCAGTTTAAAGTTAACGACCCTTTAAGAGCGGATGCGGATGTAGAGATAGCTGAATTACAAAAAAGAATTGAAAAAGCAATGACTGGCGAAGACCCGTTTGATGCTGAAATTAACGATATTACACAACAACCTTTAAACGAAGACCCAAATGCCATTACAACAGCCATCAAACAACAGCAAGAAGGCGCAGCAACAAGCAATATCAGCCAATATCAGGGAGTTGAAGTCGAGCAAGCGCCAAAGGCCAATGAAGCAGATAATAGCAATAGCATTGTCAGCGGCCAAGCGCAAAAAATAAAACAACCTGAATGGGTTAAAAAACTATTTGGATTAATACCTGGTGAGAAGATAACAGTAAACGAAAAAACGGCATTAAAAAGATATCTAAGGGGTCAACAAGACGCTGCAAACGGAGCTGTTCAATGGATTAAAACTGCTAGACAAGATATATCTAATGGTTTAGGTGAGCTAGTAGGAGCAGGAAAAATAAAGACAACACAGTTACAATCTATTCTTAAGAGATACGATAGATTAAATTTACAAAACAAGGTTGCTGTAGAGAAGTTTACGGAGTATGCTTCTAATGTTATCAATGACGCTACATATGCAGACAATTTAGATAAAGCAAATATTATTAAAAGTAAAATTGCTACATTATCTAAAAATAAAAATTTACAAACAAATATATCAGAAGCGGCTAAGGAGTTCTTAAGTATTAAACCAGGAGATGTATCTGATTTAAATGCATATATGGCCAAGGCAAGCGAGGTATATGATGGGATATCAAAACCAGTAAGAACTAAAACAGGAGGAAAATTTGCTCAGGCTTTTGATGAAAAATCCGTATATGATTACGTTAAAAATGAAAACAACGTAATTATGGAGAAGACTAAGGCCAATAAAATGGCTGATTATCAAGAACTTGTAGATAAGGGTATTGTTACAGAAAATATGACTCTTGATGAAATGGAAGCCATTGTTTCTGAAATAGAAAATACTGGCACAACTACGGTAGAAAATTCAGAAAGTAAAATAAAAAGCATAAGAATATCTGCAGAAAACAGATTTCAAAGTTTAGCTGCAATAGCTGAAAACATCCTTGATAAAGGGGAAGATGGTTTTGGAAATAGGGTTGATGTTTCAATAAGTGATAATGATAGAAGAATACTTAAGGATTTAATAAAAGTAGGTATTAAAAATATGTCTACTGAAGATGCATATAGAGCAGTAAATGGATTGGATAACTTTATTGTAAATGGTAAGCATTCTGGTTTAGAAAAACCATTATACAGTTATTATGGAAGCAAGAATGCAGAATACTCTGGAAAGATTATAAATTCTGTTCCTATGAGTTATGTAGGAAGATTGGCTTATGACTTATCTGGAACAGTGCCAATGTTGTTCAGAAATTTATTTGGTGTAAAGGACGTTGAGATTATGAAATCAATGGGCTTTACAGATTTTTATAATTCTATATCTAAATCAAATTTAGAGACAAAGGGAATAATAGATGAGTTTAGCAATACATTTGGTAAAACAAAACCTAATGGGTTACGATTTGATGATGCAGATAATATATTTGAAATGGGATTATATTCTCATTTATTAAGACATTCTGGAGGTTCTGAGGAGGATATAGCTAAAGAATTTAAAAGAAGAGTTACACTATTTGAAGGCTCAATTGCAAACTTAAAGTCATCAAATAAATCTGAACATAAATTTTTAGCTGAATCTTATGAAAAAGCAAGAGTTAAATTGCTAGATGGAGCTACTTCCATAGATGATGTTACAGCAAGAATGGACAAAACAAATGTAGAAGCTGTTAACTGGTGGATTGAAAAATGGGGTGGGAAGTATAATGATATGAGTGATTTGGCAAAAAACTATTATAACAAAACATTAAATAAAGATTTTAATTACACCCCAGATGTATTCAAAAAGATAAGTAAAAGTGATATAGGACTTAATGCAAATGAAGGTGATTGGGATAATGGATATGTTATAAACTCTACAGATTATTTTCCTGCATCAGAAAGTTCATCATTAAAATCGGTTGTTAAGCCAGGAGAAATAGGTAAAGATAATTATATCAGTCTTGATTTCTTTAAAGACATGGAGACTAAATATAGACAATCTTTATATGATTTGAATGGTTCTAAGTACATATCTCAAATGAAGTCATTCATAAACAATCCAGGGTATAAAAATTTATTTAAAGGTAACCCTGAAGATGGTGAGATGTTAGCAAAAAGAGTAAGAGGATATGCTAATAAAACTAGAGGAAGCTACGGAACCAACTTTGATATGTCTGATTGGAGTGGATTTGCAAAAGGAATGTCTACATTTAACAAAATGGCAACAGCATCCACTTTGGCTGGGATTAGACAAGTTGGCCAACAATTGACTCCAATGGTAAATGCATTTGCTCAAACTGGTAGTTTACCTGTAGTAGAAGCTATGTATAATCCTCATATTATCAACTTGATGAATAATTCTGAAAGAGATATTGCAATGACTGGATTTGAGGGAGATGTAAATTTTAAACCTGCAGAAATTTATACGCAATCTGCAATAAATGATAAAAATAAATTTACAAAGCTTCTTGATAATACGTCTTCTTTTATGCTAAGAACATTTGTTCAATATCCAGATAAGGTAGCTAGAAGAGTAGGATGGTGGGCTTTTTATAAAGATAAACTATCTAAAAATGGATATGATTTAGATGATATAGATTGGTCTACTCATAAGCTAGATGAAGAAGCGGCTGATTATGCTCAACAAATGATAAATACTACACAAAACGTAGTTCAAACTGAATTGAAGGGAATGATTGGTTCTTCTAAAAATCCAGCTGTAAGTCTTATTAAAAGTACTATTATGCCACTTTCTGATTTTATGATAAATCAAAAGTTGAATTTTTGGAATAATTTAAATAAATCATTTAGCTCAACATCTAGTGTTCAAGACAGGTCGGCAGCATTTGCTGGAGCGGCTGGAATTTTAGTAGAAGCAGCAGTATTTAATTCTGTTAAAAGAGGATTTGGTACTATAACAGATTGGGTTGCTGATGCTGTTACAGGATACACCCCATCTCAAAAAGAATATGATGATAGAGAAAAAAGAGCAGATAAAGCGACATATACAAACGTAATAACAGACTTATCGCCACTACCTCCTATATTAAACGCTGCATCGGCTGGATTTACAAATCAAATACTTCAAAAATATTACGATATATATAAGTTACCAGATGAATTAAGAATGGAAATAGGTAATTATAAGCCACAATCTTATGGCTCTGAGGCTGGATTATTAGGTATGGGAGTTGGCGCTATTACTACTGGAATGGAAATGATTAATGCTGGAATTACTGGAGATATTGAAAAGACAATAAATGGGCATGATAAAGAATTTAAATTAATAAAAAAACATAAAAATACTGCTGTAACGATTGGCAGTATAGCTACATTACAAGCTTTGGGAATCCCACTACCTTCAGATGCTAAACAAATTTCATCTGCGGTAAATAGAAACCTTAAGAATATGTCATTGGATGAGAATGATTATAGAGAATATCTTTTAAATAAAAGATTGGCTAGAGTTATTAAAAAAGCTAATATGCCTATGAAAATAATAGATGGCAAAAATATAGTTGATAATTTTGCTTATTCTATGACTATAACTGACCCACTATCTAGAGGAGCTTACCTAGCAGATATGTATAAAAAGTTTGGCAAAGATGAGTTTAATACGCTAACAAATAATCTAAAAGAAGGGGCTGAAACAGAAACTGATATTAAGAGGAAGGCGATTATATCAAATAAGGATTATTTTATGACCATGGCTGTATTATCTAAGCAACAGGAGCAAATAGATTTAGCTTACGCTTTGAGCTTTAAAACGCCTGAAGCAAATGCATATAAACTATTTGAGCTTAGGAGCAAGTCTCAGTCGCCTAGCCAATTCTACGCTAGTTTAGGTATAGCTATGAACACAGGAGCTGTCTCTAAAGATGCCTTAATTCAATATGTTGGGTATTTACATCAGAAGATGCCTAATCCAGAAACAGATTTGATGTTTTTAGATAAGTTCTATAAAGCCTCTAAGATGTCAAAAGACATACCTGAACGCCCTAAAAAAGATTAGTATTTAAAGCCTATAACAGACAGTTAATTTTAGGTATATTTGCATAAATGTTTTAATATGCCTTTTACAACAGCGATAAGTTTTACGCAAGGCGCAGACTGTAGTCAGTTTACAATAGTAGATGCTTCTACTTATAATATAGAAGCTGCTGGTACTTTCTCTGCTAGAAAACTTACTATACAAAAGTCTGATGGTACTTATTTAAAAATAGGTAATACCACATACAATCAATTCGTATGGCCTTTTGCCAGCGGAAATAACCTTGTCATATCTGGAGTTGATGATAAGAATCAACCATATATAGGGGCAGACTATGCCTTTACCGTTACATTAGCTTTGACATCAAGCAGCCCTGTAAATGGTAGCGTTTACACCAAAACAGAATTACCTGTATTCACTTGTTACACGATGAGTGCATTTTATACTAATACAGGCAAAATGGCCATAAACCCTGGTCTAGAAAAAGACTATAAATTTGTTAAAGATGTAATGCGTTTAATATTAGAAAAAGAATCAGCTCAAAAAGCTGGTTTAGATGGCGATATTGGAGCTTCTCAATCAT
>Ga0315909_10000410_pt1 | contig 57915 bp, 43 predicted proteins | sample LakEriMetagenome_11_FD_203527 | JGI IMG/M metagenome (GOLD analysis project Ga0315909, IMG submission 203527) | Freshwater fungal communities from buoy surface, Lake Erie, Ohio, United States - Buoy 2 MA125 | ecosystem: Environmental > Aquatic > Freshwater > Lake | place: USA: Lake Erie, Ohio... | reverse complement strand
CTGCGGGGACAGGCTTGAGGCTTTAGGCCGTAGGCTGGAGGTGAAAACAGAAGGTCGAACTTCCCAGGAATGTGCTCCCTCCAGCCTGCGGCCTCCAGTCTCCAGCCTCGTGGAAGCGGGTGAAGCCGGCGGCGAGGTCGCCGCACCGGAGGAAGGCGCGGACGGCGGCGAGGGCATCGGGGCGCAGCGGTCCCATCGCGCGGCGGTGGTGCTTTTCGTAGGTGGCGAGGAAGTCGTCCCAGGCGTGGTGGACGATTTGCCAGAGGGGTGAGGCGCGCGGGCGGCGCGGGCGGTGGATCGCGGGCATGGCTGCCCGTGGGAACATTCCTCGGGCCAGTGCGGGCCGGACGCAAAACCATCCACCCAAAGGAGGTAACCACCATCATGTTCAACATCATCAACATTCTCTTCAACATACTGCTCTGGACAATCTTCGGCGCAGTGATCTGGGCCATTGCGCCGATCATCCAGAAGCTGCTCGGGGCCGCGCAGCATGTTCACCACTTCTTCCAGTAACGCGGAAGACGAACAACAGAATGGAGGCCGCATGGCGCAATCCCGTCACTACTTCACCCCGCCTCGAACGCCCGCTCATCACGGCACTCTACCATGCGGCGAAGGCCCGGCGCATCCCGATGACGCGGCTTGCGTCGTCACTGGTGCGTGAAGGCCGCGCAACACGCAACATCCCGTCCAGTCTGCCGACGGCCCGCGCACCGGGCTCCATGCCCGCCCTGCGGTTCCGGGAGGACGGCCTCAGCGCCCTGCGAGGGGCTGTGCCATTCCGCTCTACGAGACCGTCACAGCGGATTTGTTGAGGTTGCAAAATGTGATCAAGAGCGCGCCGTGAGTTCGGTGACGCGAGGCTCGACCGCGGCACGCATCCCGCTATTCTCCCGCTGCCCAACCATGTCCGACACGCCCGCTCCGACGCAGAAACGCGTCCTCATTTTCATCGTCGCTTACAACGCCGAGACGACCATCACCGGCGTCCTCGACCGCATCCCGTCGTCCCTCCGGCGTCCTGGTGTCGAGGTCCTCATCATTGATGATTCCTCGAAGGATCGCACCTTTGCCACCGGGCTGAAGCACGAGGATCGCGAGGGCGATTTCCGCATCACCATTCTCCGCAACCCCGAGAACCAGCGCTACGGCGGCAACCAGAAGCTCGGCTACCGTTATGCGATTGAGAACGGCTTCGACATTGTCGCGCTCATCCACGGCGACGGACAGTATGCGCCGGAAAAATTGCCCGAACTCATCGAGCCATTCATCCGCGGCGAGGCGGACGCGGTCTTCGGTTCGCGCATGTTGCGCAAACAGGACGCGCTTGCGGGCGGGATGCCGCTCTACAAATGGCTCGGCAACCAGGTGCTCACCGCGTTCGAGAACTGCGTGCTCGGCACGAAGCTGAGTGAATTCCACAGCGGCTACCGGCTGTACTCGGTCGCGGCGCTGAAGAAGCTGCCCTTCGAGCGGAATGCGAACGACTTTCACTTCGATACGGACATCATCATCCAGCTCCACTTCGCCGGGATGCGGATCGTCGAGCTGCCGATCCCCACTTTTTACGGAGACGAAATCTGCCGCGTGAACGGCATCAAGTACGCGTGGGACTGCTGCAAGGCCGTCGTGCGCGCGAAGCTCCACAGCAAGAACCTGCTCTACGATCGCAAATACGACGTCGGCCCCGTCGAGGAGACTTACGATCTGAAGCTCGGCTACGACAGCTCGCACGAGCGCGCCATCAAGTCCGTGAAGCCCGGCGCGCGTGTCCTCGATATCGGCTGCGGGCGCGGCCACGTCGCGGAACTTATGGCGGAAAAGGCCGCGCACGTCACGGGGCTGGATCAGTATTCGCCGGAGAAGGGCGGCAAGCCGAACGTGGATTACCGCAAGTGGGACATCGAGGCCGAGCCCGTCCCGGTGGACATCTCCGGCTACGATCAGATCTTCATGCTCGACATCATCGAGCACCTCAAGGACCCGGAGGTCTTCATGGAGATATTGCGGGAAAAGGCGGTGCACAAGCGCCCCGAGATCATCCTCACCACGGCGAACATCGCCTTCTTCGTCACGCGGATGATGCTTTTCTTCGGCCAGTTCAACTACGGGCGCAAGGGCATCCTGGATCGCACGCACACGCGGCTCTTCACATGGAACTCGCTGCGCGAACTCTTCGAGCAGACCGGCTATAATGTCCTCGAAATGCGCGGCATTCCCGCGCCCTTTCCGAAGGTCGTCGGCAATGGCGTCATTGGAAAAATCGTCATGGCGATCAACGGATTCTTCGTGTGGCTATGGGGCTTCCGCAGCCTGTTCAGCTACCAGATCTACGTCCGCGCGCAGGCGCGGCCCACGGTGCCGAACATTCTCGATCAGACGATTTCATCGAGCGAAAAACTGCGCGAGGAGATCAAGCAGCAGGCGGCGTGAGGCGCGCTTGGAGTTTTTGACAGAGCAGCGATGCCCAGGGCCAAAGGGCGATGCACAGGGCCAAAGGGCGATGCACAAGGCCAAAGGGCGATGCACAAGGCCAAAGGGCGATGCATAGGGCCAAAGGCCCGGCCACATACCAGCCCAGGGCAACGCCCTGGGTTGCTGACATTGAAAAAACAAAGGGCTGAAAGCCCGTCCCATCGCTCACTGTATCCGTGCATGGATCGGGCTTTCAGCCCTCGGTCTTTCTCCTCATCTTTCCTGGGGCGTTGCCCCAGGGTTGCGAGGAACGAGCTACCCTGGGAACCGGTCAACAAATCGAAACAACCCCAACGGGGTTGCATCCTGCCCGCAAAATCCCGCGTCGTCCGAACGGATGGAACCCCGTTGGGGTTCATGGACATTTTGGTACGTGAACCCAAGGTAGCCTCCGCCGCTGCGCGGCTACGGCAACCCTAGGCTGAATGATGGAACGCCGGTGGCGTTCCCGGAATGGGGATTTCGCCCGGCGGACTTGAACGCCAACGGCGTTTCATCATCCAGCCCCAGGCTGGTATGGATGCGGGTCTTTGGCCCTCAATGCAGCAACGACTTCAAATTACGTGACAGGCTTTGAGGCGCACTCCGCTCACGACGCCACGCCTTCCGTAGCCTGTGCCCCGGCATCCATCAGCAATTGCTCCCACGGCGTGTGGATCGTCTGTGCGACCGTGCGCGGATTTTGCATGTCGCGGATGTTGCCGATGCGCCACATGAGGATGCACTGGAGCGCCTCGCTGCCTGAGTGCTTCGCGCCAGGTAGCGTGCATTCCGCGTGGATGATCTCACCATTTTCAAACCACACCTGCCCGAAGAGATGCTCCTCGCTCAGTTCGATGCAGCCGGTAGTGCCGCGCAGGCATTTGAGCTGGATGATGTCCACCGGCGACAGTCCGCCGAGCATTGCATCGAAGCCCTTGGGGCTGCCGTCCGCTGTCGCGGGCGGCGAGAGGAGATTCATCACCGCATCGAGCAGCGCGCGCCGTTCGAGCGGCTTCGCCATGAAGTGCAGCACGCCGAGTTGCCGCGCCCTTTCGCGGAAATCGTCCGTCGGTGTCGAGGTGACGATGAGCGCGCGGGATTCCGGGTGCAGCATGGACATCTCGCAGAGGAAATCTATGCCGTCGCCGTCGGGCAGCCCGATGTCCACGATGAAGAGCGCGATGGTCGCGCGTGCGGCAATTTCCTGCGCCTCGGCGAGCCGGCGTGCGAGCAGGATCGGATGCTTCGCCTCGATCGGGCGCAGCACGTCGCGGATGTAATTTTGCACCGTCCTCGTGTCTTCGAGGATCAGGATTGCTGGAGCGGGGGCGGTCATGGTTGTGGTTGTCGGTGAAATGGGTCGGGCGTCATGCCGCCTGGCTCAGAAGAGGGGAGTCGGCGGCGAAGCGTTCCAGTGCGGAGAGCAGATCGGATACCGTGCGGCGGAGTTCCGCGGTCTGCGCCTCGATGTGTTCGGCATGTCCGCCGCGGGCGCTTTCCTCGAGCTGCTTCGCCGCGGAGTATGCGGCCGGCGCGTGGAAGACTCCGATGACTCCCTTCACGGCGTGCGCGGCACGCTGGATGTTGCGGAGATTTTTTTCCTCCAGTGCCTCGGAGAGATTTGCAAACAGCTCGGGAAAATCGCCGTCGCGGGAGTCCACGATCAGCCCGTCGAGGGTCCGCCGCGAATGATTGACGCTGCGCAGCAGTGCCTCCGTATCGAACGGTCCTTCTGCGACGGATGCGGCAATTTCGGAGATCGGTGGCTCGACGGTTTGCGAGGCGGCGCGGAGTCCCGGCACGACCTCCTCGATTGCGGCGAGCAGCTCGTGTTCGCGCACGGGTTTCGCGAGGTAGCCGCACATCCCGGCGGCGTGGCATTCCTCGCGCACGCCTTTGAGCACGTTTGCAGTGAGCGCGATGATGGGCACGCGCGACCCGGCCGCCTCCATCTGCCGGATGCTCGCCGTGGCCGCGATGCCGTCCATGCGCGGCATCTGCAAATCCATGAGCACGAGGTCGAATTTTTTCTCCGCGAAAACCCGGACGGCCTCGGGGCCGTCGTGTGCGGCGGTGACGGTGTGGCCCCACGCTTCGAGGTAAGTGCGCGTGATGCGGCGGTTTGTCGCGTTGTCCTCGACGATGAGGACTTCCAGCTTGCGTCCGTGCGGGACCGTGTCTGCGGCGGAGTGGCCGCGCCCGGGATTTGCGGCGATGGGTTCGAGGGCGTGCAGCAGGGTGCCGAGGAGCTTCATCTCGCGGACCGGCTTGCAGATCATCGAGGCCGAGGCTCCCGGTGTGAGCGCGAGAGCGGCGGTCTGATTCGCGGACGTGAGCAGCACGATGCGTGTGCCAGCGGGATCCTGGCTGACGGCGAAATTCGCGAGATCCAGCCCGTTGCTCCCCGCGCGAAAAGTGTCGGCGATGATGAAATCGAACCGCGGCTGCGCTGCCGTCTGGAGCAGACGGATTCCGTCCGCCGCGCAGCGCACGTTGGTCACGACGATGCCCCAACCGACCAGCATCCGCGCGATGATTTCCGCGCTGCGCGGGTGCGACTCTAGGAGCAGTGCGCGACGTCCGGGCAGCCCCGCGACCGAGGGCGCGGGCAGGGGATTGCCGACACCGAGCACCGCGGTGAAATCAAACCGGCTCCCGCGCCCGACTTCGCTGAGCACGCCGATCTCGCCGTCCATGAGATGCACGAGCTGGCTGCTGATCGTGAGGCCGAGGCCGCTGCCGCCGAAGCGCCGCGTGGTCGAGCTGTCGCCCTGCGTGAACAGCTCGAAAATCGTCTCCTGCTGATCCTGCGGGATGCCGCACCCGGTGTCCGTGACGGAAAAGCGCAGCCGCGTCTCGATCTCGCCCGGCTCGTCCAGGTGGACGTTCACCGCCACTTCGCCGGTCTCGGTGAAACGGTGCGCGTTGCTGAGCAGGTTCACGAGGATCTGGCGCAGCCGGTATGGATCGCCGATGAGCGCGTCCGGCACCTCGGGCGCGATGTCGAGGACGAGGTCCAGGCGCTTCGAGTGGAAGCGCGCCGCAAAGCCGCTCACGGCATCGCCCACGATTTTGCGCAGGCTGAAATCCGTCACCTCGAGTTCGAGTTTGCCCGCTTCGATTTTGGAAAAGTCGAGCACCTCGTTCAGCAGGTCGAGCAGGCTCTGCGCGGTGTTGTTCACCGTTTCGAGGTAGTCGCGCTGTGTGGGATCGAGCGGCGTCTTCATTGCCAGCTCAGTCATGCCGATGATGCCGTTCACCGGCGTGCGGATCTCGTGGCTCATCACCGCGAGGAATGTGCGCTTCGCCGCATTTGCGCTGCCCTCCTGCTCGGCGAATTCGCGCACGCGGTCGTTCGCTGCCTCGAGTTTCATGTTCGCGCAGGCGAGGCTTTCGTTCGCCTCCACGAGGGCGATGTTGTTGTCCATGAGCATCTGCCGATCCTCGAATCCCGAGGAGATCATCCGCTGAAGCGCCGAGGCGAGCACGCCGATGTCGTCGCCGCGCGATCCGAATTCGATCCGCCCGGTGCTCTCGCCTGCCGTCACCGATTCGATCACGCCGCAGAGCCGCTGGAAGGAATGCCGCAGCCCGCGCAGGATGCGCCGGCTGATGATGGCCGCGACCAGCAGGGCGAATCCCGATGCGACGATGGTCCAGCAGATCTGCTGGACGAGCGCCGCCTTGTCGAAATTCTCGGGTGCGACCGACTGGATCCGCCAGAGCAGAAAAAGCGGGGGCACGAGCGCGGCGCCGATGCTGAGGATGCCGCAGAGCCGCAGCTTTGCCTCGACGCGCAGCCGTGAGAGCACGCGCCACGGGGAAGGAGAGTCGGGTGCGTCGTCGGAAATGCTGGAGGAGTCGTGCTGCAAGGACGTGGCGGGTTTCCGTTTTTCTAAGCACACGCTGCGCCGCAGCATTCGCCGACCGAACAGCGGCATGATGATTTTCATTCCGCGCTCCACACTCCGCATTCCGCGTTTCAAAAAGTGAGGGCGCCCCGGGTTTTCCCGAAGCGCCCTCTTTGTGCTGACGATAAGCCGGATTCTGTCCCCGCCACTTGCGTGGTGGGGGACGATCATTTCTCTCACGCGCGCCCGAAAGCCCGCGAGCCGACGGCACGAGCCGAAGCCCGCGCCGCCAGTGCGACTATTACCCGGAGGCTGTCCGCTTGCGCGGACGGGCCAGACGCCGGGCCTCCTGTTATGTCTTGCACCGCAGAAGGTTTTTCGTGCCCCGCGCATTGCTGCGCGGGCGGTGGGCTCTTACCCCGCCTTTTCACCCTTACCCGTCGCTGCTCTCGCGAGAAACGCCGGGCGGTTTAATTTTCTGTGACACTGTCTGTCGCCGCGCGCTTGCGTGCGCTGCGCCCGCGGATTCTCCACGGCCTGCTGTCTGGTGGTGTCCGGACTTTCCTCTCGCGGGCGAACCGCGAGCGATCGTCTGTCAGCGGTGTGAAGCTACGCGCGAAGCGGGCGCGTGCAAGGATTCGGTGGTGTTTGAGTGTGAGAGGCCAGTGCTCAGTGCTCAGTCCTCAGTCCTCAGTGCTCAGTCCTCAGTAGCCGGACATGCCAAGTCTGAGCACTGAGCACTGAGCACTTCCCCCCAGCACCCGCCGTCCAAACCAAGTTCCACCCAAGGCCGCGCTCGACTTGTCGCATTTCGCCGCTATCTGTGCGCGCCCTATGTTCTGGACCGAAGATGTCGCCGCCAAGTGCGTCGGCCCGCAAATCATCAACGACTCGAAAACCCCGAGCGGCCGCGTTCACGTGGGCGCGATGCGCGGCGTGCTCATTCACGACGCGATTTTCCGCACGCTGCGCGAACGCGGAATCGAGGCGCGCTACCTCTTCGGCGTGGACGACTACGATCCGCTCGACGAAATCCCCGCGGGCAAGGGCGCGCACTTCGAGCAATACCTCGGGCAGCCGCTGTGCAATGTGCCGCCGCCGGATGGCTCGACTGCGTCCGACATGGCCGAGCATTACATCTCGGAATTTTTCCAAGTCTTCGAGGAGCTGGGCGTGAAGGTGGAAAAGTACCGGATGAGGGACATCTATCGCAGCGGGAAATTTAACGAGGCGATTGACATCATCCTCCGCAACGCCGCGACGGTGCGCCGAGTTTACAAGGAAGTCTCGAACTCCGATCGCTCCGAGAATTGGTTCCCATTTCAGACCGTGTGCGAAAAGTGCGGGCGCATCGGCACGACGGAGGTCTTCGCGTACGACGGCACCGAGGTCAGCTACCGCTGCCGCCCCGACATGGTGAAGTGGGCGCGCGGCTGCGGCCACGAGGGCAAAGTCTCGCCATTTGACGGACGCGGCAAGCTGCCGTGGAAGCTCGAATGGGTCGCGAAGTGGATCAGCTTTCCCGTCACCATCGAAGGCGCGGGCAAGGATCACTCGACGAAGGGCGGCTCGCGCGACGTGAGCGCCGCGTGCCTGCGCGCGATTTTCCAAAAGGAACCGCCGCTCAATGTGCCCTACGAGTTCTTCCTCGTCGGCGGCGCGAAGATGTCGTCGAGCAAAGGCATCGGCGCGAGCGCGCGCGACATGGCGAACCTTCTGCCGCCGGAACTGCTGCGCTTCCTGATGATCCGCACGAAGCCGAATTCGCCCGTGAACTTCGACGTGCATGAGGAAGGCATCGTGAAGCTCTTCAACGAATATGACCGCTTCCACGACCGCACCGTAACCGGCAAGGCGACGGCGGACGAGGCATTCGTCACGCGCCTCGCCGCGCCGGCGTCCATCGAGGGGCATGAGTTCAATGCGAACTTCCAGCTCGTGACCGCGCTCATCCAGATGCCGCATCTCGACGCGGTGAGAGAGATCGAAAAGCGCGCGGGCCGCCCGCTCACCGCGAGCGAACGCGCTCACCTCGAAGCGCGCATCCGTTCCGCGCAAGTGTGGGTGGACGGCTATGCGACCGAGGAGGAAAAGACGCGCCTGCAAGAAACGCTCCCCGCGCGTGCTGCCGAACTCACGCAGGCCCAGCGCGCATTTTTACACGCGCTCGCAGACGCGCTGCCCGACACGATGTGGGAAGACGATGCGCTCCAGTCGAAAATCTTCGAGGTCGCACGCCTCACGCCCGTCGAGCAGCCGCTCGCATTCAAGGCGCTCTACCGCGTGATCCTCGACAAGGCCGCCGGGCCAAAAGCCGGCAACTTGCTCGCATTCTTGGATCGCGATTTCCTCCAGCGCCGTCTGCGCGAGTTGCCGTTCGACCGCGTGCAATTCTGGAAAGAGACTTCCGTCGCAGCCGATGAACTTCGCGCGTGGCACACGAAGGAAGCCGCGAAGATCGCGAGCCAGGAGCATCGAGTGAATGTCGAGGGTGCGGTGTTTTCAACCGAGTACACCTTCACGCTCACCGATGGAAAACGCGTGCTCCGTCGCGTCGTGACCGAGGGCACGCCCGCACCGGAGGGAGTCCTCGCGTAAAATCGCGGGCTTGGCTTCACCATCGGATTAGCAACACCGTTGAGTCTCGCATTCATGGCTCATGCGCTTTCTCACCCGGAGGGTGAACGGAAATTAGCAGACGGCGCGAGCCACCGGGCTCGTTCCGCAAATGGAGTCCGCCCCGGAGGTGGCGGCGGAGACCGCGCGATTTCCGGCGCACCCTCCGGGGCGCATCCGACTTTTTGGCGGATCCTGTGGCTCGCGCCACCGGCTAATTTCCGTCGGCCCTCCGGGCCGTTCGTTCGACGTTTCCCGTCATTCGTCATTCGTCATTTCAAATTCCGCCGCGCCGCCTAGACTGATCTGACTCATGGAGCACCTGTTCCTCATCGCATCCACCCTCTGCTTCCTCGCCGGGTTCGCCTACGCGATGTATGCGCTCGGCGCGAAGGTGCGGCAGCCTTCGCGGTGGAATTTCATCGTGATGCTCGCGGGTTTCATTTTGCAGATGGGCTTTCTGCGGCTGCGCAGCGCCGCGGTGGGACGGTGTCCGCTCACGAATCTTTTCGAGGTGCTCATCTTTCTGAGCTGGTCCGTGGTGCTGCTGTATTTCGTCGTCGGCGCAAGCTACCGGCTTTCGCTGCTCGGCATGTTCACCGCGCCGCTCGTCTTTCTGATCCAGCTCGTCGCGCAGCTCCTGCCCGCCGCAGCGCACGCGCCGGTGTATAAAAAGAGCGCCGGTTTCTGGCCCGAGCTGCACGCGGCGATCTCGCTCGTCGCATACGGGGCGTTCGCGCTCGCGTTCGTCGCGGGCGTGATGTTTCTCGTGCAGGAGCGCCACCTGAAACGGCACAATCTGAATTCGTTTTTCCAAAATCTCCCTCCCATCGCGAACCTCTCCGTGGCGATGCAGCGCCTCATGCTCGCGGGCTTCGTGCTGCTCACGCTCGGGCTGGTCGCCGGGTTCCTCGCGGGAAATGTGGGCGCGCATCGCGCGGCATTCGCCAGCGCGGGAGCCGTCTGGCTCATCTACGCCGCGCTGCTCGTGCTGCGGCGCACGCACCGGCTCTCGGCGCGGAGGATCGCATGGCTGTCGGTCGCGGCATTCACCATCGTGCTCACGACGCTCGCGGCACTCAGCTACATTCATCTGTGAACAACGCCCAACGCCCAACGCCCAACGCCCAACGCCCAATGCCGAGCATCGGTGTCGCATGCATTCCTTGGGCGTTGGACGTTGGGCGTTGGACGTTGGGCGTTTTCTAAAAATGGACGTCCTCTGCTTTGGCCTCAACCACAAGACCGCGCACGTCGAGACGCGCGAGCGTTTCGCCATCGGCGACGCGCATCTTGGCGAGTTCAGCGCGCTGCTCGCGCGCGCGCCCGGCGTGAGCGAGGCCGTGGTGGTCTCGACGTGCAACCGCGTGGAATACTACGCCGCGACCGAGGATGCGGCGGCGGCGCTGCGCGCGGTGTCGGGCTTCATCACGGAGAAATGCGGGCACGCGCCGGAGCCCCCTGTGTTCGCGGAGGTGCGCGGCGATGCCGGAATCCGACATCTGTTCCGCGTGGTGAGCGGCATCGAGAGCATGGTGCTCGGCGAGACGGAAATCCTCGGGCAGGTGAAAAAGGCATACCTCGCCGCGCAGGCCGCGGGTGCGACATCGCGCACGCTGAACAAACTTTTCCAGCGCGCATTCAACGTGGCCAAGGAGGTGCGGACCAAGACGAGCATCACGCGTGGAGCGGTGAGCGTAGGCAGCGCGGCGGTGGAGCTGGCGGAGAAAATTTTCGGCAAGCTCGATGCGTGCAACGTGATGGTGCTGGGCGCGGGCGAGACGGCGGAGATGACCGCGAAGTCGCTGCAATCGCGCGGTGCAAGGGCGATCTTCGTCTCGAACCGCACGCACGAACGCGCGGTGTCGCTCGCGGAAATGCTCGGCGGACGTGCGATCCACTTTGACCAGTGGGAGCGCGAGTTCGATGCGATGGACATCTTGATCGGCTCGACCGGCGCGCCGCACGCGGTGGTGACGAATGCAAAAATTTCCCCGCTGATGACGCGCCGCCAGGATCGCCCGCTCTTCTGCATAGACCTCGCGGTGCCGCGCGACATCGAGGCGAGCGTTAACGACATCGAGGGCGTGTATCTGTACGACATTGATGCGCTGCAAGGCATCGCGGACCAGAGCATGCATGTGCGGCGGCAGGAGCTTGTGCGGTGCGAGGAAATGATCGAGCGGCACGTCGCGGAATATTCAAAGTGGCTGGCGACGCCGCATCCCGGCAGCGACGCGGCGGGCCAGTCAGGACTGCATCCGGAGGGAGCGAAGTGAACGTGCTGCGCATCGGCACACGCGGCTCGGCGCTTGCGCTCGCGCAGGTGGATCTCACGGAGGCTGCGCTCGCGCGCGTGCTTCCGGATCTGCGCACTGAGCGGGAGATTTTCATCACGCGCGGCGATCAGAAGCTCGACCTCAATCTGCTCACGCGCGGCGAAGCGGGAGGGAAGGGGCTGTTCACGCGCGAGCTTGAGGATGCGCTGATGGATGGCCGGATTGATGTCGCAGTTCACAGCCTGAAAGATTTGCCGGGCAACAATCCCGCTGGGCTGGAACTCGTTGCGGTGCTGGAGCGCGCGCCGACGGCGGACATTCTCGTGAGCAAGATTCCTGGCGGTCTTGATGCGCTGCCGCACGGCGCGCACGTCGGGACGAGCAGCGTGCGACGTGCACGGCAGATTGCGTGGCTGCGTCCCGATCTCGTCATCGGCGAATGGCGCGGCAACGTGCCGACGAGGCTGCGGAAACTCGGCGAGCGCCCCGAGGTATTCGCGATCGTCCTCGCGGAAGCAGGGCTGCGGCGGCTCGGCTGCGCGCTGGATTTGGAGCGGGAAATTTTGAAATTCGACGGCGGCGAGTGGTGCGCTTCGTCGCTCGCGGGAAAAATGATTCCAGCGATCGGGCAGGGGGCGATTGCGCTCCAGATCCGAGTGGACCGCGAGGAAGTGCGCGCGGTGCTCGCGAAGATCAATCACGCGGCGACGATGACGGCGATCCGCGCCGAACGTGAATTGCAGCGGTTGCTCTCGGGCGACTGTTCGCTGCCGGTCGGGGTGCATACGGAGTTGCGCGACGGGCGCATTTTCATGCGCGGCATTCTTTTTTCGGAGCCGGGAAATGCACCTACGCAAGGGGAGGCTGCGGGAGATGCGGGCGAGCCGGAGTCGGTCGCGGCGGAGCTTTTCCGGAGGCTGTGCCCTCGGTAGCCGGGATTTTCCAGTCCCGGCGCTGGCTCGCGTGGTTGAATGCCGGGACTGGAAAGTCCCGGCTACGGAAGGGCGTGCGCGAGGTTGCACTTGCCGCACGGGCGTTGGCTCGGACAGTTTGCGGGCATGTCTTCAAGCAAAGTGAAATCGAAGGGAATCTGTTACCTCGCGGGAGCGGGGCCGGGGGATATCGGGCTCGTGACGTTGCGGCTGCGCGAGGTGATGGAGACGGCGGAGGTGGTGGTGTATGATGCGCTGTGCAACCCGGAAATTTTGAAGTGGGCACCGGCGGACGCGGAGATCATCTACGCGGGCAAGCGCGCGGCTCAGCACGCGCTGAAGCAGGAGGAGACGAATGCGCTGCTCGTGGAGAAGACGAAAGCGGGGAAGCGCGTGGTGCGGCTGAAGGGCGGCGATCCGTTTGTGTTCGGGCGCGGTGGTGAGGAGGCGCTGGAACTTGTGAAGGCGGGGTTGCGCTTCGAGGTGATTCCGGGGATTTCGTCCACGGTGGCGGCGGGTGCGTATGCGGGCATCCCGGTGACGCATCGCGAGCACACTTCGCAGCTCACCATTTTTACCGGGCACGAGGATCCGACGAAGCCGGAGAGCAAACTCGACTACGAGCAGCTCGCAAAAAATCCGGGGACGAAGGTGATGCTGATGGGTGTGGAGCGCATCGGCACCATCGCGGCGGAACTCGTGAAGCACGGTGCGCGTGCGGATTTGCCGGTCGCACTCGTGCGATGGGGGACGACTGCGAGGCAGCAGACGATCGTGGGCACGCTGTCGGACATCGCGGCGAAGGTGGAGGCGGCAGGATTCAAGGCTCCGGCGGTCGCGATCCTCGGCGATGTGGTGAAGCTGCGGGAATCGCTGAACTGGTTCGAGACGCGTCCGCTTTTCGGCAGGCGAATCGTGGTGACGCGCACTCGCAAGCAGGCGGGCGCGCTGACTTCGCGCCTGCGGGAACTCGGCGCGGATGTGATGGAGATTCCGACGATCCGGATCGAGTTGCCGACGGACAGGCTGGCGATGGCGCAGGCGGTGCGCGATGCTCACGGCTACGACTGGCTGGTGTTCACGAGCCCGAATGGGGTGGAGGCTTTTTTCGATGCGTTCTTCAAGCTCTACAAGGACGCGCGCGAAATCGGCGGTGTGCGGATCGCGGCGATCGGACCGGCGACTGCTGCGAAGGTGCGCGAGTATCACCTGTGCGTGGAATTGCAGCCGGAGGAATATGTGGCGGAGGCGGTGGTGAAGGAATTCAAGAAGGAAGGGTCGGTGGAAAACCTGCGCATCCTGATCGCGCGCGCTGAGGTGGCGCGCGATGTTTTGCCGGAGGCGCTGACGAACCTCGGGGCGATCGTGGATGTGGCGGCGGTGTATCGCACGGTGCCGGAGACGGAGGATGTGACGGGCGCGATGGCGCGTTTCCGCGAGGAGGGCGCGGACTTGGTGACGTTCACGAGTTCCTCGACGGCGGAAAATTTCATGGCGCTGAAACTGCCGCTGCCCGCGGGGCTGAAGACGGCGTCCATCGGGCCGGTCACTTCGGCAACGATGCGCGGGCTGGGATTGAAGGTGGATGCGGAGGCGAAACGCTACGACATCCCCGGACTGGTGGATGCGATTCTGCGGCACTTCACTGATTCAGTCTGAGCTTTTTAAAATTCTTCGGTGAGGTTGGCGCGGAATTGGCTTTTCGGGTTGGCATGGTCGAACCTCAGCCCCCAATTTTCAGTAAAATCCCGGACACGGCGAATGCCGCGGCTCCCGATTCCGGCACGCCCGCGAACGTGCGTGCGATGCAGCCTGCGAGGGTGCAACCGGTCAGGGAGGCGCATGACGAACCCGCGGAGCGCGTGAATTTTCAGCAATCGTTGCGGCCGATCCTGCAGGGCGTCGAGGCGATGGCGCGCGCGCAGTTCGAGCAAGTGGGGGTGCTCGACCGGGTGGAGAAGATGATCCTGGCGCAGGATGGCGTGGCGAAGATTCTCACCGATACGAAGGCGGCGCTGGAGCAGCGCAATGTGGTGAACAAGGCGATGTTCGAGGTGCTTCACGGGGAGCTGAAGACCTACAAGGATGCGTTCCTGCTGGAGTCGGTGCTGCGGCCTGTCATCCGCGATCTTATTTCGCTGTTTGACGACATTTTCGAAATCCACCGGCAGCTTATGCTCGCGCTCACGTCGCAGGGGGAGCGCGGCAAGCTGGTCGGGAGCGCGCTGATTCTTTTTGAAAATGTCGCGGCGCCGGCCAAGCAGCTTGAGCATAACCGGGATGCGATTATCGAGGTGCTGGAGCGGCTCGATGTGACGCTGACGCCGCTCGGATCCGGAAAGCTGGACAAGCAATCACAGAGGGCGATGAGCGTGGAGCTGACGGACGATCCGGAGCAGGACAATGAGATCGTGAAAGTGTCCAAGCGTGGCTTCATGTGGAAGGATCGCGTGATGCGTCCCGAGGAGGTCGTGATTAAAAAGTGGAAGGGCATCCCGCAGCCCGCCGCGGAAAAACATCAGGCCAAACCTTGATTGATTTTACTAGGAGACCCACTCTCACTTCCGAAAAATAAGCAGCGTTCTTAAGCCCAAAGAGCCATGTCCGACAAACCCCTGAATCGAAAAGCCATAGGAATTGACCTTGGCACCACCTTTTGCGCGGTCGCGCACATTGATGCCTACGGCAAGCCGCAGATCATCCCGAACACGGAGAATGAGCGTATCACGCCGTCGGTGATTTTGTTCGACGGCACGAATGCCGTGGTGGGCACGATCGCGAAGCAGAACGCCGTGGCGGAGCCGGACAAGATCGTGGATTTCGTGAAGCGCGAGATAGGCAAGAGCAAGTCGCAGTTCAGCCGGACGTTTGCCGGGAAGGTGTATTCCGCGGAGGAACTGTCGGCGATCATCCTGCGCAAGCTGAAGGGCGATGCGGAGAAATACCTCGGGGAAACCGTGACGGATGCGGTGATCACAGTCCCGGCATATTTCAATGATGCGGAGCGCACGGCGACGCTCGTCGCGGGACAGCTCGCGGGACTGAAGGTGCTGCAGATTATCAACGAGCCGACGTCTGCGGCGCTGGCATACGGCCTGGACAAGCTGGATCAGGATCAGACGGTGTTTGTGTTCGACCTCGGCGGCGGGACGTTCGACGTGACGATCATGCGCATCGAGGGGATGCACATCCGCATGCTGGCGAGCAACGGTGACCACCGGCTCGGCGGCAAGGACTGGGATGACATCATCGTGAACTGGGTCGCGGAGGAATTTGACAAGCAGCACGGGGAGAATCCGCTGCTCGATCTGCAGAGCTACCAGGATCTCTACAACCGTGCGCTGACTGCGAAGGTGCAGCTCTCCAAACGGCCACGGACGACGCTCGTCCACAACTACAATGGCCGCAGCGTGAAGCTGGATCTGACCCGCGAGATGTTCGAGGAGCGCAGCCGCCACCTGCTCGAAAAGAGCAAGGCCATCTGTGAGATCGTGATGCAGGAGGCGAAAATGAAGTGGGAACAGATTGATTGCGTCCTCCTCACCGGAGGCATGACGCGCGTGCCTTCCGTGCGGCAGATGATCAATGTTCTTTCCGGACGTCCGACTGCGGACGATGTGAGCCCCGACGAGGCCGTGGCGATGGGCGCGGCCATCCAGGCGATGCTCTCGATGCTGCGCCAGGAGGATGAGAGCGGGAGGCATGTGATCGCGCAGGAGGTGCGCGATCAGTTCTCCGCGGCGGACGGGTCGCTGATCAAGGTCACGAACATCACCACGCACACGCTCGGCGTGGTGCTGTGGGACGACGACAAGGTGGAGGAGTACGTGTTCCCGATGATCGCGAAGATGACGCCGGTGCCTGCGGACATGAAGAATTCCTTCGGCACGGCAAAGGCGAACATGAAGAACGCGATCGTGCGTGTCGTCGAAGGCGAGAGCACAGTGCCGGGCGAATGCACGCCGCTGGGCATCTGCGACATTGAGCTTCCTCCATTTCTGCCGAAGGGATCGCCCGTGGAACTCACGTACCGGTACAACGAGAACCAGGTGCTCGAGGTGGTCGTCGAGGCATACGGCCGGACGAGCCGCGTCTCCATTTCGCGGAATACCGGCCTGGCGGAAGATGAGATCGGAATCGCCACCGCCGATCTGTCCTCGCTGACGATCACTTAGCGCCGGGCGCCAGTCCCTGTCTGAGCCCACAGTCATGGCACTTCCCGATCCAATTCCCGACAATCCGAGCCGATGGCCCGATTGGAAGAATTACAATTCGCCCGATCTCTACGCGCGCCTGTGCCTTGATTCTTCCTCGAATGCGACCGCGGAGATCATCGAGGATTACTGCCGCCGGATCCTCGTGTGGTGGCAGAAAAAGCTGCCGCTGAAAAACCAGCCGAGCAACCCGCTCGCGCAGATGCTGCGCGGGGGGCTCGATGAAGCGCCGCATTTTCTCGCCGAGGCCCGCACGAAGCTGCTCGATCCCAAGGAGCGCGCGCGTATTGATGCGGAACTGCACAGCAAGCTGATCGGGAACGCGCTCGACGAATTCCGGAAGCTTCTGGATTTCACGCTTGCCGACAAGCGGCTCAGCAGGGAGAGCGAGGAAAAGCTCTCCATCGCGGGACAAGGGCTTGGAATCTCGCAAGCAGAGATTGACGCGGAGATCACGGCAGCATTGGAGAGCAAGGGTGCGGCCCGTGTCGTGGAGGCGCCGCCGCCGGAACCCGCTCCGGTTCCTGTTTCGGTCGCGGTGCCGTCTTTTGCGGCAGCCGCCGCATCGGGCAGCCCGGAGGATGAATTCCGCCGCATCCTGAAAATGTCGCGCCTCTGCTTGGATGGCGACGAGATGAGCGACGACCAGCGCGATGCGATGTGCAATCTCGGTGAAAGCCTCGGGCTCACGGGCGGGCAGGCGGAGGATCTCATAGACGAGTATCTCGAAGTGATGTCCGGCGCGCCGATGATGCCTGCGGCGAAGTCAGCGCCGGTGGCGCACAGCCGGCAGCAGACCCACGCGCCGCCGCCGGTGCCGGTGAGGGCTGCGCCCGTGGCGAAAGCAGCGGCTCCGGGGTCGAATCGCCCGGCCGTCCCGGTGGCAAAAAAGGAACCGCAGATTGAAATCAATATTTCCCCGGCAGCTCTCGCCGGAGAGCGTCAGAAATTCCCGAACTTCACCAGCGCGATTGGCGTGGAAATGTTCCTCGTCCCGAGCGGGCGTTTCGCGATGGGCAGCGATTGCGCGGACGCGCAGCCGAACGAAGGACCGGTGACGCCTGTGGTCGTCACATGCTTTTACATGGCCCGGCTGCCGATCACGAATGCCCAGTATGAGATGTTCGATCCCACCCACAAGGCGAAGCGTGCGCCGTGGGCGGACGGCAAGCACCCCGTGCTCTACGTGAGCTGGAATGACGCGGTGGCATTCTGCCAGTGGCTCGGCAAACGCGAGCGCAAGACCTACCGCCTGCCGACCGAGGCGGAGTGGGAATACAGCGCGCGCGGCGGCGACGGGCGGATTTTCCCGTGGGGCACATGGAGCACCGCCGGGCACTTTGCAAATTTCGCCGACGCGAGCACGAATTTCCCGTGGCGCGATCCCTCGGTGAACGACGGCTTCGCGCAGACCGCGCCGGTCGGGAGCTTCCCTCGCGGTGCGAGCCCCTTCGGCATCGAGGAGCTCGCGGGGAATGCCTTCGAGTGGTGCCTCGATCCCTACGCACCGTACAAGGGGAGGGAGATCCTGAATCCGCGAGGCCCCGAAAATGGACGGCAGCGGGTGTACCGCGGAGGCTCGTGGAAATCGCGCATGTCCAGCCTCCGCGCGACGGCGAGGGCCTTCAACGAGCCGTCCTACCTCGCAAACGACGTTGGCTTCCGCCTCGTTTGCGAGTGCGCGTGATGCCATCTCGCACGAGCAACCGGACGGAAACCAAGACGGCGTGTCCCGGGTAGCGCGGGCGTCCCGCCTGCCGTATTTCGCGTCCCGCGGAATGCACCCGGACGCCCAAGGTGATCCGAACGCCTGTGAATGCCCGATGTGCTGCGCGGGACGCGCCGCACCGCAGGCGGGACGCCCGCGCTACCGGATGCACGCGACTCGGCTCCTTCATGCGTCGGGTTGTTTGTGAGAACTGGTGTGAGCGTCCGCCCCGGTTCTCCTGTCCGTGAAATCAGTGCCGGGATTCCACTGCGCGAACCTCCGCACCGGGCGTCTGAAAATCGAAAAGCCCGCGGGTATGGAAACCCGGCGGGCTCTTGATGAAAGAGGAATGCGCGGCGAAAAAACGCCGTGTTCCGGGAGCTAGCTCACGTTGAAACGGAACTTCGCTTTCGCACGCTTCGCGTTGGCTTTGGCCTTGCGCTTGGTGCGTTGCGTGGGCGTCTCAAAGGCGCGCAAACGGCGAACTTCGTCCATGATTCCTTCGGCTTCGAGCTTGCTTTTCAGCCGCTTGAGCGCGCGGTCAATGGGTTCTCCTTTGCGGACTGCTACTTCGGGCATTTTTATCCTCCTGTCTGGTTGAATTTTTCGGTGAATGGTTCCCCCTGTGAAAAGGGGCTTGGAGATTAGGGGCCGGGTGCCCGGGCGTCAATGGTTCGTTTCCGCGCGCTTTGCCGCAGGCATTTTCCCGCGGTGGGGTTGACGCCGTTGCGCACTCCGCGTACCGTCCGCGCAGACCAAAGCAAATGCAAAAACTCGATTTCCCCGAAGCGGTCGCGATGCTCACTGAGACTGACACGCGCTATCACGCCGATGCGTATTTTTTCCTCCGCGACGGGCTCGACCAAGCAGTGAAGCTGCGCAAGCGCCAGCAAGGCGAGAGCGGCCACGTGAGCGGGCAGCAGCTCTGCGAGGGCATCCGTCAGCTCGCGATCAAGGCGTTCGGCCCGATGGTGCCGACGGTCTTTGAATACTGGGGCATTCGGAAGACGGACGACTTCGGCGAGATGGTCTGGAGGCTGATCGATCTCGGCGTCTTCGGGCGCACGGAGAACGATTCGCGCGAAGATTTTAAAAACGTGTATTCGTTCCGCGAGGCGTTCGTGGAGCCGTTCAGGCCCGGCAGGCAGCCTGCCCCGGCGCGCAAGGCGAAACCCGGCGCGGAAGTGCGAAACTGAACGTGGCAAAACGCAAGCCGGCCGGTTCGAGTGCGGCACAGGCATCCCGCCCCACAGCCGGGCCGGTCGTGATGCGGATGAACTCCCAGAAGTGATTTTATGATGAACGCAATGCTCCTGCCTCCCATCGAGGCGCAGGTCCTCAAATTTCCGAACGGCCTCGAGCTGATCGTCCTAGAGGACGACTCCGCGCCCGTCGCGAGCGTGCAGGCGTGGGTGCGCACGGGCAGCATCCACGAGGGCCGCTGGCTCGGCGCGGGGCTCTCGCATTTCCTCGAGCACATGCTTTTCAAAGGCACGGACAAGCGCGGGCCGCAGGATTTCGCGCGCGGGATTCAGGAAAAGGGCGGCTACATCAATGCGTACACGTCGTTCGAGCAGACGGTCTATTGGGTGGACATTCCGTCGCGCAACGCGTCGGTCGCCGTCGAGCTGCTGGCGGATGCGGTGATGAATTCCACGCTGCCCGAGGTGGAGTTTGCGAAGGAGCAGGAGGTCATCCGCCGCGAGTTTGCGATGGGCAACGACGACCCCGACACCGTGGCGGGAAAGCAGATGTTCGCGACCGCATTTGCGGAGCATCCGTTCCGGCATCCGGTCATCGGCCACCGCGATATTTTCGACCGCCTCACGCGCGACGATCTTCACGCGTATTACCGCGGGCGCTACGTGCCGAACAACGTCTTCTTCGTCGTCGTAGGCGATGTGAAGGCGGACGAAATCCGCGCGCAGCTCGGCGAGATTTTTTCCGCACATCCGCGCCGTCCGCTGCCCGATGTGCTCATCCCGCGCGAGCCCGTGCAGATGGGCCGCCGCGAGCAGCACACGGAATTCGATACTCAGCTCGCGCGCCTCGGCCTCGCGTGGCATGCGCCGGAAATCACGCACCGCGACGTGCCCGCGCTGGACCTGCTCTCGACCGTGCTCGGCAGCGGGCGCAGCTCGCGATTTTACCGCCGTCTCCGCGAAGGTCTCGCCATCGTCCACGGCGCGGATGCGTGGTGCTACACGAGTTCCACCGCGGGGCTCTTCGGCGTGGATGCGGTGCTCGATGCGGACAAGCTCGAACAGACCACCGCCGAGGTGCTGCGGATGCTCGGCGAAATCCAGCAGAACGGCATCACCGCCGCGGAACTGGAAAAGGCGCGGCGGCAATTTCTCAGCCACCAGTTCCACTCGCTCACGACGATGCGCGGCAAGGCCAGCAGCCTCGGTTCGAACTGGCTGCACGCGCGCGACGTGAATTTCAACCAGGGCTACCTCGCCGCGATCCAGCGCGTGACTTCGGATGAACTCATCCGCGTCTCCCGCGCGCATCTCACCTCGGAAAATCTCACCGTCTCCACGCTCGTGCCGCAGGGCACCGCGCGGAAACGCACCGCCGGCACTTCATCTTCGCGCGCCGGCGTGGTGGAAAAATTCACGCTCTCGAACGGCCTCCGCCTCCTCGTGCGCGAGGACGACCGGCTCCCGCTCGTCTCGATGGTCGCGACATTCAAGGGCGGCCTGCTCGCCGAGACTGCTGCCGACAACGGCGTCGCCCGCCTCTTCGCGCGCACGCTGCTCAAGGGCACGGCGACAAAATCCGCGGACGAAATCGCGGAGTCCATCGAGTCCGTTGGCGGCGCGCTCGGCTCCGACAGCGGGAACAACAGCGTGAGCATCTCCGCCCGCGTCCTGCGCCCCGATCTCGCGCACGGCCTCGGGTTGCTCGCGGACATTTTGCTAAACGCCATTTTCCCCGCCGCCGCGCTCGACCGCGAGCGCGACGCGCAGCTCGCGAGCATCAAGGCCGACGACGAGGAGCTCACCAGCAACGCGCGCAATCTCCTCCGCGCGCAGCTCTTCGCCGGTCATCCGTTTTCGATGCCGCTCCTCGGCACGCCGCACACGCTCGCGAAGCTGAAGCCCGCCGATCTCATCGCATTCCGAGACCGTCACATCGTCGCTGCGAATGGCGTGCTATCCGTCTTCGGCGCTGTGGATGCGCGCGAAGTCCGCGACCTCGTCGAGAGTGCGTTTGCCGCGCTCCCGACCGGCACGCAGGCCTTGCAGGAAATTCCGCTGCCCGCATTTTCCAGCACGAGCAGCGAGCACACGATCCTCAAGCAGAAGGAGCAGGCGGTCCTCATGGTCGGGTTCCCCGGAGTGGATCTTTTCAGCGCGGATGCCGTCGCGCTGGAGCTGATTGACGAGGCATGCAGCGATCTCGGATCGCGCATGTTCAACCGCATCCGCGAGGAGATGGGTCTCGCGTACTTCGTCGGCAGCAGCAATCTCGCCGGCCTCGCGCGGGGCGCGTTCAGCTTCTACGTCGGGACCGATCCCGCGAAGGTCGCGGAAGTCCGTGCCGCGCTTGCCGACGAAATTCGCAAGCTCGCCGAAGACGGAATCACGACCGGTGAACTGGATCGCTCAAAGGCGAAGCTCCTCGGCGCACAGGCCATCCGCAATCAGAGCAACGATGCGCTCGCATTCGCCTGCGCGCTCGACGAGCTCTACGGTCTCGGTGCGCGCCACTACGAGGGTCTCACGCAGCGCGTCGAAGCAGTGACGCTTGATCAGGTCCGCGATGCCGCGCGCCGCTATTTCACGCAGGCGCACGTCACCGCGATCGTGCGCCCGGCGTAGCAGAGAGTTTGGTTCGCCAAGTGCGGAAGCGCGTGATTTTCTCCCGCACATGAAACGCCTCCTGATTCTCCCCGTCCTCGCAATTTTCGCCACCGCCCTCGCTGACGAGGCGCCGTCGCCGCCGTCGCCGCGCTACGAGACGCGCGAACTGCACGACCGGAACGGCATCGGGAAATTCTACCTAGGCCGCGAAATCGCGCACGTCATGGGGCATCAGGCCGCAGACTGGCTTGAGCGCCCGGAGCGCGAAAAGGAGGAGCGCACGGACAAAATGGTCGCCGCGCTTGGCCTGAAGCCCGGGATGGTCGTCGCCGACATCGGCTGCGGCAGCGGCTACCTAACCGAGCGCATCGTACCGCGCATCGGCGCGCGCGGCACCGTGCTCGGCGTGGACATCCAGCAGGAGATGCTCGATCTGCTCGTGAAGAAAATGAAGGCCAAGGGCATCGAGAACGTGAAGCCCATCCTCGGCGCGGAGGCCGACCCGAAGCTCGAACCTGCGAGCTGCGACATGATGGTGATGGTGGACGTGTACCATGAGTTCGAATTCCCGTACGAGATGATGCGCAAGATGGTCGCCGCGCTAAAAGTGGGCGGGCAGATCGTGTTCGTGGAATTCCGTGGCGAGGATCCAAACGTGCCCATCAAGCTCGTCCACAAGATGACCGAGGCGCAGGTGAAAAAGGAGATGGCCGTGCATCCCGAGATGGAGTGGGTGGAGACGAAGAAGGAACTGCCGCAGCAGCACATGATCTTTTTTCGGAGGAAGCCGTGAGGGAGATGGACGGTCGTCGTGCTGTTGAACGTTGGGTGTTGGACGTTAAGCCCGGCGCAGCGGCCCCTCGTATGATGAATGCGCGTCCTGATTCGCACCGCGCCTGCGGCAGGCAAAAACATCCAGCGTCTAACGTCCAACGTTTAACATTCAACGGTGACGCCAACGGCGTGACCGCGTGATTTTGATGAAAGCCGGGAGAGCCGCGAAGAATGCCAGCCCTCCTCCTGCGGTCGGCGGCCACGGAAAGACGACGCGCTTCGTGTGGCGCAAGCTCTCGACCGTGAAATGGGAGGACACGTGGATGGAACGCCTCGGCTGGCTCGGGCAGCGGCTCGTGATGTTCACGCTGCCGAATTCGCGTTCGCTGCGCATCGAGGCGTATCATGTCACGCGTACCGAGGCGGATACGCTCGTGAGCGCATTCGGCGGCACGCTGCGTGTGGCGCGGCCCCTCACGCGCAAGGAACTCGAGCCAAAGCCGCGCCCGCCGTTGCGCGTGCGCGGCAGGCTGCTCGTCGTCTCGACCGAAAAGGAACTCGCGCTCGCAAGAAAGCAGCACGCGAAAACTCCCGCGCTGCTCATCCCTGCGACTGTCGCATTCGGCACCGGCGAACATGCGACGACCGCGTCGTGCCTGCGCATGATCGCGGATGTCGCGAACGAGCTGCGCGGCACGGAATGGGACGCGCTCGATCTCGGCACCGGCAGCGGAATCCTTGCATTTGCCGCGCGCATCTTCGGTGCACGGAAAGTGGAGGCCAGCGATTTCGATGCGACGGCGGTGCGCGTGGCGAAGGAGAACGCCGCCGCGAACAATATCACCGGCGTGCGTTTCATCCGCTCCGACCTGCTGAAGTGGACCGCGCCGCGCCAGTGGCCCGTCGTGCTCGCAAATGTCTTCAGCACCACGCTCATCGCCGCCGCACCGCTCATCGCTGCCGCGGTCGAGAAGGGCGGACGCCTGATCCTCAGCGGCATCCTGCGCACGCAGGAAGGCGAGGTGCTCAGCGCATTCCGCAAGCAGGGATGCCGCCTCGAACGCGGTGTGCGCAAAGGCAAGTGGGTGACGCTGCTCACGCGGCGCGCGTCCCCGTAGCCGCGCTCGTGAGAGCGCGGGCACTTTTGCCAGTGCGGACGAAGTCGATCAGCCCGCGCTTTCACAAGCGCGGCTACGCCTCGCAATCCACCCAGCGCACGAGCGGCGCGAGCACGGGCTGGCCGTCGTGATGCCAGTCGGGCGGAGGTTGCTGCATCTTTCCGATGGCGCAGATGCGCGAGAAGCCGTGCGCGGCGGCGAAGTCGCGGTTCGCGGCGTTCACGGGCGCGATGCCGCAGGTGCTGAGGTGCGCGCCGTGCGGCGCAAGCATCGCGGAAAAATCACGCGCAAGCGGCTTCACGAAGATTACGCGGTTGCCCGGTGAGGGCAGTATCTGCGCGGTGCGATCCACGATGACCGTCCATGCGGTGTCAGGGCTTGCGAGCAGTTCGAGCGGTTCGCCATTTGCGGCGCGGAATGCGGTTTCCTCACGCAGCGTGCGGATGCCGTTGGCCTCGCTGATCGTGAGCGCGCCGCGCGGCGTGTGCTTCTCGAAGCGCGCCATCGCGCGTGCGAGCATTCGCGCGTATGCACCCGCAGTCAGTGCGTCATTTTCGCGGACAAAAATCGCGTGTGGCGAGAGGCAGCCTTGCTGATCGAAAATGGAGCCATCGCGCGCAGCGCCGTTCACGCTGCGGAATTTTGGATCATCGAAGACGATGGCGAAGCTGATCTTGTGCCCGTGCGCGAGGATCGGAATCCCCGGCGGCAGCGCGGCACGCAGTGTGGCGATGGTCTCGTCGCGTCCGAAGAGCACGGCGGCATCCGCAGCATCGAGCCACGCTTGCGGAAGTTCGCGCGAGAGATGCACGCGCTCGGCGAGGGCTCGTGGGAGCCGCGACACAAATGTATCCACCTCGGGAATCCCGGCAGATGGCAGCTTGCAAAAATTCTCCGAGCCGAGCAGCAGGCCGCGCAGGATCGTCTGCAATGCGGCGGCGGGCGTGTTGCCGCTGAGAACATGCAGGATGCGGTGCGGTGCGACGGCACGTGTGTGCCTGCGGCCCTGCGGGACGAAACGATCCAGCGCGGCAGCGTGGCCGAGTTCCGAAGCGACGAGCGCGAGCAGCGCGCGCGCGGTGACTTTGCCGAGGGAAGGGAATGTCGCCGCAGCCTTCGCGAGCGCGCGTGCGCGCGCGGCGGTATCGGGCCGCAATGCGGGCAATCCTGTCCGCATGGCCGGTCGGACGGGCACGGGAATTTGCGTCGCACTGGTTGGTGCGGTGATGGTGTGCGGTGCCGTTGCGAGTGTCCGCAGGTCCGGAACAGAGGACAGGATTGTACGCTTTACGTCGCGCAGGATTTCATCCGCGCGCCGCGAGCAGCCGCGCGGGACGGCGGCTGGGTCGCGGCCGAGCAACTCAAAGCCATCCGCGCGGCGCACCGCGAGGTCGGCGGTCTGGATCGCGAGCACGCTGCCGACATTCGCGATGTCGAAGAGCCGCAGCACGCCACTGCTGTCGGGAGGGACTTCCATGCCCGTCTCGGGATTTACGACGAGCGCGCGCAGCCACGGCGGCGCGGTGTGCGGGCGTCCGAGGCCGCGCGTGTAGGCCTGCGAGGAAAGCTCCGTCATCCCGTATTCATTCCACACGGAGTCGGCGCGCAGGCCGAGGTGTGTTAAAAATTTCGCATACAGCTCCGCCTTCGCGATGTCGCGTCCGCTGCCCTTGTAGCCACCAGTCTCGAATGCGAAGCTCCCGCGCGGCAGCCGCACGCGCTCCGTGCCCATCCGCTCAAACAGCGCGAGGAATGCGAGCGCAGTCCCGAAGACCGCGCACGGCCCGCGCGCGGCGAGCTTGCGAAGCGCACCTGCACCGGCGCGCATGTCGAACACGGCACGCCCCGTCGCGCGTCCCGCGAGCACGCCGAACATGTGCGTGAGCGAGGAGTCCGGCACTTCGTCCGGCGGCTGCGCGAGGAAGACCGCGGGCAGCCTCGGCAGGCGCAGGCGCTGCCAGCCCGCGAGGATGCTCGACTCGTAGAGCGCTGTGTCGGCGAAGTGATGCTCGCCGCGCGTCTCACCCGTCGTGCCGCTCGTGAGGAAGGTCACCGGCGTGAGCTTCGCCGGAAAGCACGAGAGCCGGAAGCGCTTGAACATCGCCTGCGGCACCGCGGGGACTTCGCGCCACGTCTTCGGTTCCGGCAAGGTGTCGCACCAGCGGGCGAACGGCGCATTTTGCCGGCGCTGGAAGGCGTGGATGTCGAGCGCGAGCGCGTCGAACTCCTCCTCCAAGAAGTCATGCAGCGAGACAAACACGCGCGCTTCGAGTGCGTGGTATTCGTCGAGAATGTCGGTGTGCTTGCTCAATGCGGTTCCGATGCAGTGAAACGCAGGAACGCGGAGACGCGGAGGAAAAAATGTGGCGGCTGGTGGATGTCCGGGTGACGAGGGATGTCGGACGTGCGGCTGAAAAGTAGTCCCACGCTTCAGCGTGCCGCGATGTGCGAACACAGCTTGCGTGCGAATCGGAATCGGCGCGTCTGGCCTGCCTCGCACCCGCGGAGTGACCTGCATGGCATGGCACGCTGAAGCGTGGGGCAATTCTGCGCGCCTCTTGCCGCCGGCGGCGACGGATGATGCGCGCCTTGCCGCCCTAGATTTGCGTGCTTAGGGTATCGTCCTTTCCCATGAAGCGACTGCTCCCCATTTTCCTCACGCTCACATTTTCCGCGATGCTGCCGCTGTCCCTGAGTGGCGCGGAGGTTTCGTTTCGCAATCATGTGCAGCCGATCCTCGCGAAGGCGGGGTGTTCGTCGGGGGCTTGCCACGGGGCCGCGGCGGGGCAGGGGGGATTCAAGCTTTCGCTGCGCGGGTATGACACGGAGGGCGATTATCTCACGCTCACACGCGGGGCGTTCGGGCGGCGGGTGAACACGGAGGATCCTGCGCGCTCGCTGCTGCTGATGAAGACGACGGCGGCGGTGCCGCACAAAGGCGGTGAGCGGTTTAAGCTGCATTCGCCGGAGTGGGAGACGCTGGTGGAGTGGGTGGCGCAGGGCGCGCTGGGGCCGAAGGAGGACGACGTGCGGATCGAGCGCATCGAGGTGCTGCCGCCGACGGTGAAGCTGAAGGCGGGGCAGGTGCAGCAGTTTGCAGTGAAGGCGCATTTTTCCGACGGGCACAGCGAGGACGTGACGCGCTATGCGAAATATACGGCGACGAATCAGGCGGTGGTGAATGTGGACGACCTCGGCAAAGTGACGGTGGTCGGCCACGGCGAGAGCGCGGTGACTGCGTGGTTTTTGCAGAAGATCACGTTCGCGACGGTGGAGTCGCCGTTTGAAAATGACGTGGCGCCGGAGGTGTTCACGGGTGCGCCTCGGCGGAACTGGATTGATGACCTCGTGCTGGAAAAATTGCGCGAGCTGAACATCCCGCCGTCGGTGCGGTGCACGGATGAGGAATTTTTGCGGCGTGTCTATCTCGACACGATCGGCGTGCTGCCGACTGCGAGCGAGGTGCGCGCGTTTATCGCGGATAAGGGAAACACGGGCACGGGCAAGCGCGACCGCGTGATCGAGCAGGTGCTGAAGCGGCCGGAGTTCACGGACTACTGGGCCTACAAGTGGAGCGACCTGCTGCTCGTGACGAAGCGCAAGCTGCCGATGGCGGCAGTGTGGGCGTATTACAAATGGATCCGCGACCAGGTGGCGACGAACACGCCGTGGGATCAGTTCGCGCGACGTCTGCTGATGGCGCGCGGGAGCACGCTGGAGAATGGCGCGGCGAATTACTTCGTGATCACGCCCGACCCGCGCGACCTTTCGGAGAAGACTTCGGTGACTTTCCTCGGCATCTCGACGAATTGCGCGCGCTGCCACAATCACCCGATGGAGAAGTGGACGAACAACGACTACTACGGCTACGCCAATCTGTTCGCTCGGGTGCGGTTCAAAAATGGCACTGGCGGCAATGGCGACCGCATCGTGTTCGCCGCGGATGACGGCGACCTTGTGCAGCCGCTCACGGGCAAACCGCAGGTGCCGCGTCCGCTCGCGGGAAAGGCGCTCGCGCAGGACTTTTCCGGCGACCGTCGCGAGGCGCTCGTGGATTGGCTGACCGCCCCGGAGAATCCGTACTTCTCGCGCGCGATCACGAACCGCGTGTGGGCGAATTTCTTCGGCGTCGGACTGGTCGAGGCGGTGGACGACATCCGCGAGACGAACCCGGCGAGCAACGAGGCGCTCTTTTCCGCCGCCGCAAAATGGCTGCGCGACAATCGCTACGACCTGCGTGCTTTGATGCGGGAGATTTTGCAGAGCGAGACCTACCAGCGCAGCAGCGTGGCGCTCGCGGGGAACAAGGACGATGCGCGCTTTTACTCGCGCTACTATCCGAAGCGGCTCATGGCCGAGGTGCTGCACGATGCGGTGGCGCAGGTCACGCAGGTGCCGACGATTTTCAAGACGAAGGATCCGTATGTGAATGGTGACAAGAGTGTTCAGTTCCCTGCGGGCTGGCGCGCGGTGCAGTTGCCCGATGTGAATACGGACAGCTACTTCACGCGCGTCTTCGGCCGCCCGCTGCGCGAGCAGACGTGCGAGTGCGAACGCACCGAGGAGCCGAACGTGACACAGGCTCTGCACATCGCAAATGGCGACACGCTGAACGCGAAGCTGCACGATGCGTCGAGTGTGGTGGGGAAGATCGCGGCATCGAAAAAGCCAGTCGAGCAATGGCTGGAGGATGCGTATCTCGCGGCGCTCGGGCGGTTGCCGTCTGCGGCGGAGAAGGCCGCAGTGTCACGCGCGCTGGCGGAGGCGAAGGACGATGCGCGTCCGGTGATGGAGGATGTCTTCTGGGCGCTGATGAGCAATCGGGAGTTTATCTTCAACCACTGAGAGCGACCTAAAGAGTCGGCGGCGCTAAAGGAACACAGCCATCGTGCCTGTGCGGCCCGCGGGTATCTTGCCTGCACTGCCCGGGCTGCTGCCATCCTTGAGTCTTAAGGAGGCTGCCGGGAACGAAGGCGCGTAGCGCCGATACAACAGTAGCCCCGGGTGACGAGTCCGCGAGGAAGCCGGGGATTGCGCCCAGTATGGAAAACGCCGCAGGGCGGCGACTCAAGCGTTGCCCCCCGGAAGCTGTGCCGCCGCTACGCGGCTTTGATCTTGTCTGCCTTCGATCCCCGCGCTCGCTGCGCTCGCACGGGGCTACTTTTGTCGAGGTGCTACGCACCTGCGCGCCTCATGTTTCAAAGAGGCCTTTCTTATTTTGAATGATGTTCGACAGGCAGGATGCCCATCGTCCGAGCAGGCTCGGAAGCCTGTGATCCGAGGCTGCGTTCATTTCATCGTCGCGAGTGCTTCGGTGGCGAGTTTGTGAGCGCCGGATTTTTTGGCGGCAATGGTGGCGGCTTTGGTGAAGTCGGCGCGGGCTTCGTCCTTCCGGTCGAGCGCGAGCAGCGCGGTGGCGCGGTTGCAGAGGATGTAGGCGTCGGTCGGTGCGAGGGTCAGTGCGGCGTCGAAGGATTCGAGGGCTTCGGCATTTCTGCCGAGGAGGATCAGGGTGTCTCCGCGGCGGCTGTGGGCTTTTGCGAAGAGTGTGGCGGATTGCGGCTGCTCGGCGGGGAGGCAGTCGGAGATGGCGCCGAGAATGAGGTCGCAGGTCTGGAGTATGGCGTCCGCGCGCGGCGTGGCGGATTTTTTGTCACGGAGTTTTTCCTTCACCTGATCGAGCAGCGTGGCGAGCGGTACGGAGGGCGCGGCGGGGAGGCCGTTCTTGCGGACGTAGCGGCGGAGGGATTCGATGCAGCCCGCAGCGTCGCCGGTGGCTGCAAGCTTGTTGATTTCCGCGAGCGTGGGGATGCGGACGGGCTGGCCTTTCGGGATTGCTTCCTTCTCCGGCTTTGCCGCGGGCGCTGGGCCGGCGAGGAAGATGTCGTCGCCGACGAGGCGCGAATATTCCGCGGGGATCTGCGCGCCGCCGGAGCGATCCATCACGCCGGCGCGCGTGCGCTTGAAGACCTGCTCGATCGTGAGTCCCGGCGTGCGCAGGTGCGTGATGAGTTCGGCGGTGTAGATGCCGTTCGCGCCCTCGCCGTCGGAGGCGGCGCGTCCGGCGTCGGTGGAGAATGCGATGAGCGATCCTGCGGGCGGGTTCATCTCCACGAGGCCGCCCGTCTTCGCGGCGTCGCGCAGCGCGGGGTTGCGTGCGAGGGGCGTGCTGCGGCAGGCGTCGAGGATGACGAGGTTGCACGCGACGCCGGTATTGCTCATTTCGGCGACGGCCTGCTCGGCGTTGAAAAGTTTCGTCTCGGCGAGGAGACGTCGCGCGGTGTCGTCCGCGGCGTCGGGCTTATAGCCGGATCGGACGGGGATGAGATAATTTGCGCCTGCGACGGAGATGCCGTGTCCGGCGAAATAGAAGAGGCCGACTTCCGCGCCGCGGAGTTTCGTGCGGAATTTCAGCATGGCCGCGAGTAGTTTGTCGCGCGTCACATTCGTCTCCTCGATGACGGTGAAGCCGAGCGCGCGGAGTGTCTTCGCCATCGCGTTCGCGTCGTTCACCGTGTTGCGCAGCGGGCCGACGGCGGCCTCGTAGCGGCTGTTGCCGATGACGAGCGCGACACGCCGCGTCGTATCCGCAGCATGCAGGTTCAGCGTGAGCGCGAGCGCGCAGATCACAGCGGAGAAAATGCGGATGCAGTGGGTGATTGTCACGTGGGCGGGTGCCGCGTAGAACGCCGAATCGCGGGGCGCATTGCAAGCCGCCTCACGGCTGTCTCCGTCTTATTCTTAACCTTATTCGTAATCTTCATCCCGCGCGACGCGCCAGTGCGCGGGGGAGGATTAAGATTACGATTGCGAATAAGATGGAGAAGGCAGGCCGCCGCGCTGTACTGCCCTGCATTTTCAAAATGATTCTCCCTCGCACACCCTGCCTCGCCAGCGTCGTGATGCTCCTCGCTGGCTGCGCCGCCACGAAGAACAGTACGACGCTCACGCCCGGTGATCCTGCTGCGCCGTCGCAGGTCACGCCGAGTGAGGCGCTCGCGATCGCGCGCAAGCTTGCGTCACACGAGTGGCGTCCCTTTTCCAAAAACATCCTGCACGGCAAAGATCGCACGGGCGTGCTCGTGAACACGCCGGATGCTGGATTTCGCACGCCGCCCGAGCGCCCCGGCTGGTGGCTGCCGGGCCAGGTGAACACGGGAGTGCCCTACAAGTGGGGCGGCTTCGATGATCCCGCGTCATTCGACACCGCCATCGCGAACGGTCTCGCGGCCGGCGACGTCGCCACGCCTGTAAAGCGTCGCTTGGACAAGGCCGCGGTGAGCGGGCATGCCGCGGGCGTGGATTGTTCGGGCTTCGTGTCGCGCTGCCTGAAATTGCCGGTGGTGCATGACACTTCGGAGCTGCCGTCCGTCTGCAACGTGCTGCCGTCCGCGGGCGAACTGCGCCCCGGCGACCTGCTGAACATCCCGCACCGCCACGTGCTGCTCTGCGCGGGATGGGCGACTCCCGATCGCGCGTGGATCTATTTTTACGAAACGGGCGGCGCACCCGAACACTGGCGCCCCGGCCTCAAGCAGGCGCCGCTCGATGCGCTCCTCGCGCTCGGCTACGTGCCGCTCCGATACCGCGGCATGGCGACCGGGCCGCGCACCGACGGGAAGCAGGTGCTCACGCGCGCCGTGCTTTCATCCGCGGCGGTGGTGAGCAAGCCGGCCATCGGCGAGCCGTGAGGTGAAATTCGCAGCGACGCGAGGGCCGTGCCTCGGGCTACACGGCGGTTTTCCTTTTCTTGTTCGCGGAATGCGTCTTCGCGACGATTTCGAGGTGGCTCTTTCCCCCGTGTTTCACCTTTGCCTTCATCCCGATTCTCAAGTCGGCGAGATGCTTGTGTTTCTGCTTGTCCACGGTGACGGATGCGTGGCGCGCAGTGAAGGTCTGCGACTTCCCGGTCTTCTTTTCAGTGACCGTGTTCGTGTGCTCTTTGGCGTTCACGGAGGTGATCTTTTCATGGAATGCCTGCGACTTCGCGGCGGCGACGGCATGGGCCGGGATGAGAAACACGACGGCGGCGAGGACGGAGAGGAGGAATGTTTTCATATTCTTTCAGCAAAACAGCAGTGGAATGCTGATGCGGGACAAGACGAATGTGCGTGCGATGAAATCGCAAAAACGCCCGAGTTCGCTGCGACTATTTTCCTTCGCGGGCGAGTTCTTCACCGCGGCGGTAGCTCGCGCGGAAATGATCGGCGAGTTCCTTCGCGAGGCGGACCTGCGCGATTTTTGGCGCACCGCTGGCGACGGCGTCGCGGATGCGCGTGGAGACGGCGGCGTAGTCCACGGCGCTCACATCCTCGAATGCGGCGAGCGCCTCGGGCGGGAATTTTCCGGTGTGCTGTTTTGCCCCGCAGAGGGCGGACCATGCGGCGGTGAGTTCGCTGTGCGTGTCTATGCACATCACGCGGACGACGAATGCGATCGCATTGAAATACGGCGCTGTGCGCGTGCCGACGTAGGTGAAATGCTTCGCGGCCTCGTATGGCAGCACGTCGGGGTCGCTGCGCATCGTGCGGAAATTTTCGCCGTAAAGTTCCGGAAGCATGGGCAGGCGGCGCAGTGAGCGCTGGCGCGGGCCGCCGGGCGCGCCGGCTTTCCAACCCCAGATTTTTTGTCCACCCTTGTCCTCGCCGCTCATCACGAACTCGATGAACTTTTTTCCAAGCTCAGGATGTGGTGCGCCGCGGAGCAGTGCGATGGGGTCGGTGCCGTATGAGGTGCCACCTTTTGCGTCGGTGTAGCCGATGCGTGAGCTGCCGTCGGCGCGGCGGACGGTCTCGCTCTGGAAGCGTCCGTAGAAATCAATCGTCATGCCCGCGGCGGCTTCGCCAGCTTCCACATCGAGCGCGATTTTTGAGGAGGAATCGGTGAAGTAACGCGCGTTCGCGCCGATGCGCTGGAGCAGTCGCATTGCGCGGGCCCAGCCTTCGTGGGTGATGCGCGCCTCGTTCGCGCCGGATTCTGCGGCGACGATGTTCATCTGCTGCTGCACGAGCATTTCAAGGGCCTTGTTTGCGGAGCCGCTCTGGACGGGATTCGCGATGGCGAGCGAGCGGAAGTAGCGCGGGTCGGCGAGGTCGCCCCACTCGTGCGGTTCGGGGAGGCCGAGGCGCGTGAGCTGGTCGCGGTTGTAGGCGATGCCAAATGCGCCGAGCGTCGTGCCGAGCCAGCGGCCTTGCTCGTCGTAGTAAGGCTCGCCGCCGAGGACGGGCGGGATGGATTTTTCCACGCCGAAAACCTCCGGGTGCGCTGCGATGTAGCCGCAGTCCACGAGCAGGCCGAGGGAGGCCATCTTGATGAAATCGAACGAGCCGCCGCCGAAAAACACATCAATCTTCGCGCCGACATTCGACGCGAGAAATGCGCGGCGCGCGGCCTGGCGCTGCGTGTCCGCCGCGGGCGAATCCGCGGGGATCGTGCGCGGGTCGAGGCAGCCTTCCTTCGCGTCGTCGTCCCATTTTTTTCCAAGCGCGCCTTTCCAGTGCGCCTCGAATGCCGCGCTGTATGCGCTGTTCAGATACAGCGTGCTCTCGCTGGTGCCGCCGGGCGTGAACCATTCCACGACGACGGTGCGGCCCGTCTTCGCGCGGTACCATTCGCGGAATGCCTCGCTGAATTCCGAGCGGATGGCCTCGTTGTGCGGCGTGATGACGGAGAGCGTGTCCTGGCCCTTGAGCATCGCCTCATCGCCGCGCGGACGCATGAGGATGGGGCCGAGCACGACTGCGAGCAGCACGGCGAGCAGGGCGAGATTCTTGCCCATGCTACTCGGGGATGACGATCACGTCGGCGGGATCGGCGCTGGCAAAAAGCGCGCTGTGATCATTGCCGAATGCGAAGCGTGGGTTGAGCTCGAAAATCTTCAGCATCCGTTCGCCCGCGGCGAAACGGTATTGCGCCATCTCGCCGAGATAGACGCGTTCGCGAATCGTGCCTGCGATGGAATTTTCCGCTGGTAATGAAGTGTGCAGCCGCAGCGCCTCGGGACGGATGCTGAGGACGACGCGCTGGCCGCTCGCGGGCACCCAGCCGTGGGCGCTGCAGGAGAATTTGCCCAGTGCCGTTTCCACGACGGGCGAGGTGCCCGCGGACGTGACGGTGCCCTCGATGAAATTTGTCTCGCCCATGAAATCCGCCACGAAGCGCGTGGCCGGCTGGCGATAGACTTCCGCGGGCGCGCCGGACTGGCGGATGTGCCCGCTTTCCATCACAGCGATGCGATCACCGACGCTCAGCGCCTCCTTTTGATCGTGCGTGACGTAGATCGCGGTGAGGCCGGCATCCTTGCAGATGCGGCGGATTTCGCCGCGCATCTCGATGCGGAGTTTCGTGTCGAGATTCGAGAGGGGCTCATCGAGCAGCAGGCAGCGCGGGCGGATGACCATCGCGCGGGCGAGCGCCACGCGCTGCTGCTGGCCGCCGGAGAGCTGGTTGATTTTTCGCGCGGCGTATTCGCCCATTTTCACGGAGTCGAGCGCGGCGCGGACGCGCTGCTCGATTTCGGTGCGCCGGACCTTCCGCTCCTCAAGACCGAACGCCACATTCTGCGCGACCGTCATGTGCGGCCACAGCGCGTAGCTCTGGAACATCATGCCCGTGTTGCGCCGATGCGGTGGCAGCAAGGTCACATCCTCGTCGCCAAAGAAAATCTTCCCGGCATCCGGCGGATAGAAGCCCGCGATGCTGCGCAGGAGCGTCGTCTTTCCGCAACCGCTCGGGCCGAGGAGGAAAAAAATCTCTCCGCGGCCGATGGTGAGGTTCAGCGAATGCAGCGCGGTGCTGTCGCCGAAACGCTTGGTGAGATTTTCGATGCGGATGGAAATCACGAGGGAGGGCGTGCTTCTAAGCGGGCGGTTCGGAAATGGCAAACGCGCTCGGCGGGCGGTGTGCTGATCGGCTTTCCCCGTTGAACGTTGAGCGTTGAGCGTTGGACGTTAAACGTTGAGCCCTCCGCAGGCGCCGCTTGAGTTTTGAACGGCGGTCAAAATCCGCGACGCCGCTGCGCGGGGGGGCAAACGTTCAAGATTTTAACGTTTAACATCCCACATCAAAGTGGCCGCTGGCGATCCTCCACGGTACCCGCTTTTTCCTCTGAAAACCCGGCGAGGCCGATGAAATCAGGGGTTTGCGTCATTTTTCCCTAGCAAGGGAGGCAATCTGTCAGGTATCTACCTTGGCAGATGATTCGCCGCGAATATCTTATCGTCGGTGCTGGCGCTGCCGCGGTGGCAGCGTGTGAAGTGATTCGCTCGATCGACAAGCGTCGGAGCATCATGCTGATCAGCGCCGAACCCCACCCCGGAGTGACACGCCCGGACCTGCTGCCCGGACTGCTCGGCGCGAAGGCGTCGCCCGTCGAGAAACTGCTCGTGCGAGACGCCGCGTGGTTTTCGCGGATGAAGGTGGACCTTCGGCTGAACACGCTCGTCACGCAGTTCAGCATCGAGCAGCGCGCGGCGGTGCTCGCGACCGGGCAGGCGGTGAAATTTGAAAAGGCGCTGCTCGCGACCGGCAGCCGCGCACGGCGTCCCGCGGTGGCGGGCGCGACTCTCGGCAACGTCTTCTACCTCCGCAGCGCGCGCGATCTTTCGGGGCTGCGCGAAGTCGTGGAGACGGAGAAAAATGTCGTCGTCGTGGGCGGCGGATTCGTCGCGGTGGAGACGGCGGTGCTGCTGCGTAAGCTGAAGCTGAACGTCACGCTCATCGCGCGCTCCGCCGCGCTGTGGACGCGCTTCCTCGATCTCGAGACGGCAAACTGGCTGACGAATTATCTCAACAGCCACGGGGTGAAAGTCATGGTGAACGAGCACCTGAACGGTTTCGAAGGCCGCACCGTCCTCCAGCGCGTGCAGACGAAGAGCGGGAACCGGATTGACACCACCGTCGCCGTCGTCGCGATGGGATCGGAGCCAAATCTGCAGCTCGTCTCCGCATCGCCGCTCTGGTCGCAGAACGGCTGCCCCGTCACCGAGCGCCTCGAGAGCGACGAGCTGGGAATTTTTGCCGCAGGCGACATCGCGCTCTACCCGAACCCCGTGATGGGCGGAATGCGCCGTGAGGAACACTGGGACGCCGCGCTCGCGATGGGTCGCGCCGCCGGCTACAACATGGCCGCGAAGAAGATGGTGAACTTCACCTACATCCCGTGGCACCAGAGCCGGGTGTTCGATTTGGAATTCGATTTCGTCGGCGACTTCACGCGTCCGCCCACGCGCGTCGAACTCGAAGGTGACCGCGAGAAGAAGCGGAAGTTCACCCTGAAGTGTTACCAGCTCAACAAGCTCACCGGCGTGGTTTTTTGCAACGAGGACGAGAAGAAGGTGAAGGCGGTGCGCGCGGACTTTGGGAAGATGACCAAGTAGCTGCGGTGCGAGCGTGGTATCCGCGTTGTAGGCGAATTGAACTGAAGGCCAAAGGCCCGCATCCATGCCAGCCTGGGGCAACGCCACAGGTTGCAGACGTGAAAAGAGCAGAGGGCTGAAAGCCCGTCCCATCGCTCACACGATCCGGGCATGGAACGGACTTTCAGCCCTCCGTCCATTTTTCCCAACGCCCTAGGGCGTTGCCCCAGGCTGGTATGGGTTGCGCCTTCGGCGCACAGGCCTGGCCTGAGTGCCGGTGTACCCTCTTACAGCGCCTCGATCTTCAGCGCATTCAAGCGCAGTTCCGTGCCTTTGCCGAGCAGGTCGAATGACGGCGACACGCGGCGACGGTGGCGCGGGTCTTCGAGGTCGAATTCCACCTTGCCGTCCACGCTCACCGTGAGGCGTTTGTCTTTGCGGACGACTTCGAGTGTGTGCCACTATCGTTTTTCACCAAGACACTCTACACGACCTCATTCGGGCACGCCGAATTCTCCAAGAGCGTAGCGTGGTGCCGAATTTCAGCGCAAAGCGCATTTGGGGCGCACTCACCACCGAACTCCTCACAGATGATCAGCGAAGTTTGGAGCGACAAGCTGGACAGAAGCTCGCGGTCATCCCGAGAGGGATCTATGAACGAACGAGCATCCACTCCGTCATGAATCCAACCTCGTTTACTCAGACCAAGATGTCTCTCCTCCTTCATGCCGGCCTGGCTGAACAGGGTGCTCACCTGCTTCACCTAAGAATGGACTTGGGTAATCCAAGCGAGACCGATCTAGACGCATTAATCGAATCGGCTCGTTCGGCTAGTTCTCGGGGTGGTAGCCTCCGCCTCGCGCTCGCGAGCGCGTGCCAGCGGCTGACGGTCGAGCAGCGCAAGCCCATCGTCCTCGCGCTGCTCGCGCACGAGGAGGACAAGGACGACCCGAATCTCCCGCTGATCGATTGGTATGCTGCCGACCCCGCCTGGGCCGCCGAGGCCCTCGCCGCGTGCAAGATTCCGAAGGTCGCCGAGTTTATTGCGCGGCGTTTGTCTGAGAAGTGAGCGCAGCGTGCTCCGGGGCAGTGATTGGTGACTGGTGAGAAGTGACTGGTGGATGCGCGCTGGCCGCAACCAGTCACCATTCACCATTCACAAGTCACCAGTCACTGCCTCTGTGCTCCGATGGCGGTGCCCCCTCGCTTTGCTCGGCCACCCGCGCGGCTTGCGCTTTACGTTTCCGTTTGCATTCTCGCGCGATGCGCATCTTCCCCTTGCTCCTCGTCGTGTTGACGTCGGCATTCGCCGTCGGGGCGGAGAAGCCGAACATCGTCTTCATTCTCGCCGATGATCTGGGCATCGGCGATGTGAAGGCGTTCAATCCCGACGGAAAAATCGCGACGCCGAACATGGACAGGCTCGCCGCGTTCGGGATGAAATTTACGGATGCGCACACGCCTTCCGCCGTCTGCACGCCGACGCGCTACGGCGTGATTACGGGGCGCTACAATTGGCGCACGAAGCTCCAGAGCGGCGTGCTCGGCGGGCTGAGCCCGCGGCTGATCGAGGAGGGGCGGTTCACCGTGGCGCAGATGCTGAAGGACGAGGGCTACGCGACGGCGTGCGTGGGCAAGTGGCACCTCGGGATGGATTGGGCGAAGCACGAGGGGAAGGCGGTCGAGGAACTGAACATCGAGAAGCCGGATCAGGTGTGGAGCGTGGACTTCACGAAGCCGATCGCGAACGGGCCGAATGCCGTGGGGTTCGACTATTACTTCGGCATCGCGGCGTCGCTGGACATGGTGCCGTACACGTTCATCGAAAATGCTCATGTGACGAAGGTGCCGACGAAGGAGGTCGCATTCCCGATGATGGCGGATCGCGAGAATGGCGGGAAGACGAGGAAGGGGCCGGCGGCGGAGGATTTTGAGGCGCTGGATGTGCTGCCGACGCTCGCGGGCGTGGCGTCCGGCTGGATCGGGACGCAGGCAAAACAGAAGCGCCCATTTTTCCTATACCTCCCGCTGAACGCGCCGCACACGCCCATCAATCCGCTGCCGGAATGGAAGGACAAGAGCGGGCTGAATGCGTACGGCGATTTCGTGATGCAGGTGGATGCGGCGCTCGGCACCGTGCTCGCGGCGCTCGATGAGGCGGGCGTGGCGAGGGACACGGTGGTCATCCTCACGAGCGACAACGGGTGCTCGCCGGAGGCGAAATTCGACGAACTGCGCGCGAAGGGGCACGACCCGAGCGCGGGCTTCCGCGGGCACAAGGCGGACATCTTCGAGGGCGGGCACCGCGTGCCGTTCATCGTGAGCTGGCCGGGAAAAGTGAAGCCCGGCACGAGCAGTGCGGACATCGTGTGCCTCACGGATTTCATGGCGACCGCGGCGGAGATCGTGGGCGCGAAAATTCCGGCGAATGCGGCGGAGGACAGCATCAGCTTCCTGCCCGCGCTGATGGGCAAGGATGGGCCGAAACGCACGGCGCTGGTGTCGCATTCAATCAATGGGTCTTTCGCAATCCGCGAGGGAAACATGAAGCTCGCCCTCTGCGCCGGCAGCGGCGGGTGGAGCGCACCGAAGCCCGGCACGCCCGCGGAAAATGGCCTACCGCAGGATCAGCTCTACGACCTTGCGGCGGATCGCGCGGAGTCAAAAAATCTTGCTGGCAAGAAAACGGAGGACGTGAAGCGTCTCGCAGCGATGCTCGACAAATTCATCGTCGACGGTCGCAGCACGCCCGGCGCACCGCAGAAGAACGCTGTGGAAATCCGTGTGCGGAAGGAGCCGATGGGCGGGGGGAAGACGCAGCACTGAGGCCGGTTGCAACGGAACACGGGCTTCCAGCCGGTGCGGTCGGCGGGCATCGTGCCTGCAGAAGCAGGGGCCTGCAGGCAGGATGCCCGCGGGCCGCACAGCCATGATGGCTGTGTTCCCGCTCCGCCGGAAGAACTACGCGGGCAGTCATCCTTTGCGAAAAAGGCCGAGCAGGGGCGCATCGATCGCTTGACGCATGTAAATTCTCCCGCTAACTTCCCCAAACACAACGCAGACCCGGTCACTCGAAAGTGGGTTCACAGCCCACTTTTTTTGTTCCCGGTATGCAGCCATTTTTAACACTTCCATGAATGCCGAATTTATCGCGATGATCGAGTACCTTGAGAAGGAGAAGGGCATCAAGCGGGATGTCCTCATCGAGGCTGTACAGAGCGCGCTCCTGAGCGCTGCCAAGAAGTCGGTCGAGGCCGGCAGAAATCTGGAAGTCGTGATGGATCCGAAGACGGGCGAGATCAAGGCCCGCGCGCAGCTCATCGCCGTGGAAAAGGTGAACAACAGGCACGACGAGATCGCGCTTTCCAAGGCGAAAGCCGTGAAGGCGGATGTGAAATTGGGCGACGAAATCTGGGTGGATGTGACGCCGAAGGATCTCGGGCGCATCGGCGCGCAGACGGCGCGGCAGGCCATCATGCAGCGCATCCGGCAGGCGGAGAAGCAGATGATTTACGATGAGTTCCGCGACCGCGCGGGCGAGATCGTGTCGGGCATCGTGCGGCGTTTCGAGCGGCAGGATGTGATGATTGACCTCGGGAAATTCGAGGCCGTGATGCCGAACCGCGAGCGAGTGCAGACTGAGGATTATGCAATCGGCGACCGTGTGCGCGCGTATGTCGTCGCGGTCGAGAATACGGCCCGCGGCCCGGAGATCGTGCTCTCGCGCAGCCATCCGAATTTTGTCCGGCGTCTTTTTGAAACCGAAGTCGCCGAGATCGGTGATCGCACGGTGGAGATCAAGGCCATCGCCCGCGAGGCGGGGCACCGCACGAAGGTCGCGGTGTTCAGCGCAAACGAAAAGGTGGATCCGGTCGGCGCGTGCGTCGGCATGAAGGGCGCGCGCGTGAAGAACATCGTCCGCGAGCTGAACAACGAGAAGGTGGACATTATCCGCTGGTCTTCCGACGTGAAGGAACTCGTGATGGAGGCGCTGAAGCCCGCGAGGCTCAAGAGCGTGACTTTGAACGAAGCGAAGAAGTGCGTTGAGGTCCGCGTGGACAACGACCAGCTCTCGCTCGCCATCGGCAAACGCGGGCAGAACGCGCGCCTCACCGCGCGGCTTTGCGGATGGGAGATCAACATCGCGGAGGACACTTCCGCGAAGGATGCCTTCGTCGCGAGCGTCTCTGGTGCCGCGAAGCAGCTCATGGACGCCCTCGGCATCACCGAGGAAGTCGCGCAGAAACTCGTGGCCGTCGGCATGAACGCCGTCGAACTGATCACAGATGTCTCGGCGCAGGACGTCGTGGATGCAACCGGGATTGACCTCGCGGCCGCCGAGGAAATTGTCAACAAGGCCAAGAGTGCAACCGTGGCTTCACAATAGGTGAAGCCATGAATACCAAGGAATACATTTCGATTCATGCCGACCAAGAGCAAGAGCACAGGAGCCCGAGCGGGCGACAAGCCCGTCAAGTCGCTCCTCAAACCAATCACGGGTAAGAAGCCCGCCGAGCCTGCCGCAGCAGAGGAAAAGAAGCCGGCGAAAAAGGCTGCCGACGAAAAGGAGAAGACCGGGAAACCAGTCTCGAAGCGTGGGCCGAAGGCGGGTGAGGAGCCGGTCGTGGAAAAGCCGAAGGAGACGCTCTCCCTGATTGACGACGACAAGCCGAAGGTGTCGCGCATCCGCAGGGTGGCGTCGCTCACGAATCCCGTGCTGCCGAGCATCTCGCGCATCGTGGCCCAGGAGCCTGCGCCTGCACCGGCACCCGAGCCCGCAGCGGTCGCGTCGGCGTCCGCTCCCGTCGCCGAACCGTCGGCCGTCGAGGTCTCTGCGAGCGGCGAAAAGCTCATCCATCTCAAGCCGCCTTTCACCGTGAAGGATCTCGCGGCGGCGATCAATCAGAAGCCGTTCGTGCTGATCAAGAACCTGATGGATATCGGGGTCTTCGCGAACCAGAACCAGAACCTCGAAGCCGACATCGCGACGAAGATTTGCGAGCTGCACGGGTTCAAGTTTGAGAAGGATCGCCGGGAAAAGGGTGCGGGCGTCCACAAGCAGGAGACAAAGATCGTCGCGCCCCCGGCACCGAAGCCCGAGGAGGTCACGGAGGAGGAAGCGCCCGACGTGCTCAAAGTCCGCCCGCCCGTGGTCACTTTCATGGGCCACGTGGATCACGGCAAGACGACGCTCATGGACACGATCCGCAAGGCGCGCGTCGCGGCGGGCGAGGCTGGCGGCATCACGCAGCACATCGGTGCGTATGCCGTGAAGCACAAGACGAAGGACGGCAAGGAGCACTCCATCACTTTCCTCGACACGCCCGGCCACGCCGCGTTCACCGCCATGCGTTCGCGCGGCGCGACCGTGACGGACATCGTGGTGCTGGTCGTGGATGCGAGCGACGGCATCATGCCGCAGACGCTCGAAGCGCTCAGCCATGCGCGCGCGGCGAAAGTGAAAATCATCGTGGCCATCACGAAGATCGATCTGCCCGGCGCGAACATTGATCGCGTGAAGGGACAGCTCCAGGAAAAGGGGCTCCAGCCCGAGGATTGGGGCGGCGAGACAATCGTGTGCCCCGTTTCGGCAGTGAAAAACCAGGGCATCGAACACCTGCTGGAAATGATTTTGCTCGAGGCGGAAGTCCTCGAACTCAAGGCAAACTCGAAGGTGCCCGCGCGTGCGTCCGTCATCGAGGCGCAGGTCGAGCAGGGCCGCGGCCCGACGGCGACCGTTATCGTGAAAATGGGCACGCTGAAAATCGGCCAGGCATTCATCTGCGGCGATTTCTCGGGCAAGGTGAAGGGGCTTGTGAGCGAGACCGGCGCAAACATGAAGGAAGCCGGCCCCTCGACTCCCGCGAAAGTGATCGGCTTCTCCGGAATGCCGAACGCCGGCGACGAACTCATCGTGATGGAAAACGAGCGCAGCGCGCAGCAGCTCAGCACCGAGCGGCTCGAAGCCAAGCGCCTCGGCAAGCTCACGCAGCCGCGCCGCGCCACGCTGGAGAATATTTTCGAGACCATCAAGCAGGGCCAGAAGCCCGTGCTGAACCTCATCCTCAAGGGCGACGTGCAGGGATCGCTCGAGGCCATCACCACCTCCGTCAAACAGATCGAGAGCAGGAAGGTGGACCTCAACATCGTCCATTCCGCGGTCGGTCCCGTGTCCGAGAACGACGTGCTCCTCGCCGCGGCGAGCAGCGCCGTCGTCGTCGGCTTCGGTGTGAAGGTGGAGAACAACGCCGCCGCTGCCGGGAAAAAGGAGGGCGTCCAGATCAAGCTCTTCTCAATCATCTACGAGCTGATCGATCAGGTGAAGGAGGCGATGGCCGGCCTGCTCGACCCGGAGAACCGCGAACAGGTCATCGGTCACGCGCAGGTGAAGCAGGTCTTCGAACTCACCAAGGGCATCGTCGCGGGCTGCTACGTCAGCGACGGGCGCATCCAGCGCACGGGCCGCGCGCGCGTCATCCGCAACCGCCAGACGATGTACGACGGCGGCATCGCGACGCTGAAGCGTTTCCAGGACGACGTGAAGGATGTGCGCAGCGGAGTCGAATGCGGCATCAAGCTCGGCGACTACACGGAGTACGAGGTGGGCGACATCATCGAGTGCTACCTGCTCGAAAAAGTGGCGCAGTCGCTGTGAGCGGGCAGTTGAGAGTTGAAAGTTGAGAGTTGAGAGGCGCGTCGCGTTTCCTCCTCTCAACTCTCAACACTCAACTCGCAACTTTCCCATGAAGAACCGTCTCGACCGAGTCAACGAATCCATCAAGCGAGAGCTTGGCGCGCTCGTGCGCCGCGAGATCGCGTTTCAGGCAAAGCTCGTCACGCTGAAGGAAGTGGACATCACGCCCGACCTCAAGAGCGCGCACGTGTACGTCGGCGTCATCGGCACGCCCGAGGAGCAGCACGCCGCGCTGGCGCAGCTCCACGACGCGCGGCTGAAACTGCAGCGCGAACTCAGCCGCCGCATCATTTTGAAATTCACGCCGCACCTGCATTTCAAGCTCGACGAGACCGGCGAGCGCGGGGACCGCATCCTGCAGATCCTCGACGATCTCCACCTCCCACCCGAGCCGCCAGCGCCGCCTTCCACGGAAAATGCCCGCTGATTCGACACTCACGGAAATTGCGGATGTGATTCGCGCGAAGCAGCGCTTCGTCGTCATCTCACACATCCGCCCCGACGGCGACGCGCTCGGATGCACGATCGCGATGGGCCTCTGCCTGCGCGCACTCGGCAAGGACGTGCAAATGTGGAACGACGACGGCTGCGTCGAGCGCTTCCATTTCTTGCCGGGATCAAACCTCGTCACGCCGCCGCCCGCGGAGCCGCAGGAATTCGACGTGGCCATCATGCTCGACACCGCCGTGAAGGAACGTGGCGGACGCAGCATGAAGGCCGTGAAGCACGCGGATGCGTGGATCAATCTCGATCACCACGTCTCGAATCCGCGCTACGCGGATCTGAATTTCATAGACACGACTTCGCCCGCGACCGGGCAAATCTTGTTCGAGCTTTTCCGCGCCGGAAACCTGCCGCTCACCTACGAAATGGCGGACAATCTTTTCGTCGCCATCAGCACGGACACCGGCAGCTTCCAATACTCGAACACCACGGCGCGCACTTACGAGATCGGCGCGGAACTCGTGCGGCTCGGCGTGAATGTCGGCGAGATCTCTCAGCGCACGTACGAGAGCCATCCGCGCCGCCGCATCGAGCTGCTCAAGGCGATGCTGAATGTGCTGCATTTCAGCAGCGGCGACCGCGTCGCAAGCTTCGCACTGCCGCTCTCGACTGTGCGCGAACTCGGCACGAAGCCCGACGACACCGAGGGCCTGATCGATCACATCCGCGCAATCGAAGGCGTCATCGTCGCCGCATTTTTCGAGGAACTCGAGGGCGGCCTCGTCCGTGGCTCGCTTCGCTCGAAGCCCGGCGGCGTGGATGTCTGCGAAGTTGCCGCGCAGTTTGGCGGCGGCGGGCACAAGCTCGCTGCCGGACTCCGCACGCGCGGCACGCTCACCGAGGTGCAGGAAAAAATTCTAAAAGCCATCCATGACAAACTCCCGCGAAATTGACGGTGTGCTGCTGGTGGACAAGGCCGGCGGGATGACCTCGCACGACATTGTCGCCATCGCCCGCCGCACGCTCGGCACCAAGAAAATCGGCCACTGCGGCACGCTCGATCCGCTCGCCACCGGGCTGCTCATCCTCACGCTCGGACGCGGGACGAAAATCCAGGATCTCCTCATGGCCGAGGACAAGGAATACGTCGGCACGATGAAGCTCGGTGAGAACACCGACAGCCAGGACGCCGACGGACAGATCACCGAGACAAAGCCCGTGCCGGAACTTTCGCGCGAACAAATCGAGGCCTCGTTTGCAAAATTCAAAGGTGATTTTTACCAGATGCCGCCCATGGTCTCCGCGATCAAGAAGGACGGCGTGCCGCTCTACAAACTCGCGCGCCAAGGCAAGACCGTCGAGCGCGAGCCGCGCTTCGTCCACGTCTATGCGCAGGAGCTTCTCGGCGTCCGTATGCCCGAGATTGATTTCCGGGTCGTGTGCAGCAAAGGCTTCTACGTTCGCACCTACGCGTTCGACATCGGCCAGGATCTCGGCTGTGGCGCACACCTCAAGGCGCTCCGCCGGACGAAGAGCGGGAAATTTTCCGTGGACAATGCCGTGAGCGCCGACGTGCTGAAAAACGGCCCGCTCGACGCCGTGCTCGCCAAGGTGATGACGCTCCCGCAGGTCTCCATCCTGCGCGGCGCGTAGCCTGCAACTCCGTGCAGCGTGAGTGCGAGAGTCCTCCGATCGATTTCCGAACTCGCGGACATCGCGGGGCCTGTTGTCATCGCAGCCGGTGTCTTTGACGGCTTCCACCTCGGCCATCGCGCGGTGATCGACCGGACAATCGCGGGCGCACGCGCAGCGGGCGGCACGCCTGTCGTCGCGACTTTCGATCCGCATCCCGCCGCCGTGCTTCGCCCGCAGAGCGCGCCGCCGCTGCTCACATCCACGCGGCACAAGATCCGCCTGCTCGCCGACGCGGGAATCGCGCATGTCCTCGTGCTCGGATTCGATGCCGCGTTCGCCGCGCAGCCGCCGGAAATTTTCATCCAGGCACTCGCGGATGCCTGCCGCCCGCTTCGCGAAATCTGTGTCGGCGAAGACTGGGCATTCGGAAAGGACCGCGCGGGAAATCTTTCGCTCCTCACCGTGCTCGGAAAAAAACTCGGCTTCACCGCCACGGGCCACCTGCCTGTGATCGTGGATGGAAAAGCAGTGAGCAGCACTGCCATCCGCGCTGCTGTCGAGAGCGGCGCGCTCGCTGAGGCGGCGCGATTACTGGGGCGTGAGTTCAGCGTGCTCGGCACCGTCATCGAAGGCCGCAGGCTCGGGCGCACGCTTGGTTTTCCCACGGCGAACGTGCGTCCCGAGAGCGAGCAGCTCCCGCCGAATGGCGTGTATGCGGTGCGCGTTTTGGTCGATGGAAAATCGCACGCGGGAATCGCGAATGTCGGTGTTCGTCCGACCGTTTCAAACGAAGGCGTGCAGCGTCTGGTCGAGGTGCATCTGTTCGATTTCAGCGGCGACCTTTACGACTGCGACATCGAGGTGTTCTTCGGGCGGTTTGTCCGTCCCGAGCAGAAATTCCCGGACCTCGACGCACTGCGCGCACAAATCACGAGCGACGTGGCGAGCGTGCGCGCCACGTCTGCGTAGCGGGGACATTGAGAGTCGGAAACAGTCGCGTCGGACGTCTTTGAAAGAAGCGGTGGACACCGGCATCGGGCCGCAACTACATGCGGGATGAGCATCCGAAAATTTTTCTCCCGTATCGTCGCAATCGCCTGCTGCGTGCAGGCTGCCGGCTTCGCAGCTGAGTCCGACGCGATCTGCCGCTCCGACCGGCACCTCATGCCGACGCCGCTGACCGACAAGCCGGGGCGGAAATACGCGCGCGATCGCTTCGTGGACATCCTGCACCTGAAGCTCAATGTGACGCCCGATTTTGCGAAGCGCACGGTGAGCGGTACGGCGACTCTGAGCTTCAAGCCAATTGCAAAACCACTTGCGAGGCTCGAACTCGATTCGGTCGGACTGACGATTGACGCGATCTCTGCGCAGGGGGCGGCCATCGCGGAGCACGAGCTGACGAATGAAAAGCTGATCCTCATTTTCAAGGAGCCGATCGCGGCGGATGCTGAGGCGAGCGTGAGCATCACGTACCATGCGCAGCCGAAGGTCGGCCTGCATTTCCGCACGCCGGAGACGGGCTGGATGGCGGGCGACACGCAGGTGTGGAGCCAGGGCGAGGCGGAGCAGCATCGCTTCTGGTTTCCGAGTTACGATTATCCAAATGAGCGCTTCACGAGCGAGGTGATCTGCCATGTGCCGGATGGGATGGAGGTGGTGTCGAACGGCTCGCTCATCGGCAGGGAGAAGGACGTGCACGGGCTGAATGCGTGGCACTGGAAGCAGGACAAGCCGCATGTGAATTACCTCGTGGCGATGGCCGCGGGATTTTTTCACAAGATCGAGGGCAAGGCCGGCGCGCTGCCGCTCGCGGTGCTCGTGCCGCCGTCGGAAAAAGAGCAGGCGGAAAATGCGTTTCGCGACACCGCGAAGATCATCGGGTTTTTCCAGCGCGAGATCGGCGTGCCCTTTGCATGGGACAAATACTATCAGGTGTATTGCCTCGATTTCACTGCGGGCGGAATGGAGAACACGAGCTGCACGTTTCAGGCGGCGCGCCTGCTTTTTCAGAATGACACCGAGCAGCTCCGCTCGCTGCACTGGCTCGACGCGCACGAGACGGCGCACCAGTGGTTCGGCGATCTGGTGACGTGCCGCGACTGGTCGCACCTGTGGCTGAACGAAGGCTTCGCGTCGTACTACACCGCGCTCTACGATGAGCAGCGCGACGGGCGCGATGCGATGCTATTCCAGATGTGGAAAGAGGCGCAGGGCGTCTTCGCGGCGACGGACACAAAGCCGATCGTGTGGCGCGACTACCGCGACCCGATGGAGCAGTTCGGCTACCGCGTGTATCCGAAGGGCGCGTGGGTGCTGCACATGATCCGCAGCAGGCTCGGGCCGGAGCTGTACCGCAAGAGCATCCATGCGTATGTGGAGCGGCACCGGAACGGGATTGTGACGACGGATGATTTGCAGTCGGTGCTGGAGGAGCAGTCGGGGCTTTCGTTCGATCAATTTTTCGACCAGTGGCTGCACCACGGCGGAGTGCCGGAGCTGAAGGTGGACTATGCGTGGGACGCGGCGACGAAGCAGGCGAGGCTGAACGTGAAGCAAGTGCAGAAGCTGAGCCCCGAGGTGCCGCTGTTTGGGTTCGATATTCCGGTGCGGTTTTTTGTGAAAGGGCAGGACAAGCCGTTTGATTTCAAAGTGAGCGCGGGCAAGGCCGAGGAAGATTTCTTTTTCCCGCTGCCCGGCACGCCGGAGCTGGTGCGCGTGGATCCGGACTACACGCTCCTCGCGAAGATCGAATTCCAGCCGCCGCCGGAGATGCTCAAGCGTCAGCTCTCGGGCGACGTCATCGGTCGCATGCTCGCCGTGCAGTCGCTCGGCAACAAGAAGGACGCAGCGAGCGCGGAGCAGCTCAAGCAGGTGCTGAATGCCGATGGTTTCCACGGCGTGCGCAGCGAGGCCGCGAAGGCGCTGAAGAAGATGAACACGAACGATGCGCGCACGGCACTGGTGCAGAGCCTCGTTCAGCCGGACGCGCGCGTGCGGCGCGAAGTCGTCGAGGCGCTCTCCGCATTTCCGAATCCCGAGGCGTGGCAGGCGCTCTGGCAGCAGTCGGCGCGGGAAAAGAATCCCGGCGTGCTTTCGGCGATCATCCGCACGTGGGGCGCGAGGGCGGGGGACGAGGAGGTGTCCGGGGCGCTCCGCAAATTTCTCGCGACGACGAGCTATCATAATGAAGTCGCCGCCGCCGCCATCGCCGCGCTTCGGGCGCAGGACGACGGCAGCGCTGTGCCGGTGATCCTGCGGGAGTTTGGCAGGATCGCGCAGGAATTCGACGCACGGGAGAAGGAGCAGGCATTCGAGGCGTTGGCATTTCTCGCGCGGGATGCGCGGCATCCGAGTCGCGACGAGGTGCTCGCGCTCCTCGCGCAGCAGCTCGGCCATGACGACGAGAAAATCCGCGCCGCCGCCGTGAAATCACTCGGCACGCTGCGCAATCCGAAGGCGCTCGCGCTGCTGCATCCGCTCATCGCCGTCGCGAAACCGTACAACGATCCCGTGCGCGCCGCCGTCGAGAAATCCATCCAGGTCCTCGAGGCCGAGCAGGCAAAGCCGCAGGAATTCAAGGACGTGTGGACGAAGATGCAGGAGCTTCAAAAGAAGACCGAGGAGTTGGAGAAGCAGCTTGAGAAGCTCGGGAAAAAATCCGCGCCGGAGAAACCGGCTGCCGAACCGCCCAAGCCTGCCGAACCGAAACCCGCGTGCTGCTAAATGTTAGCGCGTCCCGCGCAGCACATCGGACGTCCACAGTCTTTCTGAATGCAAGTGGTGGCCGCGTGTATTCCGAGGGACGCGAAATACGGCAGGCGGGACGCCCGCGCTACCCGAGACACGCCGTCCTGTCCTCTGTCCGGTTATTCTTGCGAGATGGTATGAGACCTCAATTGCCATTCGTTTCCAACCGTCCGATCACGCTGCCTCGGACGTAATGCTAGACAAACTCCAGCGGCCCTGAGCAGTCCGCGATGAGGCGGTGTTTTGCGAGGAGCGTGCGGTAAAGTTCCAGAGCACGGCGGCCGTCGGGGCCGATGCCGAAGCGCAGCCATTCCGTGAGGTAGCGGCGGCGCAGTTCCATGTCGCCGAAATCCTCCTGCACGACCAGTTCCGGGATTCGCTCGCAGCCGGTGTCCTTGAGTGCGCGGAACGCGTTGGCGGCTTCGTGGGGATTTTCCACACCGTCGCGCAGGGCCCACACGGCGAAGACGAATGGCAGTCCCGTGCAGCGTTTCCACTCCTCGCCGAGATCGAGGAAGCGCCACTCCGAATTTTCCCCGTCTGCGACGCGGAATTCGATCGCCTGATTCCCAATGAGAAGCTGCGCATCGCCACTGCTGCCGAACGTCGGGAACAAGCCGTGAAATTCCGCGAGCAGCACACGCAGGAGGTTTGCGGAACTCATGGACGCGGGATCGAGCGCGATGGAGCGCACGTCGCGCAGCTCGCCGCGGTGCGCGAGGAAGACGCTGAACACGGGTCCGTCGCAGCCCACCGCGACATCGTCCACAAGCAGGTAGCGTGGATCGCGCAGCGCTTCGAATGCAGGCACGAGCGCCGCGTCGAGTTCGCCGACGGCGAGCATTTTGGCGAGCGCGGACGGATGATCGAAAACCACCGGGCCGTCGTACGCGCAGATGAGTGGGCGCGAGTTCAGATATTTCACGCAGCCGATGCGCAGGCCGCGCAATGCACCCCACGGGTCGCCGCCGCTGAAAGCATCGCTGGCGCTCACGCGCACGCAGGCTCGGCCCGCTCTTCCGCGCCTGCGCGAATCGTCGGCGAAGGCTTCGCCCATGTGCTGCCGATCCGGCGATACCACGTGTCGCGCTGTATCGGCTCGCGGCCCGCTTCGCGGATGGCCTTCTCAAGGGCATGCACCGTCTGGAGGGTGGGCGTGGTTGCGCCGGCCATGTGGAAGATTTTTTCCTCCATGATCGTGCCGTGCAGATCGTCCACGCCGTAGTTCATCGCCAGCGATGCGAGCGGTAGGCCGAGGCTCACCCAGTACGCTGTGATGTGATCGAAGTTGTCGAGGTAGATGCGGCTGACCGCGAGATTCCTGAGCTGCTCGAATGCCGTCGCGCGCGCGATGTGGCGCAGTTCGGGGCGCGCATTTTCGCTCTCGAATGCAAACGGGATGAAGCCGACGAAGCCGCCCGTGATGTCCTGCAATTCGCGCAGCCGCCGCAGGTGATCCACGCGGTGCTCATAGGTCTCGACGTGGCCGAAGAGCATCGTCGCCGTGCTGCGCATCCCCATCTGGTGCCATGTGCGATGGACTTCCGCCCACTCCTCCGCGGTCTCCTTTCCGCGGCAGATCTGATCGCGGATCGTCTGGTCAAAAATCTCCGCGCCGCCGCCGGTGATCGCGCCGAGCCCGGCATCGCGCAGGCGCGCGAGCATCTCGCGCACGCTGCACTTGAAGACGCGATCCGCGAGGTGGCGGATTTCCACGGCGGTGAATGCCTTGATGTAGAGCGCGGGATCGAGCGCGCGCAGGCGTGTGATCAAATTGAGATACCATTCCGGCTTCAGCGAGGGGTGCAGCCCGCCGACCATGTGGATCTCGGTGATGCCCATCTCCAGCCCGGCGCGCACGCGGTTCTCGATTTCGTCGGCGGTCAGCTCGAATGCGTGTGCCTCGTTCTTCCGCGCGCCGAACGCGCAGAACTGGCAGCGCAGGATGCAGTGGTTCGAGTAGTTGACGTAAAGATTGTGGATGTACGTGCCGATGTTCCCGTTCTTCCGCTCGCGGATGATGTTTGCGATCATGCCGAGCGCGTTCAGGTCGTCCGACGCGTAGAGGCCGAGGCACTCGGCATCGGTAATGCGCTGCCCGTCGCGGACCTTTTCAAAAACAGGCCTCAGCGAGTCAGGGATCAGTTTTTTAGCAATCGTGACCATTCGCATGGGATACTTTTCACAAAGCCCCTTGCGCGGCAAACGGTTTCGCGGACGGCTCTGCTCTTAATCCCTCCGTCGCCCGTCAATTCGGCTCGCCGAAGGGGGATTAAGATTAGGATTAGGAGTAAGATTAAGACGAACGAAGCCACTCCGCGCACTGCCGCGCCCAGTACGTGATGATGATGTCCGCGCCCGCGCGCTTGAAGGCGGTCATCTGCTCGATCACGCATGACTTTTCGTCGAGCCAGCCGTTTGCGGCGGCGGCCTTCAGCATCGCGTATTCGCCGCTCACATTGTAAACGGCGGTCGGCAGGCCGAAGCGCTCCTTGATGCGCCAGACGAGGTCGAGATACGGCAGGCCGGGCTTCACCATCACGATGTCCGCGCCCTCCGCAATATCGAGTTCCACCTCGCGCAGTGCCTCGCGCGCATTCGCGGCGTCCATCTGGTAGCTGCGCCGGTCGCCCGACTGCGGCGCGCTTTCCGCGGCATCGCGGAAGGGGCCGTAAAATGCGGACGCAAACTTTGCGGCGTAGCTCATGAGGATCGTGTTTTCAAAACCCGCGCCGTCGAGCGCGCTGCGGATCGCGCCGATGCGCCCGTCCATCATGTCGCTCGGTGCGACGACATCCGCGCCGGCCTTTGCGTGTGAGAGCGCGGTCGCCACGAGCAGTTCCACGCTGGTGTCGTTGTAGACGTGCGCGACGTCTCCGTGGAATTCAGTCACGCCGCAGTGCCCGTGGCTCATGTATTCGCAGAGGCACACGTCGGTCATCACGATGAGCTTCGGCAGTTCGCGCTTGAGCCGCCGCACGGCGCGTTGCACCACGCCATTTTCCGCGTAGGCCTGCGTCGCCTTTTCATCGCGCACCACCGGGATGCCGAAGAGGATCACCGCGCGCACGCCGGCCTCGAACGCACCGCGCGCCTCGTCGAGCAGCGCGTTTTCGTCGAGCTGCGCCACGCCCGGCATCGAGGCCACGGGCTGGCGACCCTGCACTTTTTCCGAGACGAAAAGCGGGAGCACAAAATCATCTGCCGACAGCGTTCCCTCGCGGACGAGGGCGCGGAGCTGCGGAGTGGCGCGGAGGCGGCGGGGACGGCGGGTCAGGTTCATGCGCGGCTTTTGGAGTGGCAGGGAGTGAACCCCAACCGTTAAGCAGACGCCAGCCATCAGTCGTGCCGCGAAAATGCCGGCGGCTGGTGTTAAATTGCTAACATCCGTGCCCAAGCCAGCCAGCGCCCAAAAACCCACCTTCCTGCAGACGCTCGTGTCCTTCATCGCGGGCACCGCGCTGAAGCTGCTCGCGCTCACGCTGCGCGTGAAATGGCACGATGGCGGCACCTTTTACGCACGCACGCGCAAGCCCGTGATCCTCTGCATCTGGCACAACCGCCTGCTCGGCTCCATCCTCGCCGACTGGCGCGCGGCGCAGCGGTGTCACCCGGTGAAAGTGCTCACCAGCGCGAGCAAGGACGGCGGCTGGCTCGCTGCGATGGCGCGGCGCTTCACGCTCGGCGCGGTGCGCGGATCGAGTTCGCGGCGCGGCGCGGCGGCGCTCATCGAGCTGTCGCGCGCCATCCGCGATGGGAATGACATCGTGATCACGCCCGACGGCCCGCGCGGGCCGAACTATTCGATCGCGCCGGGCATCGTCCACCTCGCAGGACGCGCGGGCGTGCGCATCGTGCCGGTGAAAGTCGGCTTCACGCGGTTCTGGCGCATCGGAAAAAAATGGGACGCGCTGTGGATTCCGAAGCCGTTCTCCCGGCTTACGCTGGAGTTTCTCGAGCCGCTGGAATTCACCGGCGACGCGGACGCGCTCGAAGCGGAGACGGCGCGACTGGCGGATGTGATGGGGAGGGATTGAGAGAAAAATGACGGATGACGAATTCCGAGTGACGAAAGTTCCGCAGCCGGCCTTTTTCGTCATCCGTCATTCCACGCCGCCGGTCGAAAAATTGACCCACAGCTTGATCAATTCCGGCCCGGTGAAGAGCCAGAGGAGCGCGCCGAGCGAGAGGTAGGGGCCGAAGGGAATTTTCGCCGACCACTCGCGGCGGCCAATCACGATCGTGAGTCCGCCGATGAGCGCGCCGATGATGGACGCCGCCACCACCGTGAAAAGAATCGCCTTCCAGCCGAGGAATGCGCCGATGCACGCCATGAATTTCACGTCGCCGAAGCCCATCGCATCGCGGCGGAATGAAATCTTCCGCACGGTGCCGCTGAACTCCTTCACCTTCTCCAGTTCGTGCTGCGTGCCGTCGAGTTCCAGCCGCTCGTATTGCGAGCGCAGTTCGAAATTCTCGCGCACCTTGCCGTCGAATTCCAGACGCGCGCAATCCATCACCATCCAGTCTTTTTCCGTCGAGAAAAGCTCATCCCACCACATGTCCTCGCCGCCGATGGTCATCTTCGCGCGGTCGCCTTCTAGCCTCCATGTGAAGGCGCGCGGCTCGGCCCATTGCAGCGTCTTTTTTCCAAACGCCATCTTGCCCAGCACGCTCACGAGCCACAGCAGCCCGAAGCCCGCGGCCGCGCCGAGCAGCGACATCACCAGGCCCCAGAGGTGGCTCGTCTGGTCGTGGAGAAATGGCAGTCCAGCGAGAAAACCATCACCGAAACCGGCGGCGCCGATTCTGTCCTGCAGCACCGGGATCGCCGCGCTGAAAAGCACGCCAGCGACCGCGCCGCCAAGCGTGATTTCATCCGGGATGATGTAGTGCTCGAAATCAATGAACGTCGCGACGACGAGCAGCGCGATGAACGTGAACAGCGGCAGCGCCATCACCCATGCGCCGGGGCCGAGCCCGAGAGATGAATGCATCACGCGCCACCATGCTCCGAGGAAAAGCACGCCGGTGAGCAACTCCACGAGCACGTAGCGCGCGGCGATGGGCGCGGCGCAATTGCGGCACCTCCCGCGCTGCACGATCCACGTCACCAGAGGGAGATTCGAATACCACGGGATCTGATATTTGCAGTGCGGGCAGAAGGAGCGCCGCGGTTTGTTCACCGAGATGCCGAGCGGCATGCGGTAGATGCACACGTTCAGAAATGACCCGATGCTCGCGCCGAGGACAAAGGCGAATGTGGCGAAAAGAACGGCGTAAATTTCCTGGGCTGGCACGCGCGGAGCAAAAGCAGCGCGCGGGCAAAGGTCAAGGCGGGCGGGAAGCAGGCAGTGGCTCAGGTTGGCCGCCGCGCTGTCTGACTGAAAAAGTTCTTAGTGCTCAGTTCCCAGTGCTCAGAATCAAACTGTCTGGCTACTGAGCACTGAGCACCGAGCCATCACTGGAAATCAGCCAGCCCGGCACCGATGGCACCACTTTTCCCGAAGACCCGCCTGCGATGGCACACTCGGTGCTATTTCATCCGCAACCCAAAGGCCCAAACACGCATGAACTTCCTCGTTGTTGACGACAATCGCCTCCTCAATCGCTTCCTCACGACCTACCTGCGCGGCAAGGGCCACGCGTGCTCGTCCCTCTCGGACAGCTCGAAAGTCGTGAGCTGGCTCGATATCAATCCGTGCGACGCCATCATCCTCGACATCGGCATGCCGAAGATTGACGGCATCTCCCTCACCGCGCAAATCCGCGAAAAGCTTCCCTTGCTTCCCATCGTCATGTTCACCGGCCTCGGCTACGACGAGGAAGCCATGCAGTCCGCCCGCAAGGCCGGCGCAAACGGCTACGTGAGCAAGGGCCTCGGCCCCTCGGAAATCTACTCGGCCCTCATGCGCGTCCTCAGCCAGACCGCGGCACCGGTCTCGCAGATCGCGTAGGTGTTGTGAGTTGAAAGTTGAGAGTTCAGAGGACGGAGCGCGCAGTTGCTTTCCTCTCAACTGCATCCCAGCCGCCGCAGGAGCGCCTTCAGTTCCCGCGCCTCCCACTGCCCCGGCGCATTTGGCCTGTCGAGGTAGCCGTAGTTCAAAGTGGAACCGGCGCAGGCGAGCGCGAGCCGCGAGACCTGCCCGAATTTCCCCATCCCCATTGCGGCCACCGGCCCGACGTTCCTGTCGGCGACAAATTCGATCAGCCGCGCCACCGTCACCGCATCGTTCGCTAGACACGCGAGCTTGAAGACATCCGCACCCGCGGCGAAGGCCCGCCGCCGCCGCTCGCGCATCTGCGTCAGCGTGGGAGTCCTGCGGAAATGGTGATCGGAAATCACGACACGGACTCCGCGCGCCTTCGCCGCAGCGATCACCTCCCGCATCGCCACCGCAGATCGGAGTTCCACATCCACAAACGCCGCCGCCGGCAGGAATTCTGCGAGCAGCTTCTTGCGCGTGGCCGCGGAAAGATTTCCGATCCCGCCCTCCGCCGGATTCCGCACCGTCAGCAGGATCGGCAGCTTCGCATTCGCGGCCAGCTTCCGTACGCCGGGGAGCTTTTCAACGAGCGCATCCACACGGATTTCCAGCACATCCACATCGTCCCGCCCGAGCGGTTCCGCCAGCCGCAGACCGGCCTGCGAATGCACTGTCGCGACGACAAGCGGCACGGAAAATTTTGATGCTGATAATTTATTCACTGGGTTTACGCTCGTTTTTGGTGTATTGCTCATGGTTCCCCTGTGCGCCACGACCATGCTAGGCCGCCGTCAAAAACTCAATTTGCAATTCCTCCAGATCGTTGACGCGTTTCTGCTCGTTGCGTCGTTCTGGAGCGCACACTGGTTCCGCTTCAACGGCCACGACATCGGCCTGTTCGAATCCCCCATCCTTCCGTTCAGCGAATTCCAGTGGCTGCTTTTCGTCCTCATTCCCTTCGGCCCGATCTGCCTCCATGCGCAGGGCTTCTACGAGCACGCTGAGCGCAAGACCGTCGGCAGAAGCCTCGGCCAGCTCGGCCGCGCAGCCATCTTCCTCGGCCTCATCATCGCGCTGAGCGCCTACTTCTTCAAACTGCGGGTGGACAGCCGCGCCGTCATGCCCATTTTTGCCGCATTCGCCACCGTGCTCCTCCTCGTGCGCGAATGGATCACCGTCGGCAGTTACCGGCGCGCCGTGCGCAGCGGGAGAATCCGCGAGCGCGTCCTCCTCGTCGGCACTGCGGCGGATATGCTCGCATTCCGCAGCACGCTCACGCCTTCCGAGATCATGGAGATCGAAATAGCCGACGACGTGGACATCACCACCCGGAGCATGGCCGATTTTGTCGAGTCCGTGCACCAGCACACGCCGGAGCGCGTCATCTTCGTGGGCAACCACGGCGAGCTGGGCCGCCTCCAGGAATACATCGGCGCGTGCGAGACCGAGGGCGTCGAGTCCTGGCTCAGCGCCGACTTCATGCAGACCGCCATCGCGCGCCCGGACTTCGATCACTTCGGCGGGCGCCCCATGCTTGTCTTCCGCACCGCGCCGAGCGTCTCGTGGGCGCTCTTTCTCAAGCACCTTTTCGACCGCGTCATCGCCGTCGTGATCGTCGCCGCATTTTCCTGGCTCTTCGTGATCATCGCCCTCGCGATCAAGCTCACATCGAAAGGCCCCGTCATCTTCCGACAGGCGCGCGGCGGAAAAAATGGACGCCCGTTTTCCATGTTCAAATTCCGCACCATGCGGACCGATGCCGAGATGCAGCGTGAGGAGCTTCAGCGGTTCAACGTCATGTCCGGCCCGGTCTTCAAAGTTGAGAACGACCCGCGCGTCACCGCCATCGGGCGCTTCCTCCGCAAGACCTCGCTCGACGAACTCCCTCAGCTCTTCAACGTCCTCTTGGGCGACATGAGCCTCGTCGGCCCGCGCCCGCTCCCGATGTACGAAGTCGAGCGCATCGAGGCCACCGCGCACCGCCGCCGCCTCAGCATGAAGCCCGGCATCACCTGCCTCTGGCAGATCAGCGGCCGCAATAACGTCACCAGCTTCGACCGATGGGTCGCCCTCGACCTCGAGTACATAGACAACTGGTCCCCGCTCCTCGACGTGCGCATCCTGCTGAAAACGATCCCCGTCGTCCTCTTCGGATGGGGCGCAAAGTGAACCGCAAGACGCGACGCTCACACTTTCCACGTCGCATCACGCACGTTCAAAACAGCGACGCGTGACGGCTGTAAGGCCCTGTTACGCCGGCGCTCACTGCTTCGGCGCTTTCGGCGGCTCCGCGCCGATGATCGGCGGCGGAGTCCCCTGAGTCCCCGGCGTCGCAGGCGTCGCGGGCGTCGCAGGCGCAGGAGCAGGAGCAGGAGCAGGCGTTGGCGTTGGCGGCGGGGGAGGCGGTTGCTGCCACATGAAAAACTTCCCGCGATACTCTCCGAGTTCCTTCAGCAGCGCGTCGCAGCGCGTCTGCCATAGCAGCAAATCCGGCGGCGCATGTTCCTTCTCTGCCGTCCCGGGGAATACGATGTAGGTCACCTTGAGATCATTCACAGCACGCAGACCGCCGTTTGATGCCGGATTGATTTCACGGCAAATCCGCATCGAAGCCTCGCCGATCTTCGTCGAAGGCCCGGCGTCGCCGATGATCGCCGGGTAAAAGACATCGCCTGCCAGCACCACGCAGTAGTCCCCCATGCGCGGCGAGAAGCCGCCCTTCTTTCCGGTGAACATGTGCCCCGGCAGCACGATGAACGGATCCATCGCGCCGATCAGGAAACTGTTCGCCTTCATGTCCGCGATCTCCGTGCGCAGCCTCGCGTTGTCGGCCTTCAGCTTCGTCCCATCGGCGTTTTTCAGATCCTTGATTTTCGCATCATTGTCCGCGATCCGCTTTTCCCAGATCGGCACGCACGGGTTCGGCACCGGCGTCCGCTTCTTCCAGCGATAGGTCGTCATCGGCTGATACGTCCGCGAAGTCGTGTCAAACGTCGGCATCCGGTCGCCGTCCGCGCCGTCCGTGTCCACATCCATGTCCGCCTGGATCAGCAGCGCCTTGCGCTTTGTCTTCGCGTTCGTGAGTTCGAGCATCGTCTCGCAGTCGTAGAAATTGTGATGCGAGATCAACTGGTCGAGCCGGTCCAGGTTCGAGCGGATCGAGGTGACCTTCCGCCGGTAGAGATCGTCGAAATCCTGCGACACCTTCGCCGCGGGCAGCATCGCCTCGAGTTCCGGCATCACCTTCCCGATCTGCTCGTTCAGCTTCGACAAATCCGCGAGGCTCCG
>Ga0315909_10000409_pt1 | contig 57953 bp, 68 predicted proteins | sample LakEriMetagenome_11_FD_203527 | JGI IMG/M metagenome (GOLD analysis project Ga0315909, IMG submission 203527) | Freshwater fungal communities from buoy surface, Lake Erie, Ohio, United States - Buoy 2 MA125 | ecosystem: Environmental > Aquatic > Freshwater > Lake | place: USA: Lake Erie, Ohio... | reverse complement strand
CAATGTCTGACGATTTTGATTCAGACTCAATTAATTCGGCAATTGAAGAAGAGGGTAGTGCAAACGCTGATGTTGAATTGCCACAAGGAATCCCAAATCAAATATCAAAACAAACTTCAATTTTTGCACCAATAAATAACTTATCAACTTTTGTAAATCTTGAACACCCAAACATTAATCAACCATTAAATGATGATGATGAACCAGAACGTTGTTTTGGTAATTTTTGGTTTCCAGGTACCGATAACAATTGCGGTGCCGACGGAGACGGGACACAATATAAATCATTTCTTAATCAAGCGTCAGAACAAAGAGTTAATGGTCAAATTGGTATTCCAGCCGGATTAGGATTTCTAAGGCTTTTAACTGGGAGTGAATCTTTAGATCCTGCATCACCTCAAAATTATACAACCGGAATTCCTGGTTCTAGACGACTTCACGCACCACAACCATTTGTTTTTGCACCGCAAAGAAGAGCTAAAAATAATGATACCGCTGAAAGTTTCAGATTTTTAGCACACCCAACATCTGAAGCGTATTCTCAAAAATTAAATGAATTTAATTATAGGTCTAAATTTTTTGATGGTGTTAATAAAATAAAAGTTAAATTTAATTATCCCACAAATACAGCTTCATCTCAAGAACATTACGATCAACCACTTGTTATTTTAGCAAAACCGGGTACATTACAAAATTTAGGTATCGGTGAAATTTTTACCTTTCAAGACCCAAATCTTTCACAATGTAATCAAAACTTAACAGGTGCTACATTTTTTAGCGCAACAACAAATCAATTTAATAATAATAGTGTTACTGGTACTTCTTATTCGGCACTCACTAAAGTAGTTACATATGCAACATCGTATGGTGGAAATGGTTCGGTCCCTTATGTTATTACTGGAGATACTACGGAGAACTATTTAAAATACCCAGTAGACATTGAGTACTTCCAAGTTATAACAGGTTTTACCTATAATGAATTTATCGCAAATACTGGGTACAATGGTAGTACACTTGGATTTTTTCCTCAAAAATATCTACACCATAAAGCTGGGTTTATATATGCAAATGGGTCAAATAGTTTCCCATATCTTTCTGATTTATACAACACAATCAAAACTTTCAAGGGAATTGAAAATACGACACATTTAGACCCATTGACACAACAAAAATCAACTGTAATATTTCAGGCTGAAGGTTATCAAGAATATGAAATTATTGTAATTACAAGAGGTGTTGACCCACATTCACCAAAACAAAAAAATCGCTATGATTTATCGGTAATATTTGGTCAAACAACAACAAATAACTCGGTGGTTATTGAAGGTGATTATTATCTCAATATACCAATACAAGGTCTAACAGGTGTTGGTAATAGACCCACAACACACAACGTTATAAGTAATGATACGGCAACTGAGTTGTTCTTTGAACCATTTAATTTTAAACTTGGTGAATCATATACTATTGGGGGTGTTGATTACAATAAATTTACAACATTCCAGTCAAGATTACCACACTATTATTCATCAATTGATGAAGGGGTAGCACCTTTTAATAGTTACACACCAGACGCTGGATTTCCTACCGTAAACCAGGTAGGGTCACCAAATGGTGGTGGATACGACACAATAGGTTATGGTGGTCCTAACTGGCGAGGATTTTTATTACCAATTGACAACGGATTAACACCACCACCAATACTTGGGCAAAACAATAACACTAGTTTATATTATTTTGCTGGTGGGTCATTTACAATGTCAAATGTAGGTAATAGCTCTACTGTTATGTATGGTGACTTAGGACAAGATCAAGATAGAGAAAATGATTATTGGAAAAGTACAGCACCTAGACTGTTTTCTGTTTATTCACCAGCTTATTATAGATATTCAATACCTTCAGTAACCTTTAATGTTGACCAAACACCAGGACAACCGCAATATATGGTAATGAGAAGTGATAGAGTCCCAACCTCAACTGGGGTTGAAGAAAATTATGGAACGACAAGTTATGGTTTACATCAAAACAATAATTTTAGGGTTTATAAAGCTGGGGTTGAATCTGGCGAAGTGTATGGTTTTGAACCAGACATTAATGGTGGTCAAGGTGTTTATGATGAAAGTGCATTAGTTCAGAGTTTAACCTCAACACTTAGTTGTGAAAATATGAAATCATTACAATGTTATGTGGGAACAGGCGCAAGCATTGAAATTAACCCTAATTGCTCGGTACCAGATAATAGAGTGTACAGAGGTTGTTATTGTTTATTAAACTATAAAGAATCGGATAATAAATTCTTTAAAAAATTGTACTTAATACAAGGAGCATTTAAAGATGATGCAAGATTATTCCTTGAGTGGAAAACAAGATTCCTAGTTACATTTGCTGCTTGTAAAGGAGTTTTTGCTCAGACGTTCCAAAACAATTGGATTAATGGTGTTCTATATATGTTCTCATTTAATAAATCAACATTTTATGAATTAGATCAACCAGACGAACCAAGATATGTTTATTGTCAGGACACTATTATATTTAATGAAATTACTAACAGTTTCTTTTACAGAAGTTCACCTTGGAACAAAACAACAAACCAATTTGTTGGCTCTGCAAGTCCCACACCACCAAATGCTCCAGCTTATTTACTTAACGACTATCCAGGTTTAGGTTATAATACTAGAAGGATTCAGTTTCCTACAACAATTATGGACTTAGGGCCAAGAGAAAAATTTATTTCCCAAATTTGTAGTGATAGTGAATTTAATGGTTATTTAGTTGATCAAATGAGAGCAACATCTTATAAGGATAATTCAGATTTAATACAAATGGGTTTCATTTCTAGACTATTAAATCAAACGTTCATACAACAATTACTTCCGGTTGGTGACCCAGCAGGAAATAGTAGTGAAGGTAAAGGTATCATACAATTTTTTAATAGTGAAAGAAAGGGTGATAGAATTGACGGTGATATCGCACAAGCTTTAGCCATAAATTCCGAATGGAAAGTTATACCATATTTAGGTGAGAATTATCCAGATAATGCATTATTCATTGGGGATTCAACAAGTCCAAGCAGACCATTGTTCGGTATATTTTTCTCATCATCAACTGAGGATTATTCTTACAGAAGAAAATTAACACCTGGTTATGAATATTATAGTCTTAATTGTGGTGGGGTATTTAATGATTTTGGCTACCCAAAAGATCAAGTTGTTCCACATTATAAGTGGAGGTTGGCACCACAAGGAGATCAAACTAATTTTATCTTTGGTACTGAAAATAATAATTGGGACACACTTAGTGCTCCAGGGTTTTATAAGAATGAATATCAAAATTTAAATTTTGATGCACCAAATCAATATTTTACAACAACAACACCAAATAACCTTGGGTTTATAACAAACTTTGATTCAAATGGAGATCCAGAACCAACATATGCCGGAGTAACAAACGGACTTGAAGGTGAAAAAGTATTGGTGGGAGCACCATTCTACTTCTATTTTGGTTTAAATAATGGTTTTACAGCACTTGATAAGTTCATTAAATTATATATTGAAACAACAGACTAAAAATGGGTATTGACGATAGCACAAAAATAGTTCTTGGGAGTAAAAGATTTCAAAACGCAGTTGATGTTGATTCATCAGAAAAGCTACCATTATATCAAACTACTAAAGAAGTTGTTGAATACGAAAGAACCATTGACGTAAACCTGTTTCAAGTATTTGATGATGAAAGACAAGCTTCAAATATTTTTAGACCTGTAAGTAAATATGTTTTTTTATTTAAAAACTCGTTTCCTGGAGTCACACAATATCAACCATATATTGATTATTTATATTACTTAAATTTAGACCAAACAGTGGAACAAATTGCTTGTGGCGCAACATCTTCAGTATCTTGGAGTGGATTCCCGCAATATACAGAATTTGATTTTATTAGAAATGATAATGATAAAAATGGCTACACCACTGGCAGTCCAAATCATCAACAATTTGTAAATAAAAGTGCTACAACATACAACTGGAAACATTATGTTAGTTATCCATTTGAAAATGATCCAAACAAAAATATGTTTGCTGAAGATGATAAAACGTTTGCTAGCTGGAATTGGATTGCACAAGACGGTATTCCATTTGTTATAACATCAAATTCTAATAGTATTATAGAATTTAGATGTCCAATGCCTCACGGATTAAATAATGGTGAGTATGTACAATTATCACTTACTTATAATGGTGAAAATATTTTCGCAATTAATTCACTTGGTAATGGAACAGCAGGAAGTGAAGGTAATTATTTTAACGTATACAATGTTGGATATTTGGGAACAACTTTTAATGTTGGAAACATCGGATATCTAAAAAGAGTTTTAAATCCAGACAGTTCTGGTGAGACAACATCAAAATATTATGTAAGACGAAATAAAATAATTACAAACCCAGAAGACGCAGTTCTTGTAAAGACAGCTTTTGAAAACAATGTTTTTAATTTAAAAACACAATACGAAAAACCAATTTATTATGGTAATCCACCAACACTTGCAACACCAACAAGTCTACCTAGAACATCAATATTAGAAGGTAGTCAAACGTATACACTATCATTTAATGTTGACATAGATACTACAAACCTTATTGATAATCAAAAAAGGCCAATAACTGAACTTTTCTTTACAAGTATTTGGAAAGGATATTGGGGCTGGACAAATAAATTAAAACAAGGATATTATTTTAATACAAAACAAATATTTGGATTACCAAGTGTTTGGTGGGACTTGAGTAATACATTTTCAGATACCAATATACCAACACAACAATACAACTCAAATATTGGGATTGGACCTTTCACATATATTTCAGATTTAACTAGTGGTGATACAATTGACGGTGATTTTTGTGAGTGGAACGATTACGAGCAAACCGAAAGAGTAATTTCAAAACAGGTACATAAAATCACATTTAATCAAACTTATTTTACACAAAATTTAGACACATCACCAACAAATACATTTGGTTATTACTACTATCCACATAACTCAATAACAATAAAGACATTTTCACCATACGTTGAAGAGGGGCCGGCAGATGTAAATATTGTTGGTATACCAAACTATGCCTTTTTCTCTAATGCATCAAATAGTTTTAGATGGAGGGATATTTATCCATTTGGGTATATTGATAATGAAAATGTTGGTGTTGATTATCCATTCACAAATGGTAAACATTATCCATATGATAATATAATTTTTAGATTATTTCCGGACAACTATCAAGGTATCGGACAAAATCTAGGCGATTTAATTGTAGATCCTACGACAGATGAGTGTGAGTAAATATAAAATAAGACTAAACAGCCTTGACAAGGAACTAGACATCCCAATTGAAATGAAATGGGATTTTCTTGAACGAGATCAAGCAATTGACCAATATCAACAGACGGTTCTTGAAGATGTTATTGGACCCCCTGTTGATTTTGAGTTAACTAGATTCCCACATCAAGAGTATTATTCAAATATTACTAATTCATTTCTTACTAAAGTAAATTATGAGTTTTATTTTTTTGATACCGGAGACACAATAGCAAATACAACATCCTGGTATAATAGTTACGAATATGCTGGATTTACAGAAAAAGAAATCTATAGTTACATAAAACCTTTCACTAAATCTTTTTTTAAACTAGATTTTTATGATACAAGAAGTGAAACATCACAAAAAAACTATTTTACAATAATATTACCAGTACAACAAGGTGATTTTGATACTGTAACAATATCAACATTTTTAACAAATGTTAAAATAAGGAAACCAAAATATGGACTTGATTACGTTGGGGATAAAGAGGGATTTTTCATTTATTGGCTTAGAGAAACTGACTATATAGATTTGGATGAATTTTATATGAGTGCAAAGTTTTTTAATGCTAGACAAGGAAGTTTTATTAGAATGATGAATGTCCCACAGTCAACTTTAGCTGGTAATTACTATACATTTAATAGTGAAGATTATTTTTATTACAAAGTAAAATTAGATTACACTAGTAGAAATTATGAAATCTTATCAACCTCAACCGGAGATAGAGTTGGGACAGATATAAACCCAATACTTTGGTATGAATATGTAAATCCGTAATGCAAGACCAACGATACTATTTTAAAATATCACCAGAGAACATTATAGGTGACCTTGTTAGTTTTCCATATACAGGACAGACAGATATTTCTGTTCTGATAGATCCTTGTTGTCCAATAACATCAACAACTATAAATCAAATAACAGGAACAACTGGGGTTTACTTACCAATGTCCGTAGTTTTAAGTGGTGGTACAAATGGTGAATCTCTACTTTCTTGTCTTACAGTTCCTCTATTATTTACTGAAAATATAAATGATTTAGGTTATTACACACCTTTTGATGGTGCAATATATCAAAAGGATGTTATGACAAATTTTATTTATTCGGCAAACACTTTAAATCCATACGATGTGATATTTCTTAACACATCAGAAACTGAGTATTTAAAATTTTTATCGTTTAATGTGTTTGTCCTTGATTGGGGCGATGGTAGCCCAACACAAAATGTTTCTACTTCCGGACCACTAACTCACATATACCCAACACAAAATAGTTCGTATGAAATTACATTAACAAGTTATTCACCTTGGGGTGTATCAATTGTTAAAAAAGAAATAACCCTTCCATACACTGGTATTACAATATCAAACCCAAATGGAACTGCTTATTTTACACCGGTTGGTTGTAACTGGACTGGAACACCAATAAGTTATGATTATATATTTACTGGAGATTCAAATACGACCATTACAGACTATGACTCAAGTGGGTATACAACAACACCATTCACCGTAACGGGATATACAAAAAGTTCAATAAATGATTTAAAACAATACGGACCAAAGATTAACTTATTTGGTGGTAAATTTAAATTAAATGTTCCAGTAACTGGGGGTACCGGGGTTCAAGGAATGGTAATTGGCCCAGATCCCACAAACACATATACTGCATATACAATTAATGACATTCTATACCTTGACTTCAATGACGGAACAACGGTATATTCTGTACAATCATATGGGCTTGTGAGTAGTGATTATATTTTGACGGCAATTACTAAAAACGAAGCGTTACTTAATGTTATTGACGAACCACAAATACAATCAAATTTATTTATGGAAAGAGGTAAGATATCCGGACTTGAGTCAATACAAAGACTTGGTGAAGTAGATAATTTGGGGGATATAAGTAAATATGGATATGGATACTTTAAAGTTAAAAAAGATTAACTACACTATTTATAAAAAGATAAACAAAAGTAAAAACTAAACAATATGGCCACGGGAACATATGGAACCATAAGACCAGCAGATGTATCACCAGAAGATGTTGATATAATACTAAATTATACACCATCAAGAGACGATACAAATAATTTTTTGTTAACAAAACTTGACGCAAAAAATGTGCTAAGACCATATTTCCATAATACAAATACCGGAGGAAACAATGGTGTTGAAATTCTTGGTGGTTTATATAATTTAAAATTACCCGCTGATGTTTTTAATAAACTTGGAATATATACACTTTATATTAGACCGGCAGAAATTAGAACAAAAATTACAGATTGTGGTGTTTTATCAGCACTACCAAATGTTAAAGGAATTGTAATTGATATTACAAATGTACCAACACAATTTAAAAATAAATTCGTTAACCAGGGACTTGTTGGTTTTAGAGTTGAGTATTTAAATGATAATGGTACAAAAATTCCTAATTTCTTTAGATTAATTACCTCATCATTTTATTGTGAACCAATTTATCAAAATTTAACAAATACATCACAAAAAGTTATTAGATATAGATATGTTGAAAACGCAACAAATTTAATTTTTTGTACATTATCACCATCAACATCACCAACAAACAAACCAAGCGCAACACCATTTATTGGACAACCAAACCAGAATATCATAATAACAAACACATTCTTCAATCCAATAACAACGGAGATTGAAATAGTTGATCAAGATATCTCAACACTTGCAATTGCACTTTATGGTAATCAAACCAAGTCAATTGATGATGGTATTTATACAATCTACGATACACAAAATAACATATATAAACAATACAATTTATATGAAATTCGTGATCAATTTAATTCACTTCTTTATGAGGTTAGACAGGATCGTGGAACAAATATAGATTTTAGTAAAGCTTTTAATAATATTACTGGATAATGTCAAATAAATTTACTTGTCCACCACAAGCATCAGGTCAAGGCTCATTTTCTGATAACTTAGTCGGCTTTCAATTAGTTGATGGAGGAGGTTTTACACAAGGAAATTTTCAGTTCACATCTTCATTATCTGAAAAACAAGATAGAAACTTTGAAATAGGTTCATTCTCGGACCCAATCTCACTTGACACAATGAATCTATCAAATGATTTGCAGTCAAGAATGATTGTTGCAAATAATTTTCAGATATACCCAAATTATGATTTAAGTGAAATTACAAACACAACAATTTATGGGTCGCTTAAATTAAGATTCTCAAACTCAATACAAAGGATAATTAATTATTTTCCAGCGGCATTAGAGGTTAATAAATTTAGACCTGGTTATGTTGAGGGTAACACAGCACAAAATATTATATACGATTCAGTAGATAATGAAACAGAACTTGAAATTCTACTAGACGCTATTAGTAATCCTTTTGGAATTGACTTTACAACAAACGCTGATAAAAATACTCAAGCATCTGAAATATACGTTTCAGACTTGAGGAATATGAAAAAAAATTATAACTATTACTCAATTTATTTAAACGAGGTTGAATACCCAATAAATGATATTGTACCAACAACACCATCAAGTACTATATTAAAAGTATATGTTGCTGGAAATCCATTTTCTGGGTTATCAACAACTGATGTTAATTTTATTGTAAGACCAAACGAAATAAATGTTAATAAAGTTTTTAATGATAATTTTGATAACATTGAAAATTTTCTCCTTAATAGATCTATAAGACCAAAATATACTGCATATTTTGAAGTACCGGAACTACAAGAAGATGGGACATATAAATTCAAATATACAACAGTTACATTCCCAATAGATGGTGTTTGGAATCTTGATATAAGAACTTCAGCATTTGATTTATATCTTGCGGAAATAAATAAGTTTACCGTAAATTTTGATGAGTATAAAACTAATTTGATTTCAAGGTTTTTAACAACACCATCATTAAAAGAATTTGATGTTCTTGACAAGAAGGTGGAAAAAATGTTACAAATCTACGGAAGAAGTTTTGATAATACAAAAAAATTCATTGATGCGTTAAGTATGATGAATTCTGTAAATTATAATGTACAAAACGACATTCCATCACAATTATTAAAAAATTTAGCACAGACACTTGGGTGGAGTACAAATATCTCACCAATCACTGAAACCGAATTATTAGATACAATTTTTAAACCGGCAAAAAGTGATTTTAGTGGCGTTCCAGTTGGACAAACACCAGAAGAATTGAATTACCAATATTATAGAAATTTGGTTTTGAATTCGGCGTTTCTATTTAAATCAAAAGGAACAAGAAAATCTATTGAAATTCTTTTAAGACTTATTGGAGCTCCAGATTTTTTAGTTGATTTTAATGAGTATATATATACCGCAGACCAAAGAATTAATTTAGCGGATTTTGGTAGACAATACGTTCAGATATCTGGAGGAACCTATGTCCAACAAACACCAGTGTTAGATTCGGCAGATGTTTACTCAATTATGGGGGTTCAATATAGTGGTGTGACATATAGTACAACAACAACTGATATTAGCATTACGGAAAGTGAGTACCCAATTGATAATATTGGATGTCCTAGTACACCAGTTGACAGCGAGTCATACTACTTCCAAATTGGAGGGGGTTGGTTTGAATCAACACCTCAACATAGAATGCCTGAACAAGTTGACATTACAACAAGTGTCTTTACTGGGTCAAATCCAGACTATCAGACAACATTACTTCCATTTAATTATGGTGAAGAATATCTTGACAGATATAGAAACTTCCCATATATGGATCTTGGTTTCAGATTAAGAAGAACAATTGATAACAACAAAAGCTGGACCGATACTGAAAAGAATTTAAGAGTAAATTCTGATGGAGGATTCAATGCTTACTACTATGTTGGTGAAGAATGTTTAGTTCTAAATGTTAAAAATGTTGACGTAATGTTAAATCCTAGTTTTGGGTTATTATATGATGTTTATACAATGTCAAGAACATATAATTACCCAATTCCAAATGAGGGACTTAACTACGTACAACCAACTTATTGTAATCCAGACCCAATAAGTAACTACCCAAGAAGAGGAGGGATTGATTGGACAGAAATTAACCCAAAACCAAAAGAAAAGACATTTTTTGAATTTGCACAGACTTTTTGGAGAAATATGATAAATGTAAGAAATAGACAATTTATCACAGATGGAAAAACCGGTGGATACCCAACATTACAATCAATATATTGGAAGTACCTTGAGTCGGGACAAGCAATAAATGTACCAAATGATAATTTTACATATCAGACAATGATTGACTATGTAAATGGTCTTGGAACATATTGGGTAAGACTTATTGAACAAATGGTTCCAGCAACAACAATCTGGAACACAGGAGTACGACTTGAAAATTCAATATTTCATAGACAAAAATTTGTTTGGCGTAGACAATTTGGTTGTAAAATTGTTCCGGTTCCTTGTAACCCTTGTGAACTTACAACACAGTTATTCGCTTACGATTGTCCTTTACAAGAATTAAATTGCGGTCTTTATCCTTGGAATTCATCAAATGCTATGGTTGAATCGTTTGGCGGGGCCTTGGCTGTTGTTTTAAATAATTATTTAGAATCAAATAGTATACCACCAGATGTTTGTTTATTAAATACACTTGATGTTAATTGGTATGCAGAAATAAAATTAAATGGTGTAACACTTACAACAGAGTTTGTTACAAATACATTTGGATATACCAGTCAACCAACAAACGAAGAGTGGATTATAGCAATATCAACAGCACTTGATAATTTAGAAACAAGTGGGATTTATTATTTTATTGATTTAGATCGTGAAGTTGTTACAATTTATAATAATAATTGTGTCCCATATGATAAATTTGATGTTTTTGAAATAAATCTTGGAATAAACTTTAATATTTTGTGTAATCAATAATGTCAATTACTTTAATAAACATATCATTAACTGGGGATTGCTCTTTTACGAGTAGCGGTGCGATTGACCTTTTATTTACCGGTAATACACCTGGGTGGGCGGTTTATGAAGGACCAACAACAACTGGATTATTACCTTCTTCAGCATATACATCAACTGATTATACTCTTTATCAAACCAGTGGATTACCACCTGGTGAATATTTTTTAACTATAGTTGACGCCTCAACTTATGATATTGTTGTACCATTTTATATATCATCAGGAACCTCAGTAAGTATTGATGCTGAAGGTACAACTTGTAATCTAACAAACGGGTCAATAACTGGAACAACACCAAGTTCATATGGTGCTATAACACTTAATTTATATGATTTTTCAGATAATCTCATATCTGTAGGGCCAGTAATTCCTGGTGAAAATAGTTATGTTTTCACTAACTTATTGCCAAATACATATTATATAATTGGTGATGATGGAGGTGGTTGCTCTGGTAAAAGTGCTTCTGTAATTGTAAAATCGTCAACAACTTTTGACTATGGTGCCTATATTGTAAACGACTCAAGTTGTATATCAACTGAAGGTCAGGGTAAAATTTTTATAACCGGACTTACAACACCTACAAGTGCCTACACAATAGATTGGTTAAGTAATGTAAATGGTCAAACCGGAACGACAATTACTGGTTTAACACAAGGATTGTATTCCGTTAAAGTTACAAACACAAATGGATGTGAAGTTACAAAAGCATTCCAAGTAAATAAAGTACCAAATGTTGGTATTGGGTCACTACTTGTAACACAACCACCATCTTGTTTTTTAGGTGACGGAGAGGTCACCGTTATAGTAACCGGTGGAACGGCACCATATTTTTACTATGGGTCAAACGGAGCATCATATGTTGATTTTGCAACATCTTACACTTTTACAGGTCTTTCTGGTGGATTTTTTGAAGTCACAATAACTGACGCCGGACTATGTACCGACACTAAATCAACAACACTTGTAACGCCAAACTCATTTAATAATGTTACAATATCAACAACAAATTCAAATTGTAGTAACAACAATGGTAGTATAGGGGTTAATATTGGTGCAGGAACCCCAGGAACATATTCATATACATTATCAGGATCAAATGGAAGTTTTAGTATGATACCAAATGGTAGTTTATCTGAAACATTTTTAAATGTATCAAGCGGTAATTACATTATTACAATAGATAAAGGTGGGTGTGTTTATAGTGGAACAACATCGGTAAACAATGTTGATAAGTTTACAATAAGTGCGATTACAATTGACACAACATTTGGTTTAAATAATGGAGAAATAAGTACATCAATATCAACTGGGGCAACACTCCCAGTTTCATATAAACTTACAGGACCATCACCATCACTTGTAAACGTAACTCAAAACATTGGATATTTCCAAAATCTAGCCCCTGGGACTTACACACTAGAGGTTACCGATAATGATTTACTTCCTTGTACACAAACAAAAACTTTATTTATTGCACCATCAAGTTGTGTTGATTATATATACACAACAATAAGTCCAGCATTAGGTAATGATGGTAGGATTGATATTTATATAACAGATGGTACACCACCATTTACAATTAGTTGGAATCCAGTAATAACCGGACAAACTGGAACAACAGTGACAGGACTTACATCTGGAACATATGAACTTACAATAACAGATGGTGGTGGGTGCTTTAAAACAACGTCCATTTTATTAAATGGGACAAAGCTGTTCTCAAGTTACGAGATTTTCAATATATGTGAAAGTTATTTTGAAAACACCAAAGCACTAGCAAAAAGAGGAATACTTCAAATGTATAGCGAAGGGTTTTATGATTTAACTAGTGGTGATACAAATTGTATTGTAACCGGTGCTACATTTACAGCTCAGGCAGTTGTTGGATCCGAGATTAAAGAAGAATTGTTCTACACATCAACAGCACTTAATGATTACCCAACAGATTATTTATGGTCCGAAACTGTAAAATCTTTATTTAATCAATTTAACGGAATTGGTGATATAATTATTGATTTTGAAAACAATACAATCAAACTAACAAATGATTGTGAAGAAATACAAAAAAATTGCTCAACACAAAAATATAATTTATTAAATGATGAAAATATAAAATTAAATCTAATAATAGATTATAATATTGCCTGTGTCGCATGTACCTAATACATAAAAATAATGACACAACTAATAATTAATAATATTACAACCGGAACATTAGTACCACCATTTAGTGGATATGTGTGTACGGTTTATAATGTAGGGTGTGTATATGTTGGGCAAATAACTACAACACCAGTCACAATTACTTTACCACCAGCATTTAATATGGCTCCGGCCATTGGCTTTAAACTAATTGATAGTACTGGTTGTGAAAAATTCGGAGTACTTCCTTGTATAGATATTCCACCAGAAGAAAAACAATTCCAAGACGGGGATGATTTTTATTTTATGGATTGGGAGATATTCCAGTTCCAATAATAAATTTTATTGTATTTATAAATAAAAAAATATGGCATTTCTTACCGATAGGACTTTAGCTACTGGCGTAACATTAAATGATTTAATTCACATTGTCATAACTGGTGATACATCACAAAATCCAGCTGGCTCATCATATAAAGCAAGCATCGGCCAAGTTTTGAGTAATGTCATATTCCCAACCGATTATTGGACATCAGGATCTACTGGTGTAGACTCAATAAAAGCTGTAAACCCAACCGGACTTGATGCCACTGGTGATAGGGCTGTTGCTTGGGGAAACCAAACATTAGCATCAGGTAATAACTCAACAGCAAGTGGCGATGGGTCAATTGCTAGCGGGCTTACTTCACACGCCGAAGGGTTTCAGACTGTAGCTGGTGATTATTCACATACTGAGGGTTATCAAACACAAGCTAGTGATTATTCACACGCTGAGGGTGTTTTAACAATAGCTTTACAAGGTAGTCACGCTGAGGGTGATACATCATATGCATTAGGGATAATAAGTCATGCTGAAGGAGCCAATACAATAGCACAAGGTAATTATTCGCATGCTGAGGGAATTCAAACAAACGCCACCGGATTTGCTTCACATGCGGAAGGTAGTTCTACAACAACTAGTGGTGCCTCATCACATGCGGAAGGTAGTTCTACAACAACTAGTGGTGATAGCGCACACGCCGAGGGGTATTCAACTATTGCGGGAGGTGATTTTTCACACGCCGAAGGTGAATCTACAAGTGCGTTTGGTTTAAGATCACACACCGAGGGGTATAATACAATTGCCAATGGTGCTACATCACACGCAGAAGGAGTTAGTACAACAAGCATTGGTGTCGCTTCACACTCACAAGGTGACTCAACAATAGCTAGCGGTGACACATCACATGCTGAAGGATACCAGTCAATCGCCGGAGGTTTTGCATCACACGCCGAAGGTGGATATTTTAATGGATTTTTTTATTTTAGTGGTGGGTCGGCAACCGGAATTGGGTCACACGCCGAAGGAGCTGGAACAATAGCCACTGGAGATAATTCACATGCCGAAGGACAACTTACAACAGCAACTGGTATCGCTTCACATGCAGAGGGACTCTCAACAATTGCACAAGGAGATTATTCACATGCTGAAGGATTTTTTACCCAAGCCCTTGGTGATTATACACACACAGAAGGAGACTCAACAATTGCCAGTACTCTTCGTTCACACGCTGAAGGGTATTATTCTTTGGCTGCAAATCAAGGAGCTCACGCTGAAGGTGGTTATTATGATGGTTTTAATATTATAAGTGGTGGTACCGCAGCCGGACTTGGTTCACACGCAGAAGGTGGTTTAACAATTGCCAATGGTATTACATCACACGCAGAAGGTTATCAAACAACAGCATCCGGTAATTATTCACATTCAGAAGGTTATCAAACAACAGCCTCTGGTGATTATTCACATTCAGAAGGTCAACAAACAAGTGCGACAACTACTTGGGCACACGCAGAGGGTATTACAACACTCGCAAGCGGGGGTGCTTCACATGCTGAGGGTTATGCAACAATAGCGAATGGATCATTTTCACATACAGAAGGATATTTTACAATAGCATCTGGAAATGCTTCACACGCTGGTGGTTACCAATCAATTGCAAATGGTAGTAGATCATTTATACACTCAAGCGATTCACTTGTATCTGGTAATAGGTCTGTGGTTATTGGTGGTCAAAATATAACTGGTACAACAGACGATACCGTTTATGTACCATATCTAAACATATCTTTACTTGGAACTGGTACATCAATTAATAATTTAGGAATTGATGTAAATGGATTTGTTGTTACTGGAACAACCGGTGGTTTTAGTGGTGGTATTGTAACTGGAACAACAACGTTTACTGGTGGATTATCAGCAACAACAATATCTGCGACAACAATTGGGTCACCGACAGATTGTGTTGATGATTTATATGTTTATAATATTCATTCTTGTTCTCCATTAAATATAAATCCTTTAGATGAAGGAAATGTTTATTTTGGGTCCAATAGTGGGATTACAGTTGACTTAGCAAATGAAAGATTGGGTGTTGGTACCGACTCACCACAATATCCCTTACAAGTTGTCGGAACAAATAGTGAATTTTACTATGATCCAACATCAACAGGAGGAAGGTTTAATATTTTCTCAAGTACTGGAATACCAAGATTTGATGTCACCATAGCCTTTAATAGTTTTGTCCAACCAGCAACTGGAGGTAGCGTTGGAATGAGAAGTTGGACTGATACCATATTCCCGGGTTATGGTGGTAATGGTGATATGTTTTTATATGCCGGAGCAAATACAAGAAACTTAAATATTATAAACGCACCATCTGGATCGGTTCCACTTGATAATATAAGATTTTATGCTGGAACAACACCAGATTTATCTACCGCACATATGTTTATTGATGGTAATGGTAGTAGCAAAGGCTTTATTGGACTTGGATTGGAAACACCAAGTGAAAAATTACACGTTAGTGGTAACACAAGAATAACCGGAAATGTAAGAATTGGAGGACCAAATAACACTTATAGTAGTCTTATACCAGGTTTATCAGTTGGACCAAATAATGAACTTGGTATTTACTCAGAAACAGCGTCAATTGAAAATAATATTCAGTTAAGAACTGGGTCAGCAGGATCAAATATTAGGTTATATAATGGTACAACATCACCAAGTTTAAATACTAGACTAACTCAATATAGTAACTACTCAGCTCTTGAAGCTAATTTTAGTACTGGGTCAACAAACGCTACTTTATTTATTGTTAATGAATCTGATGGTCCAATTATTTTTAGAACAAGTGGTACTGATGACACATTATATTTGTTACCATCTGGTGATACAACTTCAGTTTTTAGTGGGACAAATGAACCTGTGGTATATGTTGTTAATTACTTAGAAGCTGAAAATATTGCATTAAGAAGTGTGGGTACTTCAGCTTTTGTTAATGACATTAGAATAGATGCAACAGGTAAGTTAACAACAAATACATCAGATGAAAGACTAAAAGAAAATATAAAACCAATAACTGGTGGTTTAGATACAATATTACAACTAAGTGGTGTTACATATCAATGGAAAGATAGAAAAGCTGGTGGAAATGATGAAAGATTTGGATTTATCGCACAACAAGTTGAATCTGTTGAACCTAGATTATCATTTACAAATAAAGTTGATCAGTACAAAGGTGTTCATACTGACGCTATGATACCATTACTTGTTGAAGCTATAAAAGAACAACAAGTAGTAATAGATGAGTTAAAAAATAGAATATCGGCTCTTGAGAATTTAAATAACTAAAACATAATCTATTCAGTATTTTACTATTTCATTTAAATTTATTTTAAAGTAAATTATAAATGCAAGATTTAGTTTTTGTATCCGCACAACCAGATGTTTCTTATTTTCATTGGCAAATAAAGTTATATGTTCATAATTTTATTGAAAAAGGAATTAACCCAAAAAATATTCACGTAATACTAGCAATGGTCCACGGAGCAAAAGAACCATCCGAAGGTGCTAAAGAACTTTTAAATCTTGGGGTTAATATACATTTCTATGAAGATAGTAGAAGAAAAAAAACATATATACCAAGTATAAAACCATATTTAATTTCAAGATGGCTTGAAGAATATCCACAATTTGGTAAATCATTTTTTCTTCACGATGCTGATATTATTTTTAGAGAATTACCAGATTTTGAAACATTATTAAAAGATGATATATCATACCTTTCAGACACCATAGGATACATTGGATATAATTACATTATTGACTGTTGTGATAGATATGAAAGGCAACATAAAAATTCTAAGAAAGGACAACTATTAAGTGAAATGGCTGATGTTATTGGAATTGATGTAAATGTGATAAAAGAAAATCAAGAAAATTCTGGGGGTGGCCAATATATTGTAAAAAATACTGACTCCAAGTTGTGGTATAAAATATACGAAGACTCAACACCATTGTATTTTCAAATGCACTCATATCAAAAAAGGTTCCCGATCAATCCAGGGCAGATACAATTTTGGACTGCAGAAATGTGGTCGCTTCTTTGGAACCTTTGGCTTAATGGAAACAAAACAAGTGTTATTAAGGATCTTAATTTTTCTTGGGCAACTGATAACATTGAAAAATATGAAAAGTGCCCAATACTTCATATGGCAGGAGTAACCGACGACTTAAAATCAACAAAATTCTATAAAGGTGAATACATAAATATTGACCCAATTGAATGTCTAATTAAAAATGAAAATCATTTTGATTATATTGATAAAAATTCATCAACAATAAAGTATATTGAATTAATGAAATCATTTATTCAAAAAACAAAAAAGTAATTATTTATTATTAAAAAGAATGGCATGTTATAAACTATATCCTTGTAATGGAACTCTTACACCATTTTATAGTAACGAACCAAATCTGTCTGGTTTTGTAAATAATTATGTCGTTTTAGATATCACAAACACAGAAGTCTTAAGTGGTGAATGTTTTTATGTAAACTACTATAGTTCAGGAACTTGTGTTAGTACAACAACATTTACAATAGATTATAGTGGTAGTTGTGATTGTGATTGTAATTGTTACACATTTAAAACACCATCAGAACCAATAACAACACAATATGTAAATTGTAACAATGTTTTATTTGATGGTATCTTACCAACAGGTCAGACATTTAATTTTTGTGCAAAAACAAAACCATATTTTGATTATGAAGGAAGTATTGTTGTTAGTAATGGTGGTAAATGTATTAATAATGCTTGTCCCAAAAAACCAATTACTATTAAACCTAGAAATGAATGTGATGTTCTTACAATATTTCCTATGGATGTGTTTTGTAATGTGATTCACCCATCTGGTGTTGATACTTTTGATGGGACAGCACTTTTAACTATAACTGGCGGAACACCACCATATACAATTGCTTGGGAAAACGGAAGTGTCGCGCAACTTATAACAGGATTAAGTCCTGGTGAGTATTCGGCCGTTGTATCCGATTTTTATAATGATTTTACAATAGCGTCAACTTGTGTATTAACGGGTTTAACACCAACACCTACACCAACCCTTACACCCACACCTACACCATTACCTACTTACGGACCATTATGTTTTAAAAGAACTGTAAGAACCGAAAAAGTAGGTACTACAATACAAACACAATTCTACCCAAGCTCGTACATAAATGGGTACCCAAGTTGGACAGCGTCTCCGGAAAATGCATTAATGTATTGGGTTACAGGATCTACACCAAACTACTGGACAATTTCTGGTTTAACGTCAGTTGGGACATTCAAAAACAATGACCCATCAATTCCACCATTAAGCAATTGGACAATACAAGGAAATCCATTAATATTATCTAATAGTATTATTGCTTATTCGGGTATTTGTAGTAGTGGGACACCAATTACATTCCACGCTGACGCATTAGCGGCTAAATGTGGTAAAGATGGGAAAATAACCATTAGTGCAAACGGAGGAATACCACCATACCAATATTCAATTGATGGAGGCATAACATATGGTTCTAGTTCAGTATTTAATAATTTACCACCAGGAACATATTACACAAGAGTTAAAGATAGTTTAGGAAATGAAAGTAGTGTACAAAGTGTTACAATTACACTAACGCCAGCACCAACATATTCACTAACAATGAATGTTGTACAAACTTCCGGTAATGGAACATTTACAATTACACCATCACCAAGTTTACCACCAACAGAAACAATTCAGTTTGATATAACACAGGTTAGTAATTTAACATATTACTCAAGTCCATTACCAGTTCCTCCTTCCGCACCAACTTATAATAACAATGTTGTGTTTACAAGTCCGGCTGGTCTTGGTGGTATGACTTTAGTTGGAACTCAAAATCAAAACACAAATTTTACGACACCGGGATGTAATGATGGAACAACACAAGGTGTAACCCAAATAAAAACTTATACTAAAACATTAACAATAAGTGGTGGTCAAACGATAACAGGAACAATAACAAATCAAATTGTTAACCCAATACCTCCAGGTGTTAAGTGTAGTGGTACAAATGGTACATATTCGTTACAAATTATAAGTGCAAGAACTTTAATCTGTCCTTGTTGTCCAGTAACAACAATAAATACACCTGTTAATGTTAACACAAGCCCTGGGACTGGGTTTGGATTTACCCTAGGTGAGATTGGTATTAAAAAAAGTCCACCAAAACTATAAAATATTATATATGATATTTATTAACAAATGAGTTATATTATAAAAAATACATCAGGATTAGTTAACACAAGAGTAACTGATATTGGAAGACAAAAACTATCTCAAGGTAATTTTAAAATCTCCTATTTTCAAGTTGGGGATAGTGAGATTTCTTATGATAAATTAGGATCAACATATAATCAGACTAATAGTTTTGTTTTAGAACCACAATTTAACTCACAAAATGCAACTGGTGTACCACAATCAAATAGACAATACGTTAAATACCCATATTTGGCCGACTCAACACAAACAAATACATATGGAATTCCTTTTATGGACTCTATTGTTGAACCAGTATTTAATAGAGCACCAATAAGAGGATTTTTTAGTGGAAATACAACATCAAATCAAGTAAATTGGGACGCGCTTGTAAGTAACAAATATGTTGTAAGTGCAAATTATGTTATTGATATGGCAACCCTTAATGGTTCAAATAAAGTTGAACTTATTTATTCTGGTTGTAATTATACAAACGAACAAACACCACAGATTGGTGATATTATAACAATTTATTATGATGGAAGAGCAAAATACAATTGTGAATGTGTTAATTTACCTACACCTACACCAACACCAACAATTACTCTTTCACCAACAGTTACAATGACACCAACTCCGTCATCAACGGACCCTTGTGCGTCACCAACACCAACACCAACCCCTAGTAAGACACCTTGCTTTACACCATCACCTAGTCCTGAGTGTCCTTTAGTACCGGAACCGGATTGTTTTATGCCTGCAAATAGTTGTTTTACAATATTGACATATAGAATTATTGATGTGTGTGAAAATACAATAACTCTTGATAGGACAACACCAGATTACACATATTTTCCGGTTAATTGTTACTCAAGAGTTTTGATTTACCCATCTAATATGACTCAAATATATGATAGTATTACACCACAACCACATTGGAATGAACAAGTTATTGATTTTGAATCAATATGCGATACAGATCAATTTGATGTTAAGGTATGGAATATGAATATTCCTTGGACAGAATCACCAGCAGGGTTGGTTGGGGCACAATATGAAGATTATACTAAATTTGGGTCAATAAATTATATTGGATCAAAAGAGTATTTTGGGTATAATTCAAGTAGTGGTCAAACAGATACTGATAAAACATTCTATTATAATTCTTTGGGTGAAATTGTTGAAGTTAAACCGGAAGAACAAAAAGCAATTGCAATTATTCATTATACAAATCAAACAATTGATTTCTTCTACGGAGAAAAGTTTGCACTTGAACCATATAACCCAACAAACCCAGAAGATACAACAGGTCAGGCTCGTAATTTTAAATTACATATTCCTTGGCTTATGTGGCATAAAAACCCTGAATGTTGTTATGGTACAACTTTTTGGGTTGATCCTCCAGGATTTGAATCTTTAGAATTGTTTACACCTCATTATATCAAATCAAAAAAGAATGAAGGTATGAACCAACCGGGTATTAGATACTATCATCTTTGGGATACATTTACAAACAAAGATGGTATACCTAATAGAATTGGTAAAGTGTTTCCAGATAGTAAATTAATTATTATTGATGACGAGGAGGTAATAGCCGCTATGTCTTATAAGGCAAATAGAAACTGGACATTACCAGCACCTCAAACAACACTTATAACACCAAATACTTGTGATACCACAGCATCAATTAATGGAGTTATCACAGGAACAAACGAAGTTATGTATGTGACATATAGATTAACAAATAATTATGGATTCACAAATTCATTACATTGTAACTATTATGTGAAAGCTCAAAGTAATGATGTTTGTACTACTGACATAAATAAAAATGTTGCAATTAGATTTGGCCGTGAGTTTGGGTGTCTTACACAACCTGGTTATAATCCTACTACCACAACTACGACTTATTACCCAATAACAACTACCACAACAACGTATGTTCCGGTAACAACAACGACGACAACATATTCACCAGTAACAACAACGACGACAACAAATCCTTGTAATGTTTGTGATGTCCCAGCTGGATTCTTTGCACAATCATTCCAGATTTTAGCTCAAAAAGTTCAGGTAGGACAAAGACCTGACCCTGCTAAATGGAGGTTAATTGATTTTACAAGTCAAATTAGTAACGATTTTATTGGTGGTTATGTGACTGAAGACTCACTTGTTAATAGTACTTTTGTTATTACAAATGATAATTACAATTCAGCACCATATTATAGGTTAGATAAATACATTGATTTAACACCAGTCGGTAACACAAAACCTAAATTAAATTTTGGTGATGAGTACTATTTTTACGGATCTTTTGAAACAGACATCCAAGCGACAATATATGAGATGAAATATAAAATTAATTTAAGTTCAAGTGAGTTCCAGATTTCAACAAATCCATCTTGGACACCTGGAACTAGTTCATATATTACTGAAATTGCATTACTTGATGACAATAAAGATATTCTTGTTATGTCCAAACTACAGTCACCGACTTTAAGGCAAGGTATCCAACAATATGTCGTTAAGATTGACTTCTAATATTTAATTTTTAATTATTGGCCTTATTTTGTTAAAAACAAATATTATGGCAAAGCAAATTAAAAATGCACCAAAAGTTTTAGGACTAGATATATCAACAAGCACAATTGGATGGGCTTTATTTGATATACAATCAAAAGAACTACTTGAACTTACACATATATCACCAAGACCAAAAAATGTTAAAGATGATAAATTAAAAGAATTACTTTTAAAATCTGAAATTTTTGCTGAAAAATTAAAAGAATATGTTAATTTGGGTATTGTTAAAGTTATAATTGAGGAACCATTACTTAATTCAAATAACATTAGAACGGTACAAACACTACTAAGATTTAATAGTTTTCTTTGTAAAGAAATTTATGGGACACTTGGGATTGTCCCGGAATTTATATCAACCTATAATTCAAGGAAATTTGCTTGGCCAGACCTTGTGAGAGAAAATGATAAAGGCAAGTTTGTACTATTTGGTGGTTTACCGAAAGATATTGATAAGAAACAAATAATTTGGGAAAAAGTGGCAAAAAAAGAACCTCAGATTATTTGGTCTTATACCAAAAACAATACCCTTAAAAAAGAGAATTTTGATCAAACAGATGCGTATACCTGTGTGTTGGGGTATATGAACTCAAATGAAATTTGGTAATTATAAATAAAATATTGAATGTTTTAAATATCGGTTTAATGACCGATATTTTTGTTTTTAACAAAGACCAATTTCATTTACACTAAATGTTGCACAATTTGTAATAGCCACTGGTGTTTGAGAAGAACAAACAGTTAAAGTGTCACCAACAGGTGTTTTAGGAATTGTTTTTGAAATTTCAAGTCCATTACAATCAAAAATTTTATAACTACACTGAAAACCGGTTGCTTGAATTATATACTTTTTAAGAACACAAGGCGTTGGACTTGGACTTGGTGTCGGTGTCGGTGTTTGTGTTGGTGTCGGTGTCGGTGTTTGTGTTGGTGGTAAACAATCAAGACAAGCCCCATCAACTTCAGGACCTAACTCATATATAATTTGAATCTCATCAACCCCACTAATGTTATCAACAAGTCCAACAAATGTACCACAAGTCTCAACATTATTAACAATTAATTTATAAACATTTCCTTGTGTTAGCGGACCTCCAGAATATTGTAAAACATCCGGTGTATAGTAATCAATTCCGGAGAAACAATCTCTAAAGTTTTTACTATTACCACATCTCATATATTCGTCAAAAATATTAAAGTTAGCCATACCATCAAACTTACAAGGCCTATCAACATATGTTGTTGTTGGTGTTGGAGTTACAGATATTGTCGGTGTTGGTGTAGGAGTATAAGCCGTTAATGTCGCTATCATTGCATTGTCAAAACAAGGGTCCGGACTTGGTGTTGGTGTTGGTGTTGGAGTACTAGTTGGCGTTTGTGTTGGTGTTGCAGAAGGTATTATACAATCAAATATTGCATCAAAATCAAATACATCACAAGGTGATGTTGTTGTTGTTGTAGTTGGCGGACAAGAACTAATCGTATAAAATCCAGACCAGAAATCTGGGTCTACAGAAAAACTATTCAAAGTACCAACTTGATCACATACACCACCTAATGAGGATGATAGACACCAAAAATTTTGTGTCGCACCAGTTGAAAAGTACATATAGTATATTGGTGTTGTGTCTCCGGTAAAATAATTATACCCATTAAATGTACCACCAGAAGCATATTCACCATCATAAACATTACCAGTCCCAAAAATACAACTCATTAAACAATCAATTCATAGTTTATTATACAATCAATATCATCAATAACCCTTACATTATACCCCGGGAGGTTCTCAAAAATTAATGGTACGGTAAAAGTATATGGTAAACTACCGCTACTAATTGTATTAACGTAAACACAGGTTGTGTTTCCTGTGTCACAAATATACACATCATAAGGTGAAGTTCCAGTAATACTATTAATTGTTATATCTATTGGCATACTAATATAAATATAGAAATTAAAAAAAACTTGTGAAGTTGGAATTTTAAAATAAAAATACTATATTTAAAAAAAATCTATCCTTAACTTATGGAAGAACAAGAAGCACTTGTTGAATTATTAGAAGATGTCTTAGGTGACCACGGATTACACTACCCTAATCGTGGTCAAATTTCTTTTAATTGTCCAGTATGTGATGATGGTAGAAACAAACATAATTTAGAGGTAAACTATATTGATGGTGTTTATAAATGTTGGTCTTGTGGTGATAGTGAAGGAACACACGGAAGCATTAAAAAGCTGTTTGATAAATATGCGAATAAACGATACCAAAAACTATTCAACATATTAAGACCAGACGAGAATAAAAAGGTTGAAAAAAAGAAAAAACCAAAAGTTATCTTACCGGACAATTTTACATTATTTAAAGATTCACACCCAGTATATCCGGTAAGGAAACAAGCATATAACTACCTTAAAAGTCGTGGGATTACTGATGAGATAATTGAAAAATTTGGCATTGGATTTTGTGATAAAGGAAGTCATATGGGTAGAATAATAATTCCATCTTATAATACAAAAGGTGAACTAAATTATTATGTAGGGAGAAGTTGGGACCCTAAAAGTAGAGCAAAATACAGAAACCCTGAAGCCGAAAAAGAAAAAATCATATTTTGGGAAAGTTTAATTGATTGGAATAAAGACATTTATCTTGTTGAGGGTGCCTTTGATGGGATGTTTCTTGACAATCCAGTTGTTATGCTTGGTAAACATATGTCAGAACTTCTTTTTGAAACAATATATAATAACGCCAAAGCAAATGTTATTATATGTCTTGATGGTGACGCCTGGGGGAACGCTGTTAAGTTATATCACGAACTTAATGGTGGTGAATTATGGGGAAGAATTAAAATTGTAAAATTACCAAATGACCAAGATGCTTGTGACCTTAAAGGACAAATAAACGAATATTATTATGAAATAAAAGATTAAAAATGGATTTATATAAAGTAGCACAAGAAATAAGAGATATACTCTCTGACAGACAAAAAGAGTTTCAATTAACTTTTGAGGAAGACGCACACAAATATACAATGCTTGATACGGATGGCAATCTTAAATCAGATTTTCCATCGGTATCAAAAGTTATGAAACTTTTTTATGAAGAGTTTGATTCAGAAGGAATTGCAGAATATAAATCTGGTGGAAATCCGGACGAGAAAGAAAGATTACTTAAAGAATGGTCCCAAGCCGGCACATATTCAACAAATATGGGATCCAGAGTTCACTATCTACTTGAGACATACACTCTAGCCGACTTTGAAATTGACAAAGAAGTAAGACAACCAATTTTTGAGTGTGATGCCGAGCAGATAGTTAAGGGAGATTCAATGGTTGTTGCGGGTAAAAGATATATTGATTTAATTAAACAAAGAGGATGTGTATTACTTGATACTGAAATTGTTTTGGGACACCCAGAACTAGGATATACCGGACAACCAGATAAAGTGTGGTTAGTTATTGGTGTTAGTGGTGAACTAGGTCTTTTAATTACGGACTGGAAAACAAACAAAGAAAAAAGCTTTATGGTAAACAAATATACCAAAAAGATGAAACCACCATTCCGAGATTTACCAGATAACGCACTTGGACACTATAAGGTACAATTACCACTTTATGGTAAGTTACTTATCAAAATGCTTGAAGGAACCAAATATGGTGGTATACCACTCCTTGGGTGTATAATAGTTAGACTAACAGATGACCGGGAATTTATTGAGTACAGAGTTGATAAAACCACAATAAATACTATACTTAATATGGATATTAAAGAAAAACTTAAAGAGTTAAAAAAATAAACATAAATTATATATTGAGATGAAAATCAGAATGAGTAAAAGTTATACTGTTTACGAACTTTATGACGAAATTGAAATCAACAAGGAAGATTATCCTGAATTTGAGGGTATGTCAGACCAGGAAGCCTTTGATTATCTTAAAGAAAATTTACACGAATTTGAAATTAAAGATGGGTATGAAGGATCACTAGCAAATGAATTTGAATTTGGTGGTGATATTATTAAAGATAAACAATACGATGAAGAGTATGAACTTTATTTAATTGAAGAGTAATATGGAAGATAATATTATTAGACCAAAGATTGATCTTAAACAACAGGAGACTGTTAAGTGTGAGAAGTGTGAGTCAAAGTACTTCAAAGAGGTTACGATGCTTAAAAAAGTCCCAAAACTATTAACCGGAAGCCAGGAAGACACACTAGTCCCATTCCCAACTTATATGTGTGATGGATGTGGTCACGTAAACAAAGATTTTGAACTTTTTATTGATTAATTATGGAGATAGGTAAAATGACAATAAGTGAAGCTTACCCTCATTTAAAAGCAATTGCAAATGTTTATGGGTTAAACCTTAAAAAAGCAAAGGAATTTAAGGCTGTAAGATTAATTTTAGTAAATCTTTATAGTAGGGAATTATGTTAACACACAAAGAATTTTATATTTGGTTGGAAGGATATCTATATGGAAAGTTGGAAAACAAACATATAGATATTGCACCAATTGTTGAAAAGATGGGAGAAGTTAGAGATGAACCAAAAATTGGAATTGCAGAACCTTATACAATACCGGTACCAGTTAACCCCTTCCCAAGACCAAATGACCCATTTAGACCACCATATGAAATATATTGTGGAACAAATAAACAAGACGATAATTCAGATCGTCAACCAAAAAATGTAATATGAAATTAAAAGAATTAATTGAAATTGTAAAATTAACCAAAAAAGAAGATGAGTTATATATGGATAACACTTTGTATGGTAAAAATTTAGAAAAATACAAAGATATTATAATGAATACTGACGAATTTAAAGAATGTGAGTCTTTAGAAATTATTGAATATCCTATAGTTAAATCTAGAAATGGTGAGGGATTGACACCATATACAATTAAGTTGTCAGACCTTATGAAATTTAAAGGTAAATGTTATCTATTGTCACTAAATTTAACGCCTGAAATGTATGACCCAAATCAATTACTTAAACCTGTTAAGAATGGTGCCGCTATGGGACCAGCAATTTATGACCCATCAACATTTGAACCAAGAAAACACATTTTACTAACTTGGTCACCCGAAATGTCTCAAGACATATCAGGGGTTAATGATGAATTGACATTGAGAAATGATATTCACAAGTTATTAGATGACGTATTGGACAATCCTGATGAATACAAAACTAAAGGTTTTCGGGCTGTTTTAGTTAGAGGTTTATTTGAAGTTGTTGAAGATGGTGAGAATACCGAAGTAAAAGAGTATGATATTGATTTAAAAAAGAATGAATCAGATACTAATGAAACAAAAGAAAGACTTGATAATATTTTGAAAAAAAATAAGGAACTTGAAGACAGAATTTCTGCGGAAGAAAAATACCAGAATGAAATAGCTAAACTTATGAAACTTAAAAAAGAAAGTAATAATGGTAAATAAATTAGTGCACTTTTCAGATCTTCATTTAAGATTGTTCAAAGACCACGACTTGTATAAGTCAATTATGGAAGATGCGATTAGTCAGTGGAAAGAATTAAAACCGGATAGGATTGTCTTTACTGGAGATTTAGTTCATTCAAAAAATCAACTAACACCAGAACTTATTGATATGGTTAGTTGGATATTATCAGAATGCGCAAAAATTGCAAAAGTTATCATTATTCCCGGAAATCACGATGCTAATTTAAGAAATGAAGATAGGTTAGACAGCATTACGCCAATTGTAGATTCGTTAAATAATAAAAATATTTTTTATCATAAAAATCGCGGTATATATGAGGATGAAAATGTCAGTTGGTGCGTATTTTCACAATTTCAAGGTAATATTCCACCAGATTTAAATGTTGCAACCGGAATAAAGGTTGGACTTTTTCACGGACCAATCCAGGGAATGACAACAGATCTTGGTTATGATTTTGGTGACCACGCTTATGATACTGAAAAATTTGATGGCCTTGATATTGTTTTATGTGGCGATATACATAAAAGACAAGAGTTTAAGTTCAAAACCGGTAAGGGCTATATGATTGGATCAACAATACAACAAAACATTGGTGAAAATATAAGAAACCACGGTTTCGGAACTTATGATTTCGGAACTAAGGAATATAAATATTTTGATTTACATAATCCCAAACCATTTTTGAAATTCTCAATAAAATCATTTGAAGATATTGTGAACGGAACCGAATTACTTAAAAACGCATAATGGAACTACCAAAAGACCTTAAAGATAAAATCTGGAACTATTGTCGGTTAAATGATATTACCGACCTTAATGGCTTTATGATTAAAACTTTAAAAAAAGGGTTTGATATTGAGGTCTATGGATTATTGGGAGAAACACTTAATGATGGTGAAAAAGACTTAAAAACTAGCGGTGAACGTGAAAAACGAGTGGAAATTGAGGTAATAGTTGAAAAACGAGTGGAAGTTCCAGTTGAAGTGATTAAAGAAATTGAAAAGATTGTTGAGGTTCCGGTTGAAGTAATTAAAGAAGTTGAAAAGATTGTTGAGGTTGAAAAAGTTGTAACAAAAGTAGAATATATTTGTGACAAAGAAAGTGAAAATGAACTTGGCGGAAAAATCGCCGAGTTGGAGGAAAATATTTTCCAGTTAAACAAGGAATTAGAATCAGAAAGGAAAATATTTTCTATTAAAACCGAAGAAATGGAAAATAATTTCCAAAACGAAATGTCTAAAAAGGATAAAGAATTAGACGAACTTAGACGAAGTTTAGACATTAAGTTAGACGACACAAACCAAAAAATGCTTCAGGAGACACTCCAAAAACTAAGAAAAGAGATTCTTGAAAAGAACCAAAAAATAAAAGATTTAGAAAAAATAAACGATGATCTACAGAATACTAAAAATCCGGTTAAAGGTTTTTTTATGAAGGGGTCAAATATAAATGATACATTATGATACAACTATTAATTTTTATGATTGCCGCTTATGGTATGACAACCATTTTAGTTTATGGATCCATATTTAATGGGTTAAGAGATAAGATACACAAAAACGCAGAAAATGAGGGTATTCTACAAGGGTTTTTTAAGTTTATTTCCGAACTTATTAAATGTATGTTATGCTCCGGAACCTGGACTGGATTCTTTTTATCTCTTACAATGTTTTCACCGGTATCTTATTTCATTGGACTTAATGAATATTATTCCGTATTTTTTGATGGAATGTTCGCAGCCGGATCTGTTTGGGCAATTAACGCAATAATTGAGTGGTTTGAAGAAAATAGACCACAAAAGGTTGAATATTACCAAGAACCAGAAAACGAACAAGAAATATTAAACGATTAATAAATTAGTTATGGGAAAAAAAACAAAGGAACACAGAGCAAAAGTTGCAAAAAGAAACAAAAGAATTGGTCAAGATAAGTATGCCATGCAAAACGCATTTAATAGAATTATGAAACAAATGGCCGAAGCAAAAAATAATGAGGAAGTTGAGGATCAATTGAACATCAAAGTTGGTGGTAGCGAAATCCCATTTAGTGTTGTAACAGAGGAAGAATTAACTGAGACACCGGAAGACACAGAAAATTAATCCAATGGATTTATTTAATCCCCCACCTAAATTTAATTACCAAATTATGATTCAAGATTTAGATTTCTCAAAGTTTGAAAATCCAACTATACAAGTTGTCTGGGAAGATGTACAAGAAAATTTTACACAAGATAAAATTAAGAGTGTTAAACATTATTTTCAGAAAAAATACAACACAACAAATGTTAATGTTTTAACAAAAGTAAAAAACGTAGATGAGGATGTCATACAAACAATTGATGTTTCTGTAAACATTACAGATACTAACTATCAATTGGATTTGCTTAAAAAATTTCTTGAATCAAAGGGACAGAGTAATGTTGACGAAATTATTAATTTAAATAGAGTTGTTGAAAATAAAATTGAAGAGGGGGATGCTGACATCACACAATTTAAAAAATGGTATATAAGAAACATTGAGTTCTCAAATTTTTTATCATATGGTGATAACCAAAGACTAGATTTTGATAAACTAAATGGGCTTATTGTTGTTGAGTCAAATCCACCAAACTTTGGAGGTAAGACAGTATTATCTGTTGACCTTTTGATGTTTCTATTCTTTAATGAAACAACAAAGACAACAAAAGCTGAAGAAATCTTTAACCGATTTACCGATAAAAACTCGGTAGTTGTAAAGGGTGAAATCACAATTGATGGTGAGGATTATATTATCGTTAGAAAAATTGAAAGAAAATTATCTAAAAAGGGTGAGTGGAATGTAAAAACAGAACTTGATTTCTTTAAAAAGTTATCAGATGGTAGTTTACAAAACTTTACCGGGGAACAAAGAAGAGAAACTGAAGCATTTATTAAAAACTCTATTGGTACCAAAGAAGATTTTTTAATGACAATTTTAACTACCGCCACAAACCTTGAAGAACTACTTGAGTCAAAACCAACAGCTAGAGGACAAGTTCTTTCAAGGTTTATGGGTCTTGAGTTCTTGAAAAGAAAAGAAGAAGTTGCGAAAGAAATATATTCAGAATTTACTAAATCAAAACTATCAAATTTATATAGTTCAGAAGAATTAAAAACTCAAATTGAAACTTTCCAGGATGAGATTGTAACATATAAAGATAATATAAAAACTTGTGAAGATGAGTTAGCTCAGATTGGTGAAAATATTTCTAAAGGTAAACAATATCGTGATGATATGTTAAATAAAAAATTTAACGACATTGATCAGGAAATACTATTATTAAATCCGGATAACACAAAAAATGAAATTACCAAATTAACCTCTGAAAAAGATGAGTTTGGTAAAAAAATCTCACAACTTAATGTTATTGAACCATCTGAATATTATCACGAAGATAAACACGATGAGGTTAAAGAGGAGTATAGCACATTAAACAAAGAACTAATTCAACTGGAAACAAAGATTGAGGACATTGAAAATTTAAAATCGTCAGTTGAGGGCGGAATTAAATGTGAACATTGTGGTATTGAGCTTATGAACGCAGCAATTACAAATGCAAAAATTTCAGAACTTGATGGTTTTATCATTCATAAAGGTAAGGTAACTAAGTTAATGAATGATTTATCCGACAAAGAACAAACATTTGTTAAATTAAAAAAGGAGTTTGATGAGTATGAAAAAAACAAACTTATCAAAGAAAAATACGAACTAAGTGTTGAAAGTTGTGATTTAAAAATAACAAACTTACAGTCAAAAATTAAAAGGTGGGATGAACTCCAGGATAAAATTAAATCTAATAATAAAATTGATGAGATGTTAATCAAAGCGGATTTAAGAATTGAGGAGTTAGAACTACTAAAAAGTAAAAAGACAACTGAGACATCAACTTATAACTTCAACATCAAAAGTAATGAAGATAAGATTGAACATAATAAAAATATGATTGATAAAATCAAAGAGGAAGAAGAAAAAGATAAAGTATATAAAATATATCTTGAGGCTTTCGGAAAAAATGGTATATCAAAAATTATTATGAAAACAATGATGCCTTTAATAAACTCTGAACTCCAGAGACTTATGGAGGATAGTTCATACTTTAAGCTTGAAATAAGAATTAATGATAAGAATGAAGTTGAGTTTATGATGATTGATAACGGAACCGGGGTTGAAAAACTTATGGTATCTGGATCCGGTTATGAAAAAACAATTGCATCACTGGCTTTAAGGTCCGTATTGAGTAAGGTGTGTAGTTTACCAAAACCAAATATTGTTGTCTTTGATGAGGTCTTTGGAAAGATATCAAATGAAAATCTAGAGATGGTATCTGAGTTCTTTATAAAGATAAAGACATATTTTGATAAGATATTCTTAATCTCACATAATCCACTTGTGAACCAATGGGCCGACTCTGCAGTGAAAATTAAAAAAGAAAATAATGTTTCAAAAGTTTTGGTTGGTTAGAAAGGATTGTATATCTTTGTTAAACCAAAAATTGAAATTATGAAATATTTATTATTTGTATACCCATGTGACGAAACCTGGGATGGTGACGAGATGAACTCAATAATTGCCGAAGAATTATCAATTATTACTAAAACAGAAATTAGATATCTTTTTGGTAAAGGACACTCAATCTTTCACTTTGATTCAAGTTTATCCTTTTCGGAAGTGTCAGATTTTGTTTATTTATTAAAAGACGATGTTAGTGAATTTATGTATTTCATTACACAATCCTCAAAGAATTCTGCGTCTAATATGAAGGAGGATCATTTTGAACACTTAATGAATGTGAATACAAAAAGAAAAAGTGCTAAGAAAGAAAACCCAATTGAAGGTTTTTTTAAAAAGTATGGTGATGACACGTTTGAGTTTAACATTTCAAAACAAACTGAAAATATCACAAAAAAAGTTGAAGAACTTGTAAAAGATGAGTTTACTGATTTGACTATTGATGAAATTTTAGATAAAATTATTGACCAAGGTATTGATTTATTAACAAGAGGAGAAAAAAGAAAATTAGATGACTATTCAAAAGAACAATAATATGAAAGAAAAAAACACCGGAATGCCAATTAACCAGGATGAGATTTACCATTACCTAAAAGATATTCGTAGGATTAAGGTTATGTCACCGGTTCGTGAAAAAGAATTGGCGATTAAAATGAAATCAGAGGACACTCCAGAATCTGAAAAAAGAAGAATTGAGGAGGAACTTATTCGGGGTAACTTGAGATTTGTGATTACAGTTGCAAAACAATATCAAAATCAAGGACTTGATTTATCCGACCTTATTGCCGAAGGAAACTTGGGACTTATGAAAGCAATCAAAAATTTTGATTGGAACAAAGACTTACGATTTATTTCTTATGCCGTGTGGTGGGTTAAACAATCAATTATTCAGTCACTTAATGATAACGCCAGAACAATTAGACTCCCAGTTAATGTTGTCCAGGATTTTCAAAAAGCCAAAAAGGAAGTAGAGCAGACCGGAAAGAAATTGGACGATAAGTTTGCATCACTACCATCAATTATAGATCTTGATATGAATATTAATGAAGATGGTGATACGCTTGTTGATGTGATACAAAATCACGACGCTGAAGCTCCGGACTCAGTATTTAATACAAAAGACATTTTGAAAGACAAACTTCTTAATCTTTTGAATGTTCTTGATGATCGTGAGAAATCAATTATTGGTGACTACTTTGGACTTACCGGAACTCCAAGAACTCTTGAAGATATTGGTTCCGACTTTAACCTTACAAAAGAAAGAGTTCGCCAAATAAAAGAGAAGGCTCTTCGTAGACTACGAAATGATTCTTCAGAACTATTTGATTATCTATAATATGAATGTTCTGAGTCTTTTTGATGGGATGTCCTGCGGACAAATTGCTTTAAATCGTGTTGGGATTAAGTATAATAATTATTATGCTTCAGAAATTGACAAACACGCTATCCAGGTAACACAACATAATTTCCCAAATACAATACAACTTGGAGATATTACAGAGTTAAAAACTGACACACTACCACAAATTGATTTACTTTTTGGGGGTAGTCCTTGTCAGTCTTTTAGTAGAGCTGGTGATGGATCCGGATTTGATGGGAAGAGTAAATTGTTCTGGGAGTTTGTTCGTATTTTAAATGAGGTTAAACCAAAATATTTTTTACTTGAAAATGTTGTAATGAAAAAAGAATGGGAAGATGTAATTACCGAAGCATTAGGTGTTGAACCAATTCTTATTTCATCTTCAAAGTTTGTCCCACAAGCAAGAAATAGACTGTACTGGACAAACATACCAAACGTAACACAACCAGAACAAGTTGATTATTGTATTGAAGATTTTATAGACGGACCCGGATTTATTTCAAGCTGTGGTATTGATAGAGTATTTAAAAAGAAAAAAATATTTAACACTCTTACGGCCACTTATTACAAAGGTATTAGAGGTAGTGGTAGACCAACTGTTAGTATAAGAGAAGGTTTTTTAGATGACGATAGGGATGCTCATAGAATGTTAACACCACTTGAGTGTGAAAGACTACAAACAGTTCCGGATAATTATACTTCAGTTGTATCAAAAACACAAAGGTATAAGATGCTTGGTAATGGATGGACAGTTGATACGATAGCACACATTTTTAATAATATAAAATGAAAATAGGAAACGTATTATCTCTTTTTGATGGTATGTCTTGTGGGCAAATCGCACTAGTAAACTCAGGAATTGAGTATGAAAGTTACTATGCGTCAGAAATTGAGGAACCATCAATTAAAGTAACACAACATAATTTTCCAAATACAATTCAGATTGGTGATGTAACCAAAGTAAAAGGAAGTGATTTACCAAAAATTGATTTGTTATTCGGAGGATCACCCTGTCAGTCGTTTTCAAATGCCGGAAAAGGTGAGGGGTTTGATGGTAAGAGTGGATTGTTTTGGGAGTTTGTTAGATTACTAAATGAAACAAAACCAAAATACTTTCTTCTTGAGAATGTTAAGATGAAAAAAGAATGGCAAAAAATTATAACGGATGAGCTAAAGGTTGAACCAATTAAGATAAATTCAAATATGGTGTCAGCACAAAACAGGGAAAGACTATACTGGACAAATATACCTAACATTACACAACCAGATAACAAAAATATCTTTATTGAAGATATATTAGATGAAACATTTGATGATAAGTATTGGCTAAAAGAGCGTAACTCAATGTTACTCAGAAGAAAAGTTGATTTAACAAATGCCCCTAATTTATGTTGTATTGATGTTTATAATAAAAAATTTAAAACTGATAGAAAATCACCAACACTTACATTGCCACATCACAACTCACTTAGGTTCTACCAAAATAGTAGATTAAGAAAATTAACACCATCAGAATGTGAAAGATTACAAACAGTACCGGTTGGGTACACAAATATTGGAATTTCTGATATTCATAGGTACGCAATGCTTGGTAATGGTTGGACTGTTGACGTTATCTCACATATATTTAATCATATAAAATTATGAATGTATTAAGTTTATTTGATGGGTTGTCTTGCGGACAAATTGCTTTAAATCGTGCCGGTATTAAATATGATAATTACTATGCTAGTGAGATAGATAAACACGCAATCCAGGTAACACAATGCAATTACCCAGAGACAATTCAGCTAGGTAGTATAACGGAGTTAAAAACTACTTTTGCACCAAAGATAGATTTGGTAATTGGTGGATCTCCTTGTCAGTCGTTTAGTAGATCTGGAGATGGATCCGGATTTGACGGTAAGAGTGGTTTATTCTGGGAATATGTTAGAGTTTTAAAAGAGTTAAACCCAAAGTATTTCCTACTTGAAAATGTCATAATGAAAAAAGAATGGGAAAAAATTATAACAGATGCTATCGGTGTTGACCCGGTTATGATTGATAGTAAGTTTTTTTCCGCACAGAAAAGACAAAGATTATACTGGACAAATATTCCATTTGATAAAGAAATTAAAGATAAAAATATTAACATTTTAGATATTTTAGAGCCAACCGGTAATGAAAAAATTTTAAACAATCACCCAGTTGTTTTAGAAATCAATGATGGTGTCTTTAAAATAAAAAATGCAACAAAGACCGGATATTTATATGGAAGACACGGAGATTGTGTAAATCTTGAGGTCCCAAATAGTAAGACAAGAAGGGGTCGTGTAAGTAATGGTAAAACAAACACATTAAATACCGCCTGTAACTATGGTGTTATTGTTGATGGGACATTGAGAGAACTCAATATACTGGAGTATGAAAGATTACAAACACTTCCTGATGAGTACACATTATCAGCATCACTTAATGAGAGAAAGAAGATGATAGGTAATGGATGGACAGTAGATGTTATTGCACATATTTTTAAAAATATTCAGTAAAAAGTTTGTGGAATTAAAAAAGATGTGTATCTTTGTAAAACAAACAAACACAGGGTTGAACCGGGAATACCCTCATAACTCGGCGGGATGAGACACGAAGCGCTCAAGGTGAAACTCCTCAATTTTATCTGCGAGGTAAGATGAAACATAAACCCCACTAGTAATACTGGTGGGGTTTTTTATTTTACATCAATTACAATTTGATTACGACCGGTTAAAAAATCTTTTTTAACCATAACTGTCTTAACGAAAAGATTAAACTCATATGGAGAAACTTCCTCCAATATTATTGGGACATTTAAATCAGTAGACAAATCACGAACAACAAACTCAATACCATCGTATAAGTCTCCAATTACAATATATTGAACAATATCATCGGTAGCTTTTTTAACTGTTGTTAAAACATCATAATCTCTTATTTGTCTGCCCTCGTGTCTTTTTTTTCTGGCTTCAGCATGAGATTTCATTCCAGGAATCTCACCTCTTTTGTAGCCTAAATTAAGAACAAGTGTTAGATTTGCTCGTATTTCTGCAATTTTCTTCTCAAGAAGTAGATGTTCTAGGATTAAAGACCTTAAATTCATATTTTATAAATATTTATTAATACTTAATTGATCGTATCATTTAAAAAAAAATAGTTATGAAAAAATTTATTGAATTTATTAAAAAATATAAGATTCACATCTTATCGGTATTTTTATTTATTTTCTTTATGCGTTCTTGTGTTAAATCTGGGGACGTTAGAAAATTGGAAAAAGTTAAAATCTCTAACGAAAAAGTTATTGATAGCTTAACAAATATTGTGAATGGACAAAAAGATACTATCAACAATATCTCTGATGTCATTAGGTTGGAAAAACTAAAAGTTCATAGGGATTACGACAATTACATCTCATCCAAAGACAGAGGAGAACAATTAATGGAACTTCATAGAGTCGTTAAGAAAAATATTCAAACATTAGAAAAATGAGAAAATTATGGGAATGGGTAAAAAACAACCCAATTAGATCAATGTTTCTGGTACCAATATTTTTGGTTGCCGGAATATCAATATCACACGTTGTATCCTGGTATGACATTGCAAATCCAATAAGCTGGGCGATATACCTTTCTATTGCGATTGAGATTGGCGCTATGACAGCACTTGTTGCTGCAACAAATGGAATTAAAGGTGGTGTCTGGTTTATGTTTGGACTTGTAACATTTATTCAGATGATTGGGAATATATTCTTTTCATATAAAGAAGTTGATTCAAGTGGTGAGTTATTTAAATCCTGGGTTGAGTTAACCGGACCAATTTGGGAGATGATAGGATCTGATCCAGCGGACATACCAGCAATGAAAAGATGGTTAGCGTTTTTAGAAGGTGGTTTACTACCTATAATATCTTTAACATCACTTCATTTCTTTGTAAAATATGATGACGGAAAAGAAACCCCACAAGTACCCACCAAGCACCCCACAAGTACCGACCAAGTAACGACTAAGTACCGACCAAGTAACGACGAAGTAATTGATGAAAAAAATGTTGAAAAATTAAGTAATTTACAAAAAGAAGCTAATAGAGTTTGGGAAAAAGTTAGAGAATTGAGAGAAGAAGGTAAATTACCTCCACCTCCTACCGAAGAAGAACTTGCGGAAGAGCCAACGGCGCTTGCTTTTACACCATATGAGACTAAAGAAGATTTAGAAACACCTGAAGAAACACTAATATCTGATGGGTTAGAAGAGGTAAATGAAATAGTAGAAGAAGAGACACAAGAACCAAAAAATAAACGATTAGTGTATCGTAAATATGACTAATATTATTGATAGGAAATTTAATACATTTACCGGTGAAAACAAACAAAAGAATAAAATCTTTTTAACACATACCTCAAGAAACGCTGAAGAATATTTAACGGCTTTAAAATATAGACATTTTGGTAAATATAATAAAATACCAAATTATATTATCACCAAAGAAGGGTATGTATTACAAACTCTAGACGACGAAAAATATTCAGAATATATTGGTTTAAAGTCCTTTGATAAAGAATCAATTATAATCAGTTTAGAAAATTTGGGATGGTTAGAAAAAGAACCATTAAAAAATCATCACATTAATTGGATTGGAAGTATTTATAGTGAGAATGTTTTTGAAAAAAAGTGGAGAGAAAAATTTTTTTGGGATCCATACACAGATAAACAAATAGAATCGTTAGTTTATTTGTGTAAAATTTTGGTTGAAAAACACTCAATTGAAAATAAATGTGTTGGACACAATACAAAAATAAATAGAATGGAATCATTCAATGGTATTATGACTAAATCTAATATTGATGAAAATTCCACAGATTTGAGTCCAGCTTTTGATTTTAATGAATTTGTAAAAAAACTGAAAGATGAGTAATTACGATGAGATAAAAAACTTACTGAAGGCATCAAGAACAATGTTGTCAACAGATAGAAAATTAAACGAAAGAAAAGAAATACTAGGAAAATATAATCTTATAGTAGAGGCTGAAGAAAATATTGAAGAACCAAACAACATTATCAAGAAAGATAATCCAATGGATAGTATTGAGAAAAATATTGAAAATGATGAATACGAAACTGCTGATTCAGAAGGTGAAGATAGAGACGGTATTGTAAAAAAAACTGATAAGAAAAAAGGATATAGAATATCTGGCGGCTTGATGTACATTCACGGAAAAGACACAAAAGATTTACAATTAACAACCGACGATAAAAAAGCATTCCAGGAAAGTATGGACGAGTTTGTTGAAGAGGTAGCGGAAATAGTGGATTTTAATAAATTAAATCTATACCCAAATAATGTTGAATGGTCTGGAAAAATAACAGAGTATGACATTGAATTTTTCTTTTCAATTGGGGAGAGTAATGGTGTTTATATAAACGGATCAATGATGAAAGTTGACGAAGAGTTCTTACAAACAATGAATAAACTAAGGAGTTACTACGAAAAATTCAAAACAAAGTGGTCCAAAGTGATTGCAACTAGAAAAAAGACAATAGAATGATGAGAGAATTTATTTTAAAATATTTTAGAGAGATAATAATCGTAGTTTTTGCGGTTATTATTTCGTTTTTTATCTTTAAAATTTACGGAACAAGTAATGACAATAGTGAATTAATAAAATACAAATTGGATGTTCTAGATAAAGAAATTGATAAACTATATGATCAAAGAAAAAGTTTGGATTCATCAATTGCCATTCACAATAAAAACATATTAAAAATTGATTCGGCAATGAATCATTTAAAAGTTGAAAAGACAACGATAAATAGAATTTATCAGATTAAAGAAAATGAAATTAGACAAGCTGACGCTAGAAAAGTTGACAGCTTATTAAGATTAAGATATAGATATTAAATTATGAAAAAAACACTTACAATATTGTCATTTGTTATTTCTTTTATTGGTTATTCACAAACCACACCAAAAAGTGATACAACAGAAATTTGTTTTCCTTATCAGGTTGGACAACAGATTTTACTTGATTTAAATGATTGTGACGAAACTAAAAAATTGTTTGAAATCTCAAAAAAAGAGGTAAAACTTTTAAATCAAAAAACCGGGGAACAAGATGGTATAATTAAGGATTTAAAACAAACAATAGTAATTACAGATAGTATCGTAACTTTAAAAGAGGAGAAATTTAAAATTGTTGATGAGGAGAACAAAAGTTTAAGAGATGACATCGCAAAGTTAAAAACAAAAAACACAATCTTCAACATTGTTGGTGGGGCAATAATTGGAGGACTAACCTATTTAATTATTTTCAAATAATGGCACTTAGTAATTCTGACAAAAAAGAAATAGAAACGTTAATTAGAAAAGAAATAAAAAGTTTCTTTAATACAAACACGGCTAAACAGTTTGAGGATAAATTATTTGACAGAATTGAAAAAGAAGTTAAAAGAGGGGGTAAGTTAAATCACGAAATCAAGGATCTTATAATAAAATCATTCAGAGAGTTCTATACTATAATGTATCAACAAAGAAGTTTCTGGGAATCTAAATTTAAAGGGTTATGACAGACATTTTAAACAATTTCAAGAAAGAGTTAAATGCTGCACTATCCGGAGAAGGTGTTCTTGGTGGTGACGCGGCAAATGTTAAAAGAAATTTTAACTTAGCTGAAGAAGAAGGTAAAAGAGAAAAATCAATAGATTACTTAAAAGATGGTGTTACAATAAAAGACATCCTAACTTTAGTTAGAAACAAAAAATTAAGTAATAACAAAATAAAAACTGAAATACGAAAGTTGTTAAAAAATGAGGATGAGCTTATTGATTTTCTAATGTCTTTTATGCCAAAAAAAGAAGAAAATAAAGAGGCAACAGGTACCGGAGGTGGATCTGGTTCGTTTGAACCTCTTTTTGGTGGTGATATGTCTGAAGATGATATTAAAAAAACTGAAACAAAGGAAGCAACATCTTCAGCTTCTTCTGGACAATACTCAACACCTAAAGCCTGGGCTAAATCAACTAGTAAAAAACACTGGAGAGGAAAATCAAAAACACAAATACCAGGAGGAAAATTCGTTCAGGTTAAAAAAAAATGTAAAAGATTTCCTTATTGTAATCAAGGAGATATTAAAGCCCTTAATATCTTCAGCGAAGAGATACTTCAAAAAACAATAAAAAATGTATCTCAAAAATATGGTTTAACCGAGAGTGAAATAGAGGAAATAATATTAAGAGAAATTAATACAAATAAAAAATAACGGATATTTATAATAAAAAACTTATTATGAAAAGAACAAATAAATATTTAGATAATTTAGTTACTAAAATTATTAATGAAACTTTAGAAGAAAAAGCAGACCAGGTTATGGCAAAATTAGGTGGTAGCGACGACTTTGACTATGTTGCCGAAGGTGAAACTTGTGAGTGTGGTTCTAAAGAATTTTATGAAGGAATGTGTGTTGAGTGTGGGACAATGAAAGGGGATATCCTTGAGAAAGAATGTATGGAAGGTGGTCCTGGTTGTATGGGTGAAGGCAAAACATATGAGTTAGATGAGTTTGAGGATGAAGATTGGTTGAGAGCCACTGATGAAATCGCTAAAGAATTAGACAGAAGTAAAAGAATGTCAGATAAAAGTTCAGAAAGACGTAAACCTAAAAGACCTATTAGACCTATTAGACACAAACAAACACCTAAAGACGATTTACAATTTGACAATGAAGCTGAAATGGAAGAAGGAAACGCCTTTACTGATGCTTTACGAAAAACACCTAAAGGTGGTAAATTTAAACTTGGTGGTAAGGAATATACAGACAACTCATCACTTGATGAGACTTTATATAGACTATCAGATGATAAAGGATTTGAATTATTTACTGAAGATGAAATTATTGATTTAATTGAAAATATTATTATTGAGGAAAAAGAAAAATCAAATATTAAAAAAGGACAAGAACCAAAAGGACTTACAAAATATAAAGAGGTTCATAAAAAAGACGGAAAGGAAAATGAGGACGCCTTGAAAGCCGTTGTTAAAAAAATGACAGATTACGTTAAAGCTGGGTCAAAAGGTAAATATGAGACAAACCCAGATCGTTTCCCACAAGGAAATGGTCAGTTAGACAAAATGGATAAGAAAGCATATGAAGTTTCTAATGATGGTGAAGAATTTATTGACAATTTTTTAAGACCAGGTATGCAAACACTTGATTATGATGAGATGCACCCAAATGAAGACTGGATGGATGACATCATTCAAGGATCGTCAAGAACTGGTAATAGTGATGAATATGCAAATGCAGAAAAAACTGAGGTTAATAAAAAATTGAATAAAACAAGAAAAAAAGGAGATTATAATAAAGCTAAAAGGGCGGCATATAATAAAGCACCACAACCAGTAATAACTGATAAACCTGGTCAAGAAATTGGTAAAGGTTTACATTTGAAATTTGAATCTGTTGAGGACAAAAAATCTGGACAACTAAACGAAGAGTTTGAAAGAATGAAAGGCTTGATTTCTTACGATAGAAAAACACAATAATTTACATTACCATATAATTAATTATTATTTCTCCATAGACAAACTCTATGGAGAATTTTTTTAATTATATAACATCACCACTCGGAAACGATGAGATTGATGTCTGGTTTAAATCAAATAACATATGTTTTGAAAAACTAGAACTTTTCTTTGACTTCTCTTACGGACTAAATAAAATAGTTAACGAAACCTATCTTGGTGAAACATCCGAAATGTCGGAAGAGGATAAACAAAATCATTTTATGTGGTGTTGGAAAAAGAATATTGAAAACTTTGAGAGAGAGAATATTATCTTTAATATAAATGGTGACCACTTAGCGTATTTTATTGAATTTTTCAATGAGATATTTTATAGACAGTCAGAAAAAAAAGTTAGAGACTCAATATCCACATTCCTAAATGAAACATTTAATTTAAATACATCATTTACAAAATCCGACTTAGACATTATACTAACTATATATAAATCACTTGATACGAATATGGTTTATATAGTATAAATAAAAACAAATAAAAAATAAAAAATGGAAACGACATTACAAAAAATTAAAACATTGGTTGAAACACTTAGTTTTGATCACGAAAAGTTTGAAAAAGGTAATAAAACTGCCGGAACCAGAGTTAGAAAAACATCACAGGAACTAAGAGAACTTTTAAAAGTACTAAGATCTGAAATCCTAGAAGAGAGAAAAAAATAATATGTTAAAGATAGATAACATATTTCTATTCTTATTTATATTCTCTGTTTTTGGTGTTATTAAACCAATTCTAACATTTTTACTTGGATTATTTAGTAATCCACCTAAAAAACTAGAATTTACCAGAACAGAGAATATATTCTTTGGTATTTTTTTATCTTACATAATAACCTATATTTTAAACTAAATTGAGATGACATTCTATAAAGAAGTAGAACTTATATTTCCTTACCTAAAGTCAATACGAAAATTGAAGACCTATTTGAGTTTTGATGTTGAAATACCATCTGGGTGGAAAATACCAAAAAAGTATATCACTGAAGGAAAAGTTGTAGAACAAGAAAAAAACAGTAACGATGTAAGATTAATATCATTTGTTTCAGATTTTAATGAGGAGGAAACAAATCTAACAATTTCAAACATCAAAGGAATTATTGAGTATAATAAAGAGATTGAACAAAAACAACTACTATTTGTTAATAAAGTTGAAGAGTTAAAAAAGATATTTGAAAAACAAGATTTGGATAAACTACAAACTTTAAAATTTGAACTTAATCAATTTAATTTAGATATTGGTGATGAAGAACAAAGAAACACAGATGAAGTGGTTACAGAACGAGATTAAGAAAGACCAAGAAGCTCTTGAACGAGAAAAACTTGAATTTATTAATCAGATAAAAAATTTTAAAAAGGATACTATTGTTCCGGATAAACCAAAAAAATTAACACTATGGCAGAGGATAAAAATGATTTTAACTCAATCTTAGAAAACTTAGCTTTAGTTATTGATGGGGCTCAAAAAGTATTCCCATCATCAAAATCTGTTTTGATTTACGAACTTAATCAACAAACTTTTAATTTTGTAAAATCAAATTTTAAGAATATTAAAATTGATGAGACACAAATAAAAATTGATATCTCTGGTACCGAAATAATCTTTATTCTTGAAAATTCATATAAAAAAGAAGAAGAACCGGTAGCAAAACCAGTAGAAGAGAAAAAAACACTTGGTAAAAGATTGAAAAACTTATTCACCAGTAAAAAAAGTAGTTGATCTACGATATAATACCTTTTTTGAAATACCTTTAGACTCTAAAAGATTGTAAAGGTATTTTTTTTGTTCTTTAGATGAATCAGAAACAATAATACAGTCCATACGATTGTTATCATACATATAACCCTCAAGAGTCCTTAAAAACCTTAAACAATCAGATTCTGATTTTAATGAAAAAAGGTAAACGTCATCATCGTTTTGAACAGCAACCTTATGGTTTATTTTTGATATAAGTTTTATCCCGGTTTTAGGTAGATAAGTTTTAACAAAAGAGTCAAAAGAAATTTTAATGTTTTTGGATATATCAAAAATAAGTTCCTCAATAAAATAATCCTGGACCTCAATTATCCTATAGTCTGGATCATCAAGACTTACCTTAACCTGTCTACCTAAATTGTCCCTAACAAAATATAAATCAAAGTTATTAGAACCTTTTTCTAAGATACCAAGTTCAAAACTACAACTCTTACCATTTTCAATTAATTTGTTGAAAGTAACTTTATTTTCACTTATCTTTCTATCAAAAAAGTTTTTAGCCCGCTCAAAAGTTTTAAACTTATTTATTATTTTTTTCCTATTTTTATCTTTGAAAAGAACAACTAGATATTTCATATAACATAAGTATATAAAATTTAAACAATAAATGAACACAGAAGATTACTATTCAGTATTAGGTGTTGCGGAAGACGCAAGCCAGGACGAAATAAAAAAAGTATATAGAAAGTTAGCAAAAGAAAGTCATCCAGATAAAGGAGGGGACGAGGAAACTTTTAAAAAAATATCATTAGCGTATGACACAATAGGTGATGAGGAAAAACGAAAACGATATGATGTCCAAAGAAAGAATCCGTTTGGCGGCATGGGTGGTATGGGTGGTGACTTTTCCTTTAATGAAATGTTTAGTAATTTTTTTGGTCAACAAAGACAACAACCAAGAGCACATACAACAAATATTGATTTAAACATTGGAACCATTGAATCATACTTAGGTGGTAAAAAGACATTTACGTTTAAAAGAAAAATTAAATGTGAAACTTGTAATGGATCTGGTGGGGATAAAAGAGTTTGTCCTGGATGTCAAGGTAGAGGACAACAAGTAAATCAAATAAACATTGGTGGATTTATCCAACTGGTGGCAACAGACTGTGGTCAATGTGGTGGTAGGGGTGAGATTCTAATAAATCCTTGTTTTGTTTGTGCTGGGACAACAAGTAAAGATGAAATGAAAAGCATTGATATTAATTTACCTCACGGAGTTGATGATGGTCAATTTTTAAGATTAAAAGAAGTGGGTGATTTCAGAAATGGTCTTTATGGTGATCTTGTTGTTAGAATTAAAATATATAGTGAAAATAATTTTGAAAAGTTTGGAAATAATCTAATTTATAATTCATTTTTAACACTTGAAGATTTTAAAAATGATTCATTTAAAATACCACACCCGGATGGTGAGCTTAATATAAAATTTCCAAAAAAGATTGATACATCAATACCCTTGAGAGTTAAAGGTAAAGGATATAAGACAGAGATTATTGGTGATTTAATTATTAATCAACATCTTAAATATGATCGTGATTAAAACAATGATTTAACATCATATATTAACGATACTAACCCATAAATTGCTAGTGTAAATAATATACCCCCAAACACAAATAAGAAATTTTGGGTTCTTTTTACATTCTTATCAGTCCCACACGAACTACAAGTAACTTTTGTTGCTTCCTTTTTCATATTCTTTATTATATAATATGTATATTTTTTCTAAAAATTAAATATTTATTATAAAAAACAATTATGGGATTAGTTAATTTATTATCAAACGTTGTTAAAGAAAACGTTAACATAAAAAAGATATTACTTGAATATCCGGAATCAACAATTAAAAAACTTATATCAAAGTTTGAGAAAGAAACTGAAGATAGTGAAGAAGACATAAGAAAAACAATTGCTGACTTTGAAAGATTTAAAAGTGCACTTGCAAATGAAGACAAAGATATCTTTAAGCATCCGTATGAAAAATTAAAAAGTTTGATTGCTGATAAACAAACTAAACAAAAATCTAAAAAAGATTTTGAAGGTATTGTCCAGGATTATATTACAAAACACAAGGGTGCTGACTTACAACTAACTAAACTAAATATCAAAAAGTTTTTTGAATTAAAAACGCATTTAACAAAATCAAAAGAATTTAAAAAAGATGTGACCTCATATTCACCAGCTGAACTAAATGGTCTTGTTAATAAACACTTTGGTAAATTCAATAGCCAAGGGTTAAATGAATTCGTTCTAACAATAGCTGAAAAATTCCATAAAGAACTCCCAGATGAAGATGTTATGACGACAATAATCCCAAGGGTTAAAAGATTTGTCAGACACTTTGAAACAATACCACTTACTGCTAAGTTAAGTAATTTTATGACATTTGAAGAGTTTGAACATATTGTTGATGGTTACACACCAATGGAAGAAAGTGAATATGATGTTCCGGAGGTTGATACAAGCGATGTAAATATTGCATATGAAGATGATGATGTGTTAATTTTTGCTCCGGATGAAAAACACAAATGTATTAATATTAGAAAAAAATACGCACCAGACAGAAGATGGTGTACATCTTGGGAAGGATCCTCAAATTATTATTACAACTATCGTTTGAATCAAAACCTTACATTATATTATATAATTAATAAAACACTTCCTGCAACAGCGACAGATTATGCTTCGGTTATCTTAGTTGATAAATATGGTGATATGCGACTTGCTGACGGAACTAACTCTGGAAGATTCGCTGGATCCACAGTTATTCCTTGGAAAGAAATATTAACTAAAATCCCGGTCCTTAAAGGTAAAGAGGATTATTTTAAAGCAAAACCATATTCAAACGAGGATATGGAAAAACTACAAAAATATAAGTCTTATAACTTAAAAACAACAAATCCTATTAGTGAACTTGGAAACGAACAAGAAGTTGAACTATGGATGGAGTTAAGAGGACCTGACTTTAGAAATATGTCAAATGGTGACGAGACATTCGGAAACCTCCCTGAAGAATTACAAAAGAAATATATTGGTCTTGGAAACGAGCTTTCAGCCGGAATGGTAAGAAAGTTAAGTCAAAGTGCAATGTCATATTACATTTCAAAGAAGAAAGAAAAACTTCTTACAAAATCACTTAAAGATTTGAATGAAAATGATATGGAGGTTATTCTTAGTAAAGAAATGAGACCATACTATAAGAGTCTTAAAAACAAATTTGCTAATGAGCTTGAAACTGGGTTTGACCCAAGCTTTGTTCCAATCGCATATCCAAATGATACTAACGCTAAATTTGCAAGACTATTTGGTCTTAACGAATTATTTGATTTAATTCCGGATAACGTCTTGTTCCTTCAAATTGAGAACAAATCTAAAGACGATGTTATATTGGAAATACCAAGCTCAATTGGAAAATTCACATCATTAGGAACCCTTGTATGTGATAATATCATTAGAGAATTACCAGAAGAAATTGGTAATTGTAGACAACTCGCATTCCTTAACTTGACAAACAATAAAGAATTAACTACACTTCCAGCATCGGTTGGTAATTTAACTTGTCTTGATTTCGTTTCAGTTATGGGATCTAATATTAATACAGAAACCTTACCAAAAGACATTACACAATATATGGATGTTTCAGATGATTTCTGGGAAATTAACTTCCCTGCTGAAATGAAACGTCACTGTGCAGCTTTTGATTGATATGAAAAACATTGACGTAGAAATTTACATAAATCAACTTATTAGGTTTTTTGAGACAAACCCAAATGATTTGATGCAACTAATTGGTGAATTACAAAGAGATACTTTCTACGACAAACTACGTGAGAAATGTGAACAAAATTATCTTGAAGATAAAGATATAACTCTAACTAGAGAACAAATAATTGATGTTGTTCTAGAACTTAAATTTCACGATACACCAGAAAAAGAAGATAATTTAAGTAAGATTGTTCAAAAAACAAAATTTGGGGATATAATTTTAAATTAAGTTTCTTATAATTCTTTTATGGAAAGAAAATTTTATTTTGAAAAAGAGGAAGATTTTTTAAAATCTATTTATGATAAAGAAAAAATCTTATATTCACAAATGAATATTTTGACCGGACTTAAAATTACACCAGAATTACTTCTTGAAAAAAACTTTACTCTAGAATATTGTAATTTATCCGAATATAATGGTGAAGTAAGATATATTGATTGTATTCTTAAAAACAAATCAAATATTTTCTTATATTTATCAAAAAAAGATTTAGCTGAGTTAAGTTATAGGTCAAAATTATACTTTACACCTGACAAACTACAAGAAGCCAAATTTTTTATAAAAACATTATTAAAATTAAAAGAAGAAAATGGAAATTAACACAAAAGAATTAAAAGAAAAAATCACAAATGGTGAAAAAGTAATTGTTGAGTTCTGGGCCCAGTGGTGCGGACCATGCAGAATGATGAAACCAGTATTTGAATCTGTGGCTAAAGAAAATCAGTCTGGAGTGCAAATGTATACAATGGACGTAGATAGCAACAGAGAACTAGCCGGAGAGCTTGGTATTAGAAGTATACCAACAGTTAAGGTGTTTAGCAATGGTCAACTTGTTGAAACAAAAGTTGGTATGTTACAAGAAGGACACATAAAAGGAATGTTAAATAATTTAATAAATGGATAAGGTAGCTGTTTTGTTTACAATGAAAGGATGTCCCTTTTGTGTGGATCTTAAAGAAATGTTAGAGAAGGAAGACATACCATTTGTTGATCGCGACATTCACGAGTATGAAGAAGAATATAATTTGTTTGTTGAGGTCACAGAAAATGAATATGTTCCAGCCTTTATGCTTATTGAATCACCAGAAGAAAACCCGGTGACAGAACTTTATGCTCCTGAAAGAGATTTTGAGGACATAAATGAAGGGTTTGAAATTATAAAATCCTTTATTAATGGATAATTAAAAACCCCACTTAAAGTGGGGTTTGTTATTTAAAATAGAATTATATGTTCTAACATATCTTGTTTGGTATATGGTTTTTCTTTGTCTGGAAACAACATATCTTGCATAATATCATAGTTACCAATTTTTGTTTTAAACTCTTCTAAATTAAAATTAAATACGTCTAAAATTAATGATTTTATTTCTTTTATATTCTGTTTTGTGTTTGAAACGATTTTAATTTTAAAATCCTCATTATCGTCCTGTTCTTTTGTAAAAAAGAAATCCAAGTTATTAACATCCATTAAACTATACATATGATTAAAAATATAGTGGGAGTAATAAGTCATAAGTCTCCCACAATTTAAACTATAGCCATATGGGAATTCAGATGATACCGACAGTTCAAAAATCGGTTCTGGTTCATCAACAAAGACATCCTTGTTTACATTAATCCAACCCTTCTCAATATTATTTATTTCTTGATTATACCGGATAATATCAATTGTATTTAACCTTTCAATACCAACCTCTGAAAGTATATCACTAAACCATTCGGTAAAATCTGATTTAATTTTCTCTAAATCAAGTACGTCCTTTGAAGTTGTAAGTCCGTGAACAACCATAAAAGATTCACAATCTGTAACCTGGATTATTGAATTTTCTTTTTTGTCAATTTTTGTAAGAATAAAATCAGCAAATAGGTTAACAACACCTCTTCTTGAATTTTTATTAATTTTTCTCATAATTCATTTTTTTATAATGAATATGATTTTTATTTTAAACACTAAATAGTTAAGTGGTTTCTTTGTTTAATTAATTAAACATTTACGTGTTCTAAAAATACGTCATTGATTAATTCATCAACAAGGTCACTATCTGGCCACTCATCAACATTTAATCGCAACCATTGTAAATCACCATCGGCCATTTGATTACTTAAGAAACCAACGTACTCAGAATAGTAATCTAAATTAGAATCACTATACTCTGGTATTTTATGTTCAGTTAAAAATTTTTTTAACACACCATAAAAATCTCTAATTCTAATATACGAATAAAAAAATTTCTTTCCGTCATTTGTTGTTTTTTCATCGTGAATCCAGCTTTCAGTATCAAAATACTTCTCAAGACTATCCCACATAGTTCTTTCAGCCCCATCAATCCAAGCCTGGTTGTATGCTTGATAATGTACCGATCCTAACTCTGAGTTTAATTCAGATAGTTCTGTATCCAGAAGTTCAAGCATAGCGTTTTTATCTTTAATAAGTTCAGATACATTTTCGTGAGTTACTTCAAACGAACCTTCAGTTCCTTGTTCTTCAGATAATAAATGAAAAAAATCAGATTCATAATCTTCTGTTGATAATACGACATTACCAATATGTTTCATAATATATCTTTTTAATACCTCAAGATTTGTTTCGTCTAAATATTCAATTACCTGTGAATATGTATCATCCCATATTGTATCACTAAACACATCCCATAAATCTCCTTCTAATAAATCTCTAGCTAAAGACCGGTCACGATCACTATTACTAAAGAGTTCTGATAACTCAGATCTAGGAGATAAATGAAGATAGAAATGTTCATTTTTAAACTCAACATCTCTAAGTATTGTTTTACAAATAAACTCTAATGTTTCTTTTGGATTTTTTTCTAATTGCCAAAGAAGAAATGTATTATGAACATCATCATTAAAATATGTAATATCACGAGGTGTCATATGATTTAAAAATCCATTTTCCTCTAAAAAATCAAAAAGTGTTGGGTCGTCCCAAAATTCATAATCCGGAATCTCCCCCAAGGAAAGTTCAGCTTGTTTTCCTTTATTTATAACAACACGAAGAAAGTTTTTAAGATTATTAAATACCGGAACTACCTTTTCGGTAAACCAACCATTATTATGCTGTTCAATAAATGTATCAATACTTGCCATTATATTATAAATATAAAAAAAGGCGGAAATTACTTCCCACCTTCATTTTCTTTGGCCAAAGGAAATTATTTTTTATTGTAATACTTCTCAATCACTTTCTTTACAGACTCTTGAATTGAGTTCTGATTTGTATTAGTACTAGCGGTTTTATTACCGGTAGACTGTACAGTAGAAGGTGCTGGAGTATTGTTTCCTTTGTTTTTGCATCCACAACCCATAACAAATTGTTTTTAGTTGGTTTATTTATTTATAAATATCTTTCAATTACAATAATTGTAAAGTTTTAAATATTTATTAGAAGTATGAAAAATAAAGTGACATTCACATATTCAGATATATCTAGAGTTGTTAGAAAAATTCTTAAAGAAGAAGAAAATGAACAGATTGAAATTTCACCTGAAGAATATATGGATTTACTTAAAAGAGTAAACTACCAAGCCCAAGCAATTCCAAGACTTCCAAAGTTTAAAGGAAAAACAATAGTTGTTACCGGAAGTATTAATTTAAATGATAATCAAAAAATTACCGATTTAGGACCAATTATAATTCAAGGAAATCTTAACGCGTCAAGGTCTGGTTTATCAACTCTTGACCAAACAAAAGTTTATGGTTCTGAATGGGTTTGGGACACACCAGTTGAAGCTAAAAGATTAGCAAGAATTTTAAGACAAAACCTTGCAAGTCAAGATGAATTAAGAAAAGCTGGCGAGTGGGATTTAACTAATCCTAATATACCAGAAGAAGGTGAAAAAGCACAAGCTCTTTTTAGATATATTGAAAATTTGGGTAGTATTGACACAATATCTGAGGATGATGAGGAAGAAATTAATGAACTTAAATCTCGGATAAAATCCCTTGAAGAAGAACAAGAAAATTTAAGTACTGAGAATGAGGATTGGGAGGAAAGATACGATGAGGTTACAGATCAAATAACGGAACTTGAAGAAGAAATAGAATCAATTCTAGATGATAAAATTGATGTATACGATTTATCTGAAGATGGTGGGTATTATCAGTTAACAAGATTTAAATCACTTAGTAGTGGTCAAGAATTTGCTGTTGGAGATTATTCAGACGCTGATAGATCTTTAAATGATTACTATGAAGAACACATAGATGACCCAATTAATTACTTTAGTACTGACCACCTTAAAAATTATATTGATGAGAAAAAAGTTATAGAGGATTTTGAAGATTCAATAAGAGACTGGGTAACAGATGATCCGGATAGTTATGGTGTACAATTAGAATTAAGTGATAGTCAAGAAGAGGAAATCTGGCTTCTTGAAATGGAAAAATGGGTTTATGAAAACGAAGGGGTAAGAGCCCCAGTTCAAAACGCAACAAGAGAAACTGGTGACGTGTTTGATTTTGAGGACCCAGAAGATAATAGGTTCCAATATAGAAATACAAGTAGTGACCCGTCAAGAAATAATTGGGTATTATACAAAGATGGTCAGGTAGTATCACCTCATCAAATATATGATGATGAAGATACTGAAGAACACGAAGAGGCTAGAGAAGAAAGAATTTCAGATATTGATTATGAAATAGAAGAAATAAAAGAAAACCCAGATGGTGAACCAACAGATGATGCAATTGAAGAAGCTGTTGAAGACTATATTAGTGACCATATTGGGGGAAGAGCTCTCTCTTTTTTAAGTGATATGGGTTATGACTGGACTGATTATATTGATAAAGATGAACTATTAGAAGATACATTGAGTAATAGTGACTATGGTGATTTGAATGGTTATGATGGAAACTATGATGTATATACAATAAATGGTACATCATATGTTGTAATGAGAATTGATTAATATTTACACAAGATACTTTATGTTTATTCTTATGATAAGATGGCAAACAAAAATAAAATAAAATTTTTAATGAATACCGATTGGATTTTTGAAAAACCAATTGATAGAGAACATAAAGAATATAAGTTATTGTCGTATTTTCAGAAGATGGGTGAAAAACTAGACAATATGGAATTATATCCTGGGTTCATTGAACTCTCACTTCACTTAGCAAACATCCAAACGTTACTTAAAGATAAAAAACTAATCTACACAAACAAAAAGTTTGACACTGTGGACGATGAACTCCTTGTTAAAGATCTTAAAATAAAAAATGTTCCGGATATGTCAAAAGAAGAATATGAAGAATTTACAAAAATTTTGACATATTCAGCCCCTAGAATATTTGAATACTTTGGTTTTGCAAAAGCTGTATGGGAAACAGTATTTGATGGGATTAGAATTAAAAATAAAAAAAGCTACAAGAACGTTACATCTAATAAAGGGTATTTTTATTTCATTAATAAAACAAATTCCACAAATTATATTTGGGAATACGAAATAAGACCGGCAGCAAAAAATTCACCAGAAAATAAAGTATTTGTAAATCTTATTTATTCTGATAAAAAAAATGGACTTACAATCCCAAAGATTATAAAAGAGTTTAGCGGTTGGTTTAAAGATGATAATAAAAATCTACCGGTATTTGAAATGTTTGGGTGTGAAGACTTCCCAATTGAAGAAACCTTATTACCTCTTTTTAAGAGAAAATTAATTGGTTATGTTTCACAAAAACAACTTATTGAAAGTTATAAGAAAAATAAAACGGAACTTGTTGGTTAATCAGCTTCGTAATCAAAAACGACCTTATCGTCAATATTAATATCGTTTTTAATACAAGTTCCACCAGGAAGTTCTAAAACAAAATCACCATAACCTTTGTATCTTGGGCAATCATCCACCAAACAAGGACGACAATTTTTGTGAATACCTGTTATCATTCCGGTATCACCATCAATAAAAATAATATCCAAGCTTATCACACAATTTTTCATCCAGAAATGATGTTCATCATCATCCATAACAAACAAAGCACCATCACAATTAAGGTCCTTGAATGTTTTACCCATCATGCCCTCTTCAACATCTTTTGGTGATAAAAATGTTTTAACATTAAAAAGGTTTCCATTTATTTTTATTTGACACATACTTATAAATATAATAAAGATGAAAGAATTTAAAAGATATGCCGGAGTTTTGGTTAAAAACAAAAACAAGGTTCTTTTGTGTAAGAGATCACCAAAAGAATCAATGCCCGGGATATGGTCAATTCCTTCAGGACATATTGAAGAAGGTGAAACACCATTAGATGGTGCACTTCGTGAATTTAAAGAAGAAACAGATTTAACATTACCAAACAAATTAGAATTGGTGGGTTTCATAAATAGATATAAAAAAGATAAAACAAAAAAGGGTATGGTTTATGTTTTTTATTATGAAAGTGATAAAGAATTAACACCGGACTTAACTAAAGCAAAAGATGGTCACGAACACACTAAATGTGGGTATTTTACAAAAGATGAAGTACCAGAGACTAGGGACAATGAACAATTAGGTAAAATAATTCAAAAAGTTTTAAATTAATTTGACTTTTTTAAAAATTATACATATTTATAATACACAAAACCTAAATCACCTTCTTCTTATAAAATTTATGGTTTAGAATTTAAAACCCACAAAATTTGTAATAAAATATTTGTGGGTTTTTTGTTTTATTAATGAAATAATTGTATATTTGTGATATGAATAAACAAGTATTTAATATTAGAGTTATAAGTGAGACAATGGGTGAGCTTATCAATGAGACATTTATGGACCAAGTCCAATTTAAATTGTTTTTGAAAATGGTTCACGCGTCAATTGAACTCAATGACAACCTATCATTTTTTAATGGTGATACATTTTTGATTAACATACCAAGTAAGATTCTCAAAAATTGTGTTGTCGTTACAACAACAAAAGAATTGTCAATAACTGACCAAGTTAAAAGTAAAATTGAAGCATTAGTAACAAAGTAATATGAAAAAACTATTTTATATTTTAATTCCGGTAGCATTTTTTTCTTGTCAGAAAGAAACTGTTGCACCTACCGGACCCCCAAACCCACCCAGTCCAATTGTAACAGACTCAAATCAAATTGATTCTAATTACTCTTTAGCCGGACAAACCTGGATTATAACTGGCTATCGTGTTGGCGGTATTGGAAGCATCATTACAACAAGTGACACATTAGAATTTGTAACTAAAACAAGTTATAATTATAATGGTTCACAAGCGACATACTCATTCTATACTACAGCTTCGGCATACAATTTAACACTAAATTATACACCTTTTGGTAATGTTAGCGGAACTATTTACCAGGGTAATTTAGACCAAGGTGTTATAAATGGTCTTAAGTTTACCGATATAACAATGGGATCCAGTAATGAAACATATTACTACTTTTGGATGACAAGACAATAATTTTCCTTGTTTTATTAAAATAAGGTGGTGGAGTCGGATCCGGTCCGACCTTTTTAAGGGAGAGAATTTACTCTCCCTTCTTGTTTTATTAAAAGTAAAATTTTATTATTACGATATGTCAAGATTAGAAAATTTAAAGAAACAACATCCAGATCTTAATATCACACTATTTGATATTATGGCAGCAATTGACCCAACCGGGTCTTATAAGTATACTGAATTCTTAATTAAACAATTAAAGAATAATGACCTTTACAGTCCTAATTCAGATGAGTTTAAAGGGTACTTGGCAACCTGGTTATTTGAACCGGGCAACATTACAACATTAAATGAATTTGAAAGACATTCAAAACAAAAAAGAATTAAAGAAAATGATATAAGTAAGTATGAGGATTTTGAGTCTTTAGAATCTGTAGTTAAACTAGCTGAAGAAATTGAAGAGCAAAAGAAAAGTGAGAAACAAATTAAAAAAATTCACTGGACAGATGAGTGGTCCGTACTAGTACCGTTAACGTATTTAGCATCTAAAAGATATGGTAGCGGAACAACCTGGTGCACAACTCAAGAAAAATACTGGAAAAAATATCTTAATACTCATAAACTAATTTATGTTATAAACAAGTATACAAATTTTAAACTTGCTTTTTCTAGGGAGATAGGAAGTATAAAAGTTTTTAATGCTTGGACCGAAGAAGATATTGAGGTAAGTCCACTTTATTTTGATCTACCGGATGAGATTTTCCTTAAAATAAAAAAGGAGTTGAAAAAAGAAGAATCAACACATCAATTAGCAAAAGAATTAGGTATTGTAGATTTTGGAAACGAAACGCTACTAGCTAATGACTTTAAAATTTCAAATTATCCAAATGTAACAACAACCGGTGACAATCTAATATACAATGTACATAGTAGAAATACCACAACTTATAATAGTAATATTGAGTGGCGTAGTATTGAGGATATTGTAAGAAATATGGCCAGTTATGCAAGACACGAAAGAGATGAACTTCCTTGATATTTATTAGTATGAAAAAGATTATTATTACTGAAAATCAATTAAACCTTATCACTAAAAAACTTTTAAGTGAGGGAAATACGGAAGTATTACCATACCCTAGTAGATTTTTTCCAAGTGTTGACATTATGATTGTATTTAAAGATTATGATAATTATGATGTTTTAAAAACATTATTTGATGAATATGGTTATGGTTTTTATTCACCAGAAGATAAAACGATAATAATTAATGGTGAGGAATTCATAGACTCTAACTTAACTTTTGACGATTTAGTTTTTGTTGAAGCACACGAAGTTACTCATTTATTATTGAATCACAACGGACCTCGTTCTCAAAAAGATGAAATAGAGGCTGATCTTGGAGCTTACATCCTTTTAAAACAACATAATATGTCAACAGATAGATTAGTTTATGAATTTCCTAATAGACACGGGGTAGAATTTGATGTGGAATCAACAAAAAAAGTTTCAAAAAGGTTAAAACAAACAAATGAATCAATATTGGAATGGGACTTACACCAGAAACTAATGGAAAAAAAATACGGCAAAAGAAAAATTGATACCGAGTACAAGTTCAAAACCAAAAAATAATTTTATTAATATGATATCAATAGATGAAATCAATAAGACAAAATCTTTTGAAAGTATAAAAACAACCAAAACCCAGGTTGATTATTATATTGAGAATAATGCCCACCCAGACATTGTAAAAATGGTTGGACTCGGAAATAAGTCTTTTGGTGAAAAATTACAAAGAATTATTAAAGAACACTTAAAGTTAGACAAGCCAAGTGGTACTGGACACGACATAAAACAAAACTCATCCGGTAAAAAATTTGAAGTTAAATCATCTAGATATTGGGTAAGTAATGGTGATTGGAAATGGCAACACATAATGGAGGATCACGATTATGATTATTTACTTTTATGTGGTATTAATTTCCAGGGTATTGACGTTTTTATTATCAGTAAATCTGAATTTTTAGGACTAAAAAATAAAGGACTTGTAACAAGACAGGGTGGTGCTGAAGGACAAGGCTTATGGTGTAATTATAGAGATATTAAAAATTATTTAAAACCTATAAAATCTTTTGTGGATATTAAATAATTTGTTATTTTTGTCTAATGAAAAAACCCTGTAAAGAATGTCCTCATCTTATTCGTAATCGTCATAATGATATGATCGTGGAGTTCGGTGAGAGAACTGGTAAGAAACACAATTGTCATATGACGGAAGGAAAAAAAGATTTGTGGAATGTGACTGATAAAAAACTTGAATGTTATGGAAGTATAACGGTTGGGTATATGTGAAGTACCTTACCACAGAAATTTAAATTTAGTAGAAACTTTATGAGGTATTTCACATATACCTTGTTATAAACATGTAAATTAAAATTATGAAATACAACGGAAAC